>Ga0214473_10003498_pt1 | contig 19022 bp, 16 predicted proteins | sample RVTome_7_FD_203509 | JGI IMG/M metagenome (GOLD analysis project Ga0214473, IMG submission 203509) | Soil microbial communities from uranium-contaminated site in the Upper Colorado River Basin, Wyoming, United States - RVT98D197 | ecosystem: Environmental > Terrestrial > Soil > Contaminated >... | reverse complement strand
CTCTCTCCCTCGAAAAAGCTGAAAAGAATAGACCGCGGCCATTATGCAAACGCCAAGCTGCATCAGGAGGGTCTTGGGAGTGTTAAAGGCATTGTCCAGGATGGCGGGCAGGACAAGGATAGGGACAACCAAGGTCAAGATGCAGGCGATTACAGGGTAAGGGCTGAAGTTTGGTTCCGGCGGGGGCGGAATGGGTTTTGGTGTCGCTGGTGCCGCTTTTCGCATGAAGTCACCCAAAACTTGAAATCTTCTGATAATTTACGATGGAACCTCATGGTGTGTCAATCTACTCCTTACACCCTCCACCACGGTCCTCGCCGCATCCGGATGTGAAATATCTGAAGCCCGACGGGACATCACTTTTAGCTTCTCCGAGTCGCCGATCAGAAGCTCCAGCTTGTAAATCAATGAGGACACGCTCCTTGCTCTCACAGCAGCTCCCTGCTCGATCACGTAATCCGCGTTGGCCTCTTCCTGCCCCGGTATTGGCTCGATAAAAATCATAGGCAATCCCACTGCGAGGCTCTCCGAGACCGTGATCCCGCCCGGTTTCGTAATGAGGAGGTCACTCATGGCCATCAGTTCATCCATGAAGTCAACGAAACCGAAAACCTTCCTTAGTCTGGGCTGGGTCTTCTGTTTTTCCAGGAGCTCCTTCTCCAGATTCGCATTCTTCCCGCACACCACAATGAGCTGGAACTCGTCTTTGATGTTCCCAAGTTCATCCATGAGCTCTGCCAAAGGGGTGATTCCGAAGCTGCCCGCAGAAATCAGGATGATTGGCGATCCTTCACTCATGTCGTGTTTCCTCAGCAGCCTCTCTCTATCTTTGGGTTTTGAAAACTTCGGATGAACCGGAATCCCACTCACAACGATTTTTTCAGGCGCCACCCCATAATAGATCAGGCTGCTTTTGACCTCCTGGGTCGCTGTGAAATAGAGATCAATATCCGGAGCAAGCCAGAGAGGGTGGAACTCATAGTCTGTCAGTGTCACCGCGATGTTAAACGTTTTCCTTTTCTTCCGGCGATAGTTCTCGACAAGGGCTGCGGGTATGAAGTGGGTACACAGAAGGACGTCCGGATCGAAGTCCTCGATGAGTCCGAAGAAGGAGCTGAAGCTGAATCGATCGATGAGGAAGCGGGGTTTTATGAATTTCTTGGATGGCTCATAATGTTTATAGCTGTAAGCATAGAGCTCAGGGAGGAGTTTGACCACATCCAGATACATCCTTCCGTAAAGGAACTTGATCAAGTCGGTGGAATAATCCAGTAAGTCGATGTTCCTGACGGCCAGCGCGGGTTTTGAACGCAGGAAGGCCGCTTCGAGAGCGGCTGCGGCCATCAAGTGACCCGCTCCGGCTCTCAGTGAGACAATCAGGACTTTTTTCGCCATGGAGTGAATGATACATCAGAACACCCGATCATGACAAGCGGCCGGGTCCCTGTTTCCCATTGACTCAAAAAGTAAACTCCCATATGTTTGTCCCTAGAAAAAAGAGAAAAGATGTGTCGACTCAACCTGCGGGATGGAGCTGATTTATTTGATCACACATTCGGAATCGTGGAGGTGAAATATGGCAACGATTTTCACTGGTGGGAGGGTTTTTGTTGGTGACGGTCAAGTCATAGACTCAGGAACTGTCATAATTGAGGACGATAGGATTGTAAAGGTGACCAAGGGGAAAGAACGAATTCCAAGAGGGACAGAGCAGTTTGATCTTGACGGTGGAACCCTTTTGCCCGGTTTTATCGACTGCCATGTTCACCTTTGTATGGATGGAGGTGCCAATCCGGTTATTTCGGAACGTAAGGAGAGTATTCCAACGATGACTTTGAAGGCAGCTGATTTTGCTCACCGAACGCTCATGGCCGGAGTGACGACTGTCCGTGACATGGGGGGGAGCAATTATGTAGATTTGGCGATAAGAGATGCTGTTCGATCTAGATTAATTCCCGGCCCTAGAATTCTGGCCAGCGGCCGAATAATATGCATGACCGGTGGGACTGGCTGGACTTTCGGCGCTCAAGAGGTCGACGGCCCCGATGAAGTGCGTAAAGCGGCCCGGGAACAGATCAAGGCTGGAGCTGACATTATCAAGCTGATGGCAACAGGCGGAGTTATAACTCCTGGAGTGGAACCGGGTAGCGAGCAGTTCACAAAGGAAGAGCTTCAAGCTGGAGTTGAAGAAGCTCATAAGGCTGGACGTAAGACAGCCGCACATGCTCAGGGCACACAAGGAATTCTCAATGCGCTTAAGGCCGGGGTTGACTCCATAGAGCATGGCATTTATTTGGACGAAGAGGCTGTTTCTCTCATGATCGAGAGAGGGGTTTACTTTATTCCGACACTGTCACCCTTGTTCAATATCGAGCGGTACGGTGTTGAGGGCGGCATTCCCGAGTTTGCTGTTGAAAAGACACGACGTGTTAAGCCCTTCCATACTAAGAGCTTGAGAATGGCCATTGAGGCCGGAGTTAGGATCGCAATGGGCACGGACAGCGGCTGCCCATTCACCTTTCACGGTTCTAACTTGAGTGAGATTGTGTTGCTTGTTGAAAACGGATTTACACCCATGGACGCTATCCGGGCTGGCACACAAAGTGCGGCTGCGGTCCTTGGCTTGCAGAATGACTTGGGTACTATCGAAAAGGGTAAACTGGCCGACCTGATCGTGATCGATGGAGATCCGTTGAATGACATAAGCCTTCTGGCTCGGCCGGAGAACATACGCCTCGTTATGCAGGGCGGGCGCGTATGCAAGGGAGAACTCTAATAAGAGAAAGGAGAACGAAGATGTTAAGAGCAAAAAAAATGGCAAAAGTGTGTGCTTTTCTGGTTCTTCTCCTAGCGACTGGGGTCATGTTCACAACACATTTGGGCGCAGCTGAAGTTAAGAACCTGACGGTCGCTATCGGGATCGACGCAGACACTCTTAATCCTCAAGAAGGAACCACTTTACTCTTCGACAACATGTGTTCGATCATATACGATACTCTCTTCTGGCAAAGGCCGGATGGTTCTTTGGAACCGCGATTAGCCACCAAGTATGAGATCTCTGAGGATGGCCTGATCTGGACCCTTCACCTCAGAAAAGGTGTCAAATTCAGCGATGGCACCCCCTACAACGCAAAGGCACAAAAGTTGACCTTTGACAGAGCCCTAGACCCAAAAATGAGGGTGCCACTCCGTTTTACTGTTAGCATGATTCAAGAGGTAACCGTTGTTGATGACTACACACTTAAACTCCACCTCAAGTACCCCTATGCCCCTCTAGCCACGACGCTTTCGACGCAGGTCGTCAGCCCTATCTCGCCGGCGGCAATCGAGAAATATGGCGAAGATGTTAGAACAAATCCGGTTGGGGCCGGCTCCTTTGTTTTGAAGGAGCGGGTTAAGGGAGAGCGGATTGTTTTAGCCCGCAATGAAAACTACTATGGCCGGAAGCCGACAGTCGAAAAGATATCCTTCCTAATTATACCAGAAGAATCCACCCGCACGGCTATGCTTCAGTCTGGCCAGGTTGATATGGTCTACAAGCCATCACCTGCCAACGTGAAGGCATTACAGGCAGACCCCAACATCACTGTGACTATGCCTGAGTCCACTAGAATCGTTTTTATCGGACTGAACGGCAAGAAGGGGGTTACCAAGAATAAGTTGGTTCGCCAAGCCTTCAATTACGCTGTGGACAAGAAGGCCATCTGCGAGAAACTCCTTTTCGGTGCAGGTGTGCCTCTAACATCACCCATGTCTTCAAATACGCTTTACTATCGTAAGATGGATAAGCAATACGAATACAACCCTAAGAAGGCAATTGAACTGCTCAAACAAGCCAATTTTGACTTCTCACAAACAATTAATATGCGCACTTGCCATGGCCGTTATCTATTCGACAAACAGATTTCAGAGGCTATTCAAGCCTATCTGCAGGACATTGGGGTAAAGGTGTCCCTGAGGACCTATGATTGGCCAACCTACGTAGCGGGGCTGTTGAAACCACTGGATCAGACCGAACTGGAGATTTTCATCCTGGGGTGGGCTTCCTGGACCATGGATCCCGATATAGTGTTGTATGGACAATTCCATTCAAGTAATAATCCGCCTAACGGTCTGGGAGCCGCCTTTTATGAGAACCCGGATTTCGATAAAGCAGTCGAGGCAACCCGACGGGAGCAGGATACTGTGAAACGGACCGACTTGTTGAAGGCGGCCGCAGAGATTGTTTGGGATGACTGTCCTTGGATCTGGCTCCATTCGGAGAAGTTCATCATGGCCCGCAAGAGCAACATCAAGGGGCTAGTAGTCACGGCCACTGAAAAATTCTGGCCGGAGTACTGCACTATCGAGTAAAGAGGCAAAGATGGATTTAAAAGGATAAGGTATCGCAATTGCAAAGGGCCTTGATCTTTTCCTCAATAAACCCGAATGTTCTGCAAGTGCGTAGGGCCAGCAAAAGACATCAGAAGAAGTTTATCCTGCTTGGCAATAGTCGTGCGATAAGGCGAACAGCGCAAGCAAGATGTAAAGAACATTCAAGAGCCTATATAAGAACCTTGTGATTAGGCGGAAGCACAACAGGACGATAGTCGCTCTTGAGCATAAGCTCAAGGAGATCATCCAGGCACGATCCTTGTGGAGTGAGTTGCCACGTGGTTAAGAGTACCATCCTTGATTTCCTGGGAGTTGTCTTCAGCACAAGGAAGAAGAAGCGATGGTGATACAAATCCCTGAACATCTGAGACTGAACTCTGACCTTCGGGTAAGCCTCTGAGGATGTGATCTGTGAACTACAAAGTGGATTTCAGTGAGATAGCCTGGGAGAAACCCATAAAAGGAGTCCGCTGCAAAACAAAGAAGCAGGGGGCGAAACAACTTAGACTTGTAGAGTACACAAAAGAGATGGATCCCCATTGGTGCGAAAAAGGCCATTTCGGATATATTCTGGAAGGAAAGTTCGAGATCCGATTCGAGAGTGGGCCTTTGATTTACGCCGCAGGGGACGGGGTTTTTATTCCTCCGGGGCCAAAGCATCGCCATATGGCCAAGGTTCTCTCGAGTCTCGTAAGAGCCCTATTTGTTGAGCAGTCCTAATGATAGGTTTTGCGAACCGAGAGGAACATGCTTTGTTGCCTGGAATGGTTCGCGGCCATGTGCTCTCATGTTAAAAACAGGGCTGAACAGGCGACCAAGGAACATTCCAGCAACATGAGGAGGATATGGAAAAAGAAAGCCGGATGAAAGGATACCTTTTATCCTGCAAGCTGAGGGTTCATCGAAAAAACGCAGAATGAACTGGTCCACGTCTATCCGGCTGATACGGCAAACCAGAACATTTATGCCCGCCCGATAGAGTACCATTATGAAACCGTTCGGCTGAAAAACTGCGCGATTCTTTTCGCTGCGAGCGGCATTGAAATCTTTTGTTTTCCGTAGACTTGAATTCCAATCTGTTTTAGATGAACAGCATTTTTTTCTTGACTTCTATTTGTAACAAAGTTACAAATTATTCACTTATATGGCTCAATGTTAGACCATTCTATTAATAAATAGAACAAAATAAAGTAATTACTAATTATTTATTAAATAACACAGTTACTTAAATTAGCAAAAAAAGCATTCTGGTCCACCCTTTAAGGCAACTTTTTCTTGATTGAAATAACCGTGTTACTCTCGGAGGTTGATTTCCTCAGACCATGGATACACAGAGCAATGAATTGACGCGCTCACCTGAAGTTCTAAATCCAGATACTAGGCAGCGACTAGAGTTGGCCGTCCTGGAGGTTTTCTCTGAAAACGATTTTCACCGAGCGAGCATCAGGGATGTAGCCAAGAAAGCCGGAGTGAGCTTTAGCTCGATCTATGATTTTTACGGAAACAAAGAAGGGCTTTTATTCGCCTGCATCGATAGCCAGCTCAAGGAGTTGACAGAACGGATGATTGATCATCTGCGTGGCATCAAAGACTTAAAGGAGAAACTGAGAAAAGCATTTTGGGTCCAATTGGACTTCTATGAGCGGAAACCTGATGTCGGGCGGATTTTGTTCCTCACTATTCCATACCAGAAATGGATGGCTGATCACACCTACAGGCAGGAAAAGCTGATTAACCTTTTCATTGAAGTTCTCAAGCAGGGTCAGAAGGACGGAGTGCTGAATCCGGATGTGAGAGCAGGCGAATTGCTGGATTTTATATATGGCCTGGTTCAAAGGCGATTCACTATGTGGATTTACCGGGGGCAGAGCAAAAGCTTATCTGAGGAATCAGATAGAATATTCGAAATGATCTGGCGCGCTATTTCGAATCCAGACAGATGAAAGCGGAGTGGACACATGACAGACGTTTACATCATCGGTTCTTACTCTACTCAATTCAAGAAATGGCCGGAAAAGTCTTTTAAGGAGTTAACTCGAGATGCTTATCTAGGAGTGCTGAAGGACGCCGGCTTTGCGAACGGGGATGAGATTGAGTTCGCATGGTTCGGGAATTGTTTCATGGGATATTGGAATCAGATGGCGATCAGAGGGCAGGTCTGCTTTGTTCCTCTTGTGAGAGAAGGGCTTTTCCCAGAAAGAGTCCCGATCATCAATGTGGAAGGAGGTTGTGCAACGGGATCCATGGCCTTCCACGGTGGGTGCAAGGACATCCTGAGCGGTCAATGTGAGGTCTCATTAGCCATAGGAGTCGAAAAGCTCTTCGATCCGCAAAAGACCAAGGAAGAAATATTTGCCATGTTTGAATTGGGGATAGACAACTTCAATCCTGAGGAGACCATTGACGCATACAAAGAGACGGCGAAAATCATTGGACGTCAATTTGAGCAGGGGAAAGATCGAACCCTGTTTATGGATACCTATGCCATTCAAGCCTGCTATCACATGTGGAAATACGGAACTACGCAGCGACAAATCGCAATAGGAGCTTCCAAAAACCATTACTTTGGCTCAGTCAACCCAAAGTCTCAGTATAAGTTCGAAGTATCGGTGGAGCAGGTTCTGGCAGATCGTATCGTTTCTTATCCTTTCACCCGCGCCATGTGTGCACCCATCGGCGATGGGAGCGCAGCCGCCATCCTGTGCTCCGGGGAGTTTCTTCGTGATCTTCCTTCCAGGGTACGCAATAGGGCTGTGAGGGTACGCGCCAGTGCTTTTTCAGGAGGGAAGTATCGTGCTCCGGACGAACCATCCTTGAGCAGGGTCGCAGCTGAAAAAGCATATAAACTCGCTGGACTGGGTCCGCACGATATTGATGTTGCGGAAGTCCACGACGCGACATCCTTCAGCGAGATCTATCAGTGTGAGATGCTGCGTTTCTGCCCGGAGGGGGAGGGAGGCAAATTCATTGAATCCGGAGCTACCTCATTGGAGGGCAAACTCCCTATTAATACATCAGGAGGCCTTGTTTCCAAGGGACATCCAGTGGGGGCTACGGGTCTTTCAATGATCTACGAATTGGTGACACAACTTCGCGGCGAAGCCGGGCCAAGGCAGGTCAAGAACGCAGAGTTCGCTCTTCAGGAGAATGGGGGTGGGGTCATCGGATTGGAAGAAGCAGCTTGCTCTGTCATTATTCTTCAAAAAGATAGATAGGAAAACTCTTCTCATGCTCATTGATTTCCGAGGCAAGGTGGCAATTGTTACCGGCGCAGGTCATGGCCTTGGAAAAAGTTATGCTCTTTTCTTAGCGTCTCGCGGTGCGAAGGTTATTGTGAATGATCTCGGAACCTCAGAGGATGGGAGTTCGAGATCGCAAGAGCCGGCGCAAAAAGTTACCGAGCTTATTGTTGAGAGAGGAGGAACGGCTGTCGCGAACTTCAACAGTGTCGCAGATCCGGACGAAGCAGGAAGAATTGTCGATGAGACACTTCGCCATTTCGGGACGGTGGATATCCTTATCAACAACGCAGGCATCCTCCGTGACAGGAGTTTCCTGAAAATGACTCACGATGATTTTGCGCTTGTCCTTAGAGTGCACCTTTTAGGATCTGTTTACACGACCCATGCCGCGTTTCCCGTGATGAAGAGGAAAGGATATGGCCGTATCGTTTTGACGACTTCCATTGCAGGACTATACGGCAACTTCGGGCAGACCAATTATGGGGCGGCAAAGATGGGCCTGATTGGGTTCATGAACTCCCTGAAAATCGAAGGAAAGAAGCATAACATTCTCGTGAATACCGTCGCGCCCCTGGCCGTGACGAGACTTGCGGAAGCCTCCGGGGTATTTTCCGGAGACATCTCGTCAGCCTTGCAGCCAGAGCACGTCACTCCGCTCGTCGCCTATCTGTGCAGTGAGGCCTGCCAAACATCTGGCGACATTCTCTGCGCAGGCGGAGGTTTTTTTGCCAGGGCTCAGATTGTGGAAAGTCCGGGGCTCAGGTTTGATCGGGAGAAGGGAGTTACTCCTGAAGTTATTGCTGAAAATTTTGCCGCTATACGGAACATGGCGGGTGCTCAACCGTTCCAGGACACCAAGGAAGAACTCGCAGTATCCTTGGGCCCCCTGTTTCATTCAGAAATGCTGAGAAAGGAGTAACGGGAATGGGTCTCTATGACTTCGGCATCTACCATGTCATCAAGCGCAATGCCAGAGTGAATGGGGATAGAACGGCTCTGATCTGCGGCACTCAACGGATCACCTACTCGCACTTGCTGGAAAACGTGGACCGCCTAGCCTGCGGACTGCTCCAGTCGGGGCTCGTGAAGGGCGATCGAATCGCCATTATGGATCTGAATAGTCTCGAGTATTTCTATCTGTATGGAGCGGCAGCGAAACTAGGAACCATCATCCTCCCCATCAACTGGAGACTGAACCCGCAAGAAGTTGACTATGTCATTAGAGATTGCTCCCCTAAGGTTATCTTTGTGGGACCTGAGTTTCAGAACACGATGAGTCCTCTGATTCCAAACTGGAGGTTTCTTGGGAAGAGCTACTCAACGAGGCAAGGGGGGCAAGGGTTTTCGGCTTTCAGCGAACTCATGGACAACGACGGCTTCTGCCCCGACCTCGAAGTGTCGAGCGATGCTCCTTACGTCATCATACACACGGCTGCCGTATACGGATATCCGCGGGGTGCAACGCTTTCACAGAGAGGCCTCATGACGAGCAGCCTCCAATTCCTCTATTGCTGGCGCCTCACAAAGGAGGACTGCAATCTTTGTATCCTACCATTGTTTCATTTCGGGGGCTTCGGCACGACGTTGAGCGTCATGCATGCAGGAGGAAAAACCATCCTTCTTCCCCGATTTGATGCGGACCTGGCCGTGAAACACCTTGCTGAAGACAAGGTAACCGTAATGGGGGAATTCCCACCGATATTGACAACTCTGCTTGATAAAGCCAAGGCCATGAGCCTCGATATCAAGAGTTTGAGGATCGTTGTCGGGATGGATCAGCCTGAAACCATTAAGAGGTTTGAAGAGACAACCGGGGGAGACTTTTGGATCTTCTATGGACAAACCGAGACCTCCGGCCTCGTTTCATTATCCCCTTATTCCGAGAAGCCTGGATCAGCGGGAATATCCGGTTTCATCTCCGAAATCGAAATCATGGATGACAACGGAAAGATTCTGGAGGTGGGGGAAACAGGCGAGATCGTTGTTCGAGGACCGATGGTTTTCAAAGGGTATTGGAATAGAAAGGAAGACAACGCGTACACCTTCCGCGGAGGCTGGCACCACACCGGGGACCTAGGCTGCTTAGATCAGCAAGGCTACCTTTGGTACAAGGGACGGAAATCCGAAAAAGAGCTGATTAAACCGGGGGGAGAAAATGTTTACCCACTTGAAGTAGAGAGGGTCATCCTCGACCATCCATCGGTAAAGGAGGTTTCTGTCATAGGTGTGCCGGACCGACAGTGGGGGGAAGCGATAAAAGCCGTATGCGTTTTGAAAGACGGGACAATGCTTACGGAATCTGAGTTGATTGAATTTGTGGGGGCGAGAATTGCCAGGTACAAGAAACCCAAGTACGTGAAAATCGTGGCCGACTTGCCTAAGAAAGGAGACGGTTCGATCGATAGGGAGAGAATCAAAGCTGCCTATGGATCGGCCGAATCCTGAAATCGGGTAGGAAGATGACAGAAAAAAACGGTTGGTTGATGAGAACGGAATCTCTCCATTTGCGGTTTGGAGGTGTAACGGCGCTCACCAATGTCACTGCGAATCTGAAATGGAGCGAAATCCTCGCGATTATTGGTCCCAATGGGGCGGGCAAAAGCTGCCTCCTGAACTGTATGAATGGGTTCTATCATCCCCAGGAGGGCCAGGTCTTCTTTGAAAGCGTGGATGTCACCCAGCTTAAACCCCACCGGATTGCCAAACTTGGAGTGGCCCGAACGTTCCAGGGGATCCAACTCTTTCAGGGCCTTAGTGTAATCGATAACCTGCTCACCGGCCGCCATATCTATATGAAAACGAATCCTCTTCAGAGCTTTTTTTACAGGGGATGGAGTCACCGTGAGGAGATGCGGGAACGTAGAAAGATTGAGGAGATCATCGATTTTCTCGAAATCAAACACATACGGCATAAGTTGGTCGGAGAACTCAGTTACGGCCTCAGAAAAAGAATAGATCTTGGGCGGGCTTTAGCTATGGAGCCGAAGGTCCTGCTCATGGATGAACCCATGGCTGGAATGAATTTGGAAGAGAAGGAAGACATGGCTCGGTTTGTCATTGATATCCGGGAAGCCCTGGATATTCCGATTGTAATCGTTGAGCATGATATGCAGGTGGTCATGGATATTGCGGATCGGATTTATGTTCTCAACTGGGGAAATGTGATTGCAGAAGGGACACCCGAAGAAATCAAGAAAAATGCGGATGTAATTAAGGCTTACTTGGGAGAGGAAAAGTCGACATGACGCATGATTGGGACGCTCATGAAAACTGGGGGAACCTTCCAGAGATTCTCCGAAACGGGGTGGAGACCCTCCCTCAGTTATTGCTCCATCAGGCTGGACGGTTCGGAGACAAAACTCTACACCGGAAAAAAGATTTCGGGATATGGCAGCGCTACAGTTTTAATTATGTGCTGGATCAGGTCAGAGATCTTGCCATGGGACTGGCTTCACTCGGAGCCAAGCGAGGAGAAACTGTAGCCTTGGTGGGAGAGAATGAGCCGGAGCTCTTCTGGGGGGAGTATGCAGCCCAGTCCATCGGGGCAAAGGTCGTCTGTATGTATCCAGATCTGACACCTCCCCAAATGGAATACGTCCTTGCACATTCAGATGCAACGATGATGATCTGTGAGGACCAAGAGCAAGTCGACAAGTTCCTGGAAATCGAAAATCGGGTGCCGTCCATCCAGAAGATCATCTATTGGGATGATCGGGGCATGTGGAAATACAAGCATGCAAAGTTGATGACTTTTGATGAGCTCAAAGAAAAGGGGAAGAACTATTCCCAGAATCACCCAAAATATTTTCAGGAGGAAGTTGCCAAGGGGAAGGGCACTGATACCGCGGTCATCAGCTACACCTCCGGCACGACCGGCCTTCCAAAGGGCTGCATCCTGACCCATGCCAATCTTTTTGACACGGTCTACCGGGTTGCGGGGACAGTCCCCCTGAAACCATTCACACAATACCTGTCGTACATTTCCCCCGCTTGGGCTGCGGAACAGATGTTCGGCATTTGCCAGGGCCTGCTGGTTCCGTTTGTTGTCAATTTTCCTGAAGAGCCGGAAACCGTCCAGGAGAATCTGAGAGAGATCGGGACCGAAGCCGTGACCTTCACCCCTCGGCAATGGGAAAGCCTCGCGAAGCTCGTTGAAAGTAAGATGATGGATGCCGGTCCTGTTCGCAAGTGGATCTTCAACTGGGGAATGATGGTCGGAAGAAAGGTAAACCTCGCTGCTCTTGGAGGAGAAAAAAGGTCACTGATTTGGAGGCTGCTCTATCCCCTGGCGGATAAAGCGGTGCTGTATCCCTTGAGAGATAACTTGGGGCTTCAATCTGCCTATTTTTGCCAATCTGGAGGCTCGGGGATGGCGCCGGATGTTTTTCGGTTCTTTCATACCATGGGCGTCAAGCTGAGGAACGTTTTCGGAACTACCGAGATGGGCCTTTTCACACTCCATCAAGGAGAACGGTATGATCTCGAAACCGTGGGCAAATGGATGCCAGTCCATCCTCACTTTGGTTCCTCTCTTGAATACATGATTTCTGAGGAAGGAGAACTGTGGGTAAAAGGAGGCTCAGGCTTCTCAGGATACTACAGGAGCCCGGATGCGTCCGAAAAAAGGATGGAGGGCGGATGGTACCATACTGGGGACTGCGTCTACATGACCGACAAAAAAGAGATGGTGTATCTTGACCGGCTGGACGATATGAGAAAATTGTCTACCGGCCATTCCTATCCACCGCAATTCATAGAAAACAGATTACGGTTCAGCCCTTTCATCAAAGAAGTTATGACATTGGGAGACGAGCGAAAACCATTTGTCTCGGCTTTTATAAATATTGATTTCAGAACAGTAGGGTCTTGGGCCGAACAGAAGAGAGTCGGATACACTACTTTCAGCGATCTGTCCCAGAATGCAAAAGTTCTTGAGCTAATCCGGGCTGAGATCACGAAAGTGAATTACTTCCTACCTGAAGGATCAAAGGTGAAACGGTTTCTGAATTTACCCAAGGAATTGGATCCTGACGAGGATGAACTGACCAGAAGTCGAAAGATAAGGCGAGGTTTTCTTGAAGAAAAATACGCCGATTTCGTCACCGCGATTTATGACGGAAGGACACAATTTAATGCAAACGTTCCGGTGAAATATCAAGACGGAAGAACCGGCATCCTAAACGCAACCACATATGTTTGTGAACTCGATATTGAGAGGAAGGAGTTATCATGATTAGTCTACTGTCTCACATCATTAACGGGGCATTAATTGGACTTCTATTCGCTCTCGTTGCTATGGGTTTTGTGATTATCTACCGGTCAGCGCGGGTGTTCAATTTTGCACAGGGTGAGATCGTCATCCTTGGAGCATTTCTCTTTTGGACCTTTTCTCAGTATTGGGAGTTGCCCATATGGCTCTCCCTTATCTTGGCGTTTTGTGCCAGCGTCGTTCTTGGTTTGATCATCGAGCGCGTCATCCTCAGACCCCTGGTGGGAGAGGAGCTATTTGCCCTTGTGATGGTCACGATCGGTTTGCTGGTCTTCATCCGAGGTCTAGTCCTCGTCACCTGGGGGGCTGAAGTGCATTTCATACCACCAGTCTTCTCCGTGAAGGGAGTTAAAGTAGGGCCGTTAATGATTGACAGAGGATTGGTTTACGGTGGGGCCTTCACCATCTTTATGTCCATCCTATTTTCTTGGTTCTTCAATCACACGAGACTTGGCCTAGAAATGACGGCTGTGGCAGAAGACCATCAGATCGCTCTTTCCTTGGGATTAAATGTCAAGCGATCCATTGCAATGGCTTGGGCTATCAGTGGAGCGCTTTGCACTTTGTCCGCAATCGTCTTTGTGAGCGGCAAAGGAATGACGTTCATGGCTGCCGACATCGGACTGGCTGCATTGCCGGTAGCCCTCCTGGCGGGTCTTGAATCTATCGGAGGATTAGTCCTGGCAGGCTTGTTGATCGGGGTCTCCATGGGGCTGGCAGAACATTTTTTGGATTCCGTGCTCCAGGGAGGAGTTGGAGCGGTGTTCCCTTTTTTCATCATGATCATTGTTCTTCTGATCCGACCCACTGGTCTATTCGGATGGAGAACCATAGAGAGGATTTGAGAAGATGACACTTCCAGCGGGCGTTTACGCAGAGACCTACGACCAAGATCAAGCCCTGATCCGCACCTGGCCGCAGTGGATATGTTTGATCTGCTTTATGGTTTTACTCCTTTCCTTGCCGCTTTACGGAGGCGGTAAGGTAATCGGATTCATGAACGTCCTTTGGATTACCCTTATTGCCGTGGTGGGACTTCAAATCAATGTCGGGTATGCTGGGCAAGTGAATCTGGGGCAATCAGCCTTTATGGGGGTGGGAGCCTATGCCGCTGGTGCGCTGACACTCCATTTCGATCTTCCTATATGGCTGACGATCCCTGCAGCCGGGGTGATTGCAGCTCTTTTTGGAGCCCTCTTTGGCCTTGCAGCTGTACGGGTAAAAGGCTTCTATTTGGCTTTGACGACCATAGCGGCGCAGTATGTGTTTGCTTTTGCTATGCTCAAACTCCCAAAGAAGTGGTTCGGACAGATTCAAGGTCTTAGGCTCGATCCAGTTTCGCTGCTGGGGTTCCAATTTGATGACGACGTGAGCATCTATTATCTCGTAGCCTCTATCTCTACTCTTATGATTTACGGGGCATGGGGTTTGGTCCGCAGCAGCACCGGCAGAGCCCTGGTGGCTGTCAGGGATAACGACAAGGCAGCGGCCATTATTGGGATCAATGTTTTCTACTACAAAGCACTATCCTTTTTTATCGGGGCATTTTATGCCGGCGTTGCGGGTGCGTTGTGGGCGTATTATATAAGATATGTTCTCTCAGAGATGTTCACTCTATGGTTATCCGTCTGGTATCTGGGTATGCTCATCGTAGGGGGAATGGGATCTATCCTGGGCGCTATCATAGGGACTGTGGTGATTCGCCTTCTTCAGGAATTTATCACCTACTTTGGTCCTTGGATAAACCAGATAAGCTTCTTTTCGAGCATCGGTGGAGGGATCATTTTCTCTTCCATGAACATGCTACTGGGTTGCGTGATCATTTTGTTCATCATTTTTGAACCCCGGGGGCTCGCGCACCGGTGGAATATCATCAAGGAGAGTTACCGTATTTGGCCATTTCCGCATTAGGGGATAATGCGGGAAGTCAAATGTCGCTGACCGTGGTTGCACTAGAAGGAATAAATCGCAAAAGAAAAGGAGGGGGCGGACATGAAGAGGTATGTAAAGAGGATGCTTTTTGTCGTGGTCTGCGTGACTTTCTTGATGGGAGGGCAGGCCACAGCGGATGTAACAAAATACAAGGTCCCGGTTATTTCAGATTTCACGGGTTCATGGGCTCAGCTTTTCAAAGCTTGGATTCCCATGCAAAAGGCCGTTTTTGCCTGGTGGAACGATGAAGTGGGAAAAGGCTTGGGGGTGGAACTCGAACTCAAGCATTATGATGGGAGGTATGACTCTTCCGTCATTGCCAGCATGTGGCCGGGGATTCTGTCGGAATGCAAACCTATCATCGCCCTAGGGGGTGGGGGCGCAGACGTCGCCGCTCTTCAGCAGCGATTACCCAAGGACAAAGTCCCTGTCATCTATGGAACGGCAACTTATGGCTATGGCTGGCTTCCCGATCAGTGGTTATTCCAAGTGCGGCCGACTTATGTTCAAGAATGGGCGGCAGCTCTAATGTGGTACATCAACAAGCACCCAGAAAAAAAACCGGTAAAGATCGCGTTTCTCAGTTGCCAAATCGCGGCGGCCTTAGATCTGGTCAATGGTATTGAGAAGTACACAGTTGAAGTTCTTGAACCAAAAGGGCTGGCCAAAATCGTAGCCAAAGAGTTTACCGATGTCAATCCCGTGGACGTTTCGAGCCAGGTGAGGAAGATCGTTGATGCGAAAGCAGATATGGTCTTGGGGATAGTTACTCCGGCGATGTCCTCTGCTTACATTAAGGCGTGCGGACTATATGGAACGAATATCCCAACTATCGGATCTCCTCACCATACAATTTGGGCTTTTGGCGCAGCTATGAAGACCTACGAACCTTTTGAGGGGCATCTGGTTGTCGCCGCACATGCGCCTACTACCGACGATACCAGCAAAGCTTACGGATACTTCAAACTTCTGGTCGATAAATATCAACTAGGCAAAGATCAATATAATCCCTACACGATGATGGCGCTGAATCAAAGCATCCTCGCTGTAAGGGCCGTGGAGCATGCTGCGAAGAAAGTGGGCGCCAAGAAACTCAATGGACAGGCGGTCTATGACGCTCTTATAGGTGGTCCCTACACAGAACAAGAACTTATGTATACGCTTCCCACTCTTGAATTTACGAAGGACGCGCCTTTTTGCACCAAAAACCTACTAGTCGCTATCGAGACTGTCAAAGACGGGAAATACATGCCCGTAAGCAAGGAATGGGTGCCTGTGCCGACAGACATCAAGAAATGGTGATAACCGGCTAAAGGGGGAGGAAGCGTATCTTCTCCCCCTCAGTCCTATCCCCTGACTACTCTCAGGGAAGCAGTTCATGTGATACATAATCATTTGATCGGGGCTGAGATGTTACTGCAACTCAACAACGTCGAGGTCATTTATAGTGACGTGATCCTGGTCCTTAAAGGGATCAACATGGAAGTGCAAGAAGGCGGAATTGTCGCCCTCCTTGGAGCCAATGGAGCCGGGAAGACCACGACCTTGAAGGCCATCTCCGGTCTGCTCCATTCGGAAGACGGCAAAGTGAGCTCAGGAAGCGTTCACTTCCAGGGGAAAGCCATTCACCGTGAAGAACCCCAGAAAATTGTCCAGATGGGCATCATCCAAGTCATGGAAGGACGAAAAGTGCTTCAACACATGACGGTGGAACAGAACCTGATCGTGGGGGGAAATAGACATAAGTCTAAGCAGGAATTGAAATCTGCAGTGGAGTCGGTTTACGCCTACTTCCCGGTACTGAGAAATCTGCGAAATCGGATATCAGGGTATCTTTCCGGTGGGGAGCAGCAGATGATGCTTATCGGTAGAGCACTGATGGCCCGGCCTAAACTGATTTTGCTTGATGAACCTTCACTGGGCCTAGCCCCTCTCATTGTCAGCGAGATCTTTCACATGGTGAAACGGATGAAGGATGAGGGAAATGCTACCTTTCTCCTGGTGGAGCAAAATGCAAAAATGGCACTATCCATAGCCGACTACGGCTATGTTCTTGAAAACGGCCGCATTGTTCTTTCCGCAACCGGGGAGGAGCTGGGACAAAACGAAGATGTGAAGGAATTTTACCTTGGCATGAATTTGTCGGGCGACGTGAAGAGTTTCAAGAATGTTAAACATTATAAACGGCGGAAAAGGTGGCTAGGGTAGACGAATCAAGGTGGAGGCCGGATGGACAGACGTCTCGAAGGTAAGACTGCTATCGTTGTCGGTGCAGGGACGAGGGGAGAAGGGGTGGGAAACGGAAAAGCAGCGGCGATCCGTTTTGCACGAGAAGGGGCTCGGGTGCTTTGTGTCGATCAGGATATCTCGGCGGCGGAAGCAACCGCTGAACTCATAATAGGGGAAAGAGAGCACGCAGCCGTTTGCTCCGGCGATATCACGGACCCATCGGACTGTGAGAGGATTGTGAAGACGTGCGTGGAACTTTTCGGAAGAGTAGACATCCTTCACAATAATGTTGGAGTGCCTTCCTGGATGGAGATCGTTGAAATACCGGAAGAGGCATGGTCAGAGGTCTTTGACGTGAATGTCAAGGGTATGTTCATGATGTGCAAATACACACTTCCTATTATGATCAAAGGCGGCGGGGGATCCATTATCAATGTATCCAGTGTTGCTTCTGTACGTTCTTTCCCCGATGCCGCTTATGTGTCATCCAAGGGAGCTGTTAATTCGCTGACCATATACATTGCCGGTCGTTACGGCCGCCACAACATTCGGGCAAATGCTCTCTTATTGGGTTTTATTGACACTCCCCTAGCTAAACCAGCGTGGGAAAATCAAAAGGTCCGTGAGATAAACTTGAGCCGGGTTCCCATGCGACGATTTGCCTCCCCATGGGAAGCTGCTACCGTTGCAGCCTTTCTCGCCTCTGACGAAGCGTCCTATGTAACTGGGGCCATTATACCGGTGGACGGAGGTCTTTGCATATCCATGTGACCGGATTTCCGGCAAGCGATAAAGAGAACCGCCCGCAGAATTTTCCAACCAGTGCTCTTTCCTCGGGGCCGAGGGAAGAGAGGAAGGAGATATTCATTTCTAAAGGAGCACAATGATATGGGCACAGAGAACCCGTTAGCTGGGAAGGCCATCCTTGTCGTAGATGACGAACCGGATGTCCTGGACGCGGTTGAAGGTGTGTTGGACATGTGTTCCGTACATAAAGCGAAGGACTACGATACAGGACTCCAATACATTCTGAGCTACACGTACGACGTTGTCGTATTGGACATCATGGGCGTCAATGGGTTTGAGCTTCTAAAAGCCTCACTGAGAAGAGGGTTCCCGACAGTCATGCTTACCGCTCATGCTCTTACACCAGAGGCTTTGAAGAAATCCATGAAACTAGGTGCCGTGTGTTTCTTGCCTAAAGAGAAAATCACGGAGCTGAAGGCGTTCCTTTCGGATGCGGTGTTGGGTGGGGGAAAGCTTTCATGGACGCGATTCTTCGACACGCTGAGTTCCTATTTTAGTAAGCGGTTCGGTCCGGATTGGAAAGAGAAGGACAGATTTTTTAAAGAGTTTGAAGACGCTCTACGGCATAGTGATCAGGATAGTATCAGTTGATAGTGAGTTGCAGAATCCCTTTTTGCGATCTACGTGATGCCATACCAGTAGATTTCTTATCCCGCATGCGATAATTTGACACATCCTGTCACGCGACCATTCCAACTATCCGAAACCAAATCTTAAATGGCCATGTCACCTGATGCACAATCGGGTGCCCGTGCGTGATTTGCTGAGATCAGTTAGAACGCCCAAGGACTCGCCGGGACAAAAAGACGAAGAGGAAGAACAGGCGGGAAATTCCTGTGAATGAGGACTCGGTTGCGATGCCAAGGCGGATGAGGAAAGAAGAAGGCTTGACATCCGAATATGTGTTCACCTATTCTAAGCGAGCTACTGACCGAGTGGACAGGGCTTTCTGAGGATCGCTTTGCACCAAGGTCATCCCTCTTGTAACATATTGAAATCACTCCTTTGCCCCCGTAGCTCAGGTGGATAGAGCACCAGATTCCTAATCTGGGTGCCGCGTGTTCGAGTCACGCCGGGGGCACTTTTCTTTTCATGAAACTTTTGGGTTGACATTTTATAACATACTGCGTAATTATAAACGTTTCCAGTTGGGAGGATGAGTGCAATGT
>Ga0214473_10003497_pt1 | contig 19022 bp, 12 predicted proteins | sample RVTome_7_FD_203509 | JGI IMG/M metagenome (GOLD analysis project Ga0214473, IMG submission 203509) | Soil microbial communities from uranium-contaminated site in the Upper Colorado River Basin, Wyoming, United States - RVT98D197 | ecosystem: Environmental > Terrestrial > Soil > Contaminated >... | reverse complement strand
ATTCCTGCTTTGGCGCCTCTCGCACGGCCGGGTCCACGCCACCGACGTCTCGAACGCCTCCCGAACCCTTCTCTTCGATATCCATCGCCAGGCGTGGGACGAAACCATCCTCGAGCGGCTGGCCATACCCGCCTCTCTGTTGCCCGAAGTCCGAGCCTCGTCTGGGGACTTCGGCACCTGCGACCCGGAGTGGCTCGGCGCGCCCATCCCTCTGGCCGGGGTCGCCGGCGATCAACAGGCGGCACTCTTCGGCCAGGCCTGCTTCAAGGCGGGGATGGCCAAGAACACCTACGGCACAGGCTGCTTCTTGCTGCTCAACACCGGCCCGCGCCCCGTCGTCTCCGAAACCGGCCTGCTGACGACGATCGGCTGGCGGCTGGGAGCCGAACCCACGACGTATTGCCTGGAAGGGAGCGTGTTCATCGCCGGGGCGGCGATCCAGTGGCTGCGCGACGGGCTGGGGCTGATCCGTGAGTCGGCGGAGATCGAGGCGCTCGCAGCTTCCGTTCCCGACAGCGGCGGCGTGGCGTTCGTCCCGGCGTTCGTCGGCCTCGGCGCTCCCTACTGGGATCCGTACGCGCGCGGCACCATCCTCGGGCTGACGCGCGGCTCCACGGCCGCCCACCTCGCGCGCGCCGCCCTCGAAGCGATCGCGTTCCAAACGCGCGACGTCATCGACGCCATGCTGAGCCACGCCGACATCTCGCTCCCGTCCCTGCGAGTCGACGGCGGCGCCGCCCGCAACGACCTTCTGCTTCAGATCCAGGCCGATGTGCTGGGTCTGCCCATCCAGCGACCACGTCAGAGCGAGACAACCGCTCTCGGCGCGGCGTTCCTGGCTGGCCTGACCACCGGCGTGTGGAACTCACCGGCAGACCTTGAGACGCGCTGGCAGTTGGACCGCGAATTCGAGCCGCGCCTTCCCCAGGCCGATCGCCAGGCACAGTACGCACGCTGGCAAGAGGCCGTGCAGCGTAGCCGCGAATGGGCTCGCCCTGTTGCGTGAGGAGGCCTTCCGTGCTCAACCTCCAGATCGTCCGCACTCGCCATCCGCCCGAACCGTACATCGTGCAACTCGCCACGCTCCAAATCGAAGCCGGCTATCCCGCCAAACCCGACGACATCCGGCGCCGATTGGAGAGTCTGCCGAAGGAGGATAGGTTGCTTCTGGCAACCGGCGGTGAGACTCTCCTTGGCTATGCGCATCTGCGTGTTACCCGCGACCTGCTCAACGAGGAGACCGCTGAAGTCGTGGCGATCGTCGTCGCCCGAGCCCATCGCCGCCAGGGAGTCGGGCGCAGGCTTGTCGCCGCCTCCGAAACCTGGGCCCTCGAGTCCGGGCGCGCACGGCTCCTCCTGCGGACAGATGTCGTCCGCACCGAGGCTCACGCATTCTTCATCGCCCTCGGCTATGAGGAATCTTCCACAACCCTGGAGTTCATCCGGGACCTCGAACGCTTCCGACAGGCGGACCGCCCCACGCGTCCGCCCTCCTGAACGCCCCCACACGTCCTCCTGGCGCCGACCTGGCGCTCCGGCGAGTTACAATGCGCCCCGACGGACCTCTCGCGCCATGAACTACCCATCCGCGACAGACGTGCTGGTCATCGGAGGCGGCGCCACCGGCCTGGGTGTCGCCTGGGATGCTTCCCTGCGCGGCCTCTCCGTCGTCGTTCTCGAACAGGGAGACCTGGGCCAGGGTACCTCGGGGCGATACCACGGGCTGCTCCATTCGGGTGGCCGCTACATTCTCAGTGACCCAACCTCCGCCCGAGAGTGTGCGCGTGAGAACCTCATCCTGCGCAGGATCGTTCCCCATGCCATCGAGGACACAGGCGGCCTCTTCGTCAGTACTCCCGCCGACCCACCGGAGTATGCCGACGAGTGGTTTGCGGCCAGCCGTCGCGAGGGGGTAGCCGCCCAGGAGATCACCCCATCCGACGCCTTGCGCCTCGAACCGCTGCTGACGCCTGAGGCCGTGCGCGTCTTCCACGTGCAAGACGCCGCTCTCGACTCGTTCGATCTGCTGCACGCCCTGGCGGCGGCCATCGTTGCGGCGGGCGGACACGTCTTGATTCGGCACCGCCTCGAAAGGCTGACTCCAGCGCCTGACGGCTTTCTGGCTGCGGTGGCTTCACCGTCGAACGGCAGCCTGCTGCACATTCAGGCGCGGGTCGTCGTCAACGCTGCCGGGCCCTTCGCCGGCCGGGTCGCTCAACTCGCCGGCGCGACCCTGCCTCTGGCGCTCGGCAAAGGAACCATGATTGCGATGGCGACGCGCCTCGTGAACACCGTCGTCAATCGCCTCAAGCCGCCCGCCGACGGGGACATCATCGTCCCCGTCGGCACCGTCGCCGTCCTGGGCACTACGGACACACCCGTCGAGGCGCCTGAGGACGTTCGAATCGAGCCGTGGGAGGTCGACCTTCTTCTCTACGAAGCCGCCGCCCTGATCCCCTCCATCCAAGACCACCGCCCTCTACGCGCCTGGGCCGGCATCCGGCCCCTGTACCGCCCGCCCGACGCCGGCCAGACCGAGACGCGCCGCCTATCGCGCGCCCACGCCTTGATCGATCACGCGGCGGCCGGCGGCCCTCCCCGGTTGGTCACCATCATCGGCGGCAAGCTCTCGACCTTCCGCCGTATGGCGGAAGACACGGTCGACCTCGTGCAGCGGCATCTGGGCTCGAGCGCTCCGTGCCGCACGGACGAGACGCCTCTTTCTCCTCCGCCCCGACGTTTCCACCGGCTTCCGGATCGACTCGAGTCGCTTGGCCGTCACGCCGCTGAGCCCCAGCTTGGTCTCGTGTGCGAATGCGAACTCGTTACAACCGAGGACATTCGCCGCGCCCTCGACCTATCACCGACGTCCGACCTGGATGATCTGCGCCGCGACCTGCGCCTCGGAATGGGCCCGTGCCAGGCGGCCTACTGCGCCTACCGCTCGGCGGGCCACCTGGTCCGCCACGATCACGAAACGGATGCTGCCTCGGCCTTAGCGATCTTCCTCGAGGAGCGTTGGCGCGGCGTACGGCCGTTGATGTGGGGCCAATCCCTTCGCCAATTCGAGGCCAATCGCCGTATCTACCAGGACCTGCTCGGGATGGATCGGCCGTGACCGACTTGGTCATCGTCGGTGCCGGCCTGGCCGGACTCCTTGCGGCCAACCTCGCCGCCCGTCGCGGCGCGTCCGTCACCATTGTCGCCCAGGGCCGGGGCAGCCTTTCCCTTTCTCATGGTTGCATCGGCCTCGGCTCCCTGCCCGCCTCCGACCTTGCGCCGGAACACCCATATCATCGGGCGGGCAAGCACAGGTTGAAGCCGGCGGTTGATTTCTTCCTGGAAGCCGCGCACGCCCAGGGGGTGAAGTACCTCGGAACCACAGACTCAGTTGTCCGCCTCCCAACGGCCGCAGGGTCCGTCCTCTCACTCCACTTCGTCCCGGCGACACTTGCCCCTGGCGATCTATCCCATCCAGGTCGGACACTCGTGGCTGGCATCCAAGGATTTCGCGACTTCGATCCGAGTCTTGTCGCCGCCGGGCTGCGCGCAAGGGGAGTCGACGCCGGAAGCGCCGAGCTCCCCCATCCCGGTCCCCCTCCAACCAGGGACTGGTACAGCACCGACATCGCCGCGCGGTTCGAACGCTCATGGTCTGCGAAGGAAGTCGGGCGCCTCTGGAGGCCATCCCTCGACTCGGCCGGCCGCCTAGGCCTGCCGGCCGTCCTAGGGCTTACTGCGCAGGACAGGATCCTGTCCGCCCTCGAGGAAGCCCTCGGGATCACCTTGTTCGAAATCCCGACCCTGCCTCCCTCGTTGCCAGGCCTGAGGCTCGAGAGGGCGCTCCGCCGTGCCGCCCTCGCCGCCGGCTGCCGCCTCCTTGAAGGGTCGGCGGCCATCGGACGCATCGACGGCAGAAGCGGAGGGGCGCGCACTCTGGGCGTCTCCGCCGTGACTCCGGCGGGCCCGCGCACCGTCGAGGCCGGCGCGACTCTCCTCGCCACCGGCGGCGTCCTGAATGGGGGATGGCGCGCCGAGCGTAGTGGGCGATTGCACGAGTCCGTTTTCGACCTGCCCATTGCCGGCCCGGAGAATCGCCAGGCCTGGATCGGGCCGTCTCTCTTCGATCCCCATCCTTACGATCGGTACGGACTTTCCGTCAATGTGAACATGCAGCCGTGTGACAGGGACGGCCGGCCCTTCTTTCCCAACGTCTTCGCCTGCGGCGGAATTCTGGGCGGAGCGGACCGGAGGCGCGAGCAGAATCGCCAGGGGATCGACATTGTGACGGCCTACGCTGCCGTCGAGGCAGCCCTCTCGTGAGAACCGCGCCCGCCCTGGCCGAGATGTGCCTCAAGTGCAACATCTGCACGTCGGCGTGTCCCGTCATGGCGGTGAGCGACGAATTCCTCGGACCCAAGGCCGTCGGTCCTCAGGCCGAACGTTTCCGACACCCTCGCGCACATGTGCCTAACGCGTCGGTGTCATGGTGTTCCGGGTGCGGCGTGTGCTCGCGGGTGTGTCCGCACGGTGTGCCCGTCACCGAACTGAACATTCAGGCGAAGGGAAAGCTGGCCGAGCAGAACGGCGCTCCCCTTCGCGACCAGCTGCTAGCCCGCCCGGCGCTGCTCGCCCGCTTCGCCGGGCCTGTGGCTCCGTTGGCCAACGCCGCCCTCCAGGCGCGGCCGGCCCGCTATCTGGCGGAAGCTGTCTTCGGAATCAGTCGTTCTGCGCCCATGCCGCGCTTCGCTCGCAAGACATTCCGGGATCTCGAGGCCTCCCGCCAGACGGAAGCTCCCCGCCCCAGCGCGCGACCCGCCGTCGCCTACTTCCACGGTTGCAGCGTCAATCACTACGAGCCGGGCCTCGGGCAGCTCGCCGTCCGCGTCTTGGACCGTCTCGGATTCGACGTGTGGCTGCCGCCCCAAGGCTGCTGCGGCCTGCCGCTCCAGTCGAACGGATTGTTCGAGGCGGCCCGCGGCTACGCCCGCACCAACCTGCGCGGGCTGGCCCCGTTCGCCGCAGCCGGCACACCGATTCTGGGCACCTCCACATCGTGCACGCTTGCGCTAAAGCATGAATACGGGGCCATCCTCGGGATGGAAGAGGAAGCCTGCGAAATCGTTGCCGGGGCTGTGTTCGACTTTTTCGAGTTCCTGCGGGATTCGGTGCCTCAACCCCTTGACCCTGGCAGCCTTCAGCCCGTCCCCATGCGCGTGGTCTACCATCCCCCATGCCAGCTCAAGAGCCATGCCATCGGCCTTCCCGCCTACGACATCTTGCGCCGCGTGCCCGGCCTCGAAATTACGCTTTCGGACTCGGAGTGCTGCGGAGTCGCCGGGACGTACGGCCTCAAGCGGGAACGCTACGCCGTCGCCCGCGCCGTCGGAGAGACTCTCTTCGATCAGGTGCGCGAGACGGCCCCGGATGCAGTCGTCACGGATTCAGAGACGTGCCGTTGGTGGATCCAGGGATTATCCGGTGTGACGGCGTTCCACCCGATGCAAATCCTCGCCCTCGCGCTGGGTCTCGAGGAGAACTCTCCCAGGATGCGTCGCCCGGACGTACCTAGATGAACCTCGGCGCCTCCCTGATCCTCACGAATGGGAAGATCTATCCGCGGGTCACTGAGCTCCGGACGTGCAGCGGCCTCCTCCTCCTGGATGGGCGCGTCGCCGACATCCTCGACGGCCCGGCCCACACGAGCCTGGCTGGGATCCCCACGGTCGACCTCGGTGGGAGAGTCGTCCTTCCCGGTTTGACGGATGCCCACCTGCATCTCGAAAAGTACGCCCTTCAGCTCAGTCTCGTGGACTGTGAGACCGCCACCCTGGACGAATGCCTTGAGCGGGTTCAGGCGAGGGCCACCCGGGTGCCTCCCGGTGAGTGGATCCTCGGCCACGGTTGGAATCAGACACGTTGGGAACGCTTCGGCCGTGCGGCCGACCTCGATGCGGTGGCCCCCGGCCATCCCGTCTATCTGACAGCCAAATCCCTTCACGCTGGCTGGGCCAACAGCGAGGCCTTACGCCGGGCGGGACTGGCCACGGAGACCCCGGACCCCGAAGGCGGCCGGGTTCAGCGCGCTGAAGACGGCGCTCCCACGGGCATCCTGTTCGAGGGCGCGATGAGTATCGTGGCGAACGCCTTGCCTGAGCCCCTCTTGACGGACACCGTCGAAGCGATGGCTACGGCCCAGGAGCGCCTCTGGGCCATGGGTATCACGGGCGTGCACGATTTCGACGGCCGGCGGTCTTTCCAGGCCGAGCAAGTTCTTCTTGAACAAGGACGGCTCGGTCTACGCGTCCTGAAGAGCATCCCGTACGAACTCCTGGGTGAGGCGGCCGCCCTCGGCCTTCGATCGGGTTTCGGAGCCGAACGGCTACGTCTCGGACATGTCAAGCTATTCGCCGATGGCGCGCTCGGCCCACGAACGGCGGCCATGCTGGCCCCATACGACGGCGAACCCGGAAACACCGGCCTGCTCTTCCTCGATCGCGAGGCCGTGTTGGAGGCGGGGATCCGTGCGGCCGAGGCCGGCCTCGCCCTGGCCATCCACGCCATCGGTGACCGCGCCAATCACGAGGTCCTCGACGGCCTGGCCGCGCTGCGCGCGTATGAAACCTCGCACGGATGGCCTGCCCGGCGCCATCGCATCGAGCACCTCCAATTGGTCCACCCGGACGATCTGCCGCGGCCGGCGCAGTTGGGGGTCACGGCGTCGATGCAGCCCATCCACGCCACCTCCGATATGCTCATGGCCGACCGCTATTGGGGACGGCGGACGGAGTTCAGCTACGCCTGGCGCAGCCAGATTCGCTCGGGCGCCCACCTGGCGTTCGGTTCGGACGCGCCCGTCGAGAGCCCGGATCCCTTCCTTGGGCTCCACGCCGCCGTTACGCGGCGCCGCACCGACGGGACACCATCTCCCCAGGGTTGGGTTCCTCAGGAGAGGTTGGACATCCAGCAGGCCCTGATGGGTTTCACCGAGGGCGCGGCCTTCGCTGCCGGCGCCGAATTGGAGCAAGGACGCCTTCAACCGGGGTATCGGGCGGACCTGATTGTGGTCGATCGGGATCCGATGGCGTGCCCGCCCGACGACCTTCCTCAGGTGCGCGTCCTCGGTACGATGGTCGGAGGGCGTTGGGTCCGGCGGGAGTTTTAGTCGGCAGCTTCGTTCCTCGCCGGTTTCGCCAATCGCCGGATGTCCCCCTCCCGCACCGTCACGCCGGTCCGATCGAGATGCTCGAGCAGCGCCAGGACGTATTTCCGTGAGCTCCCCAAGAGATCGCGCACCTGCGCCACGGTCGTCGGCCCTTGCCCCACCCGCTGCGAGATCTGATCGACGTACTCGCGATAATCCTGCGTGCGGAAGACGACCTCATCCGACACCTGGGTCAAGAACCCCGACTCGACAGCGAAAGCGAAGAGTTCCGCGCCCAGCTCTTCGCGGCAATCCGAAACTGAAGGTGGACTGGCCGGGGCCGCCGCGAACGCGTCCAGCACCCGGCCCAAGCGCTCGTGGTCCTGAGGAGACGGCAACGGTTGATGGCCCGGGAGGGAGAGCCGCGCGCCGACTTCGAGAAGCAGGCCTCGCCGCACCATTTCAGACAGGATCGCTGCAAAGGCGACCGCTTCGATCCCCTGCCGGCTCCGCAGCTCTTCCCGCGGCAGGCCATGGCGGAGCGGATGGATCGAATGGTAGACCCCCACGGCATTCTGCCATTGGGACGACATCGACTCAAACCGATCGACGTCCATCCACAACGCCGAGGCGCCCTCTCCGACGGATACGAGACGGTGCCGGGCCACGAGCTCCTCTACGGCGCGGCGTCCCTCCTCCTCCGGGACGCCGACTGCGCGCGCCAGCTCGGAGCTCGAAGACAGGACCCGCCGCGAGGCCTCTTCCGCGAGAACCTCAATCGTGCTCCCCTGCTCGAGGGTCTGCAGCCGCGCCGCCGCCGCCTGGTCGCGGCGCCGGTGCCTTCGGGCGGGCGCCGGGTCCAGGACCACGCCGCCCGCCAAAGTGGCTCCCGGCGTCGGCCGACGGAGAATGAAGCGATCGCCGCGGGCCGCCACTACCGGACGTTCGAGCACGAGCTGAGCTGTGCCGGACTCGCCGCGAGCCACACGCTCACGGTCCAGCAGGCGAAACGTCGCCATCCGTTCAGCCGCGCCGATGTGCAGCTTCACCGACTGTTGGTGGCGCAGATCGGCGGCGGCGTCCGCCAGCACGCGAATCTGAACGTCCAGGAGGGCCGTCGGAGCATACGTTCCCGGATGGCAGACGACGTCCCCGCGGTCGATGTCCGTGACTTCAATGCCCGTCAGGTTCGCCGCCACGCGGCTTCCGGGATACGCCGTCTCGACCTTCTTCCGGTGAGTCTGAAGCCCGCGCACGCGGGCAGCCTGCCCCGACGGGAGCAGCACGACGGCCTCGCCTCCATCCAGCTTCCCATCGGCCAGGGTGCCCGTCACCACGGTCCCGAAGCCTTGCATCGTGAAGGCGCGATCGACGGCCAGGCGCGGCCGCCCGAGGTCGGGCCGCGCCGGAGCGTCGCGCAGAAGGTTCGCCAGCGATTGCACCAACTCGTCGAGGCCGTCCCCCCGAACGCTCGAGACGGCCACCAGGGGAGCCTCCCCGTACCGAGTTCCTGAGAGGAGTTTGCGCACTTCCGCGTCGACAAGCGCAACCCATCCCTCCTCTTCGACGAGGTCGATCTTCGTCAGGACGACCAGCAGCCGCTCAACCTGAAGGAGATCGAGGATGGCCAGATGCTCGCGCGTTTGCGGCATGACCCCCTCGTCGGCGGCGACGACGAGCACGGCGGCGTCGACACCGGTGACGCCCGCCAGCATGTTCTCGATGAAGTCGCGGTGGCCCGGGACGTCGACCCAGCCCACCGATGTCCCGTCGGGCAGATCCATCCACGCGAAGCCCAGGTCGATGGTCATCTGCCGCTCTTGTTCCTCGCGCAGGCGGTCGGGATTCATCCCCGTCAACGCCTGGACAAGGGTCGACTTGCCGTGGTCGACGTGTCCCGCCGTGCCGACGACCCGGATCATCTGTGGATTCCTGATATCCGACGTGGAGGTTGAGCCCGGCTAGCGAACGCGACCGGGTGGTCGCTCGGCCTCGAGGGACCATTCGCGCAACAGCGAGAATAGTTCGGCGGTCCGGCGCTGGAGAACGTCGCCATTCTGGATCGCCTCGGTCAGGGCCTGGGTCGCCGTCTTTTCGAGCTGCTCTATCTCGGTGGAGGCCTTCTCGTGCCGGCGATCGTGCTCATGCCAGTGTTCATCGTGGCCGAGCTTGAACGTGTTCCAGCGCTTCTGGTCCTCGGCCAGGAAGGCCGCCCACTCCTGCTTGTGGCGGTCCTCGGCCAAACGCTGCGTCTCGACGACCTCGCCCACGTGGCGGTTCATCCGCTCGAGCGCCTTTTCCAGCTCGGCCTGAAGCTGCCTCAGCGCCCGATGAGTCTCCTCGTAGACCTGCACTCGATCGGCCACATCGCGCGCCTGGCTTTCGAAGGTGTCGAAGCGTCGGGCGTATTCCTTCCACACTCGCTCGAACTCGACCATCCGCACGTTCTGCTGTTCGAGAAAGACGTTTTGGGCTTCGCGGCGCTCCCCCTCGGCCGACTCGATCTCCCCCTGGCGAACCTCCAGGCTCCGTATCCCATCGTCGAAATGATCCAGGCTTCCCCGGAGTCCCTCGGCGCGATTGCGCGCATCAGCAACTTCCGTCGTCAGGTCCGACGTCCGCTTCGCCTCCTGGCGGCGGAGCTGGTCCTGAGCTTCCAGCGCCCGGGCGCGTTCTCCGTCATTGGAGGCCAGTTGGTCCAGCTTCTTATCGAACGCATCAACGCTTCGGGTGACCCGGACCTCTTCCTCGCGGCGCGAGTCGAGCATGCGTCGGAGTTCCTCGATCCCCCGCACCTGCAGACGCAGCTCGCTGATGGCTTTGGTGGAGTCGTCGTGGTCCTTGCGCCGCACCTGCTCCAGCTGGCGATCACGCTCGGAGCGGCGGGCTTCGGTGGTCTCGAGGTGCCGCGAGACCTCGTTGCGGTGTTTCGTCAGGGTTTCGTCGAGTTGGGAGATCCGAGCGGTGGCGGATGCCAGACGGGCCAACTCGCCCGACAGGTCCTGGAGTTGCCGAACGACCTTGCCGTTGGCCACTTCGGCGGCTTCCACTCGCTCGGTCAGCCGCCGGATGAGCTCGGCTTCCTTGCGCCGCTGCTCGTCGATCCAGGCCAGCTTCTTCTCGAGCGAGATGCCGTCCATACTCGCCTCCGGGGCCGGCGCATTATAGCATGCGGGCACCAAAGGCCTACGGAATCAGGTTGTGCAGACCCTCCGCGGCGCGGATCACCCACGGGTAGAGAAGCTGAGGGAAGAGCCCCAACGCCGCGATCAGCAGAACTCCGGTGGCCAGGAAGAACCTTCGTGCACGCGACGAGCGCTCGGCTGTCGCCTCCACCGCGCCTTCGGCGCGGAACGCCACGCGCGCGATCGATCCCGTCAGGATCAGGATCGAAGCCACGATCGCTCCGCTCGCCCACGCGTCGGAGCGGCCGAGCAGGCCTAGGGCCGCCCATCGCCCCGGAAAACCTGCGGTCAGGGGAGCACCGGCCACCGAGGAGGCTCCGGCGAAGGACGAGAGTGCAGCCAGGCGAGTGTCACGGGCCTGGGCAGCGGCATGCGCCACGTTCGCCTCTCCCATAGCCCACACCGCCATCCCCACCGCGCGGCTTCCCGCCATTCCCAGCGCGATCTGATACGCCGAAGCCTCGAGTCGCGCCAGCAGAAGCAGGCTCACCCCGACGTCGGCGACGACCGCGTAGGCCATCAACCGGGGGCTGTCGCGTTGGGAGGCTGCCCATAGGGTGCCGAATCCGACGGTCACCAACCCCGCCCATCGAAGGCGGCTGGCGAGCTCTACGCTTTCGCGCAGCCAGCCGAACGAATCCAGGAATCCGAGGAAGAGGAACAGCCCCGCGCTTTGGAGAAGCACCAGGACAAACGCCAGTGTGTACGGGTCCGATGCCTGCGCGCCGGCCGAAAGCCAGCTGTGGAAGGGCGGAACCACCAAAAGGACGGCCAGCCCGACGGCCAGGAGGAGGAAGACACGCTCTGCCTCCAGGGCGGTCGCCGACGTCACGCCGGCCGTGCCCAACATCCAGCCCGTGAGGAGAAGCGCCATCATGGCCAGCGTGTAGAAGGTCAGCAGTCGCAGACCGGCGCGATGGCTTTGAGGCCGGTCCCCAACTAACACCAGGCAGCCTCCGATGGCGGCCATTTCGAGGAGCGGAGCCGCGTAAAGGAACGGTCGGATCATCAAGGAAGCCGCGACACAGGCGATCATGAGCAATCCGAACGACGGCAAGTAGGCCACCGCCCGGGCTGCCCACGATCCGGTAAGGAGGAACGCGCCGGCGAGGAAGATGAAGCTCACCGCCGCTCGGTTGCCGTCATCCAACACGAAGGCTCGCCCCAGCACGGCCCACGTCCCGCTCACCTTCAGCGTCCCGCCCAACCATTGAATCGGCGCGTCGAGGGAAATCCCCAACGCCAACCCTCCCAGCAGCGCCGCCCCTCCTCCGGCAATCACGGATGACAACACCGCCCGCCGGCGCGCAAGGAAACTCGCCGCGCCCAGGAGGGCTGCCAGGCCCAGCAAGGTCGGCGGCGCGTTCACGATTCCGTTCCCTTGGCCACGGCCGGCCATTGCCGCACAGCGATGTCGCTGCCCACCAGCAGAATCCCCAGATGGACTCCGGCCAGGATCGCCTGCACGGCCAGCGACGGCTCGAGCACGGCGTAGATCACCTCGAAACCAAGTTGGGCCGTCAACAGGGCGAAGATCCACCGAATCGGGTCCTCGGACAGCCCGAGGTGGAGCAACCCAAGCGCCAAGAGCGTCACGCCCGCCACGGCATGGCCTCGACTGATTCCTGGAAGAAGCGAAACCGCCGACCCGGACAAACCCCACGCCGCGGCGATTACGAGGATCGACGCCGCCAGACGGAACCATCGCCCGGGTGGGGCCTGAGGGTCGGCCTGGCGCGGCTTCGGTGGGATGCGCCGGAGGGTGATCACCAGGATCGCCGCGGCACACGCTCCCACCCCAATTCGCGACAGAGCTGCCCCCGGCTGTCCGGCCAGCGTGAGGAGCCCGCCCACGGATGCGTACTCCGCCACCAATAGACCGACGCCGAGACGGCGATCCTCCACGGCGATCAAAGCCGCGCCGATGATGGAGGTCAGGACGGCCAACAGCGTCAGCAGGAGGATCAGGTCCATCTCAGCGACCCAGCCCGGCCGCCAGACTCAGGGCCAGCACAATGACGTAGATCCACAGGACGGCGGCTTCGCCTTCGAGCAGGTCCGCCAGTCGATCCACGGCTTGCATCAGGAGGTGATAGGGCGCGCCGAGCACTCTGAGAATCGGAGCTGGATCCAGCCAGCGCGCCGCCCTCGCCCCTCGTGGCCGCGCAGCCCAGTGCCAACGGCTACGAATGAAGATCGCACTGATGAGCAATGCCAGGGCAATCCCCGTACCCAGCATGCCGATGCTGGATCCGGCGCCGCTGCGAAGTGGAACGTAGGTCAGCGTCAACGTCACAAGAAGGATGAGGACACCGCTTACGTGGGACGCCCGGGGCAGTCGTTCCAGAGTCGGCCATGACTCCGCCGCCATCTCCGCTCTCCTCCAGAGTCCGAGGGCCATCACGGACAGGCCCGCGAGGCCGATGAAGCCCGCGATCCAACCCACAACGCTTTGGCCGCCCCCCGCGAGGGCCCCCGCCGGTAGAGCTCCCGATGTGAAAGGCAGCCCGACGAGGGCAAGTGCACCCCACCGAGGCGCCAGCCGATAGGCCTTCGCGAACGGCCTCCACACGAAAGACAGTGCACCGATCACCAGGAAAAGGACCCCACACGCCGACCAAACGAACGCCACCGGACCTCCGAAGGCAGCGCCCGACAATCCGGCGATGCCCGCCAACCCCAACGCAAGGCCGGCAACGGACGCGGAATCATCGGAAGCGTTCACCCACGCCAGGCTTCCGGCGAGGCAGCTCACGGCACCCAGGGCTGCCGCCCAGGGCACCAGCGGTCCCTCAGCGATACCCAGGACTCGCCCTAACGCCGCGAGGCAGGCCGCGGGAGGAAGAACCTGCCGGAGCACATGCTGGGCGCCCTGCGCGGCCGCTCCATCGCTCGAGGCTGGCCCCCTCCAGTTCGACCCGAGGCGCAACCCGGCGCCGGCCAAGACAAGCCCCGCCGCGAGAGGGTTCGACCCCAGACTCGAGAGTCCACGCCCGAGACCGCCCTCCGGCAAGCCGATGACGGCCGCAAGGACCAACAGGACACCGGCGGAGTTCAGCACCCATCTCTCGCGCGCCGGCTCACTCGAGGCCGAGAGGGCCGGGATCGCCCATCCCGTCACGTCCAGAATCGCCCAGGTGATCGCCACCGTCAGGAGGTTCCCGGCCTGAATGGCGGCCAGCCCGGCCGCGGCCAGGGCCAACGTACCGGCCCACTCTCCGCTGCGCCTCTCGCCCTTCCTTGCAGGTTCGGCCAGCAGTCCCGCCAGGAGCACGGACACGGCGGCCAGCTGGATGGGCCAGCCGACGGGATCCAACATCAATTGAACGCGGTCGAGGAAGACGTCTTCGGGCCGCCATGCCGACAGCGCCAAAGTGGCCGGCACCGAGCGCCATCCCACAAGTATCGCTAACCACGCCCCCAGGCTGACGGAAACAGCCAGCGCCCACTGCCACCGGCTGCGGATCCAACGCCCCAAGGCGAGGAATCCAGCACCCAGCAGTAGGAGAACGAGCGGGAGGGCAACCACGAAATGGGTGAGGAGAGTCTTCTCGGAGAAGCCGGGCCGGGGTGGCCGAAAGCATACCACGGTCCCAGGCGCCCCCGGCAGACCCCGTGCTATACTAACCGGGTCATGTCGGATTTAGCGGATCGCCGACTGCGAGTCCGTCACCTCATCCTCAAGGGCGGGCGCAGCCTTCACATCGCCGCTTCGAGCGTCAGCGAAGGAATGCAGGCATGACCGAGCAGTGGATCGGCCGGACCTTATCCAAAGTCCGCCTGCAGGAGCTGCTCGGGCGCGGCGGCATGGCCGAGGTCTACCTCGGCATGCACACCACGCTCAGCCGCCCGGTCGCCGTCAAGATTCTCCTGGGACATCTCTCTGAAGACCCCGACCTGCGGCGCCGGTTCCTGGCTGAGGCACAATCGGTCGCAGCCCTGCGTCATCCGAACATCGTACAGGTCTTCGACTTCGATGTCGTCGATAGTCGCCCGTACATCGTCATGGAACTCCTCCAGGGGATGTCTCTGGCCGAGTACCTCCGAGGGCTGCACCAACTCGGTCACAGCTTGCCGCTCGAGACCGTCTCCCACCTGATGGATTCTTTGGCGGCCGCCCTCGAGTATGCCCACGACCGAGGGATTGTCCATCGGGACGTCAAACCGGCCAACGTCATCCTTCGCCAAAGCACGGCGCCCTTGAAAGCCGGCATCCCCCTGCCTCCGGACGTCGAGCCGGTCCTGACCGATTTCGGAATCGCGCGCATCACCGGTTCCACCACCCAGACGATATCGGGCACGATTCTGGGCACGCCGGCCTACATGAGCCCAGAGCAGGTGCGCGGCGAGGCCGCCGACGCCCGCTCGGACAACTATTCTCTCGGCATCATGCTGTATGAGATGTTGGCCGGCGAACTGCCCTTCGATCCTGAGACCGATACGACCGCCTCGGTGCTTTACAAGCAGGTCCACCAGACCCCCCCGCCCCTCGCCAACACGACATGGGCCGTGCAGATGGTTGTCGGTCGCGCCCTCGACAAGGATCGAAATCGCCGCTATCAGCGGGCCGGGGAGATGGCCGCGGACTTCCGCGAGGCGCTTCGCCCCGGCATGGAAACCGTGGTCTCCTCTTCGACGGCGGCTCGCCGACTCCCCTCATCGGCGACACCGTCCACGCAAACGCCGGGCGCCCGCCGGAGCCGCATGCCGTGGGTGGCCGGTGCCTCCGCCCTTGCTCTGATCGCCTGCGTCGGAGGCGCCGTCCTCTTTCGCGCCTTGGTGGCCGGCGGCCTCCGAGGGCCGTCCAGCGAGCCTGCGTCGACTCCGACGGAGGTCGTCGTGGCTTCGTCCACTCTTCCCGCGATAACCCTCCCTACGGCGGCCATCGTAGAGACGCCGACGATCGCGGTCGCCGGCCAACCATCGGGAGCGGCGACCCTGCGCGACTCCTCCCTGCAGCTGACCCTTTCCGACGTGACACCGCCTCCTGCGGGCTTCCAGTATGCCGCCTGGCTTCTGGCCCCGGATGGCACGGCGCTCGCGCTCGGCGCTCAATCGCCCAACGGATCGACGCTGGCCATCTCCTATGTCGATCCCTCGGGGCAGAATCTGGCCGCCCACTACACAGCCGTCGCCATCAGCCTCGAGCCGAACCCCGACCCCAATCCGGCCGTCGCCGGCCAGGTTGTCTACCGGGCCGAGATCCCGGTGGAGCTGGCGGCCTTGCTCCTGCGTCTCGACGACATGGCGAGCGGGCAAACCCTTTCCGAGGCCTTGAGCGCCGGCGCCGCCAGCCAGGCGAAGACCTTCGACAGCCATAAGGGCTTCTCCGTCAGTGATGTGGACAAGGACAATCTGGTCGGCGCACGGCAGCACGCCGAGCACACGATCAACATCGCCGTCGGCGAAGGGTCCACCGAATACGGCGACTGGGACGGCAACGGGAACATACAGAATCCGGGAGACGGGTACGGCTTATTGAGCTACCTGCAAGCGTGGCAGGCCATGGCCGAGGCCGAAGCCGCCAGCACTCTCGTCTCCCCCGATCGCAAAGCCAGCTTGACCTCCTTCGTCGAGCAGGTCGCGGAGGCCCAGACTTTGGCGGAACAGGGCGTTTCCCTTGCGACCCGCCTGGCCTCGAGCGACACGGCGGAGGAGATGGCCCCGCTGGCGGAAGAATGGGGAACCATCAATCTCGAGGGGGTTGTGGCGCAACTCAACGATCTCGCGTCGCAGCTATCCATCAACGTCTGGCTCGACATCTACCGCATCGGATAACCGCCCTCGCTCGTCGCTTGCCGGGCAGGCTCCGGCCGCTCAGGATAGAATCTGTCGCCGACGCTGTCCCGCTCAGGTCCGCGCCCCGGGCGACACAGCGATTGAAGGCCGACCCTCCATCGGCCCGGGAAGACCCATGACCCCCCACACAGCTGACCTCATCTTCCTCGACGGCTCCCACCTCACCCTTGAAGATGTCCACACCGCCGCCCGGGGCCGGCCGGCGCTTCGACTTCGGCCGGAGACCAGGGCACGCCTCGAGCAGTCGGCCGCGCTTGTAGCCCGCCTGGTCGAAGGCTCCCAGCCGGTGTATGGCGTCAACACCGGATTCGGAATCTTCGCCAACCGCCGTATCGGGCCCGAGGACCTGGCCGAACTCTCACGCAACCTGATCCTCAGCCACGCCGTCGGTTTCGGCGACCCGTTCCCCCACGACGTCGTCCGCGCCGCCATGCTGATCCGCGCCAACACCCTGGCGCTTGGACTGTCCGGCGTGCGCCCGGCGATCGTGGATTGCCTCCTCCAGATGCTTGAACGCGGCGTCACGCCCGTCATCCCCTCTCAGGGGTCGCTTGGATCTTCGGGCGACCTGGCGCCCTTGGCCCACCTCGGATTGGTGATGACCGGCGGAGAGGATGCTGCACGCAGCGGACGGGCCTGGTTCGAAGGTCGCCTCCTGAGCGGACAGGAGGCAATGCAGGCGGCCGGCGTCCCCACCGTCCGCCTGGGGCCCAAGGAGGGCCTCGCCTTGACGAACGGGGCTACGTTCGCAACCGCCCTGCTCGCCCTGGCCTGCCTCGACGCACGAGCCTGTTTGCGCGCCGCGGCTGCCGCGGCCGCCCTCTCGATGGAGGCGCTTCAGGCCCGCTCCGCCGCACTGGATGAATCCCTGCACGCTGCGCGCCCCCACCCCGGACAATCGCGCGTGGCTGCGGATTTGAGGACCCTCACTCGCGGAAGTACGCTTCTGGACTCGGGCGATCAGGTCCAGGATGCTTACAGCCTTCGCTGCGCGCCTCAGATCATCGGGCCCGCGTGGGAGATCCTGGGGTTTTGTGAGGCCGTCGTCAGCCGCGAGATCAACAGCGCCACCGACAATCCCCTTCTCCTGGGCGGGACGGCCGTCTCCGGAGGAAACTTCCACGGGGAGCCGGTCGGCCAGGCGGCCGACTTTCTAAAGATCGCCCTCAGCGAAGTCGGTGCCGTCGCCGAACGCCGCGCTTTCCGACTGCTCTCGAGCCATACCAACGCCGACCTCCCCGCCATGCTCGTCGCCGACCCCAAGGCCGCAGGACTTCAATCCGGATTCATGATGCTCCAGTACACCGCTGCCTCCCTCGTACTCGAAAACCAGAATCTCGCCGCCCCCGCATCCGTCTTCTCGCTGCCGACGTCCGCCGACCAGGAAGATCACAACGCCAACGCCACGACGGCGGCCCGCCAGCTAGCGTCCGTCGTCCGCAACTTGCGGCGAATCGTCGCCATCGAGCTCCTCACGGCGGCTCAGGCGCTCGACCTTCGCCTGCGCGCCGCACCCGACCTGCGACCCGGCGCGGGCACGGGCGCCGTGTATAGCCGCATTCGAAGCGTGGCGCCCTTTGCGGACAAGGACGACCTCCGGCTGCCCGCCCTCGACCGCATTGACGCGCTCATCGCCAGCGGAGAAGTCGGGCTTGAAAGCGCGGCCGCTGTTGACGCGTAGGGACGAAGCACGCTTCGGCAACATGTGGCGGCCACGTTGCGTTCGTCTTTCGGGCGTGCTATCATGGAGTCATGGAAGTGAAACACGCTCACGCCGGCCGAAGGTCCCGCCGCCGCAGGCTTGCGGAGGCCGGTCGCGTCTCGGGTTGACCCGGGATAGTCGGCCGGATCGCGTGAGCGACGGCGGTGTCGACAGCCCGCCGTCGTTTTCGTTGTAGCTGGAGGCATGCATGCCTGTCATCCCGCCCGTCAAAGGGACGCGCGACTTCTACCCGGAGGCGATGGCCCTGCGCAACTGGCTCTACCAGAATGTGCGCCAAGCGTCGCAAGCCTACGGCTATCAGGAATACGAAACCCCCTTCCTGGAGCGCCTCGAGCTGTACGCCTCCAAATCCGGTGAGGAACTCGTCCGCGAACAGGCCTACGTCTTCCCTGATCGCGGCGGCGACCTGATCGCCCTGCGGCCCGAGCTGACTCCATCGCTCGCGCGAATGGTGGCAGCGCGCGCCCGCGATCTGCCGCGCCCGATTCGCTGGTGGTCGTTTGGGCCGATCTGGCGCTACGAGCGTCCCCAAAAGGGCCGCACCCGCGAGTTCTTCCAGTGGAACATCGACTTGCTGGGAGTTGATTCGCCCGAAGCCGACGCAGAGATCGCCTCCGTCGCAGCCGAGTTCTTTCGCGCCGTCGGCCTCCTCCCATCCGAGATTCGGCTCCTGGTCAACGACCGGCGCCTGGTCGAGCAGCAGTATGACCGCCTGGGCATCTCTGCGGAGCGCCGGGTCGAGGTGTTCAGGCTGGTCGACCGACGTGACCGGATGAGCGAGGCGGCCTGGCGCGCCCTGGCCGGCGAGACCGGGCTGTCGCCCGAGCAGGTGACCGGGTTGGAGGCGATGTTGCGGGACCGGTCGGCCTGGGAGTCGTCGGCCGAGCTGACGGCTTTCTTCTCCGCCGCCGGCGCGCTCGGCGTCGCAGACTTCCTCGCCTACGACCCCGCTATCATCCGCGGGCTGGACTACTACACCGGCATCGTCTTCGAGGCTCGAGACACCTCCGGCAAGTACCGGGCGATCCTCGGCGGCGGGCGCTACGACAACTTGGTGGCCGCCGTGGGGGGTGACCCCGTCCCCGGCACCGGATTCGCCATGGGCGACGTCGTCCTGGGCCTCCTGCTCGAGGAACTGGGCAAGTTGCCGACCCTGGACCGACGCCCGGCC
>Ga0214473_10003496_pt1 | contig 19023 bp, 15 predicted proteins | sample RVTome_7_FD_203509 | JGI IMG/M metagenome (GOLD analysis project Ga0214473, IMG submission 203509) | Soil microbial communities from uranium-contaminated site in the Upper Colorado River Basin, Wyoming, United States - RVT98D197 | ecosystem: Environmental > Terrestrial > Soil > Contaminated >... | reverse complement strand
CAAAGCTTGATGATCATTTGGAATGTGTTCGATTACGTGATTGAAGAAAATAATCTCGAAAAACCCATCCAAAGCTGGATATTCTAATATATCCGCTAGATAGATTGTCGCCTCTGGATATTTATTGTGGGCTCTCTCTAACCGCGTCAGGTTGTAATCACTTCCATAAATCTGCCGTGCGTATTTCTTTAAGTACTGAAGATGATTGCCGTCCCCACAGCCTATGTCTAGAAGCTTTCCTGCCTTGCCCGAGTGACTTTGAGCGAGGAACTCTTTTATTTCTTCTTCTACGTAGACTCTTCGTTTCGCTAAGTGGTGTTTCCAGATACTATTTTCCTCAGGATTTTGCACGCCTTGGTACCATCCCGGCAGTCTCTGGGAGGCCTGTTCGATTTCTTTGCGAAGGGTATCCCAGTCTCTCACTAGGAGAGGTATGCCATTCTTTACAGGAAAGCGGGTGTTGCATGAAAGGCATAACCAATGTTCTTTCTCTTGCTGTAGTTGAGTCTTTCCGCAAATCAGGCACTTAAAAAAGGTTGCATCCATTATGGTTTCCTAACCTTATATAAAATTTCTTTGTAAATTGCAACGTACCTAGCTTCAGTTTTACTAGGTGTCCAATGTTTTGAGGCATACGCTTTTGCTTTCTTTCCAAGTTGACTTCGGACACTATCATCTTCGATCAGCTTTCGAATGCCATTTGTATAACCCTCTACGGAATTGTTTACTAGTAAAACAGGCGCACCTTGTAGTTCTGGGATTGGCTCTCCATCTCTTCGATTAATAATTACTGGTAATCCTGTAAGGAGAGCTTCGAGCACTGCTTTGCTCAATTCCCAATGCTGCGAATGGATAACAAATATGTCAAAACTGGGCAAAATTTTGCATAGTTGGTCGTTAGCAATGCTGTGGATGAATTTGACCTGTTCCGCTATGTTTAGTCTTTCCGCGAGGTTTTCAAGACGCTGTTGAAATGGTCCGTGCCCAACCAATGTAAAGACAGCCTCCGGAAATTCTTTCATAGCGGTAATAATATTTTTGGGGTTTTTCAATTCAAAATGTCTACCAACGGAAATCAGTTTCACCGGTGTGTGCAGGTTGTAATCCTCTTTAGCGATGATATTCCTTGGGTTGAGCACGTTATAGGCGACCTCATAATTCTTTACCCCCCTTTTTTCAAGATAAGGAATTATGGATTGGTATACCGGCAGAACGCGATCCGCACCTTTTAGAGCCTCAATTCGCTTTTTTTCATATAAATAGCCGAAAATACTTTGTTTCAAAGAAGGGCGATGGTCTTCGTCTGCATTTATATGAAGAGAAACCAAATACGGGATGTTGAGTTGAGATTTGATTTGATAAGCCAAAAAAATATTTAACCCATCTCCGTGACACCGAATAAGGTCGGGTTGAATTTGCTGCGCCAACGCTGTGGCAGGAGTAGCCCATCTGGCAAGGAGCCTTGGCCGCATTCCCAGTGTGGACAAAAAATCCTTAACTGTAAAAGGCAAGTTGTGAATGAATAAACTTGCCTTCCCAACGGTTTTTTGAAGCTCAAGGATTTCTGGCCGATCTGAATTAATCATCAAAATGTGCACTTCGTCAAACAAATTCCCGGGGTTGTAATAACGATTGGTGATCTCTCCTTTTTTAATGAGAACAGAAAGCCTATCAGGAATAATGACTAATAATCGTTTTTGAGTCACGGGAAATGTATTCGAGAATTTTAAATCAGCCACTTGGGGGCTTCGCTAACTTTTCGAACCAAAAAGGCCATCCCCTCAGCGATTTCTGGAAAAGCCTTTTGCACAATTGAATATCCTCAGAAGAAAAAACGTTTTTGTGTTTATGTTCTTTATATTCGAAGACTTGTGAATAGAGTTTATCCATTACGTATTTCTTGAGAAAATTCTGGGAGCTAGTTTGTCTTCTGATAAATTACACCAATAACATTTGCCCAATTAGGAAAAAGTGCACCCATTTTGACAGCGAAGACAGAATTTGGATTAATTATTGTGAACTTCTTAGATTTCAAAGATAAAGTATGGGCGAAGCTATTTACAAATCGAAGGCCAAGCGATTTCCCCAAGTCCTTCAATTCTTTCTTGGTATATTCAGAATAATGCATGGGGTCAATCTTTCTATCATTATGCCCGAGAAAATTCCGAACACGATTTTCTAGGCGTCTTCGATTTGGAGTTACTATTGCAATGTATCCACCGAGAACTACATGCTGTTTACAAACGTTAATGAATTTAACTGGGTCAGTAAGATGCTCAATAGTTTGAAACGAAACTACTAAGTCAAACTGGCCGATATTTTTGAGCTCAGAATTTGAAGAAAGAAAATTTGCAACGAATCTCTTTACTTTAGGATGCGAGTAGTGTTTTTTGGCCTGGCTAATACTTTTTACGGAGTAATCAATCCCCACCACTAAATTTATAAAGGACTTTTGGGCAAAAACAACATCATGATAGCCTGACCCACACCCCACATCAAGAACGCTTTTGGGCTTAGAAATGAAACGTAAGATTTGTGAAACTTCAAATTTCCTTTGGATATCCCAGAGATTGCTTTGATAGGTTTCCCAATCTTGAGTAATAAGCTTGTCGAAAAACCCCCTTTGGTCTTCAATATATCCTGTTTCCCTGTATTCCTGATGTGTTTTCGACATTTAAACGATTTCATCAACCGGAGATTTCTTCAAAAAGCTGAGCCACTCACTAAGCATAAATCCCCGCATCATTACGCTTGCCTTCGAGGGCTGACCGGCTCTAAAGTTTTGCCATTCCCTTCGGACTGGAGAAATTTCAATGCCCAGATCCTCAATATATTTGTAGGCTTTATCAAAACGCTCAATAAAGTTTTGATCGCTGACTATGCTCTTGTCCCAGCGTAGGTTTGCGGCCATGCCTCGCTTGCGCCCCCAAGCAATTTCACTTGGCACATAGCGCTCATAATATTTTCGGGGGAGATATTTGTTTTCTGGTGTTATAGGATTACCAATTTTATATTTGTGCGGTAATTGGGCCGCGAATTCGACTAGCCGATAATCGAGAAATGGGCTGCGGACTTCTACTTGGGCAGCTAGACCTGAAATATCGGGCAGGCGATAGTTTGCGTCGCGAGTGTTATAGGTCAATGCCGCCCGCATATTTAGGTCTAAAAAGCTTTCTGCTCCACTTTCTTCACACTTGTCCGCAAAATCCTCCACGGACGCAAGCACTTCTGATTGCAATTCTGCACTGTCCACGTAGCTTGACAATTCGTCCGCTATGGACGCAACTAGCATCCGAGGGATACTTTTCTGAAGTAAATAGCGAACTCCGCGGATAAACTTATTTTCAGAATAACGGGCTACTTTTTGAGATACCGGATACCTTTGGGCATTAATAAAAGGCTTTAGAATCATTGAAATGGGCTGGTAAAGAATATCGCGTTGCCGCCCTTTTTCATCCCCTATATAGCCGGTGAAGAGTTCGTCCGCACCGTTTCCGGAAAGAACTACTTTGGCATAAGGTCTGATTGTTTGGTAAAGCCTATACGAATAAACTAGTGGGAGTTGCTGGCTAGGTTCATCATAAAAAACATAGGCGTTCGGCAAGTCTTTCAAGAGATCATTTTGATAATTGAAATGAATATAAGTCCAGTCCAAACTTAGAATTTTAGATACTTGCTGAGCTATTAGTGTTTCTTCGCTGGGTTCTTGCAAAGTGTGAGAATCGATCGTGAAACAAGACAGCGAAACGTTTAATTTTCTTTTTGCAATTGCCGCAATGGTGCCCGAATCGATCCCGCCAGAAAAGGTGTGGCCCAGCGGCACATCACTGCGCAGGCGTATTTTTATTGCGTCCGTAAGAATAGTTTCATATTCATCCATTAGTTCATTAAAACCCCTAGTAGATTTATTAAAAAAGGTGAAATTCCAATATTCAATTGGTTTAATTACCGGAATGTGCGGATCAATGACTGCAAAAGAAGCCTGTGGAAGCGAGAAGGCCTGTTCATAGATTGTGTTTTCCCCCAAAGAACTGCCTAAAAGGAGGAATCGATAAATTGAGGCTTTGGACAAGTTGTCGGTCCAACCCGGGATTTTTCGGAACGCTTCTAGCGTTGAAGCGAAATAGAAAACTCCGTTTATCTGGCACCAGAACAGCGGCTTTTTCCCAAGATGATCTCGTGCAACAACAAGCTGTTTTTTGATCTTGTCCCAGATTGCAAAAGCAAACATGCCATTTAACTCTTTGAAGATGTCCTCGCCAAATACCTTATAACCTTCCAGAATCACCTCGGTATCACTTTCAGTGTAAAACTGGCTGCCTTGCCCCTCAAGCTTCTTGCGCAGCTCTTTGTAGTTATATATTTCGCCATTGTAAACAATAGCGTAACGATTGCTTTGGTCCCACATAGGCTGGTGGCCACTATTCAAATCGATAATGCTCAACCGTGTATGAAGCAGGACGATATTCTCCTCATCTGTCCATTCGCCGATATCATCCAACCCTCGATAGCGGATGCTCTTTCGCATCTGGTCAATGGTCATCGGATATACCCGGGTTATGTTAGTGGAAAGGCACCCTGCTATTCCGCACATAGTTAGCTTTTCCTAGGGTTTCTTTGAAAAACGGATCGGGCGGTGATCCAAAGAAAATCCTGCTCTGCGGGTGTTAACAGATTAAGCATTCTAGCGAACAAAAGATAGAGAATTCCCCCGCTTCCTGAGACTACTAATAAACGAATAATCGGGTTTGCATCGGAAAGTTGGGTTTTAAGTGGCAGGATGATCAAGCTCATGAGGGCACATGATAACAAAATCTTGCCCAAAGTGGCAAAACCCCAGTTAAATGGCAAATACCGGCTTGAAAATTGGGCATTCATTACGAGAATCACAACATATGCTGCCAATGTAGATATAGCAGCCGCAATCGAACCATAAACGGGGACAAAAATCAGGTTGAGCACCACATTTATAATGGCCCCGGCAATAAGCGAAATCAGCAGAAATTTGCCTTTCTGATGCGCATGCAAATTGTAGTTAAAGACCCCAGATAATTGCCAGAGCAACATTCCAAAAGCAATCCAGGGAATCAAACTAATTCCTGATACAAAGTCCCTTCCCGTCAATACCAATAGGATGTCGTAGCCTTCGATCCAATACAGAAAAATAAACGGAAGGAAAACGAATAGTAAGATCCGTGCAGTTTGATTAAGATAGAACTTTGCTTTTTCTGTGTTTTTCGCTTCAATGGATCGCACGACAAAGGGCATCAACGTGGCATAAAGAGGAACCGCAAGCTGATTGATTTTGGAGGTTAAATTGTATATTACGTCATAGACTCCCACTTCTTCAACTGGCAGATAGCGGCTGATGATCAAGCGGTCGCTGCTCGCCACCAAATTCGAAGCGAAACCCGACACAAATACAAGCAACCCATAGGAATAAAAGACTTTGAGGCCAGCCAATTGCTCCTTGGCCAGAGGAACAAAACTATCCACCTTTCTAATGATCTGCATAGTTAGTAATGCCAAGAGCAGTTGCGAAAGCACCATCGCGGCGATTACGCCGCTAAGCCCCCATAGGTAAGCAAATCCGATGGTTACCAAAATATCAAAGACCGAATTGAGTAGCACTACACCTGAATACTGCTTGCCTTGTTGGTTATTGATAATCTGGGAAAACAAGATTAGATTGAGGGTATTAGCAGGGATTAATAACAGGCTTGCAAGATACAAATCGAAATTAATTCCCTCATTCAAAACTAAAGGTCGGATGATTGGAAAGAGGATCGCCAATAAGAGAACGGCCAGAAAACTCGTGGCCAAAGTCAACTGAAAAACTCCCCAGAATTGAGCAGCGCGCTTCTTCGGGGAGATCCGTGGAATAAAGATTGTCAACGAAGTATTGGTGCCTACTAGAACGATGGCTTGCACGATGCTGGACAAAGCTGTTAGCGGCGCAATTGTTCCAAACCCCTCCGCACCTAAAAGGCGAGCTAAGATCGGAAGAGCAATTAGGCTGCGTAGCTGTAGAAGCACCTGTACATTGCCAAAGGAGATGATTTGGCCGATAAAAGATTTTTGAATCTTATCGTCTTCTTTTATTGTGTTTGCAGGCATTGCTATTTGAATTAGGAGTAAATGTATATTAATGCTTAGCAATAAGGCTAACTTCGTTCTGTAGGGCTAATTTTATCTAATAAGTAATAAGCATGCATTGCGAGATTTCCACTTCTTTTCTTCTGATAAATACCGTTTTTAATAAACCTACTAGGTTTTGGGCTAAAAGAGGGAAAACCTTTGAGTTGTTAAGGTAAAATTCGAAGCCATGTCTCCACTAAGTTTGCCCACTTTGCTGGGGTGGGTGGCCCGAAAAAGGGTGCGCAAAAAAGACTTGCAAAATCGTGGCTCCTACGTAGTTAGTTATCCAAAATCTGGCACAACTTGGCTGCGTGTCATGCTTGGTAAATATGTCCAGTTGTTGACGGGACGACATGAGGATTCTCCATTGCCTCTTTTCGATCAATTTGAGGATATTGGCCCTCAACTACCTTTAATTCAATTCACGCACGGCTTGTTAAAAATGACTGCTCAGACAGGGGCCAATCTAACACGAGAAAACTTAATTACCCCATATCGTCCGTATCAAATTGTATTATTAGTGCGTAATATCCCGGATGTACTGGTTTCAAATTATTGGCACATGAAAACGCGCGGGAATCCGCCATATCCCGATGAAATTTCCGAATTTATTCGCGACCCGATATATGGTGTTGAGAAAGCCGCATCATTTTTGCGTTTATGGAGCGAGGGGGCGGATATGGTTCGAAAATTCAAGCTAATCCGCTATGAGGATTTAAGGCATAAAACTTTAGAAGAATTCAAGCGCCTCTTGAAATTCTGGCAGATGCCGATCCAAGAAGATTATATTTCTCAAAGCCTCGCTTTCAGCGAGTTTGACAACATGCGTAAACTCGAGTCGGACAATAAACAGTCCAAAAGACTAGTTTATCGCAGTTCGGGTCTGCCAATTTTTGGGACAGGGGACACGAATAAGACAAGCGAATCATTTCATGTTCGCAAGGGACTGGTGGGCGGCTATGCTGAATATCTATCCGAAAAGGATATTCGGTTTCTAAAAGAGACGATGCGTGGCAAAATACCGAAAATGTACGGTTATCCTGATGGTTTTTGGGACGAGGACCCAAAATGAACGTGATAGTTTCCGAGTCTTTAGATTTACTTGAGTAATTAAACTGACACATCATTTTGTTGACCTCTAAGGAAAAGTAGATGTTTGAAAAAGATCTCCCTTTGCTGTGCTGCCCCCGAACGGGCGAAGCGCTCAGGATTAAATCAATAGCTAGCCGCGATGTTGATGGCGAAATAATCGAAGGAGAGTTGGTCAGCACACAAACAAATCATTCGTATGTTATTTTCAATGGGATCCCACGTTTTGTAATGGATAAGGAATACAACATATCCTGGGAATACAAATGGACAAATATAGATGCAGGAAAGGGGATCAATTATCGCATTGCAGATAAAAGCGACAACGCATATAAAGGCCACGATATTTACGATCGCAACAACCACAAAGGTAAAGCCTACGAACATGTGCGTGGTAAAGTTGTATTAGATATTGGCTGTGGGGTGGGGCAATATAGCTTTCGCATGCTTGAAGAATTTGAACCTGCTAAACTGATTGCGCTCGACTTGACGGGTGGGGTGGATATCTTTCGCAAGATTATGCTAGAGCGTTTTCCAAAACACAAATCTAAAATCTTATTTGTCCAGGCTTCGGTATTTGAAATGCCGTTCCGAGATGAAACATTTGACTACGTGTTTTCTCTCGGAGTTCTTCACCACACGGGAAGAACGTGTGAAGCAATCACTCAAGCGGCGCGTGTACTCAAATATGGCGGGCAGTTGAACTTCTGGATATATGCTTCGGAATCTGTGCCTTTTAGCGCTCGAGAACCAGGTAGAATGGGTGTCAGGTCTTTTTGGACTTGGATTATTTTGTTCTCACGTTACGTAATTATCAAACTTTGGATGACAGCATTTCGCAAGATGCGTCACGAGAATGCGGTCGCAATTGTGCGGTTTTTCTCTTCTGAGTTTTGGTACAAGATAATTGTGCTTAAAATTCCGATTGTCAGTTTATTTGCGCGCTTTGTCTTTGATAGCGTGAAAGACCCCGACTTTGATTATCGTTTCATTAATAATTATGATGGCTGGATTAATGCCTGGGATGAAACCTGGGACGAGGCTGAAATATTCCCAGCTCTGCGCGAATCAAAAATAGCCATCCAGGGGATAAGCGAATGGCGTCTCGGGATTTGGGGAATAAAGCTCAAAGATTTTTATCAATAAGGGTCATTAGGCTGGCTTTTGTATTACGAAATACCACCGATTTGCTAACTGAGGCAGCATTTGAGATAACCAGTAATCAAAATCCGGTTTTCCATTCAGGCTATGGAAAATCTTATCTAGGAAGCGTAAGTACCGAAGTCCTGGGACGTATTTCCATTGATCGGTTAGGCCGGAGGCGTGCCTATCCAAAATCGTGAAGCCTGCCGCAACGAGGGCTTTACTCGCTTCCTCCAATGAGTAGCTTGTAATTCCAAAATGACCTTGTCTTCGGTAAAACCGATTCCAATACTTGTTGGAAAGATTGTATTTCCCCGTCAGGTCGAATATCGCTAGTCCTCCGGGTTTTAGAACTCTGTGAACTTCGTAGAAAGTAAATTCCGGTTGCGGTAAGAATAATAATGTAGAAAATGAGTAAGCGAAATTTACGCTTTCGCCACTGAGCGCGATTTTCTCTGCGGTCGCTTGATAAAAATCCAAATTTACTATCTTTTTTTCCTTACAACTCTCCTTTGCCAACAGCAACATTTTTGAGCTGATATCAGACCCGAACACCCATTTTGTGAGCCGGCTGAGGGGGATAGCAAACAGGCCGTTTGCGACGCCTAATTCCACACAAACAAAATCTGGCTTTACATAGGTTTCGAGTAGTTTCCATTTCAAGTAGGTTGGATAAATCCTACCTAGATTAACCCCATAGTCAACTGCTAGCGAATCGTAAAAGTCAACCAAGGCTTTTGAAGTCACCGTAATTCAAAGCCGCTTTCTAAAAGTATTAAAAAAGCTGTAAAGTGCATAAAGCATCTTACGCGAAATAATTCGCCCACTAAAGTATGGATAAAGTTGTCCGCCAAAACTCCGTTTGAAATGATCCAAACCGCTTTTTTTACCCGAAATTTCTTCGGGAAAAGCTTGGCCAATTTCATAATACTTAATTTCTGAATCAATAAAGTGATTGATTGCTGTCCATTGCAATAAGGAATTTGCATTTAAGGCCAAACCTTTTTCATTGGACGCGCCTGTCCAATAAATAGCAGCATTCTTATAAATACCAAAACTTTCTGCAGCAACAGGTTCTCCATCTAATTCCGCAAAAATAATGTATGCAAGCCCCTTTGAGTAAAAATCTCGCCATATCCCTTCAAAATATTCGAAGGGATGTGAATTTACTCCAGTCCTACGATAGGTTGTTTGGTGTAGATAGTAATAAGTTTCCAAATCGCCTGTTTTATTTGCGGACCGTACGGTTACTTTTAGGCTTTCGGCTTTTCGGACGGCATTTCGGGCACGCTTCTCAAAATTCTGCCAAATATTTTGCTTTCCAATTTGCAAATCAAGCACGTAGACTTGGGTTAACGTATTTGTAGCCCCTATTTGTAGCAGAGGGTTTACTTTTGGGTAATTTTCTCCTCGGTATGCGGGCGACATCGGTGAGAGGAAGAAGTCAATTTGCATGACTTTCTCTCTTTTCGAAATCTTCACAAGCTCATCCATGATCACATCCGATATTTTCTGTGAATGTTTTTCGCCCAAATCATTCTTCAGGGCAGGTCCACCTAACGAGCTAAGTGTCTGTAAAGAAATGAGTTTCACTTTGGTACTTTTAACCAAGTGCAATGGAAGGATGGCAAGAATCTCGTTAGTGGAACTTTCCAATACGGCAAAACTTCGGTCGCTCCGGCCCGGCCATTTTTCTAGGATTTTAATTAATTCGTATCGATGCCATAGCCAAGCTTCATCTGAGGAATCGACGAAGGCATTCCAATCCGCGTTAGCTACTTGAGCCAAGGAAACTATTTTGTACACTTCAGAGTCACAAAGCCCATATAGTAGAACCGGGAAACGAATCTGTTAATCTTCAAAACCATTACTTTATCCCTCGCCAACTTCGATGGTTAGGCATTCGGCTCGGCCTCATTTGCTCATGGTCGTTGTTACAAAAGCTCTTTGATTGTACTTGCAATTGCATTTACAATGCAGATTGAAACCCTGTAAGGGCCGGATACCCACTTTTCAAAACAGCCTGGATAATGCTCACCGACAGCTACAAACTGATACGGCCTATCTAGCCACTGAGAAGTAAACGCCCGATCACCAGTAGATTAAGTTCAGCACCGAAGTAATAGTTAAAAGAATAATCGAAACGAATTACAGGTAAAACCGTGGAGTAAAGCACCTCCAGAGTGCCCAATTTTTGATTTGGTTGGTCATATTCATAAGTGATCCTATTCGAATTGTTTTCTCAAAGAGTAGCGCTTTCTTGTTATAATTTTGGGAGTTATCAAAGCAGGACTCAGCTCATTTAGTCGCTGCAGAGTTCGTGGAACGGATGAGCAACATCATCCGGCGGCTCGCAGGCCAGACGATAGCAATGGCTGGATCAATGTGGATTGAGCAGTTACAACAAGGAAGTTCCAAATTGTAATCTTGCACGGAGAATAAGAGAATAATTCGGATCGCGGGTTATTGAAGGAATATTTAGGCGTAAATGCAGCTCGGTCGACGGTAGAGAATCTGATGATATCCGACGCACCTTATCGAATAGGCGTTATGGTATTAACTCCAGCAAAGGGTGTTCTAGCCGGTGCCTTAGGAGCAATTCTCACACTTTTAGTGGTTACTCTGCTGCGGACTATTAGCGGGATCAGCGCAATTGATATATTGGCTTCTTTTAGCAGGGGAATTGAAAACGGCACCAATGATCTAATAATAATCGCCACGATTTATTTGTTTTTTGGCATCTTGTTGGGATTGCTCTATGCGCTATGTGAGCAACATGGCCCTCCTCTTGCTCTTATGTTCGTAGGTTTTTTTTATGGGATACTGATCTGGGTGCTTAGCAGTGTCATAGTCGGAACGTTCTTGAGTGAGTCAGGAAAAGGGATATTACGCTCTTGGCCGTTCCTGCTAGCTTGTTTATCTTATGGTTTATGGCTAGCGCTAGTCGCAGTTTTTTCAATGAAACGCCACCCAATTGCGATTGATTTACCACGAGATTGATACATATAAGGAGATAATTGTGGCTGGATTACGAGGTATTTTTAGCACCATTAAGGAATTATTTGAATATCTATTGCGACGCAAACGTTGGTGGATGTTGCCAATGATCGTGTTGTTGCTGTTAGCAGGAATATTGATTATCCTCGGCAGTACGGCGGGCGTTGGACCGCTTATTTACACATTATTCTAAAATTCACTAGTTCGCTCTGGAATCTAATTAATGAAGACACTTCAGAAAGTTTGGGCAGCTTGGAAAGATATAACGCGCTTTATCGGAGATTTTCAAGCACGTTGGTTATTGACGGTTTTCTATTTTACACTGGCTCTACCCTTTGGGCTATTGGCAAGGATGTTCGATCCTCTAACCATTCGCCGCCCTCCAAATGATTCGGCATGGGGAAAACGCGAAGAATTAGAGGAAATTAATATTGTTGCAGCAAAAAGGCAATTCTAAAAATGCACATTTTGGGTATCTCTGCGTTATATCATGATTCGGCTGCAGCAATTTTACGTGACGGAGAGTTGGTAGCCGCCGCACAAGAGGAGAGATTCACTCGCATAAAATATGATCATAGCTTTCCTGTACACGCGATTGATTTTTGCTTGCGTGCAGCAAACATCACGGCAAAAGAACTGGACTACGTCGTATTTTACGAAAAACCCCTGGCTAAATTTGAGAGGATCGTTCTTTCTAATCTAAGCACTTTTCCGCGCTCATGGCAGGTTTTTCGCGAATCTATGATTGCCTGGTTTAGCGATAAACTTTGGCTCAAATCAACGATTGCGGATAGATTAGGTATCCCTATTGAGCATATTCTTTTTGTAGATCATCATCTTAGTCACGCTGCGAGCGCAATTTACTGTTCGCCATTCGATCAGGCTGCTGTATTAACTGTTGATGGTGTCGGAGAGTGGACGACTACCGCAACGGGAAATTCAAGCGCCGATTGGGGGAACGGCAAGTCTAATACAATTGACCTAGACGAGAAGATAACTTTTCCCCATTCGTTGGGGTTACTCTACTCAGCTTTTACCGGCTGGCTTGGCTTTAAGGTGAATAGCGGGGAATACAAAGTTATGGGTATGGCCCCTTATGGTCAACCAAGATATATGGATAAAGTAGAAAAACTAATCCGTGTATACGAAGACGGCAGTTTCTGGCTGAACATGGAATATTTCAGCTACCATTATTCATTAAAACAATCTGTAAACCAGAAATTCATTGACTTGTTCGGTCCACCACGCAAACCAGAGTTGCCATTCTTTACGCGCACAACCGGTGACGACATTAAAGGCGTTGAAAAAGAAGCTGACCAAAATCAATATTATGCAGATATCGCGGCAAGCGTTCAGCATTTAATTGAGGAGATACTACTTAAGATTGCCAATCGCCTACATAAAAACACTGGATCTAAGAATTTGGTGATGGCGGGTGGTGTCGCGCTAAACAGCGTTTCAAATGGCCGAATCATGCGTGAGACGCCATTTGAGCAAGTCTATATTCAGCCCAATGCAGGAGATGCAGGAGGCGCGCTTGGCGCCGCCTTATATGTTTGGCATGTCCTCCTTGGAAATCCGCGCCGCTTTATCATGGAACACGCATATTATGGAGAATCATTTAAGGATGGCGATATTCACCGCTATCTAAGTGGTCGCGGTATTCAGTATGAAGAAATTACCGATGCTACTAAATTAACAGATCGCGTTGTGGACGCTCTTCTCGCTCAAGAAGTTGTCGGCCTTTTTCAAGGACGATTCGAATGGGGCCCCCGCGCTTTGGGCAATCGATCTATTATTGCTGACCCGCGGCGAGCCGAGATGAAGGAAATAGTTAATTCAAAAATAAAGTTCAGAGAATTATTCCGCCCGTTTGCTCCGGTTGTGATTGACAGCGCTGCTTCGCGTTGGTTTGATTTGGGTAAAGCAGAAGGCCAATATCCGACACGCTTCATGCTTATGGTTAGCCCTGTCTATCCCGAGCGACAATTGCAGGTCCCCGCAGTTACTCATATGGGTACCGGTCGCCTTCAGACAATAAATCGAAATTGGAATTCGCTCTATTATGATATTACTGATCGCTTCGGTCAGGCAACCGGGGTTCCGGTTCTATTAAATACAAGTTTTAACCTTCGTGCCGAACCGATTGTAACAACGCCAGATAATGCATATAACACATTCTCGAAAAGCGATTTGGATATGTTGGTGATGGGAAATTTCTTAATTACCAAATCCAAGTCAAAGAGTTCCCAGGTCTCTATGAACAAGAAACGATCAACTCAAACAGCGTCAATGGAATCTTTAAGCCTTGAGGGTAAACCCTCTGAAGCTCGTTTCGAGAACCTTTATTGCCCAGTTTGCCATTACCCCCTCAATTCTGCAAAAAGCTCAAACTCCGTCCTTGTTTGTGGAAATTGCGCTAGAAAATTTGACATCACTAACGGCATTCCGCTTTTGTATTGGCCTACGGAGGATACACAACTTGACAATGTGACCGATATTGTCAAGGCTTTTTACGAGGAAAATCCATTCCCTAACTATGATCAGCTCGATTCTTCGGAAAAGTTGATGGAGAAGGCGAAAAGATCTATTTTTGCTAAGCTTCTAGATGATCAAATTCCTGAAAGTGCAAAAGTACTCGAGGTTGGTTGTGGCACTGGACAACTCAGTAACTTTTTGGCGATTCGTGGTCGACAGGTGGATGGCGTGGATATCTGCTTAAATTCGCTGTCCCTAGGACGGGACTTTAGCCTTGCTCAAAAAATTGATGATGTTCGCTTTACACAGATGAATCTTTTTCGTCCAATTTTTAGAGAGGAAAGTTACGACTATGTGCTGTGCAATGGAGTTCTTCATCACACCCAGGATCCGTTTGCCGGTTTCCAGTCGATTGCAGGACTCGTCCGTCCTGGCGGTTATATTGTTGTCGGTCTTTATAATAAATTTGGACGTGTTTGGACAAATCTGCGCCGCTCGATTTTCAAGTTCTCCGGCAACCGATTTAAATTATTAGATCCATATCTGCGACGAACTGATATAAATGAACTAAAAAAACGTATCTGGTTTAGTGATCAGTATTTACATCCGCATGAAGAAACCCATACTGTCGACGAAGTACTAGCATGGTTTAGTCAAATGGGTTTTGAATTCATAAATGGAATTCCAAAGCCCACCCCTTTTGCTCGCTTTTCTCAATTCGAATCTTTGTTCGAACCGACTCCCCGAGGATCGCGCATAGATCATTGGCTAGCTCAGGCTCAAATGACTTTGATCGGAGATGCGGAGGGTGGATTCTTCGTTATGATTGGTAGACGCAATCAATAAAAGACTCATACGAAAAAAATTGATACCCTGGCATTGGGAAACTATCTGAAAAAAGCGAAACACATTCTCGAATCGACAAAGATGTACAGTTTCATCTGGAGAAGAATTGGTGAAATCAACCGTAATCAAATTAGGTTTATTGGGAATAGGAATCATTATTGCTTTATTCATAATTGAGATCGTATTGCGCATCGCAGAGAAGGTGGCAACGGCCAATGATCAGGGACAAAGCCCTTATATTTCTTATGGGTACTACTACACCTATCACCCTAATACAACGGTTGAGTGGGAAAATGAGTCTGGCGAAAAGATTTCCTTTACGAGCGACCAATTTGGCCTGCGAAACACAGTTGCTGATTATCAACATAGTCAAACAATCCTTGTTTTAGGCGACTCCTTTGTGGAGGCTGCGAATACATCCGACGCAAAGATGTTCACTACGATTTTGGAAGAAGACTTAGTCAGTAAAACTGGCCTGGATCTTGGAGTGATTAATGGAGGCATTGGAGGATATTCCAATTCAAATAGTTTATTCCTGTTGAACAAAGTCTGGCCAGAGATAGAGCCTGAATGGGTTATTCTTGCCGTCTATCTGGGTAATGATTTACGTGATAACTGTTATACGTTACGTGACGATGCCCGCCTAGAATTGGCGCGTATTGCACAAGGAACGGGAGAGAAGCAGGTGGAATTGACGCCCGATGAAAATGCAGAGGGCGGTTTGAATTGCCCTGCCTCAACAAGTCCGGCTTCAGTACCGTATCAGATGTGGCGTGTAATTCAATATAGCAAAGCTTTTTCGCTTTTGTATAACTCTTTTGGAAAAGCTAAAGAAGTTCGGACAGATGATTGGCTTTCATATTACATGTTTGAAGTAGAGACATACCGGAATGTCCCTGCGGCCCCTGTAGATGCAGCGGTTGAGAATACTCGCTTTATCCTGCAGCAGATGTCAACCTTCTGTCGCAATTATGGAACAAGGTGCGTTGTGGTGGGGTTGCCGTCAAAGGCTGAGATCTACGAGGAGTTCTCGTTTATCGCACAGAGTGAGACTCAACCCGGTAGCAGACAAAGGGCCCTTGACATCATCCGCGACGAAAATGGATTTTCTTTTGATAATCCATCAAGATACTACGCACAAATTTGCGCGGAGGTTAATCTGCCTTATTATGATCTGACGCCGGTTTTTAGGGAGTATGCATCAAGCGAAATCTTCTATAAGATAGACCGGCATTGGAACGCTAGAGGCCAGGAGATCGCAGCCAGATATCTGGTCGATTTGTTGATAGATGCGGGTATGTTCAATCCTTGATACCGAAATTAGTGAGGTATATCCGCACCTGTGCGCGTGTCAATGTTAGCCTAACTTAACGTGGTCTTTTATTTGCTTCTCAAAAACAATATTTGCTCCTCATAAATATATTTAATTATATACATCGCCTCAATTTCTTGTTTGCCTTCCCGACTTAATTCATTAAATTCGACAGTAGTGAGAAAGGCGTAGCTATAGTTTGCTGCTGCAGTTAAATCCCTGGGCAGAGCTGGAGGCCACGCAAAGGTAAATTGGGAGATGGTTAATCCGCAATCAAAGAACACATTAAAAAACCATGGTTGCGAACTCAGATCCCGCCCAAGAGTATTTAGATTCCGATGCACATTTGCACTCACATAAATTCGCGTAGTGGACTTACATTCAAAATATTCCTTTATATCTTCAAGCGGTTCGAACCTTTCAATGCTTTGTGCAGCAATTTCGCCCTTTGCTAAGGGGACGAGGCTCTCAAAAAAGAGACCATAAAATGAAAATACGATGACGGAAAACAAAGCGACTGCAGAAGTCATTGTCGACCATTTTTTGACCCAAATCGCTAATAGGATTAGGGTCATGCCGCTAATAGTTACCAGAACCGCATTGTATATCTCGGCGACTTCTGAACCGTATCTGTAAAAGAAGAAAATGCCCAGCAGCAGAATCGAGACGAGCACTCTTGGCAAGCTTAAAAAACCCCGAACCCTCGAAAAGACCGACCTTGTGTTGAAGGGAAGTGTAATTGTAAAAAACTGGGCGCCTAAAATTGCCAGAATTGGATAAATTGGAAAGAAATGGCGATCTTTTGCGCCGCTGGCTGCCAGGATGAGTAAACCCAGGAACCCGATCGGGAGCAACCACACATAAAATTGCGTCCAAGGGCGTTTCTTTTGTTTTCCCCTTAATAGGTTCGCTGTGAGGGTGAACAAGGTTATTAAATAAAGTGTGCATAAAACCGGGAGCCTCCACAAAATTCGGTCGGTCAGCGGCCGGGCGAAATGCCAAAAATATGTGAAAAAATTGACCAAGATCGTATAAATGCGTACTTTAATTCCAATTTCTAGGCTGCTGTTATTGAACTCAAAAGCAGAGTATTCAGACAGAGATTGGGAGCTGATTGATGCCCAGGGATTGCTTATAAACAAGTTATCTAAAAGGACCAACAAACCGAAACCTATTAAAACTCCTACAAAAATGTAAAAGCAGTTCTTTACAAAATGTCGAAGATCAAAAACCTTATCTTTAAATCCAAATCCCGCAATAAGGACTGAGAGTACGAGGCCAGTTTCTTTGGATTTGACGGCTGCAAAGAGAAAAAAACCAAATAAAACCGGCAATAGCCATCGATATCGACTGCCCGATCTAAAATAACTTAAATAAATCAACACGCTGAGAACGACGAAAAACATTACCGTGTAATCAGCATAAGTAATTCCCGCATTCATAAAAATCAAGGAGCTGCCACTAAAGAAAAGTACGGCCGCAATTCCGTTTAAGTAATTGCTTTTGGGTCTGGTTGTTTTGGCACTCAAATAGACAAATACAAGTGTAGAGGACACTAGAAATCCCCAAAACAACTTGGCTCCCTGCAAAGGAGTGGGCGCGATTTCCAAAAAGAGTTTTTGAAAATATATGTGCGCCCAGCGATTGAGCACAGTCCCATCGGGTCTGGGGTTAAGTCCCAAGTCCATGTAGAGCAATTCGTCCCAGGTTGTTGGCCCGCCAGCGGTTGTATATAGAAAACCCCAACAAGTGAAGAAGAATATGAGAAGGAGAATTACCTCACGATGGCGCTTTAGAAAATCTTTAGACTGTGCCAACAATGGCGAGGTTTGTGAGCTCAAGATGATCCTTTATATCGGATTTAAACTCATTTTTGGGGCGGAAAATGGGCCAAGCATTACGCCATCTTCGATGATGAGGCCCTTGTACACGGATACATAATTTTGAATTTTCACTCGATTGCCGATTTTCACATCCGCGCCCACGTAAACGCCTTTGCCAATGATGCATTCATTGCCTATCCGCGCACCTTTCTGTACCTGCGCGTGGTGAAAAATGCTGCTGCCCTCGCCTATTTTGGCGTCCTTGGAAACATCGGCGCTGGGGTGTATGCGTACAACCACGTTAAGTATGCGTGTCCTAAAACAAACGCGAAAATGATTTTACCAAAGAATGCACTTCATCTCATCCCCTTAAATCCGATCTTGTCTAAATACCTGTCGACTCGGGCACTCGGGACCCATCGCTTGGCTTTTATTTTCCTCGCCATCCCTCGTCAAAGAAAAATCCACACAATACTGCCGATTTTCAACGCTGCTAAACTTATGGCTTAGACAACATTCCCGCAAAACAGAATTTTGGTAAGTTATATGCAAACGTTAGAGATTATAATCTCATACTTTCGATTTGAGGAATAATAGACCCTAGAACAGAAATTATCTTGGGAAAACACTATAATAATGTTAATCGCATAATGGCAGCAATTAAATACTTTATCGACCTGCTAGTCTTTTTCATTTCCCTGCAAACGGCAATCTTCCTCAGGCTAAACTTGCCAATTGGCTCAGTGGTTTTTACTGCGCCGACCATCACGTCAAAGGTTTACTTGCTTCTTTCTTTTATATGGGGAGCTTTGATTATTCTACAATACGTCACATCCGTGAAGTTCGGCACGGGACGAGTAATCCTTCGGATTGCGGCGACTTTGGGTTTCTCACTCGCTGAATATTTACTAATAGGCAGTGAAAATGCATCGTTTTCTCGCCTATTCGTTGTGTTTTTTATCTTCACTAATCTATTGGGGTCACTCGCGTCCTGGAGGCTTTCTTTGCTCCTGCAAGAACATGAAAAATGGTTTTCTGATTGCGCCAGTAAATTAGGGGCAGCCTACAACTCGCTAAATGACGCGTTATACCGATATTACGGTGAAGTGGTTGCTGCTCTATGCGTTGGAATCGTCTGGGCAGACTATATCCTAAAAATGGGATTAACCTTGACGAGCGATTCAATTGTGTACTTAG
>Ga0214473_10003494_pt1 | contig 19033 bp, 14 predicted proteins | sample RVTome_7_FD_203509 | JGI IMG/M metagenome (GOLD analysis project Ga0214473, IMG submission 203509) | Soil microbial communities from uranium-contaminated site in the Upper Colorado River Basin, Wyoming, United States - RVT98D197 | ecosystem: Environmental > Terrestrial > Soil > Contaminated >... | reverse complement strand
CTCGCCATCTCCGAAGGGATCTTATCAGCAATGATAGACTTAAGGGAGTTTCTCTGGACCCGGGTTTATGAAAATGAGGCCGTCCATGCCGACTTTCACAAAGCAGGGAAAATCCTAAGAGAGCTCTACCAATATCTTATCCTCCATCCGGACCTTTTTTTGCGGCTGATCGAGAGGACTTCCCTTTATGACACCTTTGAACGCTGCGTTTGCGATTTCCTTGCGGGGATGACGGACCGTTATGCCTTCAATATTTATGAGAGGTTCTTTCTTCCTCTTCCATGGGCGGTGAAATGAAGAGAGGAAACCGGCAGACTGCCGGAAGCCTTCAACCCTTCGCCAGACCGGTACGGGTGATTATTCTCGGAGCGGGGGGCCGGGATTTCCACAATTTCAACACCTGTTTCAAAAACAATCCCCAGTATTCGGTCATTGCCTTTACAGCAACCCAGATTCCTTATATCGCCAACCGGACTTATCCTGCCCAACTGGCCGGGCCCCTTTATCCCGATGGCATTCCCATTCATTCTGAGGAAGAGCTCCCTCAACTGCTTTCAGAAGATATTGACCAGGTCGTTTTCTCATACAGCGATGTTTCTCATAAGGAAGTGATGGAAAAAGCATCTCTCGTCTTATCGTCAGGCCCGGACTTCCTGCTCCTTGGACCCCAAGAGACAATGATCAAAAGCCGGTTGCCGGTTATTTCCGTGTGCGCCGTCCGGACAGGATGCGGAAAATCGGTGATCACTCGCAAGATCGCTTCCATGTTGGAAAAAAAAGGGATCCGGGTTTCGGTCATCCGGCATCCTATGGCCTATTGTGGGTTTGAGCCGGTCTCCCGCTTTTCTGACATGAGGGATGTGGACCGAGGGACTTGCACCATCGAGGAACGAGAAGAATTCGAGCCTCTTGTTGAGATGGGGATTACGGTCTTTGCGGGAGTAGACTATGAGCGGGTATTGAGAGAGGCGGAGAGAGAATCTCAGGTCATCGTGTGGGATGGAGGGAATAATGATTTCCCATTTATCAAACCGGATCGGGAGATCGTCCTCCTGGATGCCCTGCGCCCCGGGCATGAAATATCCTACTATCCGGGAGAAGTAAACTTGAGAAGAGCCCATCTCCTGATCATCACAAAGGTGAATGAAGCAAAGGAGGAAGCACTCAGGACGATTAAGAACAATATTCTTTCCGTCAATCCGGCCGCCTCTGTTCTTGAGGCGCCTTCTGTCATCCGACTGGATCATCCGGAACGGGTGAGAGGCAAGCGGATCCTGGTGGTTGAAGACGGCCCGACCATTACGCATGGAGGAATGGCTCATGGCGCAGGAGGGGCCGCTTCGGAGGGTCGGGCCAAAGAGCTCATCGATCCAAGACCCTATGCAGTGGGTTCACTCAAGGAGGTCTACGGTCAATATCCGCATATTGGCCATGTCCTTCCGGCCATGGGTTATTCGGAGATTCAGATGAAAGACCTTGAGGAAACTATCCGAAGATCGAAACCCGAAGTGGTCGTCCTTGCCACACCAGCGGACCTGAGAAGAATGATCAAGATCGACGTGCCAACAGTGCGGGTCCTCTACGATTTCCATGTGGATCTCTCTTTTCTCAAAGACTGGCTGGCGAAGGAATTTGATCTTCTTGACAAGATAAAGCCCATATGATAAGTATTTTCAAACAATTGTGGGGATTTTTAACGGGCGCTTTTCAACTGGAAAAAGGAGAAGGGCAAATGCCAAAAGAGATTCTGATTGCCGGTTCGGACATCACGGATCAAGAGGAGTTTCAGAAGGTTTTTGAAACGACCGACTACCATCTTGTTTTTTCAGACAAAGCAGAAGACGCTCTTCTCCGGATCAAACTCTTCAAACCGGACTTAATCATTGCCAGCACGGCCCTCAGCGGAAAGGGGGGCCTGGAATTCTGTGAAAGCATCAAGGTGGACCCGGAATTTAGGGAGATACCGGTTATTCTGGTTTCGGGAATTCTTGAAGAAATTTCGGAAAGGGATCGGGTAAGAGCCAAGGCGGATGGCATTATTTCCAAACCGCTTCATGAGGGGGAAGTTCTCAATCTGGTGGATGAACTGATCGAAAGGGGAACGCTCACGTTTGCAGAGAGTGCGTTTGGAAAAGAATGGAATGTATCGAAAGAGGCCGGCGGAAACTCACCAGGGAAAACGGGAGAGCTGTTCTTGAATCAACTGGGAGAGACTGCGGAAGAGGAGATCATCGAGTTAGTCGATATCGTAGAAGAGCCCGAACCCAGAATGAGTATCGATGATTTTATCACAGCCAAGGAGAAAGAATCCTATGAAGAGGTCCCCAATCTGGAGCCTGAGCAGAAGATCACGGAAGAACAAGAAAAGACTTATGGGGACTTGGATTTCCTGACTTTTAACGAGAAAGAGATCGAAGCCAAGGTAGAAACGGTGGAGGCGGCGAAGAAGGAAAGAGGGGAAAAAGAGGGGAGACCGGCGCCATTTGAAAAAGAAAGTTCAACGGATGAAGAGATTTTTGAGAAAATCGATCTGGATGAAATCCTTGCAAAAGTAGAACGGATTCAGCCATCCATCGAGAAAGAATGGCCGCAGGAAAAGGAGACGGAGGAAATTTCTCCTGAAAAACTATTCCGTCTCGATGACTTTGAAACGGCCCTCAAGGGAGAGGTGAGGGACGAAGAGCGGCCAGCGGACTTGAAGCCTTTCTCATTCGAGAAGCCGAAGAGAGAAGCTCCGGCAGAAACAGCCCCGGAAGAGCTTCTTGTTGAAGAAGAAGAACTGAAAGAAGTGGCCGAAGAAGAGTTCCCGGATGAGCTTTTTGAGGAGATGCTCGAGGAGGAAGAGATTGAAGACCTTGGAGAGCTGAAAGAAGAAGAGGCCGTGATCGAAAAACCTGTGATCGAAGCGCCCAGGGAATCTGCCGAAGTGGCTTTTGATATGTTTGAAGAGAAGATGGAGCCGGCCCCCAAGCCGGACCTTCAACCTGAGGCTCCCAAAGAAGAGTTTGAGATTTTTGAAGCCATGGAGGCCCAACAAATCAGCCAAGAGGTCGTCTCGCCCATGGTGAAGACCGTGGAGAAACAGCTGGAGGAGGTCGTCGCCAAGGGAGTACAGGACATGATCGGAGACTTCATTTCGAAGATCCTTCCGGAGATGACTCACAGCATCATGAATCTGACGGCGGAACGAATTGAGAAGATGGTAAAAGAGATCGTTCCGGATCTGGCCGAGAAGGTGATTCAGGAGGAAATCAAAAGGCTTCAAAAAGAAGAGAAGGATTAACCGATATGTTGAAAGGCTGTTGGGTGTGCTTCCAAACCTTTACCAAGCGGGTCTTTATATATTTTATGGGTAACACGCGACATTACCTGAAGTGATTTCTGTAACGTGCTTGGGAAGACAGCAGCAGAACGCCAAAAGGTTCCGCTGTAAAGCTTTGGCGACAAAGTCGCCCGGCGATGTAATTGTCTATTTAATATTTTAGCCGGCTCAGCACGCCCAACGGCCTTTTGATATGCAATTGGTAGGCTATGGAGGGAGAAGGTTGCAGCGATGGCCCAAAAAGTCCTGGAAAAATCTTACGACCCCCGTCAGGTGGAAGAGAAATGGTATCCGTACTGGGTCGAGCATGACTATTTCAGAGCGGATGAGAATTCAGGCCGAAAAGCCTATTCCATTGTTATCCCCCCACCCAATGTGACCGGTGTCCTCCACATCGGACACGCCTTGAATAATACCCTACAAGATATTCTGATCCGGTACAAGAGAATGCAGGGTTATAATGCCCTCTGGATGCCTGGAACGGATCATGCGGGGATTGCCACACAGAATGTCGTGGAGAAACAGCTGATGGAGGAAGGACTCACTCGTCAGGCCCTCGGAAGGGAGAAGTTTATCGAGCGGGTCTGGAAGTGGAAGTCCCAATCAGGCGGAACGATCATCAACCAACTGAAGAAACTGGGCGCTTCCTGCGACTGGAGCCGGGAGCGTTTTACGATGGATGAGGGCCTCTCTGAAGCGGTGAAAGAAGTCTTCGTCCGACTCTACGAAGAGGGATTGATCTACCGAAGCCACTACATCATCAACTGGTGCCCCAGGTGCCATACCGCTCTTTCCGATCTGGAAGTGGAGCACAACGAAATTCTTGGAAAACTCTACCACCTCAAATACCCCTTCAAGGAAGGGGACCGGTTTGTGGTGGTAGCCACCACCCGGCCGGAGACCATGCTCGGGGATACCGCTGTCGCCGTCCATCCTGAGGATGAACGCTACCAGGATGTCATCGGCAAGAAGATTCTTCTTCCTGTCATCTTTCGTGAGATTCCGGTCATTGCGGACCCCTACGTGGATATCGAATTCGGGACAGGAGCCCTTAAGATCACCCCGGCCCATGATTTTAATGATTTTGAGATCGGTTTGAAACATGGGTTGGAACAGATCAAGGTGATCGACGAAGCGGGCCGAATGAATGAGCACGCAGGACCCTATCAGGGGATGGACCGGTTTGAATGCCGGGCAAAAATGGTTGAGGACTTCACGCGGGAGGGAGTTCTTCTGAAAGTGGAGGATTATCCTCATATGGTGGGCCACTGCTATCGGTGTAAAACCATCGTTGAGCCCAACCTCTCCCTTCAATGGTTTGTCAGGACGAAGCCCCTTGCAAAACCGGCCATCGAGGCGGTGAAAGAGGGCCGGACCCGGATTATCCCCGAAGTCTGGGAAAAGACCTATTTCGAGTGGATGGAAAACATCCGGGACTGGTGTATCTCCCGGCAGATCTGGTGGGGCCACAGGATTCCGGCATGGTACTGTCAACCTTGCGGTGAAATCATCGTGGCCAAGGAGACTCCGTCTGCTTGTCATAAATGTGGTTCCGGGTCTTTGAAACCCGAAACCGACGTTTTGGATACGTGGTTCAGCTCTGCTCTCTGGCCCTTCTCCACCATGGGATGGCCAGGAGAAACAAAAGAGCTGAAGCGGTTTTATCCGACCTCTGTCCTGGTGACAGGCTTTGACATTCTTTTCTTCTGGGTGGCCAGAATGATGATGATGGGCCTGAAGTTCATGAATGACGTTCCCTTCAGGGAGGTCTATATCCATGGCCTCGTGAGAGACGAAAAAGGCGAGAAATATTCAAAGACCCGGGGAAATGTAGTGGATCCACTCGACCTGATTGACCGCTATGGGGCCGATGCATTGCGATTCACGTTAGCTGCCTTAACTATGCCGGGGAGTGACTTGAAACTCTCTGAAGCGAGAACGGAGGGGTATCGCCATTTTGTGAACAAAATCTGGAATGCTTCCCGTTTTGCTTTGATGCATTGGGATGATTTCCGTCCCCTCTCTGCTCCGGTTGAAAAGGAAGAATACAGCCTGCCGGACCGTTGGATCAGGGGACGATTGAACCGGGCGATCCGGGAGGTAGAGAAATCTCTTGATGAATACAGATTCAATGAAGCCTCTCACATCCTCTATCAGTTCATCTGGCATGAATTCTGTGATTGGTATGTTGAGCTGATCAAGCCCCATCTCTATCAGGACCAGGACCCGAAACGGAAAACCATTACCCAACAGACGCTCCTGGAGGTGCTCGACGGAATCCTGAGGCTCCTCCATCCCTTTATGCCTTATGTCACGGAGGAGATCTGGCAGCAGCTGCCCCTCCCGGACAAAGGTGGCTCCCTCATGGTGAAACTCCTGCCGATACCCGATGAGCGGTTTGATGATGAGAAAGTAACGAAGGAAATGAATCTGTTGATCGAAATCATCACTGCCATTCGCAACATCCGGGGGGAGATGAATATCCCCCCTGGCGAACAAATCCCTGTTTTGTTGCGCGCGGGAGAGGCCCTTCAAACAAAGATCCGCAGGAATCAGAATTACATTCAAAGCTTGGCCCGGGTAAAGGAGCCTGTGATGGGTCAATTCATCGAAAAACCGGGAAGCAGTGCTTTCGCCTTGGTTCAGGATGTTGAGATCTTTGTTCCTGTCGATCGTTCCCGGATGGAGGAAGAGGTAAGGAGGCTTGAGAAAGAGATATCAAAGATCGAAAAGGAGATCCTCTTCGTAAATAAAAAACTCTCCAATGAACATTTTGTGTCCAAGGCCCCCGCCGGCGTGGTTCAGGGGGAAAAAGAGAAGGCTCTGGAGTATCAGGCCATCCGGAGTAAATTGGAAGAGAGTTTGAAGAAGGTGAAAGAGGCCTTAGGAGTTATCTGATGAAGATGGATATTGCAAAAGTAGCTAAGTTAGCCCGGCTCGCATTGTCGGAAGAAGAGAGGGCGACCTTCGGAAACCAGCTGGAACAAGTTCTTGCTTATATGGAGCAATTGAATCGGCTGGATACAACAGGGATTGAGCCTACCTCTCATGTCATTCCCATATCCAACGTTTTTAGAGAAGACGAGGTCAAAGCTTCTTTCCCGAAAGATGAAGTACTGGGGATCGGCCCTGACAAAGAAGGGGGATATTTCAAGGTACCGAGGATCATCGAATAGAACCATGGAAGAATGGAATGATGGAAAAAGATAGAAAAGGGGAAAAAGATGTGGTGTTACCCAGTAATCCAATATTCCAGTATTCCAACATTCCATCATTCCAATGTGCCGGAGGTTGATTGACTATGGATTTGTACTCAATGACGATTCACGAATTGCACCAGCTTCTTGTGAAGAAAGAGATTACCTCAAGGGAGCTAACCGAAGCCCTCTACCAGCGGATTAAGGAAGTTGACGCTAAGATTGGCGCCTACCTGATGTTGACCGAGGAAGAGGCCATGCGGATGGCCCAGGAAGTGGATCAGAAGATCTCAAAGGGAGAAGAGATCGGAGATGTGGCTGGCATCCCCTTGGGACTGAAAGATATCCTGTGCACCCATGGAATACGGACAACCTGCGGGTCGAGAATCCTGGAAAACTATGTTCCGTTTTATGACGGTACGGTTGTGAAAAAGCTGAAGGAGAAACAGGCTGTCATGCTCGGAAAGCTTAACATGGACGAATTTGCCATGGGCTCTTCGACAGAGAACTCTGGCTTCCAGTTTACCCGGAATCCATGGGATCTCGAACGAATTCCTGGGGGTTCCAGCGGAGGGTCGGCAGCAGCCGTTGCTGCGGACGAGTGCATTGCTGCGCTTGGCTCGGATACAGGAGGGTCCATCCGGCAGCCCGCTTCCTGCTGCGGTGTTGTGGGGATGAAGCCAACTTATGGAAGGGTTTCACGATATGGCCTGGTCGCTTTCGCATCGTCGTTGGACCAGATTGGTCCCATCACGAAGGATGTGGAGGACTGCGCTATTCTGATGAATGCCATCAGCGGATATGATCCCTCAGATTCCACCTCTGTCAATGTGGAGGTTCCGGACTACAGACACTTCTTGAAGAGGGATGTCAAAGCCATCCGGATCGGGATTCCCAAAGAATATTTCATCGAAGGGATGGACCCGGATGTGGAGCGCTCGGTTAAAGAGGCCGTGGACCTTTTTAAAACATGGGGGGCGGAGATCAAAGAGATCTCATTACCCCATACGGAATATGCCGTTGCTGTTTATTATATCCTCTGTACCGCAGAGGCGAGTTCCAATCTGGCCCGTTACGATGGCGTGAAGTACGGCCTCCGGTCCAAGGAATACCGGGATTTGATGGAAATGTATACCCAGACCCGCGCAAAAGGATTTGGAAAAGAGGTAAAGCGACGGATCATTTTGGGAACCTATGTTCTGTCAGCGGGATATTACGAAGCCTATTACAGAAAGGCTTCCCAGGTGAGGACCCTGATGCGGATGGATTTTGAAAACGCCTTCCGGGAAGCGGATGTGATCATGGTGCCGACGGCTCCGACCCCCGCATTCCGGATCGGAGAAAAGGTGGAAAATCCTCTTCAGATGTACCTCTCGGATATCTTCACGATTCCCGTGAATCTGGCAGGAATTCCCGGACTGTCGATCCCATGCGGATTCAGCCATGAAAACCTTCCGATCGGACTTCAGATCATGGGAAGACATTTTGATGAGGGCATGCTTTTGAGGGTGGCTTATACTTTCGAACAGAATACGAATTTCCATCTCAAGAAACCCCCAGGTATTGCTTAAATCCGAAATCCGAATATCGAAATCCGAAGTAGATTCCAAATTCAAACAATCAAATTTCTGAAACAGGGTTTATTCGTCTGTTTGGAAGTTTGAATTGTGTTCATTCGAATCTGTTTCGAGCTTCGTGCTTCGAAATTCGAATTTCTATTTTTGGGTCATTTCCCTGACCCAGTCGAGGTAAATGGATGAGCCTTCCGATATCGGGAGGCTGATGATTTCAGGGGCGGAATAAGAATGGAGGGCCTTCACTTTTCCCTCTAATTCTAAAAACCGGGCCTTGCGCGTTTTGATCAATAAAAGCCACTCTTGCTCATCCAAGATTTTTCCTTCCCATCGATAAATGGATTGAATCGGGGAGAGGATGTTGACACAGGCCGCCAGGCGCTCCTCCACGATGGAACGGCTGATCTTTAAAGCCTCTTCTTCGGAACCACAGGTTACCAGAACCACAATCAAATCAGTCATACGACGGAACCATGAAACCCGTATTTCTACGGACTGACCCACGGATCATTAAACCTATCAACCCGCTTCTCGTCGACCAGACCCTCCTTTGTCCAGCCACGCTTCTGGTAATAGATGTCGAGGATGGCTTCGTACTCTTCCCTTTTCAAAATCTTTCCAGCGTGGGGGCCTTCGGTCATGGGTAAAGTAAAGACTCTTTCTGGGGGGTAGTCATCTTTTCGGGAAATACCGAATTTTATGTTGATGGCCCGGGTGAGATCATACAGATCCATCGATCGGGAGAGAAGGTCGTTTAGCGTACTCTCAACCCCTGTCACGGCAGAGTAAAATTCTGCATATTTATTTTCGTCAAACCCCAGTTCAATCCATGGCAATCGGCAAACTCCCAGCATGTCGAACAAGGGCCGAAGGGTCTGGTGATAGATCACCAGGTCGGCTTTCTTTTCAAGAGTCCACTCCATCCCCGTCTCCAGTTCTTTGGCGATTGTCCAAGCCCGGGCATGATGGGCGCCGATGTCTGAGGTGGCGTATCCCAATGCCATCGAAATGGCGATCCGGGCATCATAGGCAGACTGCTCCAACCCCTTCACCTGTGAAATGATGGGCCGGAGTTGCGGCCACTCCCTGATCACTCCGAGGCTTCCCTCTGCGAGAATATTTCCGATTCCTTTGCGGTGGGCGATCCTCTGGATTATTTCCAAAAGACTTTCCTCATTCCCCCATTTCAGGTTGAGGCCGTCAAGATCCTTTTCGGAAAGGAGTCCCGTCTCCTGGGCCTCCATCAGAACTCCCACTAAGCTTCCCGCAGTAATGGTATCGATCCCCAGCTCGTCACAGAGTTGATTGGCTTTAAGGATTGCAGCGAAGTTCTGGACGCCAACATTCGGCCCAAGCATACAGGCCGTCTCATACTCCGGTCCTTCCACTACGGTCCCGCGGTATTTCCCTTCTTTCACTAAGCAAACATTGCCGCAGGCCATTGGACAGGCGAAACAAGAAGTATCCCCGATCTTGTATTTCGATAGCATCTCATAACCGTTGACCTTCTTGGCATGCTCAAAAACTCCTTCCCTGAAATTGTGGGTGGGCATCACCCCCGCTTCATTGACATAATCGATGACGGACATCAGTCCCTGTTCCTGCCAGAACGCGAAATTCTTGCTCTCCCTTAAGCTCTTAAAAGAGGCGTCCGAAACCTTCTTTAATTTTGGAAGATCGAAGACTGGAAGGTCTTTGGATCCCCGGACCGCAATGGCCTTGAGATTTTTTGATCCCATGACCGCACCCATACCGGTCCTTCCGGAGTTTCTTCCCCAATCTGAATTGACACAGGCAAATCGGACACCGTTCTCCCCTGCGACACCGATCGTGGCAACTTTAATATGCTCGTCCTTGAGGTCTTCCTTGATCATCCCTTCGCTTTCCAGATTCCCCTTGCCCTTTAATTTTTCGTTATGAATAATCTTCACCGCCCCGTTATCAATCCAGAGATAGGAGAGCGTCCGGGCTTTTCCTGAAATGGCCAGAGTGTCCACGCCCGCTTGTCGAAGTTCTACGCCGAAGGATCCGCCCATATTCGAATCGCCGTAAATTCCGGTCTCCGGAGAGATCGAGACGAAGGAAGTCTTTCCTGAGGCGGGGAGGTAGAGACCTGAAAGAGGACCGGGAGCGATGGCCAGAAGGTTTTCCGGGCCCAGGGGGTCGATGGCTCCATTACGGCGGAGGTTGTCCCAGACCAGCTTGGCTCCGAATCCCCTTCCTCCGATATATTTGGAGGCAAAGCCTTCATCGAACTCGAGGATCTTGGATTCTTCCCTGTCAAGGTCGACCCAGAGGATCTTCCAGAAATATCCTCCTTTAATCTTCTGTTTTTCCCTTTTCGATGTCTGCATATTTCAAAACCTTCCTTTCACCTTTTTCGACGTATTCCACTTCTTTCATGTGAACATATTTCAACACGCTGGTCATTCGTTGGGCCTGGCCCAGGACATGCTCGGGCAGAAAGAACAGGGCGTTTTTGGGGCAGGCTTCCACACAGCGGGGAGTCCCATTGCAGAGATTGCATTTGAAAGGCGTTTCCATCTCCTCGTGGAGGAAGACTGCGCCAAAGGGACAGGAGATCACGCATTGCTGGCAGGAGATACATTTCTCGCCGTCGATATCATAGACTCCGTCTTTTGTGACCATGGCTCCTGTCGGACAGTTCTCCATGCATTTTGCAACCTTGCATTGACGGCAGACAATGGGCATGCGGATAATCGGATGGGGGTAAACGACCATGACCCGTATTGCGCTCTTCTTCGGGTTGTTCACACCGAAACGCTCCATAGAGCAAACGAGCTCGCAGATCTTGCATCCCGAACATCGTTCCGGTACGACTGCAAGTTTCCAGGACATCTGTGCCTCCTCAAATTACTTTTTCAATAATGAAACCGTTAATGAGTAAATACTATTTTAGATAGCCGGTGTCAAGGTACAGAGAGTAAAGATTCTTGTCACTGTTTAACGTAACTGTTCTGCCATTTAAGGTCTCTCCAGGAGAGACGTCCCCCTCTTTCCTAAAGAGGGGTTAGGGGAGATTAGGATGGGCTCGGCGGCTTCCTAAACATAATCCCTCCCTGCCTCCCTTTAGAAAAGGGAGGAGTTATGTGTCTTTCGACTTTATTTCCTGCATACCGAATTCTTGCTTTTAGAGGGAGGATACGTTACTTTGCTTTAACAGAATTGTTGATCCGGAGAGGGACTTGGAAGAATTCTACGGGGTTCTCATCCTCATGGTTGTTGCTGGGATTGTGGTTTTTCTTCTGCTGGATCGAAGATGGACCAGGAGGATCGGACAGGTTCAGGAAAGCCAGTCTTCGCAGCCGGTATGGAACATGATGTGTCACGAGATCGGCCAATTAAGAGGACAGATGACCGACAGCCTCAATAAAAATATCTCCATTCTGACGGAACAGTTGCGAGTCATTAATGAACAAGTGAATCAACAGCTTCAGATCGTTAATCAGCAACTTCAGCTCTCTCATGGTCAGATCGGACAGCGACTCGACAGCGCGGCGCGGGTGATCGGGGAAGTCAAAGAGAACATTGGAAAGCTTTCAAGTGCCAGTGAACAAATCTATGAAGTCGGAAAGAACATTGCTACGCTCCAGGAGATTCTTCGGCCTCCCAAATTGAGGGGAGGTTTGGGGGAGCTTTTCCTGGGAGAGCTCCTGTCTCAGATCCTGCCTTCGGAATTTTTCACCCTTCAATACATGTTTTCGAGCGGGGAAAGGGTGGATGCCGTCGTGAAACTGGGGAAAAAGATCGTGCCGATTGATTCCAAGTTTCCCCTGGACAATTTCAAGCGGATGATCGAGGCCAAGATCCATGATGAGAAGAAAACCTTTCAGCGTCTTTTCCTGAGAGACGTCAAGAAGCATATCGATGATATCGCCGATAAATATATCGTTCCTGAAGAGGGAACCTATGATTTTGCCCTGCTCTATATTCCGGCAGAAAACGTTTACTACGAGACGATTACAAAAGATGAGTCCATGGGAGAAGAGAAAGGAATCCTGAATTATGCCTTAGGAAGGAAAGTGGTCCCCGTTTCCCCCAATTCTTTCTATGCTTATCTCCAGGTGATTATTCTGGGATTGAAGGGACTCAAGATCGAAGAGCACGCCCAGGAGATACAGGTCTCCCTTGCGGGGCTTGGAAAAGAATTAAGGGATTTCCAGGAAGACTTTCGGCTCATGGGAAAACATGTGACGGACGCAAAAAACCGTTTCGATGAAGCCAGAAACCATCTGGAGAAATTCACCTTCCGGTTGGAGCAGATCGAGAGGCAACCTCCTGTTGCCCTTCCGGGAGAGGAAAGTCCCACTAAATGATAGATGCAAATTGTAAATTTAACATTTTAGAATTAATCCCGCGAAGCGCGGGATTTTAAATTGCTAATGGATTCCCGCGCTTCGCGGGACTAACTGATTATTTTGCAATGATCTTTTTTAGACAGACCCATGATTCCGACAAGAGAGGAATGCTTGAGGCTGATGGACCAGCGTGGGATGCTGAAGAATATTGTCGAGCACAGCCTCGTCGTCGCCAAGGTGGCTCTCCATCTCTCCAAAGCATTAAACAAGGAAGGCCAGTGGATTGATGTGGATTTAGTGGAAGCAGCTTCCCTCTTGCATGACATTACAAAGACGGAATCCCTTGTCACTCAAACGGATCATGCCGAGACAGGCTCCAAGTTCTTAGCGGCGATGGGATATGAGAAGGTAGGAGAGGTTGTGGCGCAGCATGTCCGGCTTATGGAAGGACGGCAGTCCTCCCGGGTCAGCGAGGAAGAAGTGGTCTATTACGCGGATAAACGGGTTCGGCACGATCAGATCGTGTCAATCGAAGAACGGTTCAGGGACCTGGAAGACCGGTATGGAAAGAATGAAAAGGCGATCAAACAACTGGAGAGACTCAAGAAAGCCACCGCTGAAATTGAGAAGAAGATCTTTTCTATTCTTGTTGGAGGTCCTGCAATTCTTGAAAATCTCCGGTAATCCTGGACAAAAGAGGGCTTTCGACTCTCTTGATGACAGAGATTCTGAAAAAAGATTACATAGATTTTTCTTTACCGTTTTCTAATCGGTGTAATCGTTCCATAATCGTTGTAATCAGAGATTTCTGGGTTTTTAGAAATCTCGAAAAAAAGCCTTGACTTTTTGATTTTTGATGATTTAATATGGGCATCGTTTCTACGTGTCCTTCTCTTTAAGCTTAAACCAAATCAAAAAAAGGAGGTGATTTAAATGACCAAAGCGGAGTTGATTACCAACATTGCGAAGGAGGCCAAAGTCCCGAAGGCAACCGCCGAAAAAACCCTGAAGGCTCTTGAAGGAAATGTGACGAAGTTGTTAAAGAAGGGTGATAAGTTGACCCTTACAGGGTTTGTGACCTTTTCCGTTGGGAGACGAAAGGCAAGAAAAGGGAGGAACCCTCAGACGGGAGCAGAGATTAAAATTCCCGCAATGAAAGTCGTCAAGCTTAAACCAGGGAATCTTCTTAAAAGCGCAGTAAGATAATTTATTTCCATAGAACCCAATCCTTTATAATATGGAATCTTGTGTTCTCACTCACGGGAAAGTGGGGCGGGGGGAGGCGAGAAACCTCCCCTTTTTTATTCCCCCTCACCCTTCCCCTCTCCACTAAGGGGAGAGGGCGGGGGGAGGGGAGTCGTGTTCTATGAACAGCTTATTAACAATGGAATTCCAGCCTCAGCATGCCAACCCCAAGATATTGTGTTTCTGCTTTGGAGAAAACACAAACCCATAACTACTTGATATTTTTAGAGTTTCAAAAACATCTTCAATATCAGTCCCGGGCAATTTCTTAAGAATTCAAAAGATAGATATCATTACCACATTTTTTTCCACAGGTTGTACACAATGAGAGGAAGCCTTTGTGCAGGCCTTGATTTCAAGCCATTCGTGGGCTCTACTGCCCGCTTCCCTTAGAGCCTGGATCTACCGCCACCCCTCTCCTTCTGAGGCCATTGTGAATTAAGGGAAAGAATACTGGGGGACCCTGAATGGCACGGATTAGCGATGACAGAAGGACATGATTTAGGGATAAGGAAGGAGGGTTGAAAGAGGAAGGGGTTTTTGTTAATGTTCTTGTGGTAAATTCAACCAGGAAGATCGTCCCTGAGGAAATTCATGAAACATGTCATCTTGGGAACAGCCGGCCATATTGATCATGGGAAAACTTCTTTGGTAAAAGCCCTTACCGGTGTAGACACCGATCGATTAAAAGAGGAAAAGGAAAGAGGGATTACCATTGAACTGGGATTCACGTTTCTGGATCTGCCCGGTGGTGTTCGATTGGGAATCATCGACGTCCCGGGCCATGAAAAATTTGTCAAACACATGGTTGCGGGTGTTTGGGGAATTGATTTTGTCGCCCTGATCATCGCCGCAGATGAGGGGGTCATGCCGCAGACCAGGGAACATCTGGACATCTGCAGCCTCCTAAAAATTAAGAAAGGATTGATTGTTCTGACAAAGATCGATCTGGTTGATCGCGAGCTTTTGGACTTGGTGAAGGAGGAAGTGACCGATCTGGTTCAGAACACCTTCTTGAAGGATGCACCCATCCTTCCGGTTTCTTCCGTCACGGGGGAGGGAATTCCTCAACTCATCACGACCCTTGAGGACTTTTCAAAAGAGATTCATGAGAGGTCTTCCGATGGCCTTTTTCGTCTCCCTATTGATCGTGTTTTCATCATGAAAGGATTCGGGACGGTCGTCACGGGAACGCTGGTTTCCGGGACTCTTTCCATCGGGGAAACGGTGGAGATTCTACCACAGGGTTTAGAAGGGAAGGTGCGGAACCTTCAAGTCTATAATCAGCCCGTTGAAAAAGCTTTTGCCGGCCAAAGGACCGCTGTCAATCTCCAGGGAATTGAAACCTCCACGATTGAAAGGGGAAATGTCGTGGTCCACGCTCGTACGTTTACCCCAACCCAAAATCTGGATGCCTACCTTGAATATTTACCAAGCGCTCCCCGACCGCTTAAACACCGGACTATCCAGCGATTTCACGTTGGCGCAAACTATACCACTGCTTCCATCTATCTGCTTGATAAAGAAGAATTAGCTCCCGGCGAAGGGGCATTTGTCCAGCTCAGGCTGGACCGGCCTGTCGTGGCCCTTCCTCAGGATCGTTTCGTCATTCGCGGATCTGGAACGATCCAAACCCTTGGGGGAGGGGTTTTGCTGGATACGCATCCCTCCAAGCACAAGAGGAATTTCCCTCCGGTGATCAAAGACCTGGCTGTTCTCAAGGAGGGGACACCTGATCAGATCCTTGGACAGCATATCCTCCGTTCAGGAATGGGGGGGGTTACCTACCGGGAGTTATTGAACCGTGTGGCAATGCCTCCTATAGAGATTAATAGCCTCCTTCAAAAAATGATTCAAAAACGAGATCTCCTATTGATCGATCCCGAGAAAATGAAAGTCATTGATGCGAGTCAATATCAGCTGCTCCGCGAAATGACATTGAATCAGCTCAGAGAGTTTCATCGACGATTTCCTATGAAATCCGGATTGGCCAAGGAAGAGTTGAGGACCAAGCTTCCCATGGAAGTGGATGTCAAACTCTTTCAGATTCTGCTTCAGGGATTGATTCAGTCAAAAGAAATTATTTTAGAGAAAGATAAGTTAAGGCTTCCCGGTCATCAGATTTCCTCGGTGGATGAAAAGGGATTGGTGAAACGGGGAGAGGAGGCTGTTCTGAGAGGGGGGCTTCAACCTCCGTCTTCCAAAGATCTATCTGAGGAATGGGCTGAAGAGGAAGAAGAAGTTCGTGCGGCCCTCGAGCATCTGGCTCATGAAGGAGTTTTAATTAAGATAAAAAGCGGAATGTTTTTCCACCGGCAGCCCTTTGAGAAGCTGAAGCAGGAGTTGGTGACTTACCTGCAGAATCATCACGAGATCACAACCGCTCAGTTCAAAGAACTCACGGGTGCTTCAAGGAAGTATGTCATTCCCCTCATTGAATATTTTGACCAGACAAAACTGACCCTTCGGCTGGGAGAGAAAAGGGTGCTGAGATCCGCAGCCACCTCATAACGCACCAGGTTAAGGAAAAAAGGAGCTTCAAATGGTAAAAAAGATAAAGATCAGCAAGAAGAAGTTGAAACAACCAGACGAATTTATCACGTTCACGGAGAAAGGACTCCGCCTGATAGGTAAATATCTAAAACATATTGCCATTGGAGCAGTCGTCGTGGTTTTCATTCTGTTGGCCTTTTTCATTTTCAGATATTGGGAGAAGGGGAAAGAAGCGCAGGCATCCCAAAAGTTCAACTCAGCGGTTGACCTCTATCAGAAGGCAAATTCCCCTTACCGGGAAGGGACGTCAGACGAATTTAGAAATGTGCTTGGAAGATTTGATGAAGTGATCGGTCAATTTCCACGAACCTCATCGGGGAGAATCGCACTCCTGCACAAAGGAAACATCCATCTCAGACTGGGTGAATTTGAAGAAGCGGTCAAGGCTTATGAAACCCTTCTAACAAAATCGGGAATCGAGAAGGTCTATCATTCCTTGGCCTTGGAAGGATTGGGTTATGCCTATGAAGGAAAGAAAGAGTATGAGAAGGCCCTTCACGCATTCAAAGAAACCCTCAGAAAAGGGGAAAAACTCCAATCGGCTGAGACTTACTTAAACATGGGACGGATCTATGAGGAGATGGGAAAGACCGATGAAGCCCTGGAAAACTATAAATCTTATCTGAAGGTAGCCCAGAAATCTCAGAAGAACCAGTTTGTACTAAGAAAAATCTCCCTTCTTGAAAACTAATTTTACATGACAAACTTCTTATCAGCATAATAGGAAAATATCCCCGCCCGAACCTCCCCTGTAGACGCAATTCATGAATTGCTCCTACGGAGGAGGGCAGAGGAGGGGGCTGAGGGTTGATTTATGAAAAAAACGATGACGGGAAATGAGGCCATTGCCAGAGGAGCCTATGAAGCCGGCGTAAGAGTGGCAGCTGCCTACCCAGGCACTCCGAGTACCGAGATCCTGGAAACGATCGCCCGGGATTACAAAGATATCTATGCGGAGTGGACACCCAATGAGAAGGTGGCCCTCGAAGTCGCTTTGGGGGCCTCCATGGCAGGAGCGAGGGCTATGGCCTCCATGAAACATGTTGGAGTTAACGTGGCAGCGGACCCCCTGATGACACTCTCCTATGTGGGAGTGAATGGGGGGTTGGTATTGGTGACCTGTGATGATCCGGAGCTTCACAGCTCCCAGAACGAACAGGACAACCGGCATTATGCGCGCTTTGCAAAAATTCCCATGTTCGAACCGAGCGACAGCCAGGAGGCAAAAGACTTTTTGAAATTGAGCTTTGAGGTCAGTGAGAAATTCGACACCCCGGTGATGCTGAGAAGCGTCACCCGGATCTCCCATTCGAAAGGAATTGTTGATCAGGATGAACCTACGGTCTCTCCCGGATCGATGGAAATCCGGAAACAAGCCTCCAAATTTACGATGCTTCCCTCTTTTGCAAGAATTCGGCACGGGATCGTTGAAGAGCGTTTTCAGCGGCTGAAGGAATTTGCAGAACATTTCCCTGGAAACCGGATTGAAATCTGTGATCCGACTGCGGGGATCATCACGGCCGGAATCTCTTATCAGTATGCGAAAGAGGTCTTTCCCGATTATTCCTATCTCAAACTGGGGATGGTCTGGCCTCTCCCGAGAGACTTGATTGCGGCTTTCTTTAAGAAAGTGAAGAAAGTCTATGTGATTGAGGAACTGGATCCTTTTCTGGAAGACAACATCCGGGCCATGGGATTCAAACCGAGGGGGGGGAAAGACATTTTCCCCCTCTGCGGCGAGTTAAATCCTATCCTGATCGAAAGAGCGATTAAGGGAAAGAAATTCAAGGCTCCCGAGCCGGTCTACAAAGAAACCCTTCCGCCCAGGCCGCCCAATCTCTGTCCGGGATGTCCTCACCGGGGACTCTTCAATGCATTGAAGAAACTGAAGGTCTTCACTGCGGGAGATATCGGATGCTACACCTTGGCTGCCTATCCTCCCCTGAATTCCCTGGATTCATGCATCTGCATGGGAGCGAGCATCGGGATGACTCACGGGATGGCTAAAGGACTCGGAGAACAGGGGAGAGGAAGATTCGTCGGGGTCATCGGGGATTCCACCTTCCTTCACGGAGGAGTGACCCCATTGATGAACATGGCCTACAACAAGAGTTATGCCACAGTGATCCTGCTTGACAACCGGACCACGGGAATGACGGGGTCTCAGGAGCATCCTGGAACAGGATACACGATTCGGGGAGAAAAGACCCACAAGGTGGATTTCGTCGAACTGGCTCATGCATTGGGAGTTAAGAATGTCAGAAAAGTGAATCCCTGGGATCTATCCGAGACGGAAAAAGTTTTGAGGGAAGAGGTTGAGAAGGATTCGCCCTCTCTCGTCATCAGTGAAGGCCCTTGTGTTCTCCTCAAGAGGGAGTTCAAGCATTACAACAAGCCTCTTGTCGTGGATGAGAACCGATGCATGGGGTGTAAGGCCTGTGTCACACTTGGTTGTCCGGCAATCTCCTATCACCTTGTAGAAGGAGAAAATGCCTTCACCTCAGAGGGTAAGAAGCGGAAAGGAATCTCGCATATTGAGGCGAGCCTCTGTCCCGGATGTCATCTCTGCCTTCAAGTCTGCAAGTTCGGTGCGATTCAAAGCCAGGAAGAAAAACCCATCTACGGGTTTGAAACAATATGAAGCAAACTAACCCCACCCCCACCCTATCCCTCCCCCTGAGAGGCTGCGTCGCAATTGGGAAGGGATAAATTTTTTGAACTTTCTCACCCACTGGGTGATTGATTTAGCATGTAATTTTGGGATGACTTAACAAATTTAACATCGTTTTCAACATCCTTCTCCCACTTCCCAGAGCCAGTGTT
>Ga0214473_10003493_pt1 | contig 19034 bp, 10 predicted proteins | sample RVTome_7_FD_203509 | JGI IMG/M metagenome (GOLD analysis project Ga0214473, IMG submission 203509) | Soil microbial communities from uranium-contaminated site in the Upper Colorado River Basin, Wyoming, United States - RVT98D197 | ecosystem: Environmental > Terrestrial > Soil > Contaminated >... | reverse complement strand
CTGAATAGAAACATTTAAAAGCCCATACAAAATGAGCGCCTAGGAAAAAAAGGCCATATGCAGATAATGAAGAACCATAAGACTGAACTACCTGGGATGCCTGTGCCCATAAGAAATCGCGGAGCCATCCATTAATAGTAAGAGAACTCTGCGCAAAATTTCCTCCCGTGATATGAGCCCTTGATCACTTATACTACCCCAAACATCTGATTGCATTTTCCAACTGAAATGGAACTACCGAAATTGCATTGTACATCCAAAAAAGTCCTAAGAAGACATGATCCCAAGCGGAGACTTCCCCTCTTCCAGGTCGGGAAACGAAAACCAAGAAAGAAGAATTGCCAATTCGGGATTACTCTTCTGTGAAGCTAGCCGCACCTTCTATTGATGGACGGGCCCCTTTCGCTCAGGGACATGAGAACAAAGAGAAGAAAGATTGACTCAAGCACTCCCGCTGGTAGTTCTTTTTGAGAACCCGAAAGAGGATCCCTATCCAAATTTGACTTGAAAAATCCCCCAGTTCAGCTCTTTTCTTCATAGCTCATCGACAACGAGGCAATCGAGATCTTAAAGCTTCCGGGATCTCTTTGACAAAAGGTGCATAGGAAAGAAGGGGAATCTTGTTCGTCGGGTTTGGGCTTTGTACTGTCGCATGATGGCTCGGGTATCGTTAAAGAGAGAGAAAGAATTCAATCTCAAATTCATCACAAGGATCGAAATGGAGACTCTCGCCGCTACCAAGAAGAAATGGAAAGTAGGGGGCTCTGGTCATTCCTGCAGTTAGGGGGGTTCGGGCGTAGGATATGATGACTTAGGTCCAAAGGAAAGGATTAGATGGTCGAAAGGTATGAGATTCTTGGGCTCTATCTGAATTGGATTCCCGCTAGGAAAGCATCCATGAGTTCCCATTGCTCCCTCCTCCTGTACTGGTGAACTGGCGAAGGAAGAATCACGACCACAAGGTATATTGATTCCGAATCATCCATTCCAGTTTGAAACTTGGCTCCTCTCGCTTTAAAAAGGAACTAAATAACCTAAAGTATGCTTCCATATGCGTCTGGTTTTGTTAAAAAACTTCAACTAACTTACCTGGCTAAAAAAGGCCGGAAGTCAGAGTGCTGGTGAGCAATCCGAGCGTTGCAGTCTTTCTGGGAAGCATCGTTTTGGCTGCTTTACTGGCCGGAATGGTTGCTTCCAGGATATAATAGTGATTGGGCGTCTAGTTAGAACCTACATATCCCATCTTTCTGTAACGAAAAGCGTTCTAATAAGAAGTGTAAGTAGATGCCACTTTCGCTTCGAGAGCTTAATCAAACATCTTCCGCTATCTTTTCCTTATTCTCTAACCAATTATCCGATTTCATGCTTTTGGATTCTCGTACAAAAAAAACCCCGTGTAACTACGCCACAACTGACTTCATCGCCAATATCTTTACGAACCTTGGAGCGGAGCGGGAACGATCCTGGCCTGGAGTTTAGGAGAGAGAGACTTGGAAGAGCTTTCTCTCAACCGGCCTCCGGATATTCTTGGTGTTGAATGGGCCCCTTGAGTTTGTAAAGCTGAATCCTCATCCCGATCCCGCTTAAAAGAGAATCAAACAGCTTGCTCAACACACATGTTTCGAAGAACGTCTTTTTCGGGAGGTGAAAGACACAAACAAAGCAAGTGATTAATCATGTCCTATTCCCCGCTAAATGCTCGTGTACTCAAGGGCTTTCAAAAGCAGTTCTCGAGGTGAAGGAAGCGCGAGCAAGTCTTACTGGCTTTAAGAGAGGGTGCCCCTATAGTATAGGCCAGTTCCTTAGCCCGGTCAAAAAAAATGCTTTGGTGACTTGAAAATGAACCACATGCGCAGATGCCGCTGCATAGGAATCAGCCTCAAGCAGGCACAGATGGTATAAGAGCAAAATCTGCAAGCAAAGGGGGCATGGCATATAGAGCAAGCAGAAAAGCCTAAAGAGCAGGCAGCAAAGCAAAGAGAGCAAGTTCCAAGGCTAGAAAAAGCACCAGCCATTAGTCCTTTGACAAGTGTCACCATCCTAAGCAAAGAAAAGGCAAGTCATTAAAGTGGTCATGTGAGTGTGATGTGCCACTTAAACTTTTGTGTACAACCCCCACATGTGACTTTCGACTAAACTAAACTTAAAGAAAAACTATTTCAGTCAGCTTAGCACCAATCAAGAATCCCCGATCAGATAGAATTGAAAGTATGGTGGAAGAAGGTGAAAAAATGCAAGAGGATTTCTATCATCAGGATTAAGATTGCAATTTATGATTCATTAGAATCAATCTCACTTCATGCCACTGGAAGCAAAGATTTTGAATCCTAGGTTTGACTGTCTTCTGATGAGAGTCTTACGATTTAATGCGAGTGTGAAGATTGGAATGTGGAGCCTAATGAGATTAGCTTGAGGCTAGAGCCTAGAAGGAAATGTTAGTGAACTTGGTCTAACTATCTTCTTTATAGGAGTGGAAGCGAAAAGATTTGGGGTTGAAGTCAGATGCATCCTAATGAGAATTTCCATTTGCATTACCAGAAGCAAGATGGGCATAAAGTTAAAAGTACCTGAGATTCCTCTTTTCCATAGCACCCCCTTTCTATAGGAACGTAATCGTAGGGAGATTTCGCCCCGTCTACGTGTCATAGTTCTTTCTTCTTTTTTTATACCCGTAGTAATTCAATATATGGTAAAAGAGTTTCGCAATAGGAAATCCCTGAATCGCCTTTCCCCTAACCCGGAATGAAGATTTTATAGCTTTGTGAACGGCCAGCTTTTACGCATGAAGTTAGCTTTCTTACAGCAGCAGATAGGCTCACAGCGGATACGACAAGACCGGTTATTCACTCAGAAACAACAGCGCATTTAATAGCAGCATTCGATGCATCAAGGAATTCCTCTCCCCAAGAGAGAGCAGACGATTTGCTTTAAAAAGAAGGGGCTGCCTTGGATGAAACTCTATCAAATGGGGTTTGGGGCTGAGAGGAACTCGTCTTTTTCTGCTTTAAGAGAGGCCCTTATAGAGCTGACAAGGAAGTTCACTCCGGAAGCAAAAAGAGTCGTTACGCTGCATCTAATAAAATGAGTAAGGCGACGGAACTTCTTAACCACGGTCTTAGAGAAAGAGCCAAAGCAAGGACTGAAATGAAGATGGCTGGGATTGATGCCCACAATCGGATGCTAGAGAATAAGCCAATAACAATCGAAAGGGCAGGGACTTCTTATTCTTAGGCGCCTGTTTGATATTTTGATATTGATATAAGGGCTTGTTTGCAAGCTAAGGGCGATACAGATATTTCATTAACAGATTTGACTGATTCTTACTTCTTTGCACTAGTCTCATAGCCATAGCAATCAGGTAATCGACCAATTTTGAAAAAAGAGCAAGCCCCCCTCAGCAAACAAGGGCGTTTAGTAATTTAACCTACCGCCTTATGTATCTCTACTAAAAAACTTCTGTCACCCGATGGAATCTCGACTTGGGTGAGTGCGGAACGTGCCTCAATAGCCCCGCGGCATTTTCTCGATCAAGATGAGGTGACGTCCAGAGCCACTAGTTAGCCTGAGTACTAGCCGTGGTGCTTGCTAGCCATCGTGGGTGGACCGCTTAGCCTGAGCCAAGGGGCCATACCGTACACTTAACAAGGGAGCCACTCTGCCAGAGCGTGTTATGTTAAGCCCTAAATTCAAGAGTTTTCTTTTATGAAAAATTCATAAAGATTAGGAAATCTTTCTTCTTTCATTCTGGAAGAAGGGATTGGCGAGGTGTGCAGCAGGGGAAACGGTGAATGATGGGGGTTGGTTGGAACCAGCTCGGCTACTTGACTTCTTGCCGTTTCATCAAATGAGTGAAATAAAGAAAATGATGAAGTCTCGTTCATATCTTCACTCGGTTGGAGTATTGCCCCGAGTTCGGAGCAAGATTGAAAGCATTCTGGGATCTCGAGTAGATCTCCTTTCGGGTGGGCATTTCCATATGGATCTGTTAGTCCTGTTTCTCTTTGAAAAAGGGCATAGCGAGCCAGCTTTCTGATCCCCAAGCTCTGTTCAAGTTCCAGGTAAGCTAGAATTGGCTGCTCATCTTTCTTTCCAGGCCAGTTCATTCCAAATTGGAAACTTTCAAGGAAACTTCCCACTGGCATGCATTTATAGCTGCCAGGCAGGATTCCACAGTCCGGGCATTCAATCTGCTTCTTTCTTTCCGACATCTTGATTCAAACAAATTCTTATCTACTATGTGATGGTGATGTCCAATCGTTATTCTATATGATGAGTGATAGCTGACAGGTCAATGGTCTCTTTCTCAGCTAGCTGCCATAATAGGAAGTAAAAGCCAGTTCAATCAGTACTTCGGATGACTTTCAAGTGGGAATAGACTTCCGTCAAGGATTCTAAACCACACATGAATTCGCTTTGCATTATAGAAGACAAGACACCTCCATGCTTCCTCTGGTACAAGGGACCAAGAAGACCAAGTTCATGCTATCAGCCATAAAGCTAAGAAAGGCTTTTAGAAGAAATGCATACGCTTGGTTGACCTTCTCTTCTTCGTTTTACTACTTCAGGTCCCAATCTTTGTTAAAAAACTTAGTTAGCTGGGCTTTTTCATGTTCCCGAAAGAAACGGATTGGCATATGTTGTGATATGCTTAACACATGTACCTTGGACTCTGCTTTCTAGATTGATCTTTAGCTGAAAGACCCTTTTCTCCTGTTCCTGAAACGAATTAGTGTTGATTAGCTGTCACATTCGGTCAAATGGCACATTCGGAAGGTGTGAAATTGCCTGTGTGGAGTTTCCGTTCTCTTCTGGAAGAAAGGTTCACAGAATAGCAAATTGCATAACATAAGAAGGGCCCGTAGACAGAAGTGCCCGAAAGCCGGTCGACTTTTTTTATAATTATAAAGCGAACGAATGGAACTAAACTACTAGCAATCTATGGGAATGATTAAATAAGTCCGATTCCTCTCGGCGGCACTCTGCTCATGGTAAGGTAAGGAAGTTGAATGTGAACTCTTCTTGGATGTTAGCTCAAAGGGAGTGACGTCCGCCTATCAATCATAAGAAAAGTACGCCCTCTCTCTTGTCAACTCTGAATTCATGGTCGAATGTGAACAAGGAATAAGCAGTCTTAGCTGCAGTTGCCGTTGAAGGAGTAAGCGCAGCTATTCAATCCGCATCTGGCTGCTGGAAAGCTTGACTTGGACTCTTTCCTGGCAGGCTCTCTCATACGTTAAAAGACAAATAAGTAGTGGATCACGGCGCAAGGTAGCGAGATTTTGAGGGAAATGACATGGATCCCTTTATTTAATTAAGCGGAATAGGCTGTGATACCAGATAGTGAAAAGAAAGGTTGGCAGTGAAAGTTGGTTGCATTTGAGATGCTTTCATCGGCCTAGCCTTTTGAATCATAAATTGACGTAGATAGAGGCATTCCGCTGCAAGAGAATCCGCAATTGGGGAATAAAATGCATAGAATCCGATGCACTCGAAAGGCAGCGAAGGAAGTTACGGATTAGCTGATCTAGGGGTTCCCGGCTCGAGGGAAAGAAAGAAATAGAACGGGAAGTGAAGAGGGAATGCTTTGTGCCCAGAAACAGAAACTAAGACTTCACCTGATCGGCAACCCTAGGATTCCTAGTGAAAACTACACCTTCATCTCGATCAAAGGTGGGATCCCAGATCGCTTGAAGCTTCCTATTCGCCTTTCGGGGGGTCCCCCGTTGATAGATAGGGGCAATCTCAAGGTAGACAGGACTAAGACTATTCTACGACAGCTCTTCTTTTCGTCCCACTTCTAGATTGAACCACCTGAAAACATCACTTGGCTATGGTGACTCTCTGACTGGCTATTGCTTTCTCACTCATTGATCAAGGGAAGAGGGTCGGGCACTTGAAAGCTATCGCTTGAGATAAAGAACATATAGGTACAGAGCCCTTTCGGTAGGGGGTCTGGGTCCGTCTCAGTTCAGTATTGGAGTCCATTGTGTTGTGAGAATCTTTTAGAAATGCATTTGATCAAGAGGAAAGGATTGAACGACTGATCGACCAGGGAGAAAGCTACCTTTTTAATGTCCCTCCCAAAAAGTAGAACTTTCGGTCTACTCAGATAGGAAAGTCAAGTTCATGTGGAAGCTTCAGTCACAGGTGGGGAAGCAAGAGAGAGAGAAGGAAGCTTGGTTCGACCAGACATTGATCCCCTCGGAAAAATCCCATGTTGATGGAGATCCATCCGTTGGGGCACCATACCCCACCCACACCCAAATCAATGCTCGGCTAGCTTGTTTCTGATGACTATTTGGGATTTTCCAAAAAGAAGAGGAAGATGACGGGAGTGCGAAACTCAACCACTGAAATTGGTACACGAAACCACTGAAATTGGTACACGAAGGCTCCACTATGCGGGTTCACCTCTTAATATCTTAAAAAACACGAAATGCGGGCTCAAGAGAAAGCAAAGCGAAAGTTAGGAGATATAGGAGAACCATGGGTTGAGGACAAAGGGCATGATCAAACCGTCTTTTCGGATGAGTACTTTGCTTCGGTACCGGGAGTCTGACAAATGAAGTGAACTCTACATTGACTGCCTAGTACTCGACTCGGAAAGAAGACTCACTCACTGTGCTTTCATTTCATGACAAAGTGGCCGAGAAAAGACCTTATTCTGTGTTGAAGCAAGAGGCATTAGGAATCCTAGGAAGAGCGCCAGAAAGAAGCTCACTCAGTAGTGTGGTCTCATCGAGTCGGAGAGGAAGCATCAATCAGCGCATAGGGAATCCGGTGAGAGTGCTCAACAGCAGCTCCCGGTTAAATCGATAGGCCGAAAGCTGATTTAGACAAAAAGATTTTTGGTTGGGAGGGATACATGTTCCCGTCCCAACGGAGTGATTGATGGAATCGAACAGATTCGGTTGGGTCGACCTTCTATATTACCTAGTTGCCCATCTATCCCTCGTCTGGGGCCACTACCCCCAATTAAAAGTTTCTCCCGGTCTGGCTAGAGCAATGAGGGGAGTTAGAGTGGGGTCTTTCCTTGCGCCCAACGCGTATCTGGGTGCCTTGGTCCCTTCTATTTGATACGGCATCCCTTCGTAAGGAGATAGGCGCATTTCTCACTTTCTTTCTCGGCGATAGAATCTTTTTTGTAAGGAAATCGATTCTTCTTTTCTTCTTCGTGAGCCGAGCCGTACGTTAGGGATAGTCATTCAGTCAGTTTCGTGTAAAAAAAAGACCTTATGGTTGCTTGCTATGGCAGGTCATTAGCATACACTGGATGTTTCCGGGATAGATTGGTACAGGTAGTTCGTCGAGTGAGGGGGGATCCTTCCTTCCATCATTCAAGACTCTTCCCCTCACATTCTCATCAATCATGAATACGTATAGTTTGGGATTGGCCAAACAAAATAGCATATTTGCCTGGGTCCATACTTTCACGCATTGCAGAAGCGACTTCCTCAACCTTCGCTTCACCTCTCCCACTCTCATCGTGAATAGGGACGAGAAAGGATGGGATCCATTTCCCTAGCTTGGCTCACGAGGTGATTCGGTTGGATTCAGTCTAATTCCGACTAAGACACCCAACCCAAGGCAGGGGCTTCTTAGCTTACGAGCTTGCATTCATTAGGCCGCGCGCGGGATGGGGAGACAAAAGAAATGTTGATCGCCAGGCTGGGAGAATAAGAAAGAGCTTTGATATGGTGGAGGTGGCTGACTCGCCTCTCCGGGAATGTTCGAGATGGGACCTGGGAGAAAGAGATGCCTTGGCACCTGATGAACCAACCTAATTGGTTAGCAGAATAAGGGACTGGTCTTAGAAATGCAGATAGAAGGCGATGCATTAGCTGGTTACGGTTCAAGTGCGGCGGCTTTGACCAAAGAGAAATCCTTGTTCTTGTTCTGGTACCGGTACTCTCAGTAAGCGTATTGATTGAGGTCTAGGCACAGTTGACTTCTAGTTCCAGTCTTTCGGGCCAAGCGACAGGTCAGTAGCGAGGGTAAGGTTACAGTTCAAGCTAAAGCGCTAAGGCTGTTTGATCTATCTTCCTCAACTCTGCGGGTAGACCCGGGCTGCCCTTGCTATAGATCCCTTCTCGCCTTTACTGAATAGCCTTGCTAAGGAATAGCCCTATCTACTCCACACCGAACACAAACCCAATCTGAATCTTGAGATTTCACTTTGCGTGAGATCTGCATTCGCTTTCCCCCGGGTCACCAACCTTGTGCTTCCCTCTCTCTCCTTAACAGTCGATCCCCTCTGGGTCCTTAACAGTCGAGTCTCGCTTCTCTTCCTCCAATCGGTCAGGAGAAGAGCGGATGGGTAAAAGTGGTTACTAAAGGAAATATGATCCCTTTACTTTTAGGGCATGTTTACATATATGGCAGCTAGATATGACAGCTCAACATTGACTAAACTAATTAAAACTAATTAGGGCTATCTGAACGGCTTCCAATTAAATAAACGTTTCAATCAGTATCAGGCCTGGTCACTCTCCTGCTTGCGACCAGTTTGGTTGCTAGTTCTTTGGACTTATGAATGAGGACAGCTGCTCGCCAATCAGGCAGTCAGATATGCCATATGTCTCTCTCGAGGCAGGCTTCTCCAAAATCATTCATGAAGAAAGAAGTCAAGCCCAAGCCCCGGCAGAATCATATATATCTGCCGACCACGACCCATGCTTTTGGTTTATCTTGGATCTAGATCGAGGTCCGGGCAACCACAACGAGCAACCCAACCTACCTATCTGAAATCGTCCCTTCAGATGCAGCGAATGCGGCTAAAGTAGCCAAAGTTGTATGAATAGCGAATCGAGGATCTGGATCTGGTGAGAAGTATGCCAGAGGAAGGTTGAAGACTGCAGAGCCAAGGACAAGGTCGAAGACAGAAGGGAAGTAGGGTTACCAAAGCCGAGGACAACAACGCAAGGCGTATCCAAGCCGTAAGGCTATACTTAATGATACCTGGACATTGATCCATGGACTTAGTGAAAAATGTTCTGGACCCTTACCTTAATTAATATGATTGATTAAAACTTAATCACATCACTAAAGCCTCTCCAGATGATACTCTTGCACATCCAGATACAAGTCTTGTCATCGTGTTACCCTAGACGATGTATAGACATGTCTAAACCCGGGTCTCTACCCAAACGACACTCGCACTTACACCCACACTCATGCAACCTTTTGCGTGTTGACTTTCTGCAAGTTGAATTAATCGTCCCCTGATGATTAGTCGTGACTCGTCAGGTCGACAGATAGTATACATCATGCATTAGATTAGTACGTAGCGCCTACATTCTTCAATCCAAACAAACTCACTTTGTAGCAATAAATCCCGATTGGTGTTCCGAAGGCCTAGCGAGTTAAACGAGTTCCTTTTTTTTTTCAAAGGCGGTCCTTTTTTTTCTTTCCCCGGACCGATGACTCGCTTGTTCAGTACTGCTAACTATTATAGGAGGATGCCGTCCCCTAAGGACTACCAGTAGTTTCGGTTGTTGAATCTCATGCAAGTTAGGTTGTGGTTGTATTGGCTGCAAGCGGAACGAAGGCGCTGTAGGTGTGTGTTGACCATGCGCTCTCGCGTCATGTAATGTCGTATGTATGTATGATAGAGGTGGTGTGGTGATTGACCTCAATGCTAATAGTTATCCCCAAGGTTCAACGAATGAATGAAGCTATGATCCGGATAGAGATGATGGTCTTCCTCTGATGTCTCCAAGCCAAGCCGGCCAGGAGAGAATAGATAGGCGAAGCAGCCAATAGCAGTCTGTTCTCGCCTATCGATAGATAGCAGGTTGCTTCCAAGCTCAAACCATTTGAAACTGAATTGCGACTTTTTTCTTTTTATTGATAGAGTGGTATGTATTCTCCGCCCCTCTAAAATAAAGTAGAGGGAGAGAACTGGAAGAGAGAAAGAAAAAGAGCAAGGGATTTACAAGTCTAATGGGAATGGCTGACACGTTGACTGCCTTCGAGACTCAAAAATCTAACCCGACGCGACCCCCCCGGGGCGGACCCCAACCGAAAGGCGCTAGACGGAGGCCAGCTGCTTTCTTTATCTCGCTTGCCCTTAGTCTAAAACCTTGCCGCGAGAGAGTTTTTCTCCAATGAGAATAAAAAAAGTTTTTGGGCAAGACAAGAAAGGAACTCGCCCTTCACCACCAAGAGATAAGAGCTGATTGCTGGCGATGACTTGGTGAAGGGAATCTATGAGAGAAGGTTCTCGAACCGGAACTTCCAAAGACCCAATTTTTGGAATACACGTAGATCTGCAGATCCAGTGTTTGAAGTTATTCTAGTGTGTTTCGATTTAGGGATTTCCCAGTTCAGACAGAGACGTTGTTGAGTATGTGGCTTGACTTACTCCAAGGTGACTCGACGTTTCGATTGAGCTTTGATACATTTAGTGTATCTCTTAGTTGGTGCGCTGCAACTGAGCCACTGCTCTTCAGGGCGCTTAGGTGGAAAATTCCTAAATCCAGTTTCTGGGGGGCAACTATGGGAACGAGACTAAGCCCCCCCTTACTCTAGCCTTCGGTACTTTTGTTAAGTTATGGCTTCTTTAGGGGAGATTTCGAGGTTACAAAGACGTGTTCTGTTCTTGATACTTCTGATGAGACGGTACGTGCCAAGTCTTCGGACTCATCGGAAGACGGGTCATCACCGGGTTCTGTTTGGCCTCCGGGATTGTCATATATGACAACCGATGTTGCTCGTGACACTGAAAATCCTTGGCTTTTTTTCCAACCTCGCCCTTGCTCTCGTTCGCCGAGATTGCGTTTCAAACAACTGAGCAAGAGGGGTGTCGGAATCGATTTCGGGGACCATTTTGCCCTTCTTTTTCCGCCTTACCCACCTTGTTAACTAGCGGAAACCTTCCAATCATCAGAAATTTCCTCTTTGGCGAGAAAGAAAGAAAGAAAGAAAGGCTACTTACTAGCTTTGCGCTAGGAGCTTGCGCGTGGGCCCAAGCTCTATAGGAAAGAAAATAGCATAGGCATCGCAGCGGCTACTCTTTTGCGTTAGGAGTTATGTTATTGTCGTTTAGTTTATTATTTAGGAGTGAAAAGGAAGATCTTTATGAGATGAACGTAATCTAGATCTCTCTGGTTAGGAACAATTCAATAGCTATAGCTTGCTTTAGGGGTCTTAACATCGAATCACACATAGCGAGCGGCTACTACTTTCTTTGCTGCTTCGCTTTAGGAACAATAAGGTTGCTGTAGAACCACATAGCTTGCCCCGAAACTATGGCATTAATAGGCAGGGCTTAGCGGTACAGTAGGCAGGCTGTTGAATCCTTCGCAAATGTTGCAACTACTTAAGGCCATTCGAGCGAGTCTCCTCAACATCAGAATGGAACTAGCCCAGCTTTTCTATCTCCATCCCTTCCAGTACTGAGTGATTTATTACAGCAACTTATTGCTGACTTGAGCATGAGCCAGGGTACAACTTATTCTGCTGTTCTGCTAATACTGTGCAGAAGGCGTCAAGTACTCCGCTTCGCCCCTTGTCTGTCAGTTCATCTTCTAACGTGTCGAGACTTGGCGCATATTATGTATGTGTTTAAAGCCCACTTGCCGACTCGGGCCATGGATACCTTTACTTGACCTTCTTTGAAAGATTCCGATGCTCCTTAACCCTTAATTCAGCTACTACCCTTAGAGTACTCATTTCATTACCTACTTTATCCTTCGTAGTGATTTGAGACTTTCTAGTCGAGGCCAGACAAAACCAACCATTGCAGCTAGACCACTGCATTCTTATGTTTTACGGTCTTTAGCGATCGACGGAAGGCATCTCTGATCTACCGATTCACCACTGAACGGCTTTGGCTTTCTTCTTCTACTCGACCGATATAGTAAAAGATCTGTATGGTCTTGTTCGAATGCCCTTAATTTCACTGCGACCTTTTTATATGAATTCCATCACTCAAAGCTTCTCCATTTGGTTCTTCAGATTGATTCTCAACCTTAGCATCCATCCGGATCGGATCCCTCTCCATTTCATTTGTTCACATTTTTCCACGGACTCTCGAGCTTTGGTGGATTTCTGAATGAAAGTGTGGATCTGGGAATCCATGTTCTTTCTGCATTCAACTGCCCCAAGGACTTGCTGCATTGTATTGATGACTTCTTCTTCAAGAGCAAGTACCTTAGCTCTTTGTCCTTTACCATCCCAACTTCTTCTATGGTGTAAGAACAGGACAATAATCTCATAGGACTCATATCTTATCGAGAAGTACAATCTGTATTCAAGGAAGTAAGAGAGTCTGGCTATAACTACAGGACCTATATGCAAAGTCAAGAGCATTCTAGTTTATTGGTTCATAGTCCTACCCCTGTTGAAGAGAGGCTAGTACTCTACCCAAGGCATACTCTATCCAAAGGCTTTCTCAATATGGGATGTATATGGATCCATGCGATAAGGTTGACCCTCCGCCTTATATATTCAAAGGTCTAACTCTACTAAAAACAATATTCGATCCACTTTCCTTCTATCTCTTTTCCCTGTTCTCTATCTATAAAGTTCCTTACACTTGTAGACATAAGCATGAAAAGTCGTCCTTGTAAAATAGAAGGATTAGAGACTTTCTTGTTTACAGGTTTCCAGGTATCCATGATGTCTATGCCTTGTCCTTCATGACTGCTCACGACTTCATACGACTTACTATAAGATCCATTCCCTTCTCACTACCAAGGTATACTAGGAGGAAGGATAAGACTTGATTGCGACCTTCCTGTGTGATAGCCGTCTAGTAGTAGCTATCGTAGACCCCTAGTGTAAGCTCATGTACCCTATTCCTTGGGTATGCTATGTGACTCCAGTAGAGCTATTGGATAAAGGATTGATTCGAGTAACCCAGTAGAAGAATAAGAGGTTTCCCAGGTTATTTCAAAGATACCCAAGCTAAGTACTCAATACCAAGACATATGTGCAGAAAGTCCGGAAGCAGCTGTGCCTATTAAAGCACAAAAGAGGAAGTGTTTCCTATACTTGAGCATACAGAATCTCTCATCAAGCTCATTCTGACTTAAATAGAATAAGGTATCTTTTGAAGAGGGACTCTAGACTATCCAACTCCAACGCGGATAATAGGAGACTTTACTAGAATGAGAGCATCATAGGAATAAGGAAAAACAATGAACCTAGACTCTAAGATCTTTCCAACTTTCTATCCTTGGTGTGAATGAGAATGCTAGTGTGTCCATAGAGGGTAGGCCTAGATCCTTTCATCTGAATAGAGTCTTTTTCTCGCATGGTAGGAGGTTAGAGAGATAGCACTTACTGATATGCACAAGCTATGTGAGCAATGAAGGAATTAGAGGGCTTTGGTACTACTGTATACATATTGACTAGATAGAATCATAGGTTTACCATTTAGACTTCATATGAAAGCATGGGAAAATGGATTCAACATACTAAGACAATACACCCCTGGAGCTAGTAGACAGATAGGCTGATTTGAGAAAAGCCAAGGTTCACCTAAGAGGAGCAAAGCAAGTTCTAGTGGTGGGGGGTCTTCCTGGTCCCATTTCAGTCTTTTTCATCGACATAGTCAGAAGCAATGGATGTTGAAAAACGCACAAGCGAAAGACCTTAGTCAGCGGAAGAAGACACTCTCAATCCGATCTAGCAAGAAATGCTTTACCGATAAAGTCAAGCGAGAGACAGTAGATTCTTTCTTACTTTATCCAAATCCAAGAAATTTGACTAGTGCCAAGAAAGATGCAGTATCCAGTTGTAGAGCGACGCGTCATAGGGAAGCTGGCCCAATCTGAATCACAATAAGCACGGAGCTGTGTAGAAGACTGAGATGAAATAAGAATGCCTTTGCCAGCCCGATGGACTTGTGAAGTGGACAGAAGTTCCATAATCGAGATCTGGGCAGGAAGATTTTCTTCAACTGGTTCGGTCTGTATGAGATATAGAAAGATGGCTTCGACAAAGCAGGCTGAGTCCCAACTGGACTGTGGCTGCGAATGAAAAATTCTTCCAGATCTGGAAGAATTGACTGATGCTGTCTCTAGTACAAGGGTATTGATGCAAAGATCATCAAGCCTCAATGGAATGGACCTAGCCAAGTGTAGGATAGCCGTTCTGCTAGGCTTCCCCGCCATGTCGATGGGAGACAGAGTGTGGGAAAACTTGTTAAGAAAACTCATTGAAGTAACAGACATGATACCTTTTCAAAGATTCCTTTCTCGAGAATGAGCACTGTAAACTATCCGCTTCAAAAGGAAAAAAAGAGGAACCTTAGTACCAAATGCTTGGCAATCCGGTGGGGGTGAAGGGGAGGGTTTAAATAAAACAAAGAGATAAAATGAAAAGAAAATTTTCCATTTATCAATATAATGAGGTAGACGGTTCTGCTATAATCTCAACTGAACCCACTCGTTATTCACCTGGATCGAAATTTCCATTTCAGAATCTTCTCCATCTGAAAGAAGTTGTTCTATCGGGGGCCCCCAGGTCTCAGTTTCGCTTCTTCCACTATGAGCGGAAATGAACTGACTTCTTCTCCCCAACCAAAAAATGAAAATCTGAATGACGACTTTACTAAGACTAAGATTTCTCGTTTCTTTCAAGAAAGAATGGAGGAACTAGGACTTGACTTGCCATCTACTTGGTCTCTAGACGACTTTCTCCGTATGGTGCTTGGGGAAGATGAGGTGCTAGACCCGCTATCTGATGTTTACTCTAACCTTGTAGAGTGTGGATTTATAAGTTGCTATTGGGAAGAGTTTTTCGACTTTATTCAATTAGTTTATGGAATCATCTAAATGTTTTGTCGAGCCCTGCTTTCTGGTTTGATGTTATAAACTATGGATTAGTAATTTAGTGAGGGATTGGGGTTATGGTCGGGAAGACCCCCGGACGTAGTCTGTTGCAGGGCGAACCGGGTAACCAAAGTCACGAGTCGAATAAAAGGTAGTTCGCTGAATGCAAGAGGTGTTGGTTCGAATCCAACTCGTGAGAATAAAGACAGACTAAGGGCAGAAAGATGTGTTATGTTAAATGGCAGAATCGGTGCGTGAGAACAGAAGGGAAATGGATCAAGCTTTACTGAACTACGGTTGGTTTGGGTCAAGCCGGGGAGAAAAAAAGTACCAGCCACGTCTTGACAAGGAAAGCGAATGCTTAACGCGAGCAATTCCAAGATCGGGTTCTGCCACCAACTCGACTTCGGTAGTTGATATGGTTTCTTTCACCAGGAGGTGTCTAATAGTCAGGAGTTAGTCAGCGGAGCCTGAGAATTCCAAAATGAGTCAGCGCGGGTAGCACCAGTCTTGATTGACTTTCCTTCTTTCAAGTCAGAATGTGTTCCTGCTGCAAGAGTGGCAGAAAAGGGCCGTTGTCTACACTGATGTCAGGAGAAGAGGGGGGCCGGAGAAGACGAAGAAGCTCCCCTTTTTTATTGAATTGAGTACTGGAGCGGAGGACAAGGTCTTTCTTTCTGAGAGCTCTACCACTTCTAGAGGATGAGCATCTTTTTCCACTGATTGGGAGAAAGCATCAGCTGCTTCGGATACGTAAGCTGCTATTGACAAATATAGCTATTCCTTAGCTCAGTGCTTGTTCACCTTAGCTCATGTTCATTAGCGAATCTTAGCTCTTCGATTCATTAATCGACCACACCTGATTTCGCTACAAGCCTCTTTGGCACTGGTAGCCTAGAGGGGGGAAGAATGGGGATAAGGAATAAAGACTGAGCCTTAGCATGCAATGCAGAGAAGAAGGGGTAAGCGATCACAAGAAAGCTCTATGCTAGGATCTCCTGGAATCGCTTTCAGACTATCGACTCTGATAGGATTCTCTTTTTCCGGGTGAACTCTTTCAAGAAAGTCAAGTGCTCTCCCGGCCTCCTAGCTTCAGAAACTGCTTGCTGTGACTTAGGATTTATGACTTACTTTCCATAGGTGCTTGACTTGTGGCGAAGGGAAAGGCCTGTTTCAACTAGATTTTCTGCAAAATGGAATAATCTTGGAGAAAGAGTACCGCCCCGAAGCTTCTTTAAAGAGGCTAGGCTGATTCTTCTCTTACTAGACTACTTTTTCTGATAGAGCAGATAAGCCTGACAAGTAGGTGGAAGTCTTCTTTTTTGGTTGAAAGCACACATCAAAATGACTTGGAAATCAGTAACTAAGTGAGAGAATGGCTTAGATGAAATGCAGTTCGCGCATACAAAGAATCATTCTATCCTTTCTCGCTGCCGTCAAGGAGTAAGAAAAGAGTGATAAATGCTTCCTTAGGAAAGGCTAAGAAGGCCGGTCGTAGATCAGGGGACTCATTGTACTGGTTACTGCTATAGCTAGTGCTGTACTGACTTACTGTACTGGTGCTAGTGGACTTACAGAGCTGTAAAGAGTACTATCTTGACTGGTAAAAAGAAAGCGTCCGATCAGATCTATCAAGAGATAGTGGTTCGCCCTCACTTCGATCGTCTAAGCAAGGACTAGGCTGTCGAGTGAGGATTGGCTGATGGGAGTTTCATCGGTACAAATAGGCCGGTTAAAGACGAGTAGTCAGGGTACGACGAAGCCCGCGGGGTGACACATGGTTGTACTGGTCAGCTTTGGGCTGGAGATCACCGATTGACTGAGCGTGCTTTGGCAGCTCGTGGTGGAGTACTCTCTGACGGATTCGCTCTATTTCCTATTCTTGAGGGAGTGATCGAGATTAAGCCGCGTGGCGAAAAACAAAGGACTATTCGCTCTTTGGGGTGGGCCTTTCGTATCCGAACGGGGAAAGGACAATTATTCAGCGCACTCAAATCTAGTGGATCTGGTTCACTATTCATGAAAAGCCAGGGTTGAAATGTTAGGGTCAAGAATTCTTACTAATAATAAGAAAGAGTTAAGTAAGGGCCTCCAACGCCTATAAATAGAAGCTTCTTTCTCTATTTGGCAAAGAGAGACGTAGAAGTCAGAAAGAAAGACTTTCAGTAACACTTATTCCAACAACACTCTTATGGATATCGCTGGAAGACTTGCAACAATTCAGCAAGAAATAGGTCAGGTGGAAAACGAGAAACTCCAACGAGAGCAAATGCTTGGTCTCTTCTGGGAACACATGCCGGCGATCGATCCAAGTCTCATACGAGGATCGTATGCTGGCTATACAGAATCAAATCCAAGCCCTCGAAAACCGAAAGAGGGCCCTCCTTCTCGAACAGCAGGAGCTTCTTGTTCAGGCTGCCACACGTGATCCCCCGAAAGATTAAAAGAAATGAGCATTAGCTCTTTCTAAATAAAAGAAGGAGTCCGTCGACCAAAAGTAGTGTGTGTTCCAGGGCTTTCTATCTACTCCTAGATTGCTTTTATTTGGTGTGTTTGCATGTATGGTATGGGAAAACCCCTAGTGTAAAATGTTTACTACCTTTAGCTATGCTAATATAATAATTAATTAATACTTATTCCCAGAAAAAAATTCCTTTTTGAAAAAGGTGGGTTAACTAACGAAAGAAAGATGGAACCAGATGCGTTCTTAAAAGAAAGCGCTTTGCCTTACCTATGATGAAAGGAATAATAGACTTACATCACGATCGACTAAAATAAAAGGAAAGTCGCCCCAGATAGGGAGATATGGGTTCAAATCCAATTCGTGAGCACATGGGTAATGAAGCAAGGCTATTGAATAGCCTTCTTTGTCATTTGAAAATTGGAATTATTGGATTTATAAGCCGTGGAGCCAAAGATGCTGCCCTCTATCAAAATCAGACTTGTACCATCGTTCCCCGTCCTTTTCGGATAAGAAAGTTAGTAGCTCGCAAGTGGTTATACCAAGGAAGCGTGATGCGGGGGCACACACAAAAGCCCGACATATATTCAGCTTGCCACACTTTGGATGATAGTAAAAACCCTGGACCTAAATAGCCCTTTTGGAGAGAAAAGAAAATTGACACTTAAAACCAACCCTCGAAGAAGGGTCAATACCATTGGGTTACGAAGCGACTCGAGGGGTCATACATTGTACAACAAGCGTTTGAATTATGGAATGGTGCGAAACAAAATGTTCAATATTTACACAAATGGGGTTCCCCTCCCGGAGCGTGTTTATTAGCTCCCCCATCATCATATTTACATGAGCTAATACTCCAACGCCCTTGAATTGAAAGGTCCATTGTAACGAAAAAAAGTGGAAAAAAGACCTCCACGTCCCAGAATGAAACAAAGACCAGAGTGCAAAGACTCAGTGGCATTTTTGTTTTTGCCTTACTGAATGCCGGGTCGTACTGATGAGACATCGAACGGATTAAGTGGGTCCCGTATGGTAAGATGGATGGGAAACGCTGATTCTGTGAACAATGGATAGATATGATTTTGAGGAGTCTATCTGGAGGCTTGTAGTGCTGGATCGCTGAACAATCAAAAAAGGCCAATACTGACCAACGTGCCTACCCCAACCACGCATCGACCTCACAGCCTCCCAGCTCAAATGACAAGCATAACGAATTCTATAGTATAGCCTCGCCCCATGTTGCGGAAGCTCCGTTTTTCCGTAAATTTCTTTCTCATAAATGGGTGAAATGGGTCTCGGGCTGTTAAGAATGAGATAATTCTAGAGGCGGCGGAGGGGGAAGGAAGAGAGAAGGAAGTCACGGAACACAAAGTGGATTCCATATGTATTGAAAGAGTTCGGTTCACAACAGCCGATTCCATATCCATATCCATAGGCATTCTGGCTTGATGAATGCTATCTTGCTTGAAAAATCCCTTCCTTCTTAATTTGCCTTATTCAACAAAGGGTATAAGACTTCTCTCATCCCACTACCGCACTATCCATGTCTTATTCTTAGACTCTCCTACCTGCTCCAAGATGATAGATCGGATGAAAACAAGAGAGAAGGAGCTGCTATTGAATCCGGTCTTAGATGGTTGGAAGACAGAAGCAATAGCATGATAGGAATAGCAGATTTAATAGAGATCACATCACAATAGGATGAAAACGAGACTTCTTATCTGCTTTCACGTGGAAATGGGATAATGTCAAAATGCCTTTGAAAAGCAACTAGTCTTGATGCCAGTCTGGTT
>Ga0214473_10003492_pt1 | contig 19035 bp, 13 predicted proteins | sample RVTome_7_FD_203509 | JGI IMG/M metagenome (GOLD analysis project Ga0214473, IMG submission 203509) | Soil microbial communities from uranium-contaminated site in the Upper Colorado River Basin, Wyoming, United States - RVT98D197 | ecosystem: Environmental > Terrestrial > Soil > Contaminated >... | reverse complement strand
AGCATTTTATCTCCTCGCGGTGTCACCCGCAAGTGTGACCGGGCATCGCCGTCTCGGACCGTTGGACGCGACCGTTCGAGTAGGCTAATAATGTCGTCGCGATCTTCTCGCGGGGGCTCGGGTTAGTAACAGCGCGCCGCCCAAGTCTCCGCTACGGAACGAGTGGCCGAGATGAAGTTTGGAGACAGGCTGAGGCAGGCGCGCGAAACGCGGGGAGTCACCCTCGACGCCATCGCCGCAGAGACCCACATCGCACGGCATTACCTAGAGGCGCTGGAGCGGAGCGACCTCGATGCCCTGCCGGGCGCCGTCTTCAACAAAGGCTACATCCGCTCCTACGCCCAGTTCGTGGGTGTCGATCCACAGTCGATCCTTGGCGCCTACCAGATCGCGGACCGCAGGCATAATCTCGCCACACCGGAGAGTGATCGGCGCATGCTGCAGGCGCTGTCCTTCTCGGCCGAACGGAGGAGCGGCTCGAAGACCCGATGGCCGTTTCTCTCCTCCGCCCTGGGAATCTCCATCGTCTCGCTGGTCTTGGCGCTTCTAGCGGCGGGCGGATGGCTCCTGATTTCCGGCCGGGCCTCGGTGGATGACTTCTCTTCCGGCTCTTCACGACGGGCCGTTGTCTCCGAACCGTTGGCGCCGTCGTCTGAAATGGATGACTCGCCGGAAGAAAAAGAAGCGCCCGAGCGACGCGCTTCCGAAGACGAACCCGACGGAAGCGGCCTTGCCGTTCCGGAGGCCGCGCTGGGGACCGGTATCGTCGATCGCACGGTGGTGGGAACGAGCGACCGCTTCTCGGAAGGGACGCGAGTCTTCTTCTGGACCCGCGTCGTGGGAGGCGAGCAAGGCGTGGTCCTACGTCATATCTGGAGGACGGGGGACGAGGTCGTCATGAGCGCCCCGCTGGTCGTGGGCGGCCCTCACTGGCGCACTTACTCGTCCTACACGCTCCCTCCCGGATCGGCGGGATCTTGGACGGTGGAAGCGCGCTCACCGGACGGCCGGGTACTGGCGCGCCGGGAGTTCGGCTGTTTCTCGTCACCCGATCTGGAGACCAGGCGCCGAGCTATACTGAGGCTCTCGGGAGGTGATTGAGTGTACAGACGAGACTTCTTGAAGTCGGCGGGACTCTGGCTGGTACTTCCCGGTTCGCTCGGACGAGCGCAGGAGGACAATAAGGCAGAGGAGAAGATTCCGGAGCTCAAAAAATCGAAAGACGAGTGGCGGCAGCTAGTCGACGAGGACGCCTATTACGTTCTCTTCGAAGAGGGAACGGAGCGGCCCTTCACCAGCCCCCTGAACGACGAAAAGCGCAAGGGAACCTTTATCTGCGCGGCGTGTTTCCTTCCGCTCTTCGAGTCGTCGGCGAAGTACGACAGCGGTACCGGATGGCCCAGCTTTTTTCAACCAATCCCTGACCACCTGGGCACCAAGAGAGACTTCAAACTGATTTTTCCCCGAACGGAGTATCACTGTATTCGTTGCGGTGGGCATCAGGGCCACGTATTCAAGGACGGTCCGCCACCCACCGGTCAGAGGTGGTGCAACAACGGAGTGGCGCTGAAGTTCGTCGCGGAAGGCGAGGAGCTACCGCCGCTCCACCGCTAAGCCGGTCCTATTCATCGCGAAAAACCAGCGGGAGAACCGTCCACATCTTGACTTGAACCCTTCCCTTGGTGGCGGGGATGAAACGCGCCTTGAGGGCAACGTCGGTCGCCACTTGATCCAGACCGAAACGGGCCGGCTCCTCCATATTCGCCTCCAGCACGGTACCGTTCTCGTCGACCAGCACCCGCACCCGAATGACGAACTCGGACACGTTTTGACGCTTGGCTTCTCTCGGGTACTTCAGTTCGGGGTGCTCGATGAGAACCGGATCGATGACGTCGAAGCTCGGCTCCACCAGGTCCCCGGGCTGCACGCCGGGATCGCTCGGCGCGTTGCTGGTGACGGCGGCGCGTTTCGGCGCGAAGACGGCGGATTCCCAACCCTCCCCTTGGCCTGGTTGCGGAGCGGCGCCATTCGACGGCGAGGTTTCTGCGCCCGGCAGGCTAGGGGGAGGCGCCGGTTCCACGACCGGCACGGCTGGCTCGGGAACGGGGCTCCCTTCCGCCGACGGCTGCGTCGTCGCCGGCGTCGGTGCGGGAGCCGCCGCCGCTTGTTCGATGACCTCGCGCCGCGACGGCGGAGGCGGTGGCTCGGAAGTCGTGCGGACGGTTTGGCGAGGCGAGTCGGAGCTCGGGACTGCCGCGGGCTCTCTGACGGTTGGGCCCATTTCACGAGTTGGGGGAGTCTCCGGCTGGCGACTCGGTGTCGGCATCTGGGTCGCGGGCTCGGGTGCCCCGACGGCCACCACAGGCTCGGGTGGTGTCGTCGTCTCGACGGAGGGAGCCTCGGCGGGTGATTGAGAGATGAACCAATAGCCTACCAATAGCACGGCAAGGCTCACGCCGGCGGCCAGAGCGACCATCAGCGAATTACGGGATGCGGCGGCAGGAGGATGTGCAGACGCTTTCGTCACCGGCGGGCGAAGCATCGAGCCCGTCGATGGCCTCGCCCCCGTCCCTGCCGTCGATACGGTCGATTCTTTCGGCGCCGCCAAGCTTGCCAGCGAATGTTTCCCGGTAAACCCTTCGAGCGCTTGCATCAGGTCACGCTCGGCGGGGTCCAGGGACTCCTCGACCGGCTCGGGCGGCGGAGTCTCCATGGGCGGCGGAGAAAGAGTCTCGACCGGGGTGGTTCTTTGTGCGGGCTTTCTCTCCGACACGTCAATGCCACTCGACAGCAACTCGCCGACTTCGATGGAGACCAGCACTCGGTCGACATCGGGGAAGCATTCATCGTTCAAGTTGATCTCCGCGTCGGGAGTCGAGAGGATATCGGAGATCGTCTCTCTCACTTTCAGACGAACCGCGTGCTGGATCTCTTTCTCGGACATGGCGCCCAGGTCGACCAACCTCCGTCCTAACAGGGCAGGCTTTGCACGGTGAAGCTCCACGGCATGCCTGACGGTGTGCTCTTTGACGATGGCTCTCTCCGCCAAGAGGTACCCCAAGGATTCCTCGCGCGAGGTCGAGGTGGCCGCGACAATGGCCCCGTTCTCGAAGAAGAGTCGCCGCTCCACGTCGGGCTCGGTCACCACCAGGGTGCCGGTCTTTTTCGATGCGGAAAGGGCGCGCAAGTGGGCGAAGAAACGCTGCTTGCTGACAACTCTGTCCTTGATGTTCATCGCTTTCCCGCGCTCCGCGACTCGTTCCCATCCGCCTAAGAAACAGGAAAGACGGTGGTTTCCGGAAGAACGGTTCTCAAATTGTCGTCGGGACTTTGCCTCATCATATCATCGTTTTAGCCCCCCTGTCAGTCGCCCTGCCCAGCGCTCGAAAGCAGGGGATTGCCATCGGGTGACAATGTCCTTATGATCGATGTGAGTCCCAAGAAAATCGAAGATCCCCAAGGAGGCTCATCCATGGGCATATGGACCCGGGTAAGGTCCATCTGGGAGAACCAGGAAGCGCTGGAATCGACGGCGGAAGCACTGCTGTTCAGCTACCGCAGAATGCGCAACCAGTACGCGGAGCGAGACCCCAACGCCTGGCTGGCCTGGGGTCTTTCCACCCGCGCCAGCTTCGGACACGTGGAGAAGCAGGAGCTGCTGCTGATGAGCGCGTCCTACTCCATCACCGACGAGGAGCACGCGACCGCACTCCTGGCTTTGACGGTCGTTTTACACGAGTATCCGGAGTTGAAGCGCGTGGTCTCCGACAAACAGCACGAGCTGTACCTGCCCATAGACTTCGCCATCAGGAACGGGACATTCCTTAAGCGCTGGAAAGAGACGAACCCCTGGACCGACGAGAACTTCCCTGCCATCGAGCAAGAGCTCAAGCAAGGACTCCTCTCCGGAGTTTCCTCCCGACTCGTCGAAAAAGTACACATCGCCTGCCCCAAGTGCCGACGCGAGCTGCGCATCCCCGGTTTCACAGGTGGAAAGAAGATCCGCTGCCCCGGATGCGAGACGATTTTCTCGGTAGATGCCTGACCGCCCGCCATCTGAGGTAAACTCGTGATCGGTTCTAGAACGGAGGTCGGGGATGCCCTACGACAAGTGGACCGCAGCGCTCCGCAATCAGTTCAACAGCATCTATCAGGCCGCCGTGGATTACGTCCCCCAGGTGATGATCGCCGTCACTCTGATCGGCCTCGGCTGGTTGATCGCCTGGCTGCTCCGCCGGTTGACCGTCCGGTTTCTTGCCAAGCTCGATCGTCTCCTCCCCAACCGGCCCAAGATCGAGGACCAGGTTGACGGTGACGTCCAAGGGCTGGCCTCGCGCGTCATCAGCGGGGTCGTCTTCTGGGCGGTGATGCTTTTCTTCATCGCCGCCGCCACCGCGGAGCTGGGGCTCCCGATTATCACCGATGCCATAACCAGCCTGGCCCGCTATCTCCCTCGTGTGCTGGCGGCCACCTTCATCGTCTTCGTGGGCTTGGTGCTGGGTAGCCTGGCACGCAGCGCGACGAGCTCGGCAGCTTCCCGAGCAGGTTTCGACTACGCACCTCTCTTGGGCCAGGTCTCCAAGATCGTCGTCGTTCTGTTGGCCGGCGTCATCGCCTTGGAGCAGCTCGGTGTCGACAGCAACCTTCTGATGTTCACCTTGATCATCCTCCTCGGCTCATTTATCGGCGGTGGCGCGCTCGCCTTCGGGCTGGGTGCTCGTACCACCGCCAGCAACGTCATCGCCTCTCACTATTTGAATGAAACGTACCGCGTGGGTCAGCGCATCAGGGTGGGCGAAGTCCAGGGCCGTATTGCCCAGATCAAGACCACTGGCGTCGTCATCGATACCCCGGATGGGCGGGTTTTCGTGCCCGCCAAAGAATTCAGCGAGACGATTTCCGTGCTGCTCAATGAGTGATTCCCGAGACGACCTGGGTCGGACTCTCTCCACCGCCTTCATCGAGGCGCATCCGCGGGAGACGGCGGTGGTGCTGGAAGGACTGCCGGCACGAGCCGCGGCTTCGCTTCTCGCGACCGTCTCGCCGGAGCTAGCGGCTCTGGTGCTCCAGAACATGGCGCCCCTGGCGGGTGCCGACTGTCTGGTCGCCTGCTCCGCCTCTTCTGCCGGGCGTATTCTGGCAGCCCTTCCCTTGGACGAATGCGTCGGTCTTCTACGTCATCTGGAACCACCGATTCGCTCCAAGATACTCGACAAGACGCCAGCCGACGTGAGCAACGCCCTATCCGTTCTCTTGCAGCACCCGGAGAATACCGCCGGGGCCCTGATGGATCCGCGTGTTCTGGCCCTCCCCGAAGATCTCACCGTCGCCGAGGCGCGCAAGCACATGCGCCGCCACGCCCGTTTCCTGAGATATTACCTGTACGTCACCGGACGCGATCAAAGGCTGCAGGGAGCCCTGAGCGTGCGCGATCTGCTGCTTTCGGCGGGAGGCGTCCGCCTGAGCGAGATCCTACGCCGGCCCGTCGATCGGCTCCTGGTCAGTGAAAGCCGGGAAACCATCCTTGCCCATCCCGGTTGGAGGCGATTCCATGCCCTCCCGGTGGTGGACGCGGATGGCCTGCTGGTGGGAGTCATTCGGTACGAGACACTGCGCGAGCTGGAAGCGAGCCCGGACGGCAGACGGCCTCGCGACGCCGTCTCGCTAGCCGTTGCGCTGGGAGAGCTCTATTGGGTGGGAGCCTCTTCCCTTACCCGCCATCTGTTAGAGACCGTGAGCCGGCCGCGCAAGGCCGAACCCAAGGAGGAAGGCGATGATTGCTGACACAGCCGCTGCACGGGAAGCCCGCGAGACCCTGGTCAGCACGTTCCTCAGGACGTTTCCCGAGGAAGTGGCACGCAGGCTGGAAACGGTTCCGGCGGAAGAGGCGGCCCGCCTTCTCAGTAAACAACCCGCGGCTCGCGCCGCGCGCGTCATCGAGCGCCTCACTCCACAATGGGCGGCGGGAATCATCGCTCTGATTCCCGATGAGCCGGCTCGAGAGATTCTCGGTGAGGTCGAGCTGACGAAAGTTGCGGCACTCCTGGCGCGCTTAGATCGAGAGGATCGCGACCGGTTACTGAACCTTCTCCCCCCCAGCGTGTTCCGGGAAGTTCGCGACCTCATGGCCTATCCCCCGGACACGGCAGGAAGCCTCATGGATCCCAGGGCGATGACCTTCCGCCCCGACATGACCGTGGAAGAAGCCTTGGCAAGGCTTCGCGCCACGCGGCCGGATCTCAACTACGAGATCTTCGTCGTCGATGACGAGGCTCGACTCCTGGGCTCCGTTCGCATCCAGGATCTTGCTGTTGCTTCCTGGACAACCACCATCCAGCACTTGATGCAGACCTCGACGCCTTCCGTTCTCGCCATGGCGCTCAAAGACGAGGTCGCCGATCTTCTGACGCAAGGCCGCCTGACCTCGTTGCCGGTGCTCGATCTCGAGCAGCGCCTTCTCGGTGTCATCCGGCACGACGCCCTGGTCACTGCCGCGCAGGAAGAGGCGACCGCCGACATGCTCACCATGGTGGGAGCCAGCAGAGAGGAGCGCGCACTCTCCAACGTCACCTTCGCCATCCGAAAGAGGCTGCCGTGGTTGGAGATCAATCTGGGAACCGCCTTCTTGGCGGCGGCGGTGGTCGGAATATTCGAGGACACCATTGCCCGCAACACCGCTTTAGCGGTGCTGCTACCGGTGGTAGCCGGGCAGTCAGGAAACACCGGCGCCCAAGCGCTGGCCGTCACCATGCGGGGACTCGCTCTTCGTGAGATCCGAATCCGACACTGGTTGCGGATGCTCGTCAAAGAGGGCAACGTCGGCTTCTCCAACGGCATCGCGGTTGCCGCCACCACCGCCCTGTTCGTCTACATCTGGAGCCGCTCGGTGGGACTCGCCTCGGTCATCGGCCTCTCCATGGTGATCTCGATGACCATCGCCGGACTCTCCGGTGCGGCGGTGCCCCTCGTTCTCACCAGCGTCGGCCAGGATCCCGCCCAGTCCTCCTCGATCATTCTCACCACCGTGACCGACGTCGTGGGGTTCTTCAGTTTTCTGGGAATCGCCACGCTCCTATCCACCATGCTGTGAGCGTGAGGTACCGCGTACACCCACGGTGTACCCCCTGCGTTCCGAAGTCCCTCCGCCGCGCGCCCGGGAGGAGGTCTTCAGATTCCTCGCCAATTCTTCTCCTCACCCATCTCGGATGTTCACCTCGTGTCTAATGACTAGGTCCCTACGCAGTGAGTGAAACACACTGCAGTATTTTTCCAGGGAGAGCGCGATGGCGCGTTCTACCTTCTCCGAAGGAACCTTACCCTCAATGGAGAATGTCAAACCTATACTCTTGAAGAACCGCGGCGGCTCCGGATTCCTCTCGCCTCGAATGTCTATGGCCAGCGCGCGAAGATCCGTTCTCATCTTCCTCAGGAGATGTACGACGTCCGCTCCCATGCAGGTTGCCAGGGAGGCCAGAAGACTCTCCATGGGAGACAGGCCGATCTTCTTGTCGCCGTCGAGCTCCGCCTGGGCGCCCGACGAAGACGAGACGTGGAAGCGAAGGCCTGCTGACCAATCGACGTGCACGCTCGTTGACGTCTTGTTCATGGGCACCTCTCCCCGCGGATCACGGAAAGAGTCTATCAGGAGTTAGGAAACCGGTATAATCGCGGTCGCATGGTGGACGAATCGCCGTGAGCTGGCTGAACCCTCGCCAGTGGGCCGGCTGGATGCCCCACGGACTCGGTCAGGTCAAGCCTCATCACTTCGTCGACATTCTTGCCACCACCTGGCAGAACAGGTTCGAGCTCCCCTTCGCTTGGCGGATTCTCAACCACGGTGTCTGCGACGGCTGTGCGCTCGGCACCAGCGGCATGAAAGACTGGACCATGGACGGCGTGCATCTCTGCACCGTCCGCCTTCATTTGCTGCGACTCAATACCATGTCGGCGCTGGACACCCGACGTCTGAGCGATCTGTCCACGCTCCGAGGTTTGAATGGCAAGGAGCTGCGCGACCTGGGACGACTCCCCTTCCCCATGCGGCGGCGCCGCGGCGAGCCCGGTTTCCAGAGAATCTCCTGGGACGAAGCCTTGGATCTCGTCGCCGAGCGCGCGCGCCGCGCCGGCCCGCGCCGTATCGCCTTTTACCTGACGTCGCGGGGCATCACCAACGAAGTCTACTACGTGGCCCAAAAGGTGGCTCGGTTCCTGGGTACCAACAACGTGGATAACTCCGCCCGCATCTGCCATGCGCCGAGCACGGTCGCTTTGAAAGCGGCACTGGGAGCGACCGCATCGACCTGCTCCTACAAGGACTGGATCGGCTCCGACCTGATTGTCTTTTGGGGTAGCGATGCACCCAACAATCAGCCGGTGACGACCAAGTACCTCTATTACGCCAAGAAGCGAGGCGCGAAAATCCTGGTGGTCAATCCCTTCCGCGAGCCGGGCCTGGATCGTTACTGGATCCCTTCCGTTCTGGAAAGCGCCGTCTTTGGCACCAAGCTCGCCGACGCCTTCTTCCATATTCACACCGGGGGCGACCGGGCTTTCATCAACGGGGTCTTGAAGGCGCTCTGCCAGGAAGGCGGGCTGGATGAAGCATTCATCGAGAGGCACACCACCGGCTTCGAAAACCTCCGCGACCAGATGACCGCCGTCTCCTGGGAGGAGCTGGAAAGGACGTCGGGAGCCTCGCGGCAGGACATGCGGCAGTTCGCCGCCATATATCGCCGGGCCCATACCGCGGTTTTCGTGTGGAGCATGGGCATCACGCAACACGCCTTCGGTGTGGACAATGTCAACGCCATCATCAACCTGGCGCTGGCTCGCGGCATGATCGGCCGAGAGAAGTGCGGCCTGATGCCGATTCGGGGCCACAGCGGCGTTCAGGGTGGGGCGGAAGTGGGAGCGGTGCCCAACGCCTTTCCCGGAGGTCAACCGGTGGACGAGGAATCCGCCAAGCGATTGGAGGAGCTTTGGGGGTTCCCGGTACCTACCTCCAAAGGCTGGAACGCCCTCGAGATGATCGAGGCTTGTCACGCTGGAGAGCTAGATGTCCTCTACTGCCTGGGCGGCAATTTTCTGGAGACCCTTCCCGAGCCGCAGTGGGTTCGGGAGGCTCTGGAGCGGGTCCCGCTGCGGGTCCATCAGGACGTGGTGGTGTCTCAGGCCATGATGGTCGAGCCCGCCGACACCGTGCTTCTCCTTCCCGCCGCCACCCGTTACGAGCAAAGGGGCGGGGGAACGGAAACCACCACCGAGCGGCGCATCATCTTCAGCCCGGAGATCCCCGGCCGTCGAATCGGCGAAGCGCGCAGTGAATGGGAAATCCTGCAAGACATGGCGCAGCGGGTCCATCCCGACCGCCGCCACGGAGTGGACTTTCGCGACGGTGCCGCGATCAGAGAAGAGATCGCGCGCGCCGCTCCACTCTACGAAGGAATCCAGCATCTCGCACACCAGGGAGACATGGTGCAATGGGGCGGAGAGCGCTTGTGCGACGGTGAGAACTTCCCTACCGCGGACGGACGGGCGCACTTCACCCGGGTCGGGCTGGACCAGGAAGACTTGCCGCCCGGCAAATTCCGGGTGAGCACGCGACGCGGCAAGCAGTTCAACAGCATGTTGTGGGCGGAGCGCGATCCGCTGACCGGGGCGGGGCGGGATGAGATCCTCATCAGCGGCGAGGACCGCGACAAGCTCGGCTTGCGCGATGGCGACCGCGTGTGCCTGCGCTCCGAGGTCGGCTGCCTGGAAGGACGCATCAAGGGCGCCCCCATCACCCCGGGAAATCTCCAGGTCCACTGGCCGGAAGGCAACGCCATCATACGCCGCGGGCGACGGGACCCGCGCTGCGGGATCCCCGACTACAACGCGGTCGTGACCATCGACGTGCCCGATCGGCAGTGACGTTCTTCCCGATGACCCAGCGGCGTCCCGACGTGGAGAGTTACTACCGACTGCACGCCCGGTTCTACGACGCCACCCGCTGGGCGTTCCTGTTTGGCCGGAGCGAACTGCTGCGTGAAATCGGCGATCGCCTCACCCCGCAACGGGTGCTCGAGGTCGGCTGCGGAACCGGGACGAACTTGCTGAGGCTTGGCGAGCTCTATCCGAAGGCGAGCCTCACCGGCGTCGATCTCTCGCCGAACATGCTCGGGAAGGCGGAGAGAAAGCTCAGCCCCTGGTCGGATCGCGTCCGGCTCCTGCGCGGCAGGTTCCCTGACGTGCCCGAAAAGCCTGAGGAGGAAGAGCCGTTCGACCTCGTGCTCTTCAGCTATTCGCTGTCCATGATGAACCCAGGATGGAAAGAGGCGATCGCCGCCGCGAAGTCAACGCTGCGCCCAGGAGGCTGCCTGGCCGTGGTGGATTTCCACGACTCCCCCTCCGCCATGTTCCAAGCGTGGATGGAGCTCAACCACGTTCGCCTGGGCGGACACCTCCTGGAGGAGCTCCTGCGCAACGCCGGAAAAAGCACCTACCGTGTGAGCAAGGCCTTTCTGGGTCTGTGGAGATTCTTCACTTACTGCTCCAGCCACTCCATCGCCTGTTGACGGCGCTCCCCCTGCGGCGCCAGCCGGATATACTCGACGAGATAGGGTCGTGCCTCGCCCGTTCTTCCCAGCCCGATCAGAATCGATGCGATCTCGTAATAGTACGCGGCTCGCGTGGGGTTGAGCTCTATGGCATTCCGAAAGTACAAGAGCGCCAGCTCGATGTTGTTCCCCACGTTCCTCTGCCGGAGGAAGTATTCGCCGAGGGTATGGTGGAGCACGTCACTCTTCGGGCACGTCTGAACGCCTCGGCGCGCCATGGCGAAGCCTGCATCCAGCAAGGGTCCCGAGCGTTCCTTGACGCCGAGATCCAGGTAGGCCAGGGCGAGATCGTTGACCAGACCGCAATCACCTGGGGTGCGCTCGAGCACATGTCCGAGCTCGGTGATCGCATCCTGCGGTCTACCGAGACGCTGGTAGGTCATGGCCAGCACACGGTGGGGTAGCACGAAGTCGGGCGACGTCCGGTGAATCTCTTCGAACAGAACGAGGTCGTTCCTCCACACGAAGTTTCTCTGCCAACACCAAACGCCGCCAACCACCACCAGGACCAGCGCGGCGACCTGCGCCGGGAGGTGCCAGCCCTCGACTCGTCGCGTCAGACCGTAGCCAGAGGCCAGGATCCAGCAGAATCCGACCGACGGCAGGTACAAGAAACGCTCGGCTACCAGCACGTCCGTGAAGGCGCCGGCGTTCAGAACGGGAAGGATGAAAATCAGCAACCAGACACCACCCAGGAGCGCGTTCCGATCTCGTTTTCCCAACCACCTTACCGCTAAGACCATCGCCAACAGAGGCACCAAGGCAAGAACCACCTCCGGCCATTGATCATAGGAGGCCCACGGCATCGGGTCGTGAGCATGAAGAGGCACTGGAACAAAGAGCTTGAGCAGGTAGCGGGAGAGGATGCGGGGAAGATTGAAGATCAGTTGTGATACCGGGCGCGACGCTTCGATCCAGAGCGGAAGCTCAAGAACGACGACGCGGACGGCCGAGTAGGTCAATCCGATGCCGATCAGACTCCACAGGACGTTCCGGTAAACCGGCCAACGCGCGTCATCCGGCGAACAGAAGAGGAGGAAATGGAGAGCGATGATCCCGGGAAAGACGATGGCGACCTCCTTGCTCAACATGGCGAGCAAGTAGAACAGGCAGACGGCGCCACGCAGTGCAACAGACCCGCGGCGGGAAATGGACAGGTAGCAGAGAAACGAGGCGAGGACGAGCATGGAAGCGAGGAGGTCGGTGCGGCCGGATATCCAGGTGACCGATTCCGTGTGCACGGGGTGAACCGCGAACAGGGCGGCCGATACAAAGGCCAGCTCGCGATCGGCGAGTATGGAAAAACAAGCGTAGACCAAGAGAACACTTAAGACGTGAAGTATCAAATTGGTGGCGTGAAACCCGAAGGCATTCTCGCCCCAAAGCGAATAATCGAGGAAGAAGGATACGGTGACCAGCGGTCGATAAAAAAAACGAGCCCGTTGAGGATGATCCGGACTCTTCCAATAGTCGGACACCAGTCCCTGGCCCAGCAGCCGGATGTCCTGGACCTGAGGGTTCTCCAGGATGAGGGCGCGGTCGTCCCAGACGAAATCGAATCCCAGGGAGTTGGCATAGGGCAGGAAGCTGAGAATGCCGAGGGCCAACGGAATCCACCCTCTGCCGTGCGGAAGTTTCATCGTGGGTCCGGCAAACCAAGCCGGTAGATTCGGTAGGCGTGGGTCTCGTGCGGAGACCGCACCTCATCCACCCGCCACCCTTGCGATCGAAGGCTGTCGGTGATCCGATAGATGCCGTCCCAGCCTTGCAACATGACCAGGTAATCGGGGCGTCCGAGGAGCGAGATCTGATGAACGGCCTGGCCGCGATGCTCGCCACAACTCGGCCAGGTCATGGTGCGGTGGAAGTGAACGCTGGACGGAGTCTTCAAGCCGACGAAATCCACCAGCCGGAAGTCGGTGGCGTGCGAGATGTATCCCACATCGTGGACCAGCAAGACGGCGTCTCCGGGCAGATGGTTTCGGCTCCAGGCGGCCATTCCCTCCAACTCGGCCTCGGTGAAGCGAGCGTTCAGCTTGTTCTGATTCCAGGCGGCCGCGCCGTTCGAGATCGACTGCGCGGCCAGCAGAACCAGCATCACCGTGACACCGTGGCGAAGAAAACGGTTCGAGTCTGCGAGAAGAGAGACGAACCCGAATAGGAGAACCGGCACGAGAACGTAGACGTATCTCTGTTCGTAGTGACCGAGGGCTCCGGGAAAGAGTGTGTAGTAGGCGAGGAAGAAAACCACCATGAAGGCCACACCGACCCACCCGAGGCGTGTTCGGAAGAGGAGAGCGAAACCGACAACCAGCAGTCCCATCGTTCTGGCAAAAGCGGCCAGGCTGAGCAGCACCCAGTCTATCTTGATCCGGGCGGGCAAGCAGCCTTCCGCAAAGTAGAGCCGCTTGGCTTCAACGCTGGCGGGAACGGGCACCCCCAGAGATGCTTGATACCAAAGGAACCACGGGGACGCCGCCAGCAGCACCACTCCGACGTCCACGCCCATCGCTTTGACGGTCCGCTCCACCGATGCCGTCCGCCCCCAATGATGAGACCCTTCCAGCAAAAGAAACAAGGCCGCTGCCGCCGCGAGCTCCGGACGCAGGAAGGGAAGTTGACCGTATAGCACCAGCCGCAGCCATCGTGAACCCGATTTTTCGGCTGTGCTGGCGAGAGCAAGCGCCCAGGTCAGCCCCGCCATGGCCAGGCCGGTCTCCAGACCGTTGAACAGTTGATGTAACGTGAGACCAACCCCCAGTCCGACCATGACAACGAGCGCCGCTTGAGCGGGCGAAGCCCGGTGAACGAAGGCGAGGTGAGCGAGGGCGAGCGCGTAGAGGACAACGCCTATCCATGCGGCCGCGAAAGACGCCCAAGCGGAAGGGAAAAAATTGAGGAGTCCGGTCACCAGAAGGAGATGCGGGGCGCTGGTCGCTCCGCTCAAGGGAGAAATCGCACGGAAGTTGGGATCGCTACCCGCTCGCATCACCTCCGCATTGTGAAGTGTCGTGTAGGCGTCGTCGACCGGGAGGAAGGGATACTCGGTCGACCGAAGGTGGAGGATGAGCCCGGTCAGCAGCAAAAGCAATAGGAGAACGTAGAAGAGCTTCTTGGAAGAAGCCCCGTCGCCCACGTCCCGCGCCTGAAGGCTCATCGGGGATTATGGGAATTGTACGTCAGCTTGCAGTCGAATCGAGAAGCCGAACTCAGTTACCGCTGGCAAACGTGCGACGGAGCTCGTCGAACCAGTGAGTGACCAGGGTGACGTGCGGATGCTCTATCTGTCCAGAATCCTCGGCGCTCGGGAACATGACGAAACTCTGGCCATCGGACGCAACTTCATAGTCGGCGAAGGTGTTCCCCGCCAGGGCGATGCCGTCGGTGCCTCCCCGGAAAGACCCTTCCAGCACTGCCTGGGGCTTGCCGGCACGGAATGTATCGCCGGTCCCTTCCACCGACGCGACCATGATCCCATCGTCGGTTCGATAAAAGAGCTCGCGGCCGTCGCGCGACCAGCGAGGGAAACCGCCTCCGTTATCCGATACCTGCCACTTCCCTCCCCCGGGCGGAAACGGCCGCACGTAGACTTCGGAGCGCCCGGACTCGTTCGAGCCGTAGGCAAGCCAACGACCGTCGGGCGAGAAGGCAGCGTCAGACTCGGCAAACGGTGTGCTCAAGTAGAGCTCGGGCTTGCGGTCCCCCTCCAGCGGGAGGATCCACAAGTCGAGGGCGGTGGTGGACGTCATATAAGTCACGGACCGTCCGTCGGGAGACCAAGAGCTCGCCCATTGAGCTTGTTCGGCCTCGCCCACGCGCTCGAGCTCTCCCGAGCCATCGGACCGCTTGCGGTACAGATTATCGGGCCCGTCGCGATCGGAGCTGAATATCAGATATTCGCCATCGGGCGACCATATCTGCTCGGTCTCCACCGAGTCCTCGAAGGTCAGCCGGGTGGACACTCCCCGTTCGATATCGTAGACCCAGATGTCCCAGTTGTTGTTGCGGAGAACGGTCAACGACAGACGCTTCCCGTCGGGAGATAGCCGAGGATTGGCGTAGCTCCCGCGCTCCTCCCAAAGCGGCCTCGTGCCCCCGTTCTTATCCACCCAAACCACCGGATACTCCGGGACCGAGCTGTCTCCTCGCACATAGGCCAAGTTCCCGGTATCGGAAAAACTAAAACCGGCGGACCCGCTCCCGATGCTCCAGTCGACTTCCTGCACCACGGGAGCGGGAGAGCCGGTCATTTCCAGATCGTCGAGATCGAAAGGCGCGGCAAACAGAGTGGCCTGATTGACGTACACCAAGTGACCCGAGGGCACGTAGCGGCCGTGCGTGCCCCCGCGATGAATGACCCTGCGCTCGCCCGTCTTCAGCATGACCACTTCGATGGTGGCTTGGTCGAAGCCGCCCGCCGGAAGGGTATGGGAGGTGAAAAGCACCGCCTCGCCACCGGGAAGGAACTGGGGCCAACGATGGGTCGCCTCTCCCTTCGCCTCGTCCAATGTCGTGAGAGGCTCAGGCTCTCCTCCGGTTGCCGGCACTCGAAAGAGTCCGCTGTTCTGGTTGGGACTGAAAACGATGGTGTCATCGGGACCCCAGGTCGCTCCCCGGCTGCGCTCGAGCTTGCAAAGCGTCAGGGGTGTTCCCCCGGTCACCGGAACCTTCCGCAGCTCTGCGGTAGTGACGTACCCCACCCATTTGCTGTCCGGCGAGAAGAACGGGTTGTAGGGAATGTCGGTTCCCCCTCCCCCGGCGAGCGTCGAGCCTTCCAGCTGGTTCAAGGGACGAATGCGAAGCTCTTGGTTGGCATTATCGCCGACCAGATAGGCGAGCAAGGTGCCGTCTGGCGACAGGGCGATCCGTGGCCCGGGACTGGTGGCGAGAGGTCGGTCGCCTACCTCCACGCTGACTCGCATCGTGGGCTCGGCCGGCAGGAACCAGAGGGTGGCCGCGAGCCCCGCCGCCAGTGCTCCGGTCACAGCAAGAAGACCCCAGGGCAGAGCACGCTGCCATAGAGGCCGCCCAACCGTCGTCGACGGCCGCACGGCGCTTTCCACTTGAACGGCGGGATTCTCCAGGCACTCTTCGATGGCGATGCGCGCGTCTCCTATCGCCTGAAGGCGCCGCTTGCGGTCCCGCGCCAGGCAACGGCGGAGGAGCTGCCGGATCACCGGTGGAACGTCGCCCGGCACAGCATTCAAATCGATGTCGCTCCGCAAGACCGCAGCGAGAACGTCCGAGACGGTGTCTCCGGTGAACGTTTGTTTGCCGGTCAGCATCTCGTAGAGCACGATACCGAAGGACCAGATGTCCGCCCGCCGGTCTACCTTTTGCCCCCGCGCCTGCTCCGGGCTCATGTAGGCGGCGGTGCCCATGATGACTCCGGCTGCCGTGGCCGCCGCACTCAACGTCGGTGATTGACTCAAATCAGGAGAAGACCCAGAGGCTTCCCCTTCCAGAGCTTTCGCCAATCCAAAATCCAGAACCTTCACCGTGCCCTTCGGCGTCACCTTCACGTTCGCCGGCTTCAAGTCCCGGTGAATGAATCCGTGCTCGTGAGCTTCTTCCAATGCTTCGGCGATCTGCTTAGCGACGGTGAGCGCTTCTTCCAGAGGAATTCGCCCGCGCTTGAGTCTCTCCTGCAGAGTCTCCCCTTCCACCAGCTCCATCACCAAAGCGCGCTTGCCGCCCGATTCTTCGAGACCATGAATGGACGCGATGTTCGGGTGATTGAGCGAGGCGAGAACCTGCGCCTCCCGGCTGAAGCGCGCCATGCGATCCGGATCCTTGGAGAAAAGATCCGGCAAGAGCTTCAAGGCCACGTCCCGGTTCAGCTTGGTATCGGTGGCACGGTAGACCTCTCCCATGCCCCCCTGGCCTATCTTGTCGGTGATCCGGTAATGGGCGATGGTTTGTTCGACCATGCTGTCCCTTCTCTCCTAGTTTGTTCCGATAGAGAAAGTGCGTCGGAGATCGTCGAACCAGCGAGTCACCAAAATGACGTGGGGGCGCTCCTTCTGCTCCGCATCCTCGGCGCCCGGGAACAGAACGAATCGCTGCCCATCGGCGGTCACCTCGTAGTCGGCGAAGACGTTCCCGGCGAACCCGATACCTCCTACGCCACCACGGAAATTCCCCTCGTACAACACGCGCGGCGACCCGGCGCGAAAGGTTCCGCCGGTGGTCTCGACGGCCGCAACCATCAGGCCCTCGTCGGTCCGGTAGAAGAGCTCGCGGCCTTCTCGAGACCAGTAAGGAAAATTCCCTCCCTCATTGGAAACCTGCCACTTCCCACCTCCGGCAGGAAAAGGGCGAACGTAGATTTCGTCGCGGCCCGTCTCATTGGAGGCATAAGCCAACCAGCGTCCGTCGGGAGAGAAGGCCCCGACGTTCTCTTGGAAAGGGGTGCCCAGGAAGAGCTCGGGCTTGCGGTCTCCCTCCAAGGGAAGCACCCACAGATCGCCTCCGTTCTCGGCGGTCCAATAAGTGATGAAACGCCCGTCGGGCGACCAGGAGGTCGCCCACCCGGAGGAGGAGAGCTCGGTCAAGCGCTCCGGCTCACCCGACCCATCGGCTCGCTTGCGATACAGGTTCTCCACTCCGGCTCTATCTTGATTCGAGCTGAACACGATGAATTCCCCATCCGGAGACCATATCTGCTCGGTGTCGGAGCCTTCATCAAATGTCAGGCGCGTCGACACACGGCGTTCCAGGTCATAGACCCAGATGTCCCAGTTACCATCCCGAAGAACGGTCAAGGACATTCGCTTGCCATCGGGAGACAACCGTGGGTTGGCGTAGCTTCCCGGCTGTTCCCAAAGAGGGGTTGTTTCACCCTCCCTATCGACCCACAGCACTGGATACTCGGGAATGGCCTCGCCTCCCGTCACGTATGCGAGCCTCCCGTCCTCGGAAAAACTGAACTGCGCGCCGCCCTGAGCGACGTCCCAGGAGACTCCTTGCACGACGGGAGCCGGCGATCCGGTCACTTCCAGTGGTTCCAGATCGAAGGGTACAGCGAAGAGCGTCCCCTGGTTGACGTAGACGATGTGACCCGAGGGAACGTAGCGACCATACGAGCCGCCCCGGCGCAGGACCTTGCGCTCGCCGGTCTCGAGCGCAAGAACCTCGATGTTCGCATTGTCGAAGTTCCCTACCGACTGGGTATGGGAGGTGAAGATCACCGCCTTGCCTCCCGGAAGCACCTGCGGCCAGCGGTGTGTGGCCTCGCCTGCAGCCTCGTCGAGTGTGGTCAAGGGCTCGGGCTCTCCCCCGGCGGCCGGAACACGAAACAAAGGGCCGCTGGGGTTGGGGGCGAAGATGATCGTGTCATCGGGAGCCCAAGTCGCCCCCCGGGCTCTCTCGACTTTGCAGAGCGTGAGGGGTGTCCCCCCACTGAGAGGCACTTTCCGCATTTCGCTCGACGTGACGTACCCGATCCACTGTCCGTCCGGTGAATAGAAGGGGTGATAAGGCGGAGGGTTTCCGGACGCGACAATCGAACCATCCAGCTGATCCAAGGAGCGCACGCGGATCTCCCTCTGGTTTTCGTCGCCCACCACGTAGGCGATCCGCTTGCCGTCCGGAGAGAGGACGGTGCTCGATCCCAGCCCCGTCCAGATGGCGGCACCGGAAACCTCGAAGCTGAGTCGTAAGGGAGACTCGGTCACTGGGGCGGGAGCCGGCCAGAGAAGGATTAACACCGCCAGGAGTGCCAGCGTCGCCGCTCCCGCCACGGCCCAGGGAATCAGTTCCCGCCGGGCGGGCGGGGCAGCAAGGGACGGCGCCGGCACAGGTACGGCCTCCGGACGCTCCAGGGATTCCTGGATGGTGATGCGGGCGTCCCCGATCGATTGCAGACGCTGCTTGCGGTCGCGCGTCAGACACCGACGAAGTAGCTGACGAATGGGAGCCGGCACATCGCCCGGCAAAACCTTCAAATCGATGTCGGTCTTCAAGACCGAAGCCAGAACGTCCGACACCGTGTCGCCACCAAAAGCCGGTTTGCCGGCAAGTATCTCGTACAGCACCACACCGAAGGACCAGATGTCCGCCCGCCGGTCCACCTTTTGCCCTCGCGCTTGCTCCGGGCTCATGTAGGCGGCGGTGCCCATGATGACTCCCGCCGCCGTCGCCGCCGCGCTCAAGGTCGGCGATTGACTCAAATCCGGCGAAGAGCCAGCGCCCGCCTCTCCCTCCAGAGCCTTGGCGAGGCCAAAATCCAATACCTTCACCGTTCCCTTCGGCGTCACCTTCACATTGGCCGGCTTCAGATCTCGGTGAATGATTCCGTGCTCGTGCGCCTCTTCCAGCGCCTCGGCGATCTGCTTGGCAATAGTCAGGGCTTCTTCGAGAGGGATGGGCCCGCGCTTGAGTCTCTCCTGCAGCGTCTCCCCCTCTACCAGTTCCATGACCAGAGCACGCTTGCCGC
>Ga0214473_10003491_pt1 | contig 19035 bp, 15 predicted proteins | sample RVTome_7_FD_203509 | JGI IMG/M metagenome (GOLD analysis project Ga0214473, IMG submission 203509) | Soil microbial communities from uranium-contaminated site in the Upper Colorado River Basin, Wyoming, United States - RVT98D197 | ecosystem: Environmental > Terrestrial > Soil > Contaminated >... | reverse complement strand
CTCTTCTCGCTCTACTACGCGTCGGCGAGGCCGGCGCTCGAGATCGAGGGGCTCGACCTCGATGCGCGGCGGATCGCCCTGGCGCGCGCGGCCGCCGGCCGGCTCGGCCTCGGCAATGTCCGCTACGCCGTCGGCGACGTCATGGACTTCCGCGGCGCCCACGCCTTCGACGCCGCCTACATGCTCGACATCGTCCACCACATCCCCGAGGAGACGGTGCGGCCGCTGCTCGAGCAGGTGGCGAAGTGCCTGCCCGCGGGCGGGCGCCTCGTGATCAAGGACGTGGACACGGCTCCCGCCTGGAAGCGCTGGTTCACCTATGCGCTGGACAAGGTGATGGACCCGCGGGCGCCGGTGCGCTACTGGCCGGGCGAGGAGCTCGGCGCGCTGCTCGAGGCCGTCGGCTTCCGGGTGTACCGCCACCTGATGGTGGACATCCTGCCGTACCCGCACATCCTCTACGTCTGCGAGCGGCTGCCGTGACCCCGACCCTCCTGCGCGCGGAGGGGCTGACGGCGGGCTACGGCAAGATGGCCATCCTGCACGACGTCACCCTCGAGGTGCGCCACGGCGAGATGGTCTGCGTGATCGGCCCGAACGGCGCCGGCAAGTCCACCGCCTTCAAGACCATCGTCGGGTTCCTGCGCCCGGTGAGCGGCCGCGTCGTCTTCGACGGCCAGGCCGTCACGGGGCTCCGGCCCGACCAGGTGCTCGTCCGCGGGCTCGCCTATGTCCCGCAGGGCCGCATCGTCTTCCCGCAGATGACGGTGCTGGAGAACCTCGAGATGGGCGCTTACATCGAGCGCGATGCTCGGCGCTTCCGCGAGGCCCTGGACCGCGTGTGCGCGCTCTTTCCCGTCCTGGGCGAGCGGCGCCGCCAGAGAGCCGGCACCATGTCGGGCGGGGAGCAGCAGATGGTCGCCATCGGCCGGGCGCTGATGACGAGTCCCAAGCTCATCCTCCTGGACGAGCCGTCCCTCGGGCTCTCGCCCAAGTTCGTCGCGATCATCTTCGACAAGCTCACCGAGATGAAGCGCGCCGGCTTCACGCTGATGGTGGTGGAGCAGAACGCGGCCCGGGCCCTCGCCGTCGCGGACCGCGGCTACGTGCTCGAGCTGGGGCGCAACCGCTTCGAGGGAACGGGGCAGGCGCTGCTCGATGATCCCGAGGTCAAACGGCTTTACCTGGGCGGCTAGATCGAGTGTACGAGGGAACGACTTGAATAGCTGATACTTCGACAGCGCCCCCTTGCAGAACGCGCCGAAATGCGGCGTTCAGATGCAAGCCAGGCGCAAGTGAATCAAGGCAGGCAGCAAGGCACGGTCCCGCCGGGCGGAAGAGGTCGTTCTACCAGATCACGCCCTCGAAGCCGTCCGAGGGCGCTGGACGGAGAGGGAAGGTACATACGTGCGGATCATGCCGCACGACTCCAAGGTGCGGAGTCATGTGACCGTATGGGTGGTCGTCGAAGTCGTAGTGTTCGGGCGATCAGTACTCGTCTACGTGCTCGCGCACGATGAGCTTGAGCATCGTCTGGTAGCCGAGCCCTCGGCGAGCGCCCTTCTGCCTCAGCCTGGCTACGAGATCATCATCCAGCATGATCGAAGTGGGCTTCGAGCGCCGGCGCAGCACACGGCCCACGCCGGCCTTGCGGATGTCAGGCCCCAGGTCGCGTCGCTCGAACTCGGCGACCTGGGCGTCGCGCGCCGTGAGACGCCGGCCCTTAGTCCGGGCTGTCGATCGCTTCTTCATAGATATGCCTCTCGGTTTCCCTCATTCGGCGGCAGCTGATCGGCCGAAGGCGGTCTCCGCGCCTCGTGAAGATCAGCGCCAGCCGGCGTCCCCGGTTGTCTCGTCCGAGCAGGAGCCATCGTGGCTCGTCGTGGTCAGGCTGGACAATGCGGCCGGCGAGCAGCACCGGATGGCTGAGGAGTGCCTCGATGTTCTGGGGCTCGACCCCGTGCTTTCGGTTCTTGGTTCGGTTGCCGGCATCCCAATCGAAATCCTCCCGGCTACCCTCGAGACCGTCCAGCCACGCGGCAGCCTTTGGGTCGTCGATGAACCGCATAGCTATTGTATAGCTATACCGGTAGAGACCGTCAAGCGGACCCGAGGATAGCCCTACACGAAGCGGGGCCGGCTCCTCGGCCAAGTTTTCCTCGATGATCCCGAGGTCAAGCGGCTTTACCTGGGCGGCTAGATCGAGTATATTCCACGGGGTTTAACGAGAGGAGAAAGACCGGACTCATGCGCATCGCCTGGCCCTCCGCCGTCGCAAGCATCGCTCTCGCGGCCGTCCTGATCGGCATCCTGGTCGGATTCCAGATCCCCGCGGCCAAATCAGCCACGCCGCCCCCGCCCGGCGCCCCCGCGGGCGCGGCGGGCCATGGCGCGCCCGCGATGAAGGTGGATCCGGCCGTCCAGCGGGGCCAGGTCGCCTTCCAGCAATACTGCGTCACCTGCCACGGGCCGGCGGGCAAGGGCGACGGCGTCTCCGCGACCAACTTGCCGATCAAGCCGCAGAACCTCACCGAGGGACGCGTGGTGAACCCGCTCCCCGATCACTTCCTGCACAGGCTGATCTCCCAGGGCGGCCAGGCCGTCGGGCTCTCGCCGCTCATGCCCGGCTTCACGCCGTATCTCTCGGACGCCCAGATCGGCGAGGTGATCGCCTACGTGCGCACCCTCGCCCAGCCCGCCTTCGATCCCAAGGGCGTGCTCCCGGTGCCGGCCAGGCGCGAGGGGCCCGTACAACCCATCTTCTTCAGCCACGTGGTCCACGCGGGCTCGATGCAGATCGCCTGCCAGTACTGCCATGCCAATGCTCGGCGGAGCAATAGCGCCGGCGTGCCGTCGGTGGAGCGCTGCATGGGTTGCCACAAGATCGTCGCCGCCCAGGGCAATCCCGAGGTGCAGAAGCTGCACCGGTACTGGGAGAAGAAGGAGCCCATCCCGTGGGTGCGCATCTTCAAGGTCCCCGAGTACGCCCAGTTCCCGCACAAGCAACACGTGCAGGCGGGGCTCCAGTGCCAGACCTGCCACGGGCGGATCGAGGCGATGGAGCAGGTGGCCGCGCAGACGGGTCAGAACACCGTCAACGACCTGCAGAACCTCGCGGGGATGCGGGTCGCGCCGGTCACGCTGACCATGGGCTGGTGCGTGGACTGCCACCGAACCGTGAACGAAAAGGGCGTGGCCGCCGTGCAGAACATGAAGGATGTCCCGACGCCGTCGGTCGCCGTCGCGCCGGGGACCGAGGCCAAGCGCCGCAACGCGCCGCTCGAGTGCGTGATCTGCCATCATTAGCCTGGAGCCCCCCTCACCCTGGCCCTCTCCCCCAAGGGGGAGAGGGTAGTGAAACGGGGGGAGGGGGGCCTACATCAAGCGCTGAGGATCGCCGTCAAGCTCCTGAGGTCGGGGCAGGACTCGAGGCTCTCCAGCATCTGAGCGAGCGCATCGACGCGATCCGCGGGCAGGACCGCGCTCGCGCACTCGGCGAACTTCTCCCTGAGCGCGTGCGGCGTGAGGGGATTGCCCGGGTGACCGGGGACCTGGCGCGGGCCGATGGTGAGCCTCCGGCCGTCGGTGAGGCCGATCGTGAGGCGCGTCCACATGTGGCGCTCGAGATCGCCCGGGATGTCGGGGTCCACCACGATCGCGACGCGCGTCATGAGGGCGCGGACGGCGGGGTCGCGGACCTTGTCGTCGCTGAACGTCGCGATGCCCACGCGGCCGTCGACGAGCGCCGCCGCCGCCGCGAACTCCCCCGAGAACTTCGCCTCGAGCCCGCTCCGGGGATTCGAGTGGATGAGGATGCGCGGCACCGCCTTGTTCACGCCGATGGTGACGGAGGCGATCTGTTCGGGCCGGAGCGCGTTGGCGCTCCGCAGCTCGAGGGCGCCGTCGATGATCGAGTGCGTGCAGGCGCACGAGGGGAACGGCTTGACGGCCACGCCCGTGGTCAGGATCTTCCACGGCGCGCCCAGCGTCTCGATCGCGCGGAGCTCACGCCGGCCCGCGCCGAGGACGTGAAGGAAGCCCTGCGGCCCCTCGATGGCCTGCTCCGACGCCGTCCATCCCTCGCGCGCGAGGAGCGCGGCGAGGACACCGCTGCGCGCGGCGTGGCCGGCGTGGAACGGCTTGGTCATGGTGCCGAAGTTCTCCTTGAGCCCCGAGGACTGGGAGGCCGCGACGGCGAGCGCGGTGATGGTCTGCGCGGTGTCGAGCCCGAGGAGCCGCGCCGCCGCCGCCGCGGCGCCGAGCGTCCCCAGCGTACAGGTCGCGTGCCAGCCGTGCTCGTAGTGGGCCGGGTTGATGACCTCGGCGAGGGTGGTCTCCACCTCGAAGCCGAGCAGGAAGGCGTGGACCAGCTCTCGACCGTTCGCCAGCGCGAGCTCGCCGGCGGCGAGCGCCGCCGATAGCACCGGCGCGGAGGGATGCCCCAGCATGGCGAAGTTGGTGTCGTCGAAGTCGAGGGCATGGGCGGCGGTGCCATTGGCGAGGGCCGCCCACACCGCGCCGGTGCGCCGTCCGGTGCCCACCACCGTGGAGAGCGGAGCCCCGCCCTCGGCCCGGGCCACGGCCTGCACGATCCGCGCGGCCGGCTCCGCCGAGCCCGCCAGCATCACCCCCAGGCAGTCGACGATGGCCCGCCGAGCGGCCTCCACCGCCGCCGGCGGGCAGTCCTCCCAGCGGCTCTTCGCGATGAACTCCGCGAGCAACGCGGTCACGCGCATGGGGCCCTCCGCATGGCGGGAGCCTAGCACACTTCTGGTATCTTCGAGGGCATGACGCCGGAATCGGGGGCGCGAGTGGCGCGGTGGCCCGCGCTCTGGGTGGCGGCGGCGGCCATCGTGATGGTCGCCCTCGATCTCGGCCGGCGCATCCTCGCAACCAATGACGAGGCCCGCTTCGCCCTGCTCGCGCAGGACATCCTGAGCCGCGGCGCCTGGCTCTTCCCCGAGCTCAACGGCGCCGCGTACAACGCCAAGCCGCCGCTGCAGGCGTGGCTGATCGCGCTCGCCTCCTGGCCCGCCGGCGGCGTCACTCAGCTCACGGCGGTGCTGCCCTCGGCGCTGGCCGCCGTCGGCACGGCGCTCGCCGTCTTCGCGGCGGGCCGCGGCATGTTCGGCGCCGGCGCGGGGCAGCTCGCCGCCCTCGCCGCCGTCACCACGCAGGGATGGGTTCTCCACGCGCGCGTGCCGATGCCGGACATGCTCGTGACCTTCCTCGTGACGGCCGCGGTGGCCATGCTCTGGCCGATGACGCGCGAGCGCCCCGGCCCGTGGTGGCTCGGCTTCTATGGATGCATGGCGGCGGCGTTCTGGGGAAAGGGCGCCGTCGCCCTGCTGCCCCTCGCGGTGGCCGTCGCCTGGGGAATGGTGAGCGGCCGCCGCGGGTGGTGGCGCCTGCTCCACCTGCCCGCCGGCCTCGCGGTCTTTGCCGCGCTCATCGCGCCCTGGTGGATCGGCAAGCTCGTGTCCGAGCCCGCGGGCATGGGCGAGGTCGTCGTCTCGGACAATCTCCTGTGGTACCTGCCGCGCTCGCCCGCGATGCTGGCGGGGCCGCCCCAGCACCTGGTCGGCATCCTCTTCCCGTGGGTGCTCGTGAGCCCGCTCGCCGTCTGGCAGGCGGTGAAGGCACTCCGGGCGCGCGCCGAGGAGCGGGAGGCGCTCGTGTTCGTGCTCGCCTGGTCGGCAGCCCTGCTCCTCTGCCTCGGCATCTCCGAGCAGCAGCGCCTGCGCTACTACCTGCCGCTGATCTCGCCGATGGCGCTGCTCATCGGCTGGTGGGCCACGAGCGGCGCCGCGCGCGCACGGATGCCCTGGGCCGTGTACGCCGCGGTGGCGGCCGTGCTCGCCCTCTCGACGGGAGCGGCCGCGCTCTTCCGGCGCACGTGGGCGACCGCCGCTCACGTCGCCTTCCCCACCTCCGCGCTCGAGGTGGGCGTCATGGCGGGGGGGCTCCTCGTCATGCTCGCCGCCCTCGCCTACGGCGCGCGCCGCGGCCGGCTCGCCCGCGCCTTCGTCGTCGCGTGCCTCGGCAGCGCGGTCTGGGTCGCCGGCTGGTATCACTGGGAGCTCGGGCGGCGCAACGCCGCCTACGACTATCCGCGCGTGGGCGCGGAGGCGCGCCGGCTCCTGCCCGAGGCGCCGGTGGCGGCAGTGTGGGGCGTGTACGAGCTGCCGTTCTCCTTCTACTTCGGGCGGCGGGTGGTGGCGATCCGGACGGACGGCGATCTGCGGCGGGTGCTGTCGGCGCATCCGCGCGCGAGCGCCGTGCTCACCGAGTCCGCCCTCCGTCAGGTGGAGGATCCCGGGCGGCTGCAGGTGCTGCCGCTCGATCGGCTCAACTTCACTCCGATCGTGCTGGTGAGCTCCGCGCCCGAGCCGCCGCGTGGGGACAGGCGCCCGTGACGGCGCGCGGGGCGGGAGGGGGGCGGATGCGCACCCGGGTCCTGCTGCTCGCCGCCTGCCTCATCCTGGGCGCGCCGCCGGCGGCGCGCGCCCAGCTCTTCATCGCCTCCCGCCCCGATCCCGGCTTCACGATCGGTCCCCTGACGGTGCGCGCGAGCGTCACGGAGAGCGCGGCTCCCGTGAGCCTGGACGTGCTGTGGAGCATCGTGCTCCCGCCCAACCGCGGCGCCGCGGACGTCGCCCAGGACCTCTATGTCCTGTGGCCCGGCCAGGTGCACGGTGAGGGGACCTCGGAGAAGGCCGATCGGGCCCTGATCGGCTACGTCGAGGAGCGCGGCTTCGAGGTGATCGGGGAGGGGCGATTGCCTCTCGTCGCCCTGAGCCTCTCGGAGAGCGGCGACGGCGCGCGGGAGGAGCCGCAGCCGGGGGGCGCGCCCTATGTCACCTTCGTTCAGACGGGAGGGGCGCTCGGCCTGAGCGCGCCCGCCACGTTCATCCGGATCCCGTGGACGCCGCGCCTCGCCGACCGCGCGTGGCAGATGGACCTGCGCATGAAAGTCGACGGCCTCATCAAGCCGCGCAAGGCGACGTGGGCCGAGCATCTGCTCGTGGGGGGGCGCTACACGTTCACGATGAGCTTCAACGAGGTGCGCGACCGCCCGCTCTTCGCCATGTACTTCGCCCACCGCGATCGCGTCGTGCGCCTCGCCGACGCGCCGTCCGAGCTCGTGGTGAACTTCGCCCACTCCGATCGCTTGAAGATCGACCAGGTCTTCCCACCGACGTCCATCCGGCGGCTCAGCGAGAACCTCGAGACCACGGAGGTCGTCTCCCTCTTCCTCGACAAGTCCGAGGGCATCACGCCGCAGCACCTCGCCGTGCAGTTCGGCTACTTCTCCGATGTGCAGGCCTGGGCGCTGGTGCTCGTTCCCGCGCTCTTCTTCGTCCTCGGCCAGGCCATGGGCCCCGTCATCGGCCGCGCCGCCGTGCGGGCGGGCAGCTTCGTCGCCGCGCGCGTGCACGTGGGCGGCTGGAACGGAGCGCCGCGGCGCCGGGAGACCGGCACCGTCGTCGCGCGCGAGGTCCTCGAGAGGATCACGCCGGGAGAGACGACGCGCGAGGACGTCGTCCGCTGGTGCGGCGCCCCCGTGGAAGAGTACGAGGAGTTCACGTCGCCCGCGCGGCAGACGCTCGTGTACCGCGGCCGGCGCCTCGTGCCGTCGGCGCGCCGGATCATCGGCTGGCTCTCCGCTGTCCGCCACTGGGAGGTGGAGCGCCACGAGGTCAAGATCACGCTCGAGCGCGACGTGGTGCGGGACGTCCAGGCGACGACGCGCCACTACCGCCTCACCGCCGAGGAGCCCGACTGAGCACTGCGAACAGTAAGCACATTCCGCGGGTGGGGTTGGGGAAGAGGAAGTCTCGTGTTTTTCGTAACAATGACGCATTAAGTTGTCACCGACTCACGCCCACGCGGAGCCAGTTTTTCCTTGACACTTTGTCGCCCTCTGCCCCACCCTGGTGACAGTTGTTGTCCCCAAAGGCCTAGGCGAGCTCGGGAGGGCACCCATGGCATACGATCGGGTGGTGCGGGTTCCTTTGGTCGGTCTCCTCGTTGTCGCCCTGATCTCCCCGGTGACGGTCTGGAGCGCCGCCCTGTCCATGGGCAATGCGCGCGGCGTCCGCGCGGCCGAGCTGTCGCTCGACGACGGGAAGAACTGGCTCCCGCTCGGGTCGCGCTCGCTGCCGATCGTGGATGGGACGCAGTTGCGCACGAGCAACGGCGGCGCCGTCGTCGACCTGAGCGACGGAAGCCGTCTCAACGTCCTGCCGTTCAGCTCCCTGCGCTTCCGCGAGGCCCCGGGGACCACTCGGGTCTCGCTCGTCCACGGGCGGATGAGCTTCCGCCTGCCGCGCGAGACGCGTGTCGAGATCGGCAGCCCGGCTGTCCGGCTCGAGCCGGTGCGCGCGGAAGTGATGCAGGGAGAGTTCTTCGTCGCCCGTGAGGGAACCATCGGGCTCAAGATGACCGCAGGGAGCCTCCAGGTCCACGAAATGACGGGAAGCCAGCAGGTGCGTCTCGCCAGCCTCGAGCCTGTCTTCCTGCCCAAGCGCCCCGCGACGGCGGCCCCGCTCTTCATCTCCGAAGCCCCTGCAGGCCCGCCGGCGGGCGCCAGGGCGGTATTCGATCCGAGGGGGGAGAGTCTCGGCTACCTCCGGCCCGACGCCCAGCTCGTCGTTCATCCGGGATACACCGCGGATCTCACTCAGCCGTTCTCGCCCAAGCTGGTCCAGCTCGCGATGGCAAGAATCGACGAGAAGAACCGCTCCGATGCCACCCCGGTCTTCGACGTGAACGGGGGCTATGTCGGTTATCTGGCGGGACCGATCTTTTACGCGCAGGCGCAGGTCGGTCAGGGGCAGGTCGCGCAGGCGCAGGTCGCGCAGGCCGTCGCGGGCGGGGCGGCAGGCGGGCCGTGGATGATCCTCGGAATGGATCCGACGAGCTTTTTCGTCCTGGGTGGATCTCTCCTCTCGTTCGCCGGCGTGAGCGCGGCGGGCGCGTCCGGGGCCTTCAACGAAGCCACGCCGACGGGTCCCAAGAAGTAGGCCTTGTCCGTCTCATCGCTCGATGAGCGGTGGGGTGATCCCGGTGGGGTGATCCTGGAAGGCAGGGCAGGACGGGCCACCGGAGCGGGTTTGATCGCCGCCATCGCGGTGGCGGTCGCCGCTTGCAGTGCGGGGTTCCCGAGCCTGGGGGGCCCGCCGCAGTCCCCACCGGCATCGGCCGCCTCGGCCCGTTCCGCCACGGCGATGGCGCCTCAGGCGCCCGGCGCCCCCTTACCCCAGGGCCTGGTCCCCGCCGATTCCGGGGCCGCAGCGCTCAATAGCCGTCTCCTGAGCCACGTCAGCGCACCCGGGGGCGAGGCGGACCTCCCCATGGGTCCCGGAGACCTCATCGAGATCTCCGTCTTCGAGGTCGAGGAGCTGTCGAAGCTCAAGCTCCGCATCCCCCTCAGAGGCACCATCACGCTCCCCCTCATCGGCCAGATCCCCGCCGTGGGTCGGAGCGGCATCCAGCTCGAAGACGACATCAGGGCGCGGCTCCAGGAGAAGTACATCCACGACCCCCAGGTCTCGGTCTTCGTCCACGAGCACAAGAGCCAGCGAATATCCGTCATTGGCGCGGTGCGCAAGGGTGGCGTGTACACGATCACGAGCCCGCTGCGTCTCGCTGACGCCCTCGCCCTCGCCGAGGGGCTCAACGACGAAGCCGACCACGTCGTGTACCTGACCCGCCGGGTGCCGGTGGGCACCATCGGCCAGATCCAGGCGGGGGGTGCGCCGGTGAAACGGCTGGAGACGCCAGCCGAGGGCCCGTCCGAAGAGGTGATGGTGCCGATCGACCTGGAAGTGCTGGCCGCGGGGCGGGGCGAGGTGAATGTGGCCCTGGAAGCCGGCGATGTCATCCACGTGCCGAGGGCTGGCTCCTACTATGTCGGCGGCTCCGTCGAGCGCCCGGGCTCTTTCTTTCTCAAGGGGAAGACGACGGCCGAACAGGCGATCATGGCGGCCGGCGGGCCGAGGAATGTCGCGGACTGGGACGACGTCCGCGTCTACCGGACCAAGCCCGGGGGCGATCGCGAGGTGCTCCGGTTCAACCTGAATGAGTTCGAGAGAGGCGACGGCAAGACGGCGCCCGAACTGCAGAAGAACGACGTGGTCGTCCTCGGCAAGTCCGGGCCCAAAGCGTTCTTGTTCGGCTTGATGGATTTCGTCCGCGGGATGTTCAGCATTTCGAGAGGGATGTGAGCGACCCGTCGCCGGATCCACAGCCGGATCGGCCGGCGCTCCCGCCGGGCGCCGACCGCAGACTCGCGCCCACCGCGGCTCCCGGCGCCCTCGCCACCCCGGACCCCACGCGGGTCTGGGCGCAACCCCTCCAGCCCGAGGAAGCCCATTTCTGGGACTACTGGTCGGTCCTCGTCCGCCACCGCTGGACGGTCCTCACCTTCCTGGTGGTGACCGTGATCGTCACCACCATCTGGACCTTCACGACCCGCCCGCTCTTCACCGCCACGGCGACCCTCCGGATCGAGAAGGAGGAGCCGCGGGTCCTCAAGTTCGAGGAGGTCGTGAAGGCCGACGCCCAGCAGGACTACTACCAGACCCAGTTCAAGATCCTGCAAAGCCGGACGCTGGCGAGTCGGGTCATCGGGCTCCTGAGGCTCGACCAGCACTCCGAGTTCCAGCGGCTCGACCAGGAGAACGGCTGGGTCACGACGGCCCAGGCCTGGGCGCGAGAGCGTCTCGTCCAGTGGGTGCCGGTGCCGCCGCCCGCGGAGCCGCAGGGAAGCGAGGATCTCACGCTCGAGTCGCCGATGGCCCAGGCCTTCGAGCGGCGGCTGAGCGTCGAGCCGGTGCGCAATGCGCGGCTCGTCAAGGTCGCCTTCGAGAGCTACTACCCGGACCTGGCCGCGCGCGTCGCCAATACGCTGGCGGAGGCCTTCATCGCCCAGCACCTCGACCAGAAGGTCGAGGCCACCCGCTACGCGACCCAGTTCCTGGCCAAGCAGATGGAGGAGGCGCGGGGCAAGCTCGAGGCCACGGAGGGCAAGCTCAACCGCTTCGTCCAAGTGAACGACATCCTCTTTCTGGGCTCGCCGGACAGGGCGGGGGAGCGCGAGGAGCTCGTCACCCAGCAGCTCGGCGTCCTGTCCGACGCCCTCCTCAAGGCGCGCACCGAGCGGATCGGGAAGGAGAGCGTGGTCCAGCAGGCGCTGAGCCAGGGGGTGGACTCGCTGCCCGCCGTCCTCCAGAGCCCGCTCATTGCGAAGCTCAAGGAGGAGCTGATCAACCGGGAGGGCGAGTACCGGAAGCTCGGCCAGACGTTCAAGCCCGAGTATCCGCGGATGCAGCGGGTGGAGCGGAACATCGCCGAGGTCAAGCGGCAGCTCGGGGGCGAGACCAATCGGATCGTGGAGGGGCTGGACGCCGACTACCGGGCCGCCCTCCGGACCGAGCGACAGCTCGAGAAGTCCGTGGCCGAGCACCAGGGCCTCGCCCGCCGGCTCGGCGGCAAGATGGCGGAGCACAGGCTGCTCCGCCGCGACGTGGACACGAGCCGGGAGCTGTACACCGCGCTCCTCACCCGGCTCAAGGAGACCCAGATCTCCTCGGCGCTCGTCACCTCGAACATTTCGATCGTGGACCGCGCCGAGGTGCCGCTCAATCCGTCCTGGCCGCGCCGGGGGCTCAACCTCCTGCTCGGCGCCGTGATCGGGCTCTTCGGAGGCGTCGGCCTCGCATTCTTCTTCGAATACCTCGACACCAATATCAAGGACGCCAAGGAGGTCGAGACGGTCCTGCGCGTGCCGACCATCGGGGTCGTCCCGTCCCAGGAGTCGCTCGAGGGGCGGCGCGCTCGGCGGCGTCGCCGCCTGGGCGAGGAGGCCGGGGACAGCGGCCCCTTCGCGCTGGTCGCGCACGCCGAGATGGAGTCGGTGCTGGCCGAGGCGTTCCGGAATCTCCGGACGAGCCTCCTCTACTCGGCGCCCGACCACCCGCCGAAGACCCTCATGATCACCTCGCTCCAGCCCGAGGACGGCAAGACCTCGATGGCGACCAACCTCGCGATCACGCTGTCCCAGCTCGGCGGGGAGGTTCTCCTCATCGACGGGGACATGCGCCGGCCGAATCTGCACGAGCTGCTGGAGGTCCCGCAGGCGCCCGGGCTGTCGACATTGCTCACCGGCCAGGCCGAGCTGCCGGCCGTCCTCAAGGCGACGAAGATCGCGAACCTCTACCTGATCCCCTCGGGCCGGGTCCCTCTCAATCCGGCCGAGCTGATGGCCTCGGTGCGGCTCCGCCAGATCATCGAGGTGCTCGGCGACCGCTTCGCCCACATCGTGTTCGACGCGCCGCCGCTCATCGGAGTGAGCGATTCCCTGATCCTGGCGCCCCGGCTCGACGGTGTCGTGCTGGTGCTGCGCCACGGGCGGGCCGGCCGGGACGCCTCCCAGCGCGCGATCCAGCTTCTGGCATCGGTCCGGGCCCGGCTCCTCGGCGTGGTGCTGAACGACGTGGACGTGGGCCAGAGCGGCTCGGGCTACTACGGCTACTATGGCTACGGATACGGGGATCCACGCGAGCGCCGAGCCTGATATCTGGGCCTCGCTGGCGCCCGGCGAGCCCCGCGTTCGCCACAACCCTCGCTCGGCCCGGACGGTCCTGATCCGCCTCGGCTCCCGCGCGGGCCGGCTCATCGCGCTGGTCGTCACGCTGGCCGGCGTGGCGTGGCTGGCCACGGTCATCGTGAAGCCCGCCGTCGCCGACTACCTCGCCCGGAAGGCGACCACCGTGCCACAGCTCGAGCCCGCGGTCGGCTGGGACCCGACGGCTCCGGACCTTCGCCTGCGCCTGGCCCAGGCCTACCTCGCGCGCCTCGACCCCGGGGACACCGCGCGGGCGCGGGCGCAGCTCGAGGCGGCGCTCCACCAGCGGCCGACCCACGGGTGGACCTGGTTCCAGCTCGCCCTTCTGGCCGACCGCGAGGGGGACGCGAGCCGCGCCCGACGTGCCCTCGATACGGCCATCCGGATGGACCGGCACAACGTGTGGCTGCGATGGGAGGCGGCGCTCCTCGCGCTCCGGTGGGGGGAACGGGACATCGCCCTCGAGCACCTGGAGTATGTCCTCGCGGCCGACCCCGAGCAGCGCGAGGCGGCCTTTCAGCTCGCCCGCACGCTGCTCGCGCCCGGCGAGTCCCTGGCGAGCCTCATGCCGGCCGAGCCCGAGTCGCTGACGGGATTGCTGGCGACCGCCGTACGCCACCGGGACCTCGTTCTGGCCCAGGCCGCCTGGGAGCGCCGAGCCCCGCTCGCCCCGGCGATCCCACAGGGGCTCCAGCGCGAGTACCTCGACCTGCTCCTGAGCGGCGGGCAGGGGTTGGCGGCCCGGCGCCTCTGGCCGAGCCTGGCGCCGAAGGGGCCCCCGGCGACGCCGGGCGACGCGATCTGGGACGGCGGGTTCGAGGCGGACTCGTTGCCCGGCTGGGGGTTCAACTGGCAAGTGCGGCGCGCCTGGGGCGTCGAGGTGACGCTCGATCGCTTCGTGGCCGCGCGCGGCCGCCACTCGCTGCGGCTGGCGTTCAATAGCTTCCCGACGCTCGACTTCGGGGGCGTCTCGCAAGCGGTGGCCGTCGAGCCCGGCCGCGAGTACGCGTTGCGCGCCGTTGCGAAGGCGCTCGAATTCAACACGCGCTCGGGCCTGAAGCTGCAGGTCGTGACGCCCGACGGCGAGCAAGTCCTCGCCGAGACTCGCACCGTGGCCGGCACCACGCCGGACTGGGTCCCGCTCGAGACGCAGCTCCGTATCCCGGCCGGCCTCACCCTGGCCCGGGTCCGCCTCCGGCGTGAAAAGGCCCCCGGTCCCGAGGGCAATCTCAGCGGCAAGGTCTGGATCGACGACGTGACCCTCACCCCGCTCGCCCCTGCCTCTTCTTCCTCCCTCTCCCCCTCCGGGGGAGAGGGCCGGGGTGAGGGGCGGGCCCGACCACGCCCGGGCGCGTCGCCCCGATGACCGACTCGGATGTCCTTCTCCGCCTCCTCCGCACCCTGGCCGCCCATCCGGTCCTGCCCCCCGCGGACACCCTCCCGCCCAACGACGACGCATTGCGCGCGCTCCTCGCCGACCTCGCGCGCGCCGGCGGGTCCTCCCGTGCCGGCACGCTCCGAGCTGTCTCCGCGGACCTCGGCGTCCCTGTCGACGAGCTGTCCCGCCGCGCCCAGTTCCTCCTTGCCTGTCTGCTCCTGCCGGCCTCGGGGACCCACTACGAGGTGCTCGGCGTCGCGCCCGACGCCACGAAGCAGGAGATCCGCAAGCGCTGGGCAGCCCTCATCCAGCGCTATCACCCCGACCGCCTGGGCGGCGCGACCGCCGGCAGCGGCTGGCTCGACGGCCAGGCGCGCCGGCTCATCGAGGCCTACCACGCCCTGAAGGACCCGGCGCTCCGGCGGGCCTACGACGCTCAGTTGGCGGGCGAGCCTGCCGGGCTCCCGGCGCTGGTGACGGACCGGGTGCGGAAACGGGCCATCCGGTTCGTCGGGCCCACGCGGTGGAAGTGGGCGCCGGCCGGCATCGCCGCGGTCGGGCTCGTCGCCGGGGCCTGGGCCTTCACACGCCCTGCGCCAGAGCCGCTCCCACGCGTGCCGCTTCCGGCGGCACCGAAGCTCCTCGACCGCTGGGGACCGACGAGCGCGGGGACGGGAACACCCGCCGCGCCGGTTCCCCAATCCCAGGGACGAGCATCCGGCGCGCGGGTCAGAAGCGATGAGCCGCGCCCGACCGAACCCGCCGTGCCCGCGGAGCTGCCATCGTTGAAACACCGGCTGGCCGCGGTTCCGCCCGCTGCTCCCTCTCTCCGATCGCCTCGCGAGACCTCCGCGGCGTCGCCGGCGCTCCCTGCTCCGGCCAGCGGAGCGCCCGCGGCGGCGCCGTCGCCAATGCCGCCCTCGCGGGCTGCCGCCCCGCCGGCAGCCGCGAGCGGACCGCCATCCGCCCCGCCTCTTCCAGAGCGCTCTCCGGTTGCCGTGGAGCCCCCGGCGCCTACCCCGACCCCAGCGCCGCCGGTCGCCGTTGTCGCCCGGCCGGCTGAACCGGCGCCTCTCGTCCCGAAGCCGGCGGCGCCTGCCCCGGCGCGTCCGGTGGAATCCGCGTCCCCGCAAAAGGTGCCCCAGCAGGCAGCGGTGGCGGCCTCTCCGACCCCGGCGCCTCGCGCAGTCGCGCCCCCGGACGCATCGCCGCCTGGTCCGGCGCCTCAAGGTGTTGCAGCGGCCGCGCCCACGACGGCGGCGCGCGCCGGCGAGGCGGCGGCGCGCGCGGAGACCCTCGCGCTGATCGAGAGCTTCCGCGCCGCGTACCAGCGCAAAGATCTGGAGGTGGTGATGGCGCTCTTCGGCGCCGAGGCTCGAGACCGCAACGTCGCGGGCCGTCAAGCCGTCGAGCAACTGTACGTGAGGAACTTCGCCGCCCTCGATGGCATCCGCTACGACCTGGCTCAGCTCGGCGTGAAGGCGTCCGCGGGCAACGGCGATCTCGTCGTCGAAGGCCGGTTCCGGATCCGCGCGACCCACCTGACGGGCCAGCGCCGACCGATGGACGTGGCGGGGCCGATCCGCTGGCTCCTCCGCCGGGAAGGCGGGGCGCTGCGCATCGTCGCCATCGAGTACGAGACGGCCGCGCGATGAGCCATCCGCGGGCGCGGCACCCGAGGCCTGCGTCCTCGATCCGGTGGCCCGACCGCTTGATCGAGGGGGGCGTGCTCTTCCTCCTCGTCTTCACGCCGCTCGCCTACGGGACCGTCGAGCCGTGGTCCGAGGCGATCGCCGAGATGGTGGTCCTCGGCATGGTCCTCGTCTGGGTCCTCGGGATGCTGCGCGACTGGGAGCTGCGGATCGAGCTGCCGCCCGGATGGCTGCCGGCCTACCTCTTCCTGGCGCTGGTGTTCCTGCAGGCCTCCCCGCTCCCGAGCGCCCTCGTCGGCCTGGTCTCGCCGTGGACTCTCGGCCTCCACCAGACGGCCGCGGCCTATATAGGCGGCGCGAGCCACCTGGTGCCGCTCTCCCTCGCGCCGCACTCGACGCTGCGGGAGGCGCTGAAGCTCGGCGCGGTCGCCGCGTTCTTTCTCGTGTGTTACAACACCTACCGCACCCGGGCGCAGGTCAACCGCGCCATCTGGACGATGGCCATCATGGGCGCCCTCATCTCGGTCTTCGGCATCGTCCAGCGCATGACGTGGAACGGACGTCTGTACTGGGTCGGCCCCGAGGGATATGGGTCGATGTTCTCGCTGGGGCCCTTCGTCAACCGTGCCCACTTCGCCGGTCTCGTCGTCGTCGTCGTGCCCATGGCCCTCGCCCTGCTTCTTGGGGGGCGGCGCGACTCCAGCTCCCGCAGCGCCCGCCGGGGCTGGATGGACCGACTGCGCCGGTCGGCTGGGGCTGCCGCCGGACCCACGAGGCTCGTGCCGTTCCTGATCCTGCTCATGGGCGGTGCGGTCCTTGTCAGCGGGTCACGAGGAGGACTTGTCGCTCTCATCACCGCCCTCCTCGTCATGACCGCACTGGCTGCGGGCGGGCGGTCAGGTACCCGGCGGGCCCGCCGGGTCGCCCTCGTGCTGGTGCTGATCGCTCTGACCGGGGCGTGGATCGGGAGTGACATCCTGTACGGCACGGTGGGGCGACTGCTGGAGGAGCTGGGGAACCCCGAGCAGCCTGGGGGGAGGCTCGGCCTGTGGGCGGACGCCGTTCGCCTCTTCCTGGATGCACCCATCGTGGGGACCGGCTACGCGAGCTTCCAGATGACGTATCCCGAGGTGCGCACGCTCCCGGCTGCCCTCACCTTCACCCACGCCGAGAGCGACTGGATGCAGCTTCTCACGGACACGGGCGGTCTGGGGATCGGCCTCGCACTCATCGTCAGCGCGATCCTGGGGTTCACCTTGCTGCGGCGCGCCCGGGCGGCGTCCAGCTCGAGCGCGCGCATGCTGGCCGTCGGCGCGGAAGTCGCTCTGGTCGGCGCGGCAGTGCAGGGCATCGGCAACTTCACCTTGCCGGTCATGTCGAACCTGCTCTACCTCGCGGTCGCTCTCAGCGCCGCCCTGAGCGCCCCCGGCGGGGTTCCGCCCCCGGCCGCCGCTCGGGGTGCAGGCCCGGAGCGGACTCGATGATCAGGAGGCTGCCATGATCCTCGCCCGGGCACCGTTGCGCATCTCACTGGGAGGTGGCGGCACCGACCTCCCCTCCTACTACGCGCGGCACGGGGGGTTCATCCTCAGCGCCGCCATCAACAAGTACGTCTACATCTACGTGAATCGGCCGGCCGCGGATTCCCTGTTGCGGGTCAAGTACTCGCGCTACGAGCAGGTCTCCTCGGTCGACGACATCCAGCACGACCTGGTGCGACCGGCTCTGAAGACGCTGGGTCTCAGCGGCAGCCTGGAGATCGTCTCGATGGCCGACGTGCCGGACGGCACCGGGCTGGGCTCGTCAGGCAGCTACCTGGTGGCGTTGCTGACCTCGCTGCACGAGATCAAGCGGGAGAAGGTGCCGACCCAGGCGCTGGCCGAGGAGGCCGTCCACATCGAGCTGGAGCTGGCGGGTCATTCGGTCGGCAAGCAGGATCACTACGTCGCGGCGTTCGGGGGGATCACCTGCCTGGAGATCCAGGCCGACGGGACGGTGGCGGTGAGTCCGTTGAACATCTCGGTGACGGATCGGGAGGAGCTGCGGAGCAATACGCTGCTCTTCTTCACGGGGCTCCAGAGGAGCAGCCGGGAGATCTTGCAGGCGCAACAGGACGACACGCGGCGTGGACACGCCGCCGTGGTGGAGAGCCTCCATCAGACGAAAGAGCTGGGCTATCGGATCAAGGAGGTCCTGGAGCGAGGCGACATCGACAAGTTCGGTCAGCTCCTGGACGAGCACTGGCAGACCAAGAAGCGACGCTCCCCGCGGATCAGCCCGCCCCAGATCGATCGCTGGTACGACCTGGCGCGCGAGCACGGAGCGCTGGGAGGGAAGCTCATCGGGGCGGGCGGCGGCGGATTCCTGATGTTCTGCTGTCCCCGCGCAACCAAGGCCGCGGTCCGTGAGGCGCTCTCGGCCGAGGGCCTGCGCGAGATGCCCTTCGACTTCGACCTGGACGGGGCAAAAGTCCTGGTGAATTTCTAGTGCGGGTCATGCGTGAACCGGCGCCCCACCCTCACCCCGGCCCTCTCCCTCCAGAGGGAGAGGGAGCCTCGATGACACCCCCTCCCCCGGACGCAGAGGGAGCCTCGGGAGAGGGAGTCTCGATACCCTCTCCCCCGGAGGGGGAGAGGGCCAGGGTGAGGGGGAGCGTCCGCCGCCAGGGAGCGCCCCGCTGATGTCCTTCACGACCGACTACCTGGCCGAGACCGCCGAGATCCTGCGCCAACTGGACGCCACCAGCATCGACAAGGTCCTCGCCCTCCTCGTCGACCTGCGACGCCGGGGCGGGCGGCTATTCATCCTGGGAGTCGGCGGCGGCGCGGGACACGCCTCGCACGCCGTGAACGACTTCCGGAAGATCGCCGGGATCGAGGCCTATACGCCGACCGACAATGTGTCCGAGCTGACCGCGCGGATCAACGACGACGGCTGGGAGTCCGCGTTCGCGAACTGGCTGCGCGGCAGCCGCCTCGGTCCGAGCGACATGGTTCTGGTCTTTTCCGTCGGCGGCGGCAACCTGGAACGAAACGTGAGCGCCAACCTCGTGCGGGCCCTGGAGCACGCCCGGGCCGTGGGGGCGACGATCTGCGGTGTGGTAGGCCGCGACGGAGGATACACGGCACAGGTTGCCGATGCGTGCGTGGTCGTGCCGACGGCGAACCCCGCCACGGTGACGCCGCACACGGAAGCGTTCCAGGCCGTCGTGTGGCACCTCCTGGTCGCCCACCCGGAATTGCAGACATCCCCGATGAAGTGGGAATCGGTACGGTAGGCCGATGCGGCGGGCGGTGTTCCTCGACCGCGACGGGGTGCTCAACCGAGCCATCGTTCGCGCCGGCCGCCCCTATCCACCGGCCACGCCGGAGGAG
>Ga0214473_10003490_pt1 | contig 19036 bp, 16 predicted proteins | sample RVTome_7_FD_203509 | JGI IMG/M metagenome (GOLD analysis project Ga0214473, IMG submission 203509) | Soil microbial communities from uranium-contaminated site in the Upper Colorado River Basin, Wyoming, United States - RVT98D197 | ecosystem: Environmental > Terrestrial > Soil > Contaminated >... | reverse complement strand
AGCTTCTCCAGCGGATCGTCCTCGCTCGGCTCCCCCCGCACGCGGAAGCCCTGCAACAGCAGCTTGGCGGCGCTCGGGTAGAGGAATACCTCGTCGCGCGAGACCGCCCGGATGGCCCGCGTCAGGTCCTCGTCCGCGTTGGTCTTGCGCACGTAGCCGCTGCCGCCCGCTTCCAGGACGGCCAGGAGATACTCCTCCTCGGCGTGCATGGTGAGGACCAGGGTCTTGATGCCCTTCTGCAGCGCCGCGATCTGGCGGGTGGCTTCCAACCCGCCCATACCGGGCATGGACAGGTCCATGACCACCAGGTCGGGGGTCAGCTTCTCGGCCCGCTCCACGCCCTCCTCTCCGGTGCTGGCCTCGCCGACGACTTCCATGTCGTCCTCGGCGTCCAGGAGCGCGCGCAGACCCGCGCGCAGCAGCGCGTGGTCGTCCACCAGCAGGATCTTGATGGGTTTTGCCATGGCCCAATGCTCTCATGGCGGATGGCGAACGTCAAGAGTGCGGCCCCGGCGGCGCGGATGCCACGACGGGTGGAAGCGCCGGAAGGTGAGGGGGGACGTCGCTTGCTCGACGATCCTTGCGGGACCGCCGCACGCGCCGCATGCGCGCCGTGCCAGAGGCCCGTGAAGAAGGCGCGCGCGTGGCCTCGCGCACCTGCTGGTACAGGGCGCCGCCCACGTCGCCGCCGGTGCCGCCGCGCACCGCCGAGATGAAGTCCAGGTAGCAAAAGCGCAGGTCCGCGGCGCGGCGCAGCAGGGCAAAGCCGCGCACCGTCCCCTGCCCGTCATCCGCCGCGAAGAGGATGGTGCGGAAGCGGGTGGCCAGCGGGTCGCGCAGCTGGTCGGGCAGCGCCGCCACGGTCTCCTCCGGCAGCCCCGGGAACTGCGTGCGCAGGATGTCGCGCACCTGGGCCAGGACGGCGCGGTCACGCGGGTGCACGTCATCGCAGATGCGGCGGATGCGGATCATGGCTGAATCTGGCGGCGGAAATCGTGCCCGGCTAGAATCGGCGGACCATGATGGCAACCCTCCCTCCCGTCCGCCGCCGGACTCTTCTGGCGGCGATCGCGCTGTGCGCCGCGCCTGCCGCCGTGTGCGGCCAGGTGGCGCCGGTGGACACGCAGGTGGTGGACCCCACGGCCGCCGCCGCGCCCGCTGTGGTGGTGGCGGGGGATACGCTCGCGCGTGTGCACGTCCGGCTGGGGCCCTATTCGGCGGCGGAGCGCGCGGCGGCCATCCAGGGCCGCATCGAGGCGCTGATCCGCGATCCGCTCGTCCGGGTGGATTCCGTGCGCGTGCGCCCCGATACGCTCACGGGTGCGCTGGACCTGGAAGCGGGAGGCGTGCTGTTGATGAGCGTGACCGCCGCGGATGCCGCCGCGGCGGGGGTGTCCACCGAGGTCCTGGCCGCGGGCCTGGCCGCGGAGTTCGGCCGGACCCTGCGCGCCGGCTCCGAGAGCCTCGACCGCCGCGCGCTCCTGCTGGGCGTACTCTACAGCATCCTGGCCACCACGGCCCTGGTGCTGCTGCTCCGCTTCCTGAACGCCTTCTTCCCGAAGTCCTACCGGCTGCTCGGGATCTGGCGCACCACGCGCCTACCCGCCATCCGCTTCCAGGGCCTGGAGCTGGTCAGCGCCGAGCGCATCTACACCGTGCTCCTGGCCGCGGCCCGCCTGCTGCGCGGTGTGCTCACGCTGCTCCTGCTCTACTTCTTCGTGCCGCTGGTGCTCAGCTTCTTCCCGTGGACCCGCGGTATGGCCGATCAGCTCGTGGGCTGGGTAGTGGGTCCCTTTGCCCTGGTGATGAACGCCATCCTGGGCTTCATCCCGGATCTGTTCGCCATCCTGGTCATCGTGGTGGTGACGTGGTGGGTGCTGAAGCTCATCAGGCTGGTCTTCAACGCACTGGAGAACGGCACCATCCACGTGGCCGGTTTCTACGCGGACTGGGCGGGGCCCACCTACGGGATCGTCCGCTTCCTGGCCGTGGCGCTGGCGCTGGTCTTCATCTGGCCCTATCTGCCGGCCCACGACTCACCGCAGTTCAAGGGTGTGGCGGCGTTCCTGGGCCTGCTCGTCTCCTTCGGGTCGGCGGGCGCGGTGGGCAACATCGTGGGCGGGCTGGTGATGATCTACATGCGCCCCTTCCAGGTGGGCGATCACGTCAGGATCTCCGACACGGTCGGCGACGTGGTGGGCAAGACGCTCCTGGCCACGCGCATCCGTACGCCCAAGAACGTGGACATCACCATCCCCAACGCCATGGTGCTGGGCAGCCACATCATCAACTACAGTTCCACGGCCGATACCGGCGGACTGGTGCTGCACACCACCGTAACGATCGGCTACGACGTTCCCTGGAGGCGGGTGCACGAGACGCTCGTGGCCGCGGCCTCCGCTACCGAGGGCGTCTGGAGCACCCCCGCGCCCTTCGTCCTGCAGACCAGCCTGGATGACTTCTACGTGTCCTACCAGCTGAACGTCTACACGGAACAGGCCAGCCGGATGAACCGCCTCTACTCCGCGCTGCACCAGAACATCCAGGACTACTGCGCGGCGGCCGGCATCGAGATCATGTCCCCGCACTACGGCGCGCTGCGCGACGGCAACCAGAGCACCGTGCCCGCTCCGCACCTGCCCCCCGATTATCGCACCCCCGCGTTCCGCGTGAGCGCCGTGCCCATGGCCGAGGATGGTACGGCCCGCAAGGAAAAGCCGGCCGCACCTCTACAGGACGACCGGCAGATCGGACTCTTTTCGTAAGCGACGTCCGGACGCTCAGTACACGCGGCCGCCGAGGGGTACGTCCCGATCGGGTCCGAGCAGGACCACCTCTCCGTCCTCATCCGGCACGCCCAGGACCAGCACCTCGGACATCATGGGCCCGATCTGCCGCGGTGGAAAGTTCACCACGGCCAGCACCTGGCGGCCCGACAGGCTCTCGGGCGTGTAGTGGCGGGTGAGCTGCGCGCTGGATCGGCGCGTGCCCAGCTCCGGTCCGAAGTCGATCCAGAGCTTGATGGATGGCTTGCGTGCCTCCGGAAAGGGCTCGGCGCGCGCCACCCGGCCCACGCGGATCTCCACGCCTTCGAAGTCGCTGTACGAGATGGTCACGACGGCCCTCCGTGAGGATCGCATGGAACGCTATAAATTACTGTGGGTAAACAGGTTGCGGACCAAACATCCGTTCTCCCGACAGGATAAGGTATGACGCTACGCAGCCACCTTGCCACCCCTCTGCGCGTTCTTGCGGCGCTCGCCGGCGTCACGTTGCTGGCGGCGTGCTCCGACGGTGTCATGACGCCGCCGCAGCCGGCCGCCCTCGTGGTAGCGGCGGGTGCGAGTCAGAGCGCGGCCGTGGGCAGTGCCGTGGCTACCGCGCCCGCCGTGCGCGTGGTGGATGCGGGGGGGCGTGGTGTGGGCGGCGTGGAGGTGGCCTTCAGCGTGCTGGCGGGCGGCGGCGGCGTGGCGGCCGCCACGGCCGTGACGGACCGCTCCGGGCTTGCGACCGGTGCTTGGACGCTCGGCACCACCCCGGGGGTGAACGAGCTTCGCGCCTCCGCTACGGGGCTGGGCGCCGTCACCTTCACGGCCGAGGCGGTCCCCGGTGCCGCGGCGCACCTCAGCGTGCGCGCCGGAGACGGCCTGGCCACGCTGGCGGGCTCGGCCACCGCCGAGCCGCCAACCGTGATCGTCACTGACGCCTACGGCAACGCCGTGGCCGGCGTGAGCGTGCGCTTTGCCGTGCGCTCCGGTGGCGGCCAGGTGACCAACGGGAGCGTGCTGAGCAGTGCGGCTGGTCTGGCGAGCGCCGGTAGCTGGACGCTGGGGCAACCGGGTCTGAACGAACTCACGGCCACGGTGACCGGGCTGCCGGCGGTGGTATTCACCGCCACAGCTCGGGTGGAGGCAACCGGGGGCGCCTACGACATCGAAGTGCGGTACCTCTCCTCGTCCACCGTCCGGCAGCGTCAGGCCGTAGAGGCAGCCGCAGCCCGCTGGGAGCGCGTCATCGTGGGGGACCTGCCCGACGTACGGCTCCAGTACGAAGACGTTTGTGGCCGCAGCGGACTGGCGGTGGACCAGTGGGTGGATGATCTGCTCGTCTACGTGGACTTCGACACCATCGACGGCGCGGGCAGGATTCTGGGCCAGGCGGGGCCGTGCTTCATTCGTGGCGACGGCAGCAAGCTGCCGGTGGCGGGCATCCTGATCCTGGACGGCGCTGATCTGGCCGCCATGGAGGCGGACGGCTCCCTGGATGACGTGGTCCTGCACGAGATCGGCCACGTACTGGGCATCGGGACGCTCTGGCCCACGCTGAACCTGCTGGCCGGCGCCGGCGGCTCCGACCCGTACTTCACCGGCTCGGAGGGGCGGCGCGCCTTCGCCAGCGCGGGCGGCTCCACCTACACGGGCGAGCCCGTCCCGGTGGAGAACACCGGGGGCGCCGGTACGCGTGACGCCCACTGGCGGGAGAACGTGCTCGGCAACGAGCTCATGACCGGCTTCATCTCGGCGTCGGTCAATCCGCTGAGCGGACTGACCGTGGGCTCGCTCGCGGACCTGGGATACACCGTGGTCATGAGCGCCGCGGACGCATTTACCGTTGGTGCCGGCGGCGTGCTCGGCTATCAGGCCCCCGGAACGGTGCACGTCCGGGAGCTGGCGGAGCGGCCGCTGCCCTTCCTGCCGATTCCGGTACCGACCGGCGGATAAACCATCAACAGGTGGTGCAATGCGCGCCGCGGCTTTATCATTGTGGATGTGAGACGGGGACGCCCGTTCGGGAATCCCCCCGCTCCACCTCTCCTCCAGATCCAACCGGCGATGATGCTGATATCAGACTTGATCCGTGCTCCGCGCATGGGGGCTCTACTCTTCGTAGTCCTGGGGTGTGTGCTGCTCGCCTCCTGTAAGGACGCCACCAAGCCACCGGTTCCCACGGTGCTCGAGATGGTGGCCGGGGATGGCCAGAGCGCCACGGTGAATACCGCCGTAACCACGCCGCCGGCCGTGCGGGTCCTGGACGAGCTCGGCAACCCCATGGTGGGCGAGACGGTGACGTTCACCGTGGTGGCGGGGGGCGGCAGCGTGCCGGGCGCGTCCGCTTCAACGGACGCTACCGGCCTGGCCACGGCGGGCGCCTGGACGCTCGGTACCACCACGGGGGCCAATCGGTTGCGTGCCAGTTCGGGTGCGCTTAACGCGGAATTCGAGGCCATGGGCACCACGGCGGGTCCCGCCAGCATCAATATGGTGATCGGTGACGGGCAGAGCGCACCGGTCGTGAGTCCGGTGAGCATCAGCCCCTCCGTCCGGCTGGAGGATGAGTTCGGGAACCCGGTGGAGGGTCGCCGTGTGACCTTCTCCCCGGCGCAGGCCAGCGGCACCGTGACGGGCGCCGCGCCCAACACCGACGCTACCGGGACGGCCGCCGTGGGCAGCTGGAGGCTCGGCCCACAGGCCGGCCCGCAGACGCTTCGCGCCACCGTGACGGGATTGCCCACGGTGGAGTTCATCGCCACCGCGGAACCGGGCTCGGCCACCCAGGTCATCGTGGTTTCCGGTGACGGCCAGACGGGCGCCGTGGGGAGCTCCGTAGCGGCGCCCACGGCGCGCGTGGCGGATCAGTATGGCAACGGTCGGCCCGGCCACACGGTTACGTTTGCCGTGACCGGCGGTGGGGGGTCCGTGACAGGTACCACGAGCACCAGCGGGACGAACGGGACCGTCACCGTGGGCAGCTGGACGCTGGGCACCCTGCCCGGGGAGAACACGCTGAGCGCCAGCGCACCGGGACTGACACCGGTCACGTTTACGGCCACCGCCGAGCCCGGACCACCGGCCAGCCTGGTGGTGGCCGCCGGGGACGCCCAGACGGCCGACCCCGGCGCCGAGGTGCCCGTGCGGCCGGCTGTGCGGGTCAGCGACGCGTTCGGCAACGTCGTCCCGCAGGCCGCGGTGACCTTTGCGGTGGCCAGCGGAGGCGGCAGCGTGAGCGGCGCCATGCAGGTGACGGACTTCACCGGTGAGGCCACCGTGGGCGGTTGGACGCTCGGCGCCGCGGCGGGCCAGAACACGCTTACGGCAACCGTGGCGGGTGTGGCGCCGCTCACCTTTACGGCCACGGGGACGCCGGGGGGCGGCGGCGGCAGTGGCAGCTACTCCATCACCATCCGCTACATCAATGCGGGCACGCCGGCCCAGCAGGCGGCGGTGGCCGCCGCGGTGGCGCGCTGGGAGGAAGTCATCGTGGGTGACCAGGCGGACGCCCAGGTCAGCGATCCCGCGGTATGTGGCATTTCCGGCCTGGCTGTGAACGAGTTGGTGGATGACGTCATCATCTACGTGGACTTCGCGGAGATCGACGGCGTGGGCATGATCCTTGGCCAGGCGGGGCCGTGCCGCATTCGCAACACCAACGCGCTGACCACCGTGGGCATCGTCATGCTGGACGGCGCCGATCTGGTCGGCATGGAGGCCAACGGTACGCTGGAGAACGTGATCCTTCATGAGATCGGACACGTGCTGGGTATCGGCACGCTCTGGGAGACGCTGGGTCTGCTGGCCGCCAAGGTGACCAGTGCCGAGCCGAGCAACCTGCCCGCCTTCACCGGGGCAGCCGCGATCGCCGCCTTTGACGGCTCGGGCGGCCAGACCCACACGGGCGCCAAGGTTCCGGTGGAGAACACCGGCGGCGGGGGTACGGCCAACTCGCACTGGCGCGAGTCCGTCATGACCAACGAGCTGATGACCGGCTTCATCGCCCCGGGCGCCAGTCCCCTGAGTCTGATCACGGTCATGTCCCTGCAGGACATCGGCTACGTGATCGACGCGGCCGCCGCGGACAGCTACACCGTGACCAACCCGGTGCGCGCCCACGGGGACGTCGAGCATCTGCTGCAGCTGAAGGAGTTGCCGCTGCCGTTCGCGCCGAAGGTGGACTACGACGGTCCGGTCATCCGCCGCTGAGGCGCGCCGCCTCGTAGCGCACCCGCACCTCGCGAAACGTGGTGTCGCGCTTCAGCACCGTGAGCTCCGCCGGGTAGCGCACGACCAGGCGGCGCGCGCCCGCCCAGGCCACGGACAGCGCCGTGGTGTCCGGCGCACCGGCGGCCTGGAAGAGATTGCCGATGTCCTCCGAGACGCGGGCGCCCTCGAAGACCACCGAGAGGTTGGTGGAGGTGGCCTGCTCGTCACAGGTACGGCCGAAGAGGACCGCATCGTAGGCACCGTCAGGGGCGGGACGGCGCAGCAGTTCCGTGTTCTCGCAGCGGCGGCCGGCCACCGCGCAGGCGGCGAGCAGCGGCAGCAGTAGCGCCAGCGCCGCAACGCTCGCGCGGCAGGTCGGGTGGGTGGTATGCGGACGTGTCATGCCTCAGCTTCGTGGCCCCGGGCGGATGCGCTGGAAGTACGCGGCGTGGGGGCCCTGGTAGCCGCCGCGCAGTTCCTCGAACCAGGCCGGCGCCGTGACCTCGCCGGCGCCCCGGCGGGCGGTGAGCGGGTTGTGGCGCTCGAAGCGCCGATCCAGCAGCACCACGTGTTCCAGCAGCACCAGGAGCGCCGTGCGCAGGTGCCCGTCTCCGAAGTTCAGGGGGTTGCCGGGCAGGTCGGCCGGGCGGTAGCGCCGGTCCTGGCCGGCCGCCGACTCCACCAGCACCGGTGCCGCGCGGCCCAGGTCATCCAGCCGTAGCTGCTCCACGAAGCGGGCCGGGCGGGGCCGCAGCACGGCGTCCCGGAATTCCTCCACGTCGCGCAGCAGGCGTTGCCGGCGGCGTGACATCTCGCGCTCTCCCACCAGTTCCCCGACGCGCTGTTGCAGCGGCCGCGTGCGCCATTCCGCTTCGGGCACACGCACCCGGCCGGGAATGCCGTGCTCGGCCTGCACCTCGTTGGCGCGCGCCTCGAGCGCGCTGCACGCCCAGGTAAATGCGCCCAGCCGGCGCCGCAGCCGCTCCCAGCGCAGCACGTCCTCCGGTCCGGCCAAGGTGTGATCCCCGAGTGCGTCCCAGTCGGCCACGGCGCAGGTCAGAAACACCTGCGCGGGGGAGAGCGCATCCTGGTGCTGTCGCGGATTCATCGATCCTCCCCGTCACGGTCCACGCGCGCGGCCGCCCGGCCCACGGCCCGCTCGAGCAGGAGACCGGCGACCACCTCGAAGAGGCCGAAGAGCGCCACCCAGTCGCGCATGGGCGCCTCCATGAAGGCGTACGCCACACCAATGAGGAGCAAGCCGGAGGCCGTCGCGAAGCGCGCGGCCCAGCCCGGCGAGCGGATGCCCCGCGCGCCCTCACGCACCAGCAGCACCACGATCACCAGGGCCAGGGCAAAGAGGAGGCCGCCCGCTATCCTGATCAGATTCACCTGTGCACTCCGGGTCGGAGGTCGCGTTGGGTCAGCCGGCCGCCTCCGGCCACGCGGCGGCCACGAGCCGGGGGAGCAGTTCGCCGGCGGCACCGGCCAGGTAGAGCGCCCCGGGGGGCGCGGCGGCCGGATCCGGGTTCACCACCACCACCGTGGCGCCCGCTCGCTCGGCCAGCGGGATGAGGCCCGCCGCTGGATAGACCAGCGCCGACGTACCCACGGAGAGCAGCACCTGGCACCGGCCGGCCTCCGCACTGGCCCTGTGCAGCGTCGCCAGCGGCAGTGGCTCGCCGAACCATACCACATCGGGGCGGAGCGGAGCCCCGCAGGTGGGGCAGGGCGGAGGACCCTGGCCCTCCGCCGGCTCCTCGTAGTCGCGGATGATACGGCCTTCCGCCGAGCAGCGCACGCGGGTGATGTCCCCGTGGAGTTCCAGCACGTCCGTGCTCCCCGCGCGCCGGTGCAGCCCGTCCACGTTCTGCGTGACCAGCGTGAAGTGTGGCAGCTGCCGCTGCAGGGCGGCCATGGCATGATGGGCCGGGTTGGGCTCGGCGCGCGCCACCAGCGCGCGCCGCCAGGCGTACCAGCTCCACACCAGGGCGGGATCGCGCGCGAACGCCTCGGGCGTGGCCAGCTCCTCGGCGCGATAGCGGGCCCACAGTCCCGTCTGGGCGTCGCGGAAGGTGGGGATGCCGCTCTCCGCCGACACGCCGGCACCGCTCAGCGCCACCACCCGCCGGGCGGTGCGCAGGAGCTCGGCCGCGGCGGCCAGGGCGGCGTGCATGGCTCAGCCCACCTCCCCCACCATGAGCCGCACCCGGATCCCGCCGTTCACGGTCTCGAGCCGCGGCTCCAGCGCAATGCCCACCTGCGCTTCGAGGCGCGCGTCCGTGGAGAGGAAGGCCAGCCGCCAGCCGGGCGCCCGCGCGCGGGCCCAGTGGCCGAGGCCGGCGTAAAGGTCCCGGAGCGCCCGCACCTCCCCCACGCGTACGCCGTAGGGCGGGTTCACCACGATCCACCCTCGTCCGGGCGGCGGCTCGGCGGCGGAGAGCGCCGTTACGCTCAGCGCCACCTGGTGTTCGACGCCCGCCCGGGCGGCGTTCGCGCGCGCTGCCGCCACGCCGCCCTCGTCCCGGTCCGAGCCCACGATGGCCGCGGGCGGCTCGGCCACGATCTCCGCCCGTGCCCGCTCCACCTCCCGGGTCCAGGCGCGCAGGTCGGCGCCCGGCCAGTTCAGGCAGGCGTACGCCCTGGGCGTGCGGTCCGCGGCGGCCAGGCCAGGCGCGATGCCGCGCGCCAGGAGCGCCGCCTCAATGGGGAGCGTCCCCGAGCCGCACATGGGATCCAGGAGGGGCGCGGCGGGCGTCCAGCCGGAGGCCAGCAGCATGGCGGCACCGAGCGTTTCGCGGAGCGGCGCGCGGGCCACGGCCTGCCGGTAGCCGCGGCGGTGCAGCAGCGCGCCCGACGCGTCGGCGCTCACAGTGCAGCGATCGCGGTGGAAGCGTACCACGAAGAGCTGGGCCGCGGTGCCCTCCTCCTCCTCCGTCGATCCACCGACCGGTTCGGCGCCCGTGGCTGCGTGGACGGCGCGGTGCAACCGCTCCGCCACCGCGCCCTCGTGGTAGAGGCGGGACTTCCGGCAGCTGACGCGTAGTTCCACGCGCGCGCCGGCCGGTACATACTCCGCCCACGGCACCCGCGCACCGTGACGCTCGAGCTCATGGAATGTGCGAGCCTTGAAGGTGGCGGCCCGCACCAGGATACGGCTGGCCGTGCGCAAACGCAGGTTGGCCGCGTAGAGCATGGCCGCATCCGCCGGGAAAGCCACGCCCCCCGCCTGCTCCTCGGACGCAATGCCGAGCGCGCCCAGCTCCGCCGCGGTCAGCCGCTCGAGCCCTGGCGCGGTGACGGCAAAGCATGCCAGCTCCAGGCTCACCGCTCGCTCCCGCCGGGGGCGCTCAGCCACGGGGGCGCCGCGGCAACGACCGCCTCATAGACCGGGCAGTCGGGCGTGTGCGCGCCGGGCAGGTAGCCCGTGCTGAGCAGGAACTCACCCACGATCTCGCCGCCGGTGAAGCGGAAGGTCCGCTTGAAGAGCCTCACCCACTCCGGCTTGGTCTGGGGGTGATGTTTGTCCAGCCACGCGGCAAAGGACCCGTGCTCCGCGCGCAGCTCCAGCACGGTGGCCGCGTTGGCAATGACGGCATCCACCTTCAGCCGATTACGGACGATCCCCGCGTCCTGGAGCAGCCGCGCCCGGTCATCGGCATCGAAGGCGGCCACGCGGTCCACGTCGAAGTTCGCGAAGGCGCGGCGGAAGTTCTCCCGCTTCTTCAGGATGGTCAGCCAGGAGAGTCCGGCCTGCATGATCTCCAGGGTGAGCCGCTCGAGGAGCACGTTGTCTTCCCGTTGCGGGAAACCGTACTCCGTGTCGTGGTACGGGCCGTGGTAGGGGTGGCCGGGCGCGGCGGTGCAGTAGCTCATGCCCGGGTGTCCAGTCGGCAGGGCGGCAGCGTGCTCACCCGGTGTCCTCGATCGTTCAGCCCGTGCCGCGCCATTCAGCGGCCGGGACCGTACGGCACGTTGAGCCGCAGGCGCTGCGATACCCAGACGGGCACCGGCTCCCGGTTGAGGAGCGCCGGCCGGAAGCGGAACTGCATGGCGGCCCGCGCGAGGATCGTGTCCACGCCCGCATGTCCCGACCCGTTGCGGATGCGCACCTCCGACACGCGGCCGTAGATGCCCACGCGCATGGATACCTCCCCCTCCTGCCGACCCTCCGGCAGCAGCACGCGGCGGTCCAGAGCGCGGCCCAACTCCACGCTGAGCAGGCGGGCGCTCTCCCGCCGGTCCATGGTGTCGGGCCGGCATTCCTCGCTGTGCCCCACGCTCACCCCCAGGGTCCCGGCGCGCTCCAGCCGCACGAGATAGGTACGCGAGCGGGCGCGGGACCCGCCGTAGGCGGCCATGTCCAGCGTGCGCAGCCGCTCCTGCACCTGGCCGGGGAGTCCGCCTGCCATACCCGTCCCGCCGGTCTCCAGCAGGCGGACGCCCGCCGGCGCGCCCGTGGAATCAAAGGACGCCGCCAGGGTGGCGTGCGTCCCCTCCGGCAACTTCCCAGCCAGCGCGCCGCGCAGCGCGGCCACGTCCATTATGGCCTCTGGCGGCGGCACCGGCGGCTCGGTGCTTACCATGCAGGGGAGGCGATAGGGATGCCGCCAGTCGGGGTTGAGGAGGGGGCTCAGTGAACCGCGGACGGCAACCCCGGCGCAGGCCGCGCACAGCATCCCGACGCCCACCGCGAACGCAGCCATGCCGGGCGGCTTACTTCCGCTCATGTACTCGTTGCCCGTTGACGATGGAACGGTCCACCCGTACGTCCAGCAGGCGGCTTGAACTCATGGATCCATCACCTCATTCTCGTTCGGGACGGCGACCTGGAATCCGGTACCCCGCAGCCGATCGCGAAGGGCTGCCGGATCCTGCCGGCAGAAGAGCCAGTTGAGGTTCGGCAGTGTATACGTGAAGCGTCCATCGGGCGAATGCTCCAGCCGGCGGCCGTGCACATAGTATGCGTGCATCCCGTGCTCCCTGATCAGCCGTTCAACCACGCCCTGCTCATGGCCGGGTCCGAGCACTTCCATGATCAGGGAGTCCACGCGCTCCAGAGCGTGCCGTCCTCCATCCAGGAAGGACATCTCGGCGTTCTCCACGTCAACCTTGAGGCAGAGCGGCCCCGTCGGCAGCGCCGGCAGCAGGGCGTCGAGGGTGAGGACGGCCACATCCCTGACGGGGCCTGGCAGTGTCCCCTCACGGGGCTCCAGCGTCCCCTGGGAGGGATCGACCGGATGCATGTGGAATACCTGCCGACCCGGCGCCGCGCCGAGCGCCGCCTCGTGGCCGTGGACATGGGTATAGCCGCTGCGCGCCACGTTGGAGCGGAGCAGGGCCGCCAGTTCCGGATGCGGTTCGAACCAATGAACCGGGCCCGCGAAGCCGCTCCCGCGCACCTGGAATACGTAATAGCCCAGGTGTGCGCCCACGTCCACGAAGCTCGCGGCGTCGTGGACCAGGTGTGCCGCGAGCGCAAGCGAGGCGCCCTCGCCGGGGTCCTGTTCGGGCCGTCCCAGGATCATGACCGAGGGTGCCGACGCCGGTAGCAGGACACGCAGATCCGGATGAATGCCGAGGTTCGTCTCGAGCGGCGGTTGCCGGCGCGCACTCTGTGCTTCCAGAATTCGTCGCAGAGCATGGATCGCAGGACCATGCTTGCGCGCCGGCGGCCGCAGAGCCGCGCGGCGGACGAGCCATGACGTTCCCGGAACGCGGGCCAGCAGGCCCCATGGCTTCATGCGAAAGACGCAGCCCACACCGCGGCACTCGGCCCGGTGCCGCTCATGAGATAGCGCGGGCGCCTACTTCCGCTCATACACCACCCGGCCACCCACCACCGTGAGGTCGACCCGCGCATCCGGGATGCCGTCCGCATCCATCTCCAGAATGTTTCCGGAGAGGACCACCAGGTCGGCCAGCTTGCCGCGCTCCAGCGTGCCCAGCTCCGCCTCCAGGAATGCGCCATACGCGTTGGCGGCGGTGTAGGCGCGCAGCGCCTCCGCCACGGTGATCTTCTGCTCCGGGACCCAGCCGTCGGGGTTGGCGCCGTCGATGGTGGCGCGCGTCACGGCGGCGTGGATGCCGAGCAGCGGATCCATGGGGGCCACCGTCCAGTCACTGCCGAACATGAGGCCGGCGCCCGCATCCAGCAGGGAGCGGAAGGCGTAGGTGCCCTTCACACGCTCGGGGCCGATACGGTTGCCCGCCCAGCGGCCGTCGTCCACGGCGTGATACGGCTGCATAGCGGGCAGTACGCCCAACTCCGCGAAGCGCGCGATGGCGGCCGGCGTGAGGTGCTGCGCGTGCTCGATGCGGAAGCGACGGTCGCGCGCCCCGTGCTGCGCGGCCACATCGGCAAACGTCTCCAGCAGCCAATCGTTCGCGCGGTCGCCGATGGCGTGCACGACCACCTGCAGCCCGGCGGCGTCCGCGGCCGCGATCTGCCGGGCCAGTTCGGTGGTGTCACTCACCGTGAAGCCGCGCGTGGAGGGGTCGTCCGTGTAGGGTTCGTAGAACCATGCGGTGGTGGAGCCCAGCGACCCGTCCACGAAGCCCTTGAGGCCGCCCCAGCCGAGCATGGCGTCCCCCCGCCCATTGGCCTCCACCTCTGCGCGCAGCCGCTCCCAGGTGGCCAGCGGCACGTAGGAGGCCACGCGCACCCGCAGCGCCCCCGCCTCCCGGGCGCGCCGGTAGGTGGCCAGGTCGTCCCAGCCGCCCATGTCCTGCACCAGCGTGACACCCATCGAGAGCGCATGCTCCTGCGCCCGCGCGAAGGCGGCGTCCCGCTCCGCCTCGGAGGGCTCGGGCATGTGCGGGTAGACCAGGCCCATGGCCTCATCCTTGAGCACGCCGGCGGGCGCCCCGGCGGCGTCCCGCACGATGAGCCCGCCCGCCGGGTCGGGCGTCCGTGCCGTGATGCCCGCCAGCTCCAGCGCGCGGGAGTTGGCCAGCGCCATGTGGCCGTCCAGGCGGTTCACGAAGACCGGGTTCTCGGGCGTGAGGGAGTCGATCCAGGCGCGCCTGGGCAGCGGCGAGCCCTCCCAGAGCTCGTGGTCCCAGTCCCCGCCGGTGATCCACTGGCCCGGCTCCAGCCCCGCCGCGAAGGCGCCGATGCGGCGCGCGAACTCCTCCGGCGTGGCCGCGTCCCGCAGGTCCACGCTGGCCAGCTGGAAGCCGCCACTCATGAAGTGCGCGTGGTCGTCGATGAAGCCGGGCGTGACCAGCCGGCCCCCGAGTTCCAACACCCGGGTGTCAGGGCCCATGTAGCGGGCCACGTCGGCCGCGGAGCCCACCATCACGATGCGGCCGTCGGAGACGGCCAGCCCGGCAGCGGGCGCGGCCCCCGGCACACCGGTCCAGACCACGCCGCCGGTGAGCACCAGGTCGGCAGCCTCGGAAGCGGAGTCGGAACAGGCCGCGCACGGGAAGGTCGTGAGCAGGAGGAGGAATAGGCGTCGTCGCATGGTTCCTCTGCAGTGAAGGACGTGCTGGGGAGGATAGCGCCCGCGCCCGGCGCCCGGCCAGCGCAGCGCGAACGTAACCCTTGCGCATAACAATTAACCCATGTAATGTAATTACCAGATCAAGGAAAAGGATCCGGTTGGCCGCCCTGACGTGCCGGCTGCCTCGTTCCCGGTCCGCCTCCACGGTGCTACGGCCCGACGCCGGGGCCTGGTGGCGGCCGCCGGCGGTGCCGCTCTCGCGGGCGGGTCCCCCTGCGGGATGCCGGCCGGATCCGAGTGTACGGGGCTCCGTGAATGCCGACGGGTGGCTGCGGAGTTGCCAGGCCCCCGTCGCGCCACGTGCCGCCGCGGCCGGCGGGTGGTCACGGGCGCCGTCGGGCCCTCAGCCCGGCGGTGGCCCACCCGCTTCACCGGCGTCCGGGAGCATCCGGCCCGCGCGGCCTCTCACGCGGGTCCGGGGCATGCTTCCGGGCGCTGGGCAGCGCTTCCGGAACCGGGTGGATGGGTGTCATGGCGTTCGTGCTTTTCATCGTGATCTGCTTTGCGATGTGCGGCGGGGAATGGCTGTGGAAGCACCGCCCGCATTGAGCCACGCCCGGCCCACCCGACCAGCCTGGCACCCGCACCAACGACCACGCCCCGGCGCCCGTCCGAAGACCGGCGCCGGGGCGCGTTTCATGTGCGGCTCAGCGGCTCAACGCTGATCCATCCACACGTCTTCCACGATGGCCAGCGGACGGGCGTGCTGCTGACCGTTGACGCTGAGGGTCACCACGAAGCTGCCGGCACCCACCCGCGGACCCTGATTGTCATCCGGGTCTTCCGGGTCTTCGCGCAGGTTCCACTCGATGCGGTTGAGCCCCGCCCGCGCAGGCACCTCGATCGTGCGGATCACATCGGCGCTGCCCGCCTCCCGGATGGTGAGCGTGGCCTGCCCGCGCGGAGCCGACCCCAGATAGAAGCTCAGGAAGGCGCCGTTCGGTGCGCCGCGGCCGACCCAGCCCTTGTTGCCCGTCACGGGCCGGCTGTAACGCGTGTCCGACCTCCACAACACCGCCTCGCGGGGCTGGAAGAGGTGCACGTCGCTGGCGAGCACCGCGGGCGTCATCTGCTGCAGCGGCGTGATGTCATCCATGATCTGGACGCTGTAGGAGTGCGTGGCCAGCACCAGGTCATTGTCCCGCGGATGGACCAGCACGTCGTCCACGCGCCCGGTGGCCAGATTCGGCATGAGCCGCTCCCAGCTCTGCCCCTGGTTCAGCGAGACGAAGAAGCCGTTCTCCGTGCCCACGTAAAGCAGGTTGGGGTTGCGTGGGTCCTGGCGCACGGTGTTCACGTTGCCGAAGGCGGGCAGGTTGGACGTGATGTTGGTCCAGCTCTGCCCGTAATCGCGCGTCACGTAGACGTGGGGCCGCATGTCATTGTCCAGCGCCCCGTCCAGCGACGCGAAGGCCATGGCGGGATCGAAGTGGGACGCCTCCACGCGCGACACGTAGTACTCCATGGTCCCGCCGGGCATGTTCTGGCCCACCTCGGTAAAGGTCTCGCCGCCGTTGCGGCTCACCTGGATGTTGCCGTCGTCGGTGCCCACCCAGAGCAGCCCCGGGATGACGGCCGACTCGGACACGCTGACACTGTTGCCCCACACGTTCACGCCGTCGTTGCGGGACAGGATGCACGGCTGGCCCGGCGGGGTGCGCCCGCACCGGCCCAGGTCGTAGGGCGTGCCCATGATGTTGAGCGCGCGAATGTCCACGCCCTTCGTCAGGTCCGGGCTCATGCTGTACGTATCACCCCGGTCGTGGGAGGTGAACATGCGGTTGCCAGCCACGTGGATGGTGCGCGGGTCGTGGGGCGAGAGCACGAACGGCGTGCTCCAGTTCCACTGGATGCGCGTGTCGGCGGGCGGCGTCGGCACGATGTTGCCCAGGTTCTCACCGTTGTTGCTGGGTGTGCGCGGCCGGATGCTGCCGCCGCCGTCACCGTTCAGATGGACGCGGCGCACGTTGCCGTTCTGCGATTCGGCGTAGACGATGGTGTAGTCGGTCGGGTCCACGGCCGTGTAGAAGCCGTCACCGCCGCCCACGCGGTACCAGTCCTGGGGCAGGATGCCGCCGCTCCGCACGGAGCTGGGGCCACACCAGCTGCCGTTGTCCTGCAGCCCGGTGCAGACGTAGTAGGGCCGGCGCATGTCCACCGAGGCGTGGTAGGGCTGGCCCACCGCCCAGCCGCGCAGGGACTCCCACGCCTCGCCACCGTCGTACGTGACGTCCACCGAGCCGTCGTTGCCGTAGAGAACGTGATCCCCATCCGCGGGATCCACCCAGATGGCGTGGTGGTCCACGTGGCCCAGGCCGCGCATGGTCTGGAAGGTCCGGCCACCGTCCGTGGACTTGTACGCCTGCACGCCGCCCGTGTAGACGATCTCCGGGTTCTGCGAGTGCACGCGGATCTGGCTGAAGTACATGGCCCGCACGTTGTGGTTGCTGCGGAACTCCCAGTTCTGCCCGCCGTCCATCGAGCGCCAGACGCCGTCGGCGTTGGGATCCGTGACGTCCTGGCCCGCGTCTTCGGCCTCGTCGCGCCGCTCCCGCTCAGCATCCCACTCGGCCTCCGTCATGGCGGGCGCGCGGTCCGCCGCTACCTCGATCTGCGCGTAGATGACGTTCGGGTTGGAGATGGACCAGTCCAGGGCAACACGCCCCATGGTGCCGCCCGGCAGCCCGTTGCCGGACAGGCGGATCCAGTTCTCTCCGCCGTCCGTGGAGCGCCAGATGCCGCTGCCCGGTCCGCCGCCCACGAAGCAGCACGACGTGCGCCGCCGCTGATAGGTGGCCGCGTAGAGGTTGTTCGGGTTCGACGGGTCGACGATCAACTCCGTGGCGCCCGTGTTCTCGTCCACGTAGAGGGTCTTATCCCACGTGCGGCCGCCGTCGCTGCTCTTGTAGACGCCACGCTCCGGCGACGGGCCGAAGAGCGAGCCGTTGGCCGCCACCCAGACCACGTTTGGATTGGTGGGGTGCACGCGGATGCGCGCGATGGTCTGCGTGGCCTCGAGCCCCATGTGCTGGAAGCTCTCGCCGCCGTCGGTGGACTTGTAGACCCCGTAGCCGTAGGAGGAGCTCTGCCGATTGTTGGCCTCACCCGTGCCCACGTAGACCACGTCGGGGTTGGAGGGCGCGATGGCCATGTCCCCGATGGAGGCCGTCTCGTATTCGCCGAAGACGTTCTCGAAGGTGATGCCGTTGTTGGTGGTCTTCCACACCCCGGCCGTGGCAAAGCCCACGTAGTAGGTGTAGGGGTCGGCCGGGTTCACTTCGATGTCGTCGACGCGCCCACCCTGCTGGATGGGGCCGATCTCCCGCCATTCGAAGCCCTGCAGCAGCGGGCTGGTGGGTGCGTTGATCACCTGGTTCTGACCACCCTGGGCCAGGGCGGGGGCGGGCAGGGCCAGGAGGAGCGCCATTAGCGCAGCGCCGAGCGTGCAGCGCTGCTTACCGAGCAGGCTCATGAGGGTCTCCTTGTGACGGGAACTGCGGGGCCGGTTCATTCCGGCGCCGGTATGAAAATTTGTATACATTGGTATCCTGCCAATCTTCTCCTCCGGTGTGCCCCGGTCAAGGAAAATCGGGCGGCGCACGGGGGGCCGGGAACGGTGGGCGGGGCCACGGAAAGCGCGCCGAACGCCGCCGTGCGAGCGCCTCCTAGGACACGCCCGTGAGCACCTCGAGCATGCGGTTGATGGCCCCCGTGTTGCCCACCCACCGCGCCACGATGACCAGGTCGCCGGCGGGATCCACGTAGATGACGTTGTTGCCAGCGCCCAGGTGGAAGAATGCCTCGGGCGGACCGGCGCTGAAACGCGGCCGCTCGCCGGCGTTCAGGTAGAAATTCATGAAGCCGTAGGTGGCGTTGGCCGGCCCCGGCGTGCGCGCCATGGCAAGCCACTCCTCCGACAGCAGCCTCTCGCCGTCCCACACACCGTTGCGGGCCGTGAGCAGCCCGAAGCGCGCCATGTCCCGGGCGCTGATGAACATGCCGCCGCCCCAGTGGCTGCCGCCGCTCACCGACTGCACGAGCTGCCCGTCGATGACCACCCACGAGTTGTCGTAGCCCATCCAGCGCCACGTGGGGCTGGCCCCGATCGGGTCCATGATGTGCTCGCGCAGCACCTGCGGCAGCGGCCGGCGCCAGACGTTCAGCGCCGCCAGCGCCAGCAGGTTCACGCGCGTGTCATTGTACTCGAAGCGGGTGCCGGGCTCGCGCCGCTCGCGCGCCCGGTCCGCCTCCAGCTCCCGCGCCGGCCGGTCCGCCCACTCCGGCTTGCCCCACAGCGTACCCTGCCAGTCGCTGGTCTGGCGCAGCAGATCGTCCCAGCGGATGCGCGCGTTGTGCTCCGAGCTGAAGGGCTCCAGCAGCTCGAACGCGTCATAAGCGACGCCGCCGGTCGGCGTTCGAACGCGTGCGCCGTGAAAGGTGGCGCTTTCTTGCAGGTGAAGGTCCTGCCGGAGGAATTGACGGTCTCACCTCCGTAGCTACGGGCGGGCTGGTTGCGGGTAACCGGACTGGTCATGCCGCCCGGACAGAAGT
>Ga0214473_10003489_pt1 | contig 19040 bp, 14 predicted proteins | sample RVTome_7_FD_203509 | JGI IMG/M metagenome (GOLD analysis project Ga0214473, IMG submission 203509) | Soil microbial communities from uranium-contaminated site in the Upper Colorado River Basin, Wyoming, United States - RVT98D197 | ecosystem: Environmental > Terrestrial > Soil > Contaminated >... | reverse complement strand
CGCGGCGCCCAGCAGCGCCCACTCCCAGACGGCGCCGCTCCCCCGCTTGTGCAGGCGCAGCCAGAGCCAGAGCAGCAGCGAGACCGCGAAGAGCGAGCCCGCGTGGGAAAAGCCTGGGGCCAGCGTCATGTAGTAGAGCGCCGGCGTGCCGAGCCACAACGCGACTACGCTGAGACTCGCCACCGGCTCGGCGAAGGCGCCGAAGCGGCGCAGTGCGTCGTGAATCAGCAGCAGGCCCAGCAGGCCGTAGAGCGAAGACGCGTAGCAGACCGCGGCCAGGTACGGCAGCCCGTAGCCGTCGGCCGGGAGCTGTGCCCCCAGCGCGCGCGCCGCCAGCACGCCGGCGTGGGCCGCGAGGTAGAACGGGGACCACAGCAGCGCCGAGCCCATCGGGCCGAAGTTGATGTGGCGGCCCGTCGTGGGGTCGCGCTGCTCCAGGAACGTCTGCTTGAAGCCGCGCAGGCTCTCGGGGCTCTGTTCGTAGAAGTGCCGATACTCGTTGCCGAAATCGAGGTCCCGGTCGAAGACTGCCGAGCGCAGGTAGGCGAAGTACTCGATCTCGTCCGAGGCGCGCAGCCTGGGCGTGACGAGGGGCAGCGTGACGACGAAGAGGCCGATCAGCAGTCGCACGGGAGCGCGGGCCGCGAGGCGGGCGGCGCGAATGCGCCCGGCCAACGGGGACGCCGGCGATTCTCGCCCGTTTGCGCGGAGAGCGTCAAGGCAGGCGCGCCAGCAGGCTAGAATCGCTCGCAGAGCGCCCGCCTTGAGAATCTCCACCCGCCTCGCGAACCTGCTGCTGCTGGGGGCCTCCAGCCTGGCCGCGCTGGCGCTGGGCGAAGCGGCGCTGCGTTCCGCCTGGCCCCAGCCGCTCGATGCGGCCTACGTCTGGCCTGACGGCACGCTGCGTCACCTGCCTTCGTTCCGCTACACCTACACGCGGCGGGACTTCTCGAACGTCGTGAGCTACAACGCCCTCGGCCTCCGCGGCCGCGAGCTGACCGCCAGCCCCGCTCCGGGCACGCTGCGCCTGGCAGTTCTGGGCGACTCGTTCGTGGAGGGCAAGCAGGTCGGGGACGACGAGGTGTTTACGGCGCGACTCGAGAGCCTGGCGACGGCAGCCGGCCGCCGACTCGAGGTCGTGAACGCGGGGGTCGGGGGCTACGGCACCGGCGACGAGCTGCTGCTCTGGGAGCGGGCGATCGCACCAATGGGCCCGTCGGTCGTGCTGGTCGGCTTTTTCGCAAACGACGTCCGCAACAACGTCGATCGCGCGTTGTTCGACTGCCGGGACGGGCGCCTGCTCCAGGTCCAGGAGCCGCCGCGCCCCCGGGTGCGCTGGCTGTACGAGGCTCAGAAATCCCTGGTGGCCCGCTCGCACCTCGCGTATCTCGTGAAGAACGCCGCGCGCGGCGCCGCTCCCGACGCCCCGGAGCGAGTCGCCGGCGCGTGGCTCGTGGAAGACGAGGAGGTCTTTGCGCTCGACCCGTCGCCGCGCATCCAGCGTGGCTGGACGCTCACGCTGGCGCTGCTCGACGAGCTGCGCCGGCGCGTCGAGGCCGCCGGCGCGCGCTTCGCCGTGGTGGCCGTTCCGAACCGCTATCAGGTGGACGACGCCTGGTGGAGCCAGCACGTCCGACGGCTCGGCCTGGACCCCGCGGCCTTCGACCGGCGCACGCCGCAGCGCCGGCTCGGCGAGTGGGCGGCTCGCACCGGCAGCGAGCTGATCGACCTGCTCGACGCTTTCCGCGAGGCGAACCGCGCCAACCGCTTCTACTACGTGGTCGACGCCCACTGGAACGCGGCCGGCCACCGCCTGGCTGCCGAGACGTTGCTGCGCGAGCTCGCAGCCCGGGGCCTGCTCACAGCATCCGCGCCAGCACCGCCTTGAACGGCAGCGGCAACTCGAGCACGCGGCGCCGGTCCGCGGCGTCGAGTCCGCCCAGCAGGCGTAGCACCACGACGTAGAGCGCTAGGCCCAGCAGTGCCAGGCCCACGAGTGGCAGCAGGCCCGCGAGGGTGGCGGCAGCACCTGGGGCCGCGGCAGGCGGAGGCAGCGCGCGGATCAGCGGGATCAGCGCAGCCGAGAAGGCGGCGCTGGCCAAGGCCACACGCAAGCCAAAGTCGTGCGGAAATGTCAGCTTCAGTTGCCGTACGGCGTAGACGAGCGTCACCGCCCGCGCGGCCAGTCGCGCCAGCGTGACGGCGAGCGCCACGCCCAGCACGCCGTAGCGCGGCAGCAACAGGGCCGACAGCGGCAGGCTCAGCACGGCCACCAGCTGCGAAAGCACGACCGCGCGGTATCGCTCCAGCACCAGCAGCACCTGCTGCGGCACGTGCAGCAGCATGTCGCCGAAGGTACACACGACGAACACCAGCACCAAGCCGCTGCCGGCCACGTACTTGGGGTAGAGCGTCTGGATCAGCCGCGCCGTCAGCAGCGCCAGCCCCACTCCCGCGGGCAGCACCAGCAGCCAGACCAGTCGGGTCAGGCTGGCGTGGGCCTCGCGCAGCGCGCCCTCGTCCTGCCGCTGCTGCACGCGCGTGAAGAGTGGGGTTCCCACCCCGCTGAGCGGCGTCGCCACGTAGCTCACGAAATCGCGGGCGAACTTGTACGCGAACCCCAACACCGCCACCTGCTCCAGGCCCAGCAGCGCCGCCGCGAGGAACACCACGAACTCCACGTCGGTGAGCCAGGTGGCGAGCTGGATCAGGTACGAGACCCCGGCGTAGCGTGCAAAGCGCGCGGCGAGCGGCGCCTGGAGCTGCGCGAGCGCGTTTTCGGCCGGCAGAGCCGCGGTCACGCGATGCGCCTGCCACCAGGCCAGGAGCACTGCGACCGCCGGGGTGATCACGATGCCGAGCAGCACGCCGCCCACACGCCAGCCCGCCCAGAGGAAGGCGGTCACGAGCACGGGCTGGAGCAGCGTGACCACGATGCTGATCGCGTTCCAGGCACGCTGCTTGAAGTAGGCCGTCAGCACTTTCATGTGCACGTCGTACAGCGCTCCGAACAGCAGCAGCGCGCCGACGACGGCCACGAAGACCGATCCCTGGCGCTCGATCTGGCCCGCCAGCTCGCGCTTGGCCAGGGCCTGCTCCAGCAGCGCGGCCGCTTCCGCCGCAGGCCCGCCGCGGAGCGCCTCGGCTCGCCGCTCGAGCCGCGCGGCCTCGGCTCGCTCCTGAGACGCGATAAAACGGCTGAGCGGCCGCTCGAGCGCGAGCAGGCCGAGCAGCAACGCTACGAGGACCAGCAGCTTGACGCGGATCACCTGGCGGATCAGGCGCCTGACGCCCTCGCGCCCGCTGCGCTGCTCGACCTCGGGCAGGAAGCGCGGCAGCGTCCGCTCGATCCCGAGGTCGGCATTGAAGCCCAGCGTCGCCGCCAGGCTCGTGATCAGGAACAGCAGCCCGACCTGCTCCAGAGAGAGCACACGGTAGAAGACCACGCTGGCCACGAGCGCCACCAGGAAACGCGCGGGCAGCAGCAGCGTGTTCCACGCCGTGGCGGAGAGCACCTGGCCAGAGAGCGTGGGGATGCTCGACATCGCGCGCTTATACTATCCCGCGTGTCGCAAGCGGCCCTCCACGCGCCCCGCGCGGCGCGCTGCGGGTCGCGCGATCGCTGATCGAGCACTCGCTGCTCGTGGGGTTCGGCCTGCTGGCCGCCGCCGTCGTTGGCGAGGCCGCCTTGCGCCTGCTGCACGGCCAGCCGCTTTGGCCGCTGCTGTTGCCGGAGCCTTACGTCGACAACCAGCTGCTCTACCGGGAAAACCCGACCCGCCTCTACGAGCTGCGCCCTGGCGCGGACGGCGTGGTGGGCAGGGATCACGTGCGCATCCACGTGAGCGCCCAAGGCTTGCGCGACGCGCGGGAATACGCGACACCCAAACCCCGGGTGTGCGCCGGCTGCTGGTGCGGGGCGACTCCTTCACGTTCGCGGGCAAGGTGCCCAGACGTTCCCCAAGAGGCTCGAGGGGTTGCTGAACGCCGTGAGCGCGGGCGCGCGCTATGAGGTGCTGAACCTGGCGGTGCCCGGCTACAACGCGCGCCAGCAGAGGCTGAACCTCGAGGAACGCGGCCCAACCTTCGTGCCGGACCTCGTGATCGTGGCGTTCGTGCTGAACACGAGCAGCTGGCGCGTTTCTGCTCGCAGCACGGGCTCGAAGCCGGAGGCGCTGTGGGTGGCGCGCGACGACCACCACCCGAACGGCGAAGCCCAGCGTCGCGCAGCCGGGGCCATCTTCGAGGGCCTGCGCCGGCTGGGTTTCGTCGCGCCCCGGAGCGCCTGAAATCTCAAGCGCCGACGCTGCGTCCTGCCTTGCCCAGGCTCGCAGCCAGCGCGAGGATCCGGGCGGCGCGGGCGCCGTACGTGTGGGGGCGCACGGCCTCCCAGGCAGCCTGCTCGCGCCGCTGGCGCTCCGGGTCGGAGAGAGCCGTCAGCAGCGCCCCAGCCAGCGCCTGGGTGTCGCCGCGGGAGAAGTAGTAGCCGATCTCCCGCGGCAGCACCTCGGCCAGCGCGGGGATCTCCGGCAGCACCACGGCGCGGCCGACGGCCATGTACTCGAAGAGCTTGAGCGGCGAGCCCGAGACCTCGCGCACCGTGTCGGGCATCACCAGCACGTCGGCGGCCTGCAGGTACGGAATCACTTCTTCCTGGGGCCTTCGCCCCGCCCAGATCAGCGCTCCGTCCACGGCCAGCGCGCGGGCCAGCGCTACGGTTTCGGGCGCCTCCTCTGGTCCCTTTCCCACGAGCGCCAGCCGCACGTCGGGCGCCGCGGCGCGCACCTGCGCGAACGCGGCGAGCAGCCGGTCGATTCCGCGGTTGACGAACGTCAGGCCGGCGTAGACGATCAGGCGCGCCCCGGCGTCGAGCCCGAGTCGGGCCCGCGCGGCGGCGCGATCGCCGGGTACGAAGCGCCCGGCGTCGAAGGCGTCGGGGATCACGCTCACCTCGCCCGCGGCGCGCCAACCCTCGCGCTCGAGCTGACGCCGGAAGTCCCCGGTCAGCGAGATCACGCCAGCACAGCGCCCGAGTGATACGCGATCCAGACGCCTGAGCCAGGGCTGTACCCAACGCTCGCGCGCCCGCGACGGGTTCTCGCTCTCGAGGTCGTGAGCCTCGTAAAGCACCGGCAGCCCGAGCAGGGGCCCGAACAGCGCCGACCACCAGGCGGCGCAGATCACGTCCCGCACGAACACCACGTCCCAACGCCGGCCGCGCAGGCGCTCCCACGCCATCACCATGGCGGTCAGTGCGGCGAACAACGAGCGCTCGAGGTAGTACCAGAGCGTCGAGCGGTACAGGCGCGACAGCTTTCCGACCGCCGGGCGCGGCAGGTGGCGCGCGCCGAGCTCGGCAAAACGCGTCGGCTCGCGCAGCCAGCGCGGGATCAGCGCCAGCGTAGGGGTCAGACGCTGCAGCGCCTGCAGCGTGGAGAAGGTCTGGATCGCGTTGGCCGACTGCAGCGTCAGGCTGGTCGGGTACGCGATGTAACAAAGGCGCGGCGTGGCCGGCGTGGGCGCTCCTTCTCGAGTCGGAGGCGGCACGAGAAAAGACCCCACGCTACTCCCGGGCCGCGCCGGGTGTCAAAGCGTCGAAGCGCTCGAGCGCTCGGCTTGACGCGCCGGCTCCCGCAAGCGAGGATCGAACGCGAGCTCGGGCTGGGGACGGGAGCGAGGTGGAGGCGCTGATGAATCGAACGATGCGCGCGTGGGCCCTGACGCTGGGCACGGGAGCGCTCCTGGCGGCGCTGCCCCAGCGCCCGCTGCGGGCGGGCGCCGAGCGGGCCCCGGAGTTCAAGCCGCCCCGCGGCCTCGAGGACATGGAGATCCCCGTGCCGGCGGACAACCCGCTGACAGCGGGCAGGATCAAGCTGGGCGAGCAGCTGTTCTTCGACAAGCGCCTCTCCAAGACCAAGGCGATGTCGTGCGAGAGCTGTCACGTGCCGGAAAAAGGCTGGACCGACGGTCTGCCGCTCTCGACCAAGTTCGACGGCAGCCTGAACACGCGTCACTCGCCCACCCTCTACGGCGTCGCCTATGCGCCCGACCTCTACTGGGACGGCCGCGCCAAGGGCTTGGAAGCCCAGATCCTGGCGGCCTGGAAGGGCCAGATGGGCGCCGATCCCGACGCGGTGGCCAAGGAGCTCGAGGCAATCCCGGGCTACAAAGCGGCGTTCGACGCGGAGCTCGGGGGCGGTCCCAGCGGCGAGCGCATCGTGAAGGCCCTGGCCAGCTTCGTGCGCACGATCCACGCCGGCGACACGCCCTGGGACCGGGGCCGCGCCGGCCACGCCGCCAAAGAGGGGTTCAAGGTATTCTCCGAGGTGGCACGCTGCACGCTCTGCCACCTGCCCCCGCTCTACTCCGACACGCTATTCCACAACGTCGGGATCGGCTTCGACGGCAGCACGCCCGACCTGGGGCGCGGCAAGCACCTGGCCGACACGGCGGCCAAGGCCGGTCAGACCGCGCCGCCCGAGACCGAAGCGCTGAAGGGCGCTTTCAAGACCCCAAGCCTGCGCGGCGCCGCGCTTTCCGGGCCCTACTTCCACGACGGCCGCAGCGCCACCCTCGAGGAGGCGGCGGACTTGATGCTGAAGGGCGGGATCCCCAACCCGAACCTCGACGAGAAGCTCAAGCCCGCGACGCTCACGCCGCGTCAGCGTGAGCAACTGCTCGCGTTCCTCAGGAGCCTGACCCTGGACAGCGCTGCATACAAGCGGCCGACGCTGCCATAGGGCTCGCGACGGCGCCGTCGCGGAGCGCGTCGAGCCCTGCTGCGCCGTGCCGAATCGGCTGCGAGCGACCGAGCCGCCTCAGGCGCCGAATTGCCGCAGGTGGTGATCGAAGTGCTTGTGGACGAATACGCCCCAGTCTCGCCCTGTCATGCGGCCAAACAGGGCGTGGTCGGGCCAGTCGCCTTGGGATCCGCGGGCGGCGAATCGATCGAGCAACCCTCGACCAGCGCGTCGAGCACCTTCCGAGCGGTGGCGGCGAGCCGCATTGACCACGCCGTGGGAGCGCAGGTAGAGTGGCGCGACTCGCAGAGCCTTCGGTGATCACCCCCCTGCTGCTGGCACTCGCCGTCCTCGGACAGCCGCTGCGGCAGGAGTCGTTCCGGGTCGCACAACCCTCCGAGGCCGTCGCGGTGCTCACGGCAAGCTGCGAGCGCTGTGCCTGGGGCCGCAAGGGGCGCGAGGCGGCGGCGCTTTCGCTCTCGGTCGATGGTCGCTACTCACAGCACCTGCTATTGCTCAAGGGCGCAGAGCCCGCGGAGTATCGCGTGGCACTGGGTCCGCTCGCGCCTGGCACTCACCGGCTGAGCGTCAGCTTGGATCGGGAGGCGAGCGCCGCGGGGGTGCGGCGCGTCGGCGTCAGCCAGCTCGAGATCCTGACGACCCCGCAAGGCGCCGGCGAGTACGCGGCGCTGGCCTTCGCTCCCCGGCTCCATCCGAGCGTTGCGAGCGCGCAGGGCTTCGTCGGCGTCCCGCTGCTGCTCTGGTATGAGAGCGAGCCGACGCCGCGCGGCAGGCGGATCCGTTACTCCGCGATCCTCAGCGGGGCCGGGCCCGGGACCCCGGTCGATCGGCTGATGGCGGTCTGGGGCCGCGCCACGGACATCCTGTTCGTCTACGCCGTCGAGCTGGACGCAGCGGGGCGGGTCCTCGGCGAGGAGTTCGCGGGGCCGGGCGGCACACCCACGCCCTTCACCGGCGGCCGCGACGGTCGCCACCCGCTGCTCTGGCTGACTGCCGATGGCGGGCTTGCCGAGCGCGGCGAAACGACATCGCGCCACGCACCGGCGCCCTTCGCCTTCGGTTTCGTGGGCGCGCCGCGCGAGGCCGTGATGGACGCGAACCCCTGGACCTATCGTGTGATGATCCAGGAAGTGGCGCGCCGGGGGCTGCTCGTGGCCGATGCGCGGCAGGGCTCCGGGCGCATCCCGGATCCGCGCCGTTTCGCCTACGTGGAGGCGTGCGGCGAGCTGAAGGACGCGGCGCTCTCGCTCGAGGTGGGCACCGCGCGCGGCGACAAGGTCCGTTGGCGCGCCTCGGACGAGGGCGGCCCCGAGTTCCGCATCGCCCGCAGCGGTTGCTTCCGCGGCGCTGTGGCCCTGGGCTCCTCCGCCGGGTCGGCCGCGATCCGCGCGCTGCGATTCCGGGCTTTCGCTCGTCCCGGGGATACCGCCACGGAGCGCGCGGGCGCGCGGCTCGACCGCGTGAGCCGCCTGTTCGTCCTCGGACCCGACGGCACGCCGGGCCCCAACCTCTTCAGCTGGGAGGGCCGGGTCGCGCTGCGTGCCGGAGACGCGCCCTACACGCTCCAGCTGCCCGACCGGCGCTGAGCGCCAGGCTCGTCGCTCAAGCGCCCGGGTCGGGCTGTCCCGGCACAGGGCCCAGCCACTCCTCGAGACCCGGATCGCTGCCGCGGCCGGTCGGCGGCAGGCGCTTCCAGAGCCGCGTGACGGTACCGCCGCGCCGCGGGAACGCGAACGCCACCTGATCCGCGAGCTGGCGCATGTAGAAGACACCGCGGCCGCAGCCCCGGGACAGGTTCTCCGGCGAGCGGGGGTCGGGCAGAGCGGCGGGGTCGAAACCGCGGCCGTGGTCGCGCACCGTGACGACGAGCGCCGGGCCGTTCGAGAGACGAAGGCCCACCGCCACGCGCTTGTGCTGTGGGTCCTCGCCGTGCCGTAGGGCGTTCACGACCGCCTCGCGCACGGCGACCCCGAAGTCGGACGCGCGGTTCCGGTCGAGCCCCGCGGCTTCAGCCACCCGGACCACGAGCTCCTCGACCGCCTCGACCCAGGCCATCCGCCGCGGCTCGTCCAGGGCCTCCGCCGGCCCGAGCTCGAAGTGGGCCAAGCGGGGGGGCCGGGGAGCCTGGTCTCGAGCGCTCAGCGTCTCCATGGCAGTCTCGCCCGGAATAGACGGCGGTGCCCGGGCTGACGTTCCCCGGCCGCCGGCGGCACCGTGGCCAGGATCACTTCTGCCAGCGGAGCTCGGCGAGCCGGACCTGACGGTCGAGCCGTGGCTCGAAAGCCAGATCCGACGCCGCAGCGTAGATGTCGGCCTTGGCGTACAGCGGCACGATGGCGGCCTCGAGCGCCACCTTGGCGGCGAGCCGGGCCAACAGCACGGAGCGTTCGCGCGCCGATTCCAGACCGGTCGCCCGGCGGATCAGCGTGTCCAGCGCGGGGCTGCCGCAGGAACCAGCGTTGGCCTGGCCCAGATTGCCCCGGGGCGTGTGGAGCAGGTACTCGTACGCGAGCCGGCCGTCGCCGGTTTCGCCGGTCCACGCCCCCAAATGAAGCGACGTCTTGCGCTGGGCGATGCGCCGCTCGAGGTCCGCCTCGCTCCAGGCTGCCAGCTCTAGCCGGATCCCGATGCGGCCGAGATCGCGTGCGATCGAGCGTGCCACCGCCTTGGTGTCCGGGTCGGCGGCATGGTCGAGCCGCGCCTGGAAGCCACCGGCATGGCCCGCCGCCTCGAGCAGCCGCCGGGCGCCCGCCGGGTCGTGGGGCCGCGTGCCCAGGCTGTCGCGATAGGCGCCCAACGCATCCGCGGTCGCGATTTGATCGACGAGCTCCGCGTAGCCTGCGAGCGGTCCCTGGACGATCGCGGCCCGGTCGATGGCAAGCGCGACAGCCTGCCGAACGCGCAGGTCGCGGAAGGGGTTGGGAACCCGGAGGATTCCGGGGCTCCGTGCCCGCGCGCAGTCGAAGCCAAGGAACGTCACCCGCAGACCGTCGGAGCGCACCAGCGTCCGAACGTTCGGAGCGGAAGAAAGCGCCGCCACGCCCGCCGCCGGCAGGTCAACCGCGAGCTGCAGCTGCCCATCCCGCAACCGATGGGCCAGCTCGTCCGGGTCGGACAGCGCTTCGAAGCGCGCGACGGGCAGCGCCGGGGGGCCGTCGCGATGTCCGGGGAAGGCCTCAAGCACGAGCCCGTTCGGCGTCCGGGAGCCGAGGCGGTAACGGCCGGTGCCCGGCCAGATCCCGCCCCCGTGGGCTGGGCGAGCCCCGATGAACACGTTGCCGAGCCGCATGGCCAAGGTGTCGATCGGCCGGCGCGTCCGGATCCGGATCGTGAGCGGGCCGTCCAGCTCGATGCGGTCCACGTCCGCCAGCTGCGCGCGGCGGCAGGACGCCGGGTCCGCCCGCGCGTGCTCGAGGCTGGCCGCCACATCGGCCGCGGTCAACGGCGCGCCGTCGTGGCGCTGCACGCCCGCCCGGATCCGGAACACCCAGCCGAGCTCGTCCGGAGTGTGCCACGACTCGGCCAGGCCCGGCTGCAAGCCGAGGTTGGCATCGACGCCGACGAGCGTCTCGTAGATGTTGCCGAGTACAGCGAGCGTCGCCGCGTCATGGGCCACGTTCGGCGTGAGCGAAGCCGGCGCGGCGGGCAGCGCCACCGCCAAACGGCGCTCGGGCAGCGTGGGCGCGCAGGCGTTCACCTGGAGCGCCGCCAGCAGCAGCGCCAAGCCCCACGGACCGCCGCGAGCCGCCTGCGGAGCCAGCGCCTACCAGCTCAGCTCGAAGACGCACGCCGAATCGCCGGCGCACTGACAGGCAGTCTCGACCACGCAGATCGGTCCCGGCGCCTGCATCATCCGCAGCGACTCCTCGTAGTAGCCGCGCCCGCTCTCGCAGAAGACCGGCGAGTACTCGATGTAACCATCGAGGCGGATGCGGCCGCTGTTCGACTCCAGCTTCTGGTAGCTGGAGCGGCCGAAGTTCTGGAAGCTGCCGTGCAGGAAAGCCATGGTGTCGAAGAAGCGGTGGGGCTCCTCGGGCGTGAAGCTGCGGTAGGCCCCCTCCAGGTTCAGCGCCGCAGACCGATAGCCGAGCGCGTAGAACCTCGCGTTCGGGTTGCCACCAGCCAGGCGCGCGATGGCCCGCGCGATCTCCACCGCGTCGGTGAAGCCGACCCAAACGGTCTCCGCGAAGCTGCGGCCGCTCAGATCCCGGCGCTCGGGGGTCAGCTCGGCACGCAGGCGCTCCAGCGCGTCGGGCCACCGCTCCCGGGCCCAGGCCAGGTGCGCCGCCAGGACCGTGGCGCTCAGCTTGGCGTCCTTGCCGAGCCTCTCCTGCCGCTGCTTCAGCGTCGTCTCGTCTCCGGGTATAGGTGAGCGGAGGATAACCCCGCTGGCGCCGTCCCTTCAAGGTCGCCGGTCCAGCAGTCCAGCAGGGTTCGTCCCGCCGCGGCCTATACTCGGCGGTGTCTCGTGGCTTGGCTCTTCCGGGTCGCGCCGAGAGGCGGCGGCTGATCGCCGCGCTCCGCCAGCCCGCCCCACGCGCCGCGCGCTGGCTGCTCGGCCAGGTCCTGGTGCGGCGCCTCGGCCAGCGCACCCTGGCCGCCCGCATCGTCGAGACCGAGGCCTACCTCGGGCCGACGGACCCGGCGGCCCACGCCTTCCGCGGGCGCACGCGCCGCACCGAGCCGCTCTGGGGTCCGCCCGGCACGGTCTACGTCTACTTCGTCTACGGCATGCACCACTGCCTGAACCTGTCGGTGGACCGTGCGGGTGAGCCAGGCTGCGTCCTGATCCGGGCCGCGGAGCCGCTGCCCGGCAGCGGCTTGACCGAGGGAGCCTGCCGCGGTCCGGGGCGGCTCACCCGCGCCCTCGGCATCGAGGCCCGGGACAGCGGCCGCTGGCTCTTCGAGCGCGGCTCCCGCCTCTACCTGCGCGAGGGTCGGGCGCCGCGGCGCGTGGCCGTCTCGACCCGCGTCGGCATCACCCGTGCGGCCGACCGGCCGCTGCGCTTCTACGACGCGGCTAGCGCATCGGTCTCGCCCGGTCTCACGCGAGCCGGCCGGGCAAGGGCCAGACGCCAGCTGGGTTAGACTCCGTTGCAGGAGGAAGCCATGGCAGCCGACGTCTTCGGAGCCCGCTCACGGTTCGACACCGGCCAGGGGCCCCTCGTGCTCTACCGGCTGGCCGCCCTGGAACAGGCGGGCGTGGCGCCGGACCTCGAACGCTTGCCGTTTTCGATCCGGGTGCTGCTCGAGGCGGTGCTGCGCAACGTGGACGGCGAGCTGGTGACAGAGCAGGACGTCCGCAATCTGGCCAAGTGGAATGCGGCGTCGCCGCAGGACGTCGAGCTGCCCTACATGCCGGCGCGGGTGATCCTGCAGGACTTCACCGGTGTCCCGGCAGTGGTGGACCTGGCCTCGATGCGCGCGGCCGTGAAACGCCTGGGCGGCGATCCCAGGCGGATCAACCCGCTGGTGCCGGTCGACCTCGTGGTGGACCACTCGGTCCAAGTGGACGTGTTCGCCTCCTCCGATGCGCTGGCGCGCAATGCCGAGATCGAGTTCGCGCGCAACCGCGAGCGCTACGAGTTCCTGCGTTGGGGCCAGAAGGCCTTCGCCAACTTCCGCGTGGTGCCGCCGGCGACCGGCATCGTCCACCAGGTGAATCTGGAGTACCTCGCCAAGGGCGTGCTGACGCGGACGACGGACGGCGAGTCGGTGGCGTTTCCCGACACGCTGGTGGGGACCGACTCGCACACCACGATGATCAACGGCCTGGGCGTCCTGGGCTGGGGAGTCGGCGGCATCGAGGCCGAGGCGGTGATGCTGGGCCAGCCGCTCTACATGGTCACGCCGCAGGTGGTGGGCTTCAAGCTCGTCGGCGCGCTGCGCGAAGGCGTGACCGCGACCGATCTCGTGCTCACCGTCACGCAGCTGCTGCGCAGGAAGGGCGTCGTCGAGAAGTTCGTGGAGTTCTATGGCCCCGGCCTGGCGCAGATGAGTCTCGCCGACCGCGCCACGATCGCGAACATGGCGCCTGAGTACGGCGCCACCTGCGGCTTCTTCCCGGTGGACGCCGAGACGCTGCGCTACTTGCGCCGAACCGGACGCACCGAAGCCGAGGTCGAGCTGGTCGAGCGCTACTGCAAGGAGCAGGGCCTGTTCCGCAGCGACGCCTCCCGCGAGCCGATCTTCAGCGACACGCTCGAGCTGGATTTGGCGACTGTCGAGGCCAGCCTGGCGGGGCCGAAGCGCCCGCACGATCGGGTCCCGCTCGCGCAGATGAAGCAGGCGTTCCGCAACGCGCTCACGGCTCCGGTCAAGGAGCGCGGCTTCGGCCTCACGGCCGAGGAGCTCTCGAGGTCGGCGCCGGTCGACTTCCGCGGCCGGGCCGAGCTGAAGCACGGCGCCGTGGTGATCGCGGCGATCACCAGCTGCACGAACACCTCGAACCCGTCGGTGATGCTGGGCGCCGGCCTCGTGGCGCGCAAGGCCCGGGCGCGCGGACTGGGCGTCCCCGGCTACGTGAAGACCAGCCTGGCCCCCGGCTCGAAGGTCGTCACCCAGTACCTGAACCAGGCCGGGCTCACCCAGGACCTGGAGGCGCTCGGCTTCCACACCGTCGGCTACGGCTGTACGACCTGCATCGGCAACAGCGGGCCGCTGCCCGAGCCGGTCAGCCAGGCACTGAACGGCGCGAAGCTCGTCGCCGCCGCCGTGCTCTCGGGCAACCGCAACTTCGAGGGCCGCATCAACCCCGACGTCAAGGCCAACTACCTGGCCTCGCCGCCGCTGGTCGTGGCCTTCGCCCTCGCCGGCACGACCGACATCGACCTCACCACCGAGCCGATCGGCCGGGATCGGGCCGGACAGCCGGTCCGGCTCTCGGAGATCTGGCCGACGCAGCAGGAGGTCGCGGAGCTCGAGGCGCAGATCACCGCGGCGAGCTTCGGCACCACCTACGCTAACGTCTTCGACGGCAACCCGGCCTGGAACGCGATCCGGGTACCCGAGGGCGACCTGTTCGCGTTCGGGGACCACTCGACCTACATCCAGGATCCGCCGTTCTTCCAGGACCTGAGCCTCGAGCCGCCGCCGCTCCGGGACATCGAGGGGGCGCGGATCCTGGTGCTGCTCGGCGACTCGGTCACGACCGACCACATCTCGCCCGCGGGCGACATCGCCCTCGACAGCCCCGCCGGCCGCTACCTGAAGGCGAAGGGCGTCGAGAAGAGGGACTTCAACTCGTACGGCTCGCGGCGCGGCAACGACCGCGTGATGCTGCGCGGCACCTTCGCCAACATCCGGCTCAAGAACCTGATGCTGCCCGGCGTCGAGGGCGGCGTCACGCTCCACGTGCCCAGCGGCGAGCGAATGGGGATCTACGACGCGGCGCAGCGCTACCGGGCCGAGGGCACGCCGCTCGTGGTGGTCGCGGGCAAGGAGTACGGCAGCGGCTCCTCCCGCGACTGGGCGGCCAAGGGAACGCTGCTGCTGGGTGTGCGCGCAGTGATCGCCGAGAGCTACGAGCGCATCCACCGCTCGAACCTGCTGGGCATGGGCGTGCTGCCGCTGCAGTTCAAGCCGGCGCAGGGCGCCGAGGCGCTGGGGCTGCTCGGGCGCGAGACGCTCACGATCCGCGGCCTCGGAGGCGAGCTTCGCCCGCGCCAGGATCTGACGGTGGAGTTCGAGCGGCCGGACGCAACGCGCTCGTCCTTCACGGTGACGGCGCGGCTCGACACGCCGGTGGAGGTCAACTACTACCGCAACGGCGGGATCCTGCAGACGGTGCTGCGCAAGCTGCTCGGAAGCTAGCAGCCCATGGCCCGCCTCAGCTTCCTGGGCGCCGCCCGGACCGTCACCGGCTCGCAGTACCTGGTCGAAACCTCAGGCGCGAGCTTGCTGGTCGATTGCGGCATGTTCCAGGGCGAGAAGGCGCTCCGGCTCCGCAACTGGGCCGAGCCGGCATTCGCGCCGGGGCGCCTGCGTGCGCTGCTGCTGACCCATACCCACCTCGACCACATCGGCCGCGTGCCGCGCCTGGTCAGACAGGGCTTCCGCGGCCCGATCCTGTGCACGCCGCCGACCCGTGAGCTGGCCGAGGTGCTGCTCGAGGACGCGGCGCATCTGCAGCAGGAGGACGCCGCCTACTTCAACCGCAAGGGGCTCACCAAGCACAAGCCCGCGCTGCCGCTGTTCGACGACGCCGACGTGCGGGAGTGCCTGCAGCTCTTCGAGACGCTGCCGCTCGGCGAGAGCCGCGAACTAGGCGGCGAGTTCCACTTTGCGTTCCGCGACGCCGGCCACCTGCTGGGCGCGGCCTCGGTGGAGCTGCGCGTGCGCGAGGGCAGGAGCGAGACGCACGTCGTGTTCAGCGGCGACGTCGGACGCTTCGACGCCGTGCTGACCAAGGACCCCGAGCTGGCTCCAGAGGCGGACTACCTGGTGGTGGAGAGCACCTACGGCAACCGCAGCCATTCGGCCGTCGGCCTCGAAGAGCAGCTCGAGGGTGTGCTGGCACGCACGTTCGCTCGGGGCGGGGTGCTGCTGATCCCTGCCTTCGCCGTGGGCCGCGCGCAGCAGATGATCTACCTGATGGACCGCATTGTCAGCAGCGGGCGCATGCGGCCGTTCCCGATCCACCTGGATAGCCCGATGGCGATCGACGCGACGCGCATCTACGCGCAGTACCCTGACGCGCACCGCGTGAGCCTCGAGCGCCTGGGCCGCAACCTGCTCCACGGCAAATGGGTGCAGCTGCACCGCACCCGGGCCGAGTCCGAGGCGCTCAACACGCTGAAGGGCCCGGCGGTCATCATCTCCTCGAGCGGGATGCTGGCCGGCGGGCGGATCCTGCACCACTGCCGCGTACGCCTGCCGAAACCGGAGAACACCCTGCTGATCACCGGTTACCAGGCCGCGGGCACGCTGGGCCGGGTGCTGCTCGACGGGGCGCGCGTCGTGCGCATCCACAAGGGGGAGGTTCCGGTGCTCGCCGAGATCGCGAACCTCAAGGGGATCTCGGGACACGCCGACTCCGGCGAGATCCTGCGCTGGCTCTCGGCGATCCGGCAGCCCCCACGGCGCATCTTCCTGACCCATGGCGAGCCGGAAGCAGCCCTGGCGCTGGCGGCGCGCATCTTGCGCGAACGCGGCTTCCCGACCCACGTTCCGGAGCGCGACGAGAGCGTCGAGCTCGGGGCCTGAGCGCCTACCACCCAGGCGTCGGCCGAGTAGAGGACCGCACACCCGCCACGCCCCCTGCCTGAAACAGAGGCCGCGCTGGGCTAAAATTATGAAAGTGTCGCGAGGCACGCTGGCGGGATCGCCAGGACGGGCCCGCTGTAATCGCAGCCGGCCCGGCTGCAGGTCGGGGGCCGCCCCGCAGGGGCCCGGAGGGAGTGGAGGTTGTCATCTTGAACGAGAATGTGCGCGTCTTCACCACTGAGAACTGGGACACGGAGGTGCTCGGGGCTCCGGGCCCGGTGCTCGTGGACTTCTGGGCCGAGTGGTGCGCCCCCTGCCGGATGATCGCCCCGACGATCGACGCCCTGGCCAAGGAATTCGCGGGACGGGTGACGGTGGGCAAGCTCAATGTGGACGAGAACGAGGCCGTGGCCTTCCGCTACTCCATCCGCTCGATCCCGACGTTGCTGGTGCTCAAGGGCGGCCAGGTCGTGGAACAGCGGGTGGGCGCAGCCTCGCGCGAGGATCTGACGCGGCTGCTCGCGTCCCACGCAGGCGCCGCCGCCCCCAGCCGGGCGTAAACCGCGCCCGGGACGGCCAGAGCCTAGCGCCCGTCCACGGTCGGGAACGTCGCGAGCAGGGCTTCCCAGGCCTCGCGCGTAAACTCGAAGGGCAAAGCACCCGGGCCGGGCGCCGCCCCGCGCGAGCCGAGCCCGAGAAACGGCGCGAGGTTGATCTCGGGAATGTCCCCGCCGGCGGCGTTGATCAGCTTGATCCATTCGTTGGCGATCAGCGCGTAGCCCAGGTCCGTCGGGTGCACACCGTCGTAGCTGAAAACGCCGCCCGTCAAGAACGCGCCTGTCAGGCGCACGCCGCCGACGACACGCCCCGTGGTCGCGATCTCCTTGAGCAGCGCGTTCACGTCCAGCACGGGGATGCCGGCTCCCCGGCAGATCTCGGCGATCGCCTGGTTGTTCGCCGCGACCCGCTCGCGGATCATGGCCAGCTCGCCTGCGTCCAGGATCACTTCGTCCGGCAGCGGCGTGCCGCGGCCGCCCAAGGCTGCAGGGATGCCCTCGCCACGGGCGAGCAGCGCCGAGGCCGCCAGGGTCACCAAGCTGCTCTCCGCCAGTGGCCCGTTCGGCCCGAGCAGCGGGACGCGCTGCCCGGCGACGACGACGGGGCGGCCGCTGGCGGGGTCCACTACGTAGGGCGGGATCGTGGTCACGAACGGGATGCTGGTGACGTCGGGCAGGTTTGCAGCGATGGTCCGCAGCTGCGCCGCCAGCAAGGCCTCGACGATCGCCGTGTAGGCCGCGCGGAACACGCTCGCGGGCGTGAGCGTCACGCCGTCCACGGCCTTGCCCCGAATGGCCGCCCCGAGCACGTCGTTGTTGCCGATCCAGAGCGTCACGACGCTGGGGCCCAGGGCCAGGCCCTGCTGCAGCGCGGTCTTCCCCTGCTTGCGCAGCACGAGGTCGTGGAAGCCGCCGTCGTCGGTGGTGCGCGTCAGCAGGTCCACCGAGAGCGCCCCGGGGATTCCGAGGTTGTTGTAGGGGGACGGCAGCAGCAGGTTCGTGGGGACCCCGGCCGCAGTCGCCTTGGGCGCGATGATGGGCGCCGGCACCAGGCTCACGAGGGCCAGCTCCGGTGGTATCCCGGGCTCCGACACCGTCGGCTGCTGGAAGCTGGCCAGGCGCACCTGGCGCGCGAGCAGCGCCGGATACGAGCTCTCCTGGTGCGTGACCACGAGGCTTCCGGACGAGAATCCGGCGGTGAGGCTGTCGCCCAGGGCCACGTACGTCCTGAAGTCCACCTGAGCGCCGGCCGGCGTGGCGGCGGCGGCCAGGATGGCGCAGGCCGCGGCGGCGGGGGCCAGGGAGCGTCGCACGGCGTCTGCCTTCATGGCGCGGACCCCCTAGAAGCTATAGCCGAGGAAGAGGCCGAAGGTCACCACGAAGCTCGAGTAGGTGCCGTCGAAGCGGTCGCGGTTCCTGCCTTCGGTGGAGCGATCGTTGACCAGCAGCGTCCAAGCCGAGCCGTCCAGCCGGAGCGCGCCGCGGCGCCAGCTGCCGCCCAGCGCGATGCCGTGCCGGCTCGCGTCCGGGAGGAGCGGCGAGACGGACTCGGGCGGCGCCGGGCTCTTGTCGAAGAAGTAGCCGCCGCGGACGGACCAGACGTCGTTCAGCCGCCGCTCGACGCCCAGGCGGTACTGGAAGACATCCGAATATTCCTCTTCGATCACCTGGTTGAGATCGCTGCGCCCCTCGAAGCTCAGGATCAACCGATCGAAAGTCGACCACTGGTACCAGTTGATGTCGGCCTCCGCGCGCCAGTCGCCCCAGGCGTAGGCGACGCCGCCCGAGACGATCGCGGGGAACTCCACGGCGGTCGTGAGCGGCACCTGCCCGGACGGCAGCACCGCCGCCACGCGGGCGTCGAGCTGCGGGTTACCCGTGCGGATCTGGCTGAAACTGCCTGTGCCCGCGAACTCCATGTTCACCTTGTGGCGATACGAGAGTCCGATCGAGAGACTGTCGCTGGGCCGCGCCAGGATGCCCAGGTTGAAGCCGAGCTTGGTGGCCGTGTCGCTCTCGAGGCGAGCCTGCCCGACGTCGACCACCTTCTGCGCGAACGGGTCGATCAGCGGCACGTTCCGTTCGAGCGCCACCGAGGCGAAGCGGATGTCGAGCCCGGCGCCCACGGACAGCCGGTCGGCCAGCTTCCAGGCGATCGTGGGATTGAGCGAGAAGCCTCTGAGCTCGGCCAGCTGGGACACGAAGCGGCCGCTGAAGCGGTCCGGGTCTTTCCACTTGCTGCTGAGACCGAAGGGTGCATGGAGGCCGACGCCGAGCACGCTGCGCTCCGAGAACTGGTGGGTGTAGTAGGCCGCCGGCACGGGCAGGAAACCCACGGACTGGGTTTCTTTCGTCCCCGCGCCCGGGAAGGGGTCGGCGCCTGTGAAGCTCGTGCTCGGGTGCACCAGCGTCCCGCCCAGGTAGAGCTGGTTCCGTTTCAGGAATGCGATCCCTGCAGCGTTGTGGAAGATGGCCGACGGGTCGGAGGCCTGAGCGGTGAAGGCTCCGGCGAAGCCCA
>Ga0214473_10003487_pt1 | contig 19042 bp, 18 predicted proteins | sample RVTome_7_FD_203509 | JGI IMG/M metagenome (GOLD analysis project Ga0214473, IMG submission 203509) | Soil microbial communities from uranium-contaminated site in the Upper Colorado River Basin, Wyoming, United States - RVT98D197 | ecosystem: Environmental > Terrestrial > Soil > Contaminated >... | reverse complement strand
TCAATCGAGTCCTCGCTCAAGGTAGCGTCTGAAGGCTGGACCACGACGCGAATGGGAAGCTCGTACTTTCGAGCGAAATCGAAGTCCCGCTCGTCGTGAGCCGGAACCGCCATCACCGCACCCGTTCCGTACTCCATGAGCACGTAGTCCGCCACCCAAATGGGCACCGGTTGTTGGGTGAAGGGGTTCACCGCGTAGCAGCCGGTCGCCATCCCTTTTTTCTCGACGGTAGCGGGATCCTTGGCTTCCCGGGTCACCTCTTCCATGAACCTTGCCAGCTCCGGCGATCGATCGGCGTAGGCCTTGGCGCGCGGGTGTCCAGGCGCCAGCAAGAGAAAAGTCGCACCGAAGATGGTATCCACCCGCGTGGTGAAGACCCGAATGGGATCTTCGCCTTCCACCGGGAAATCGATCTCGGCACCTTCGGATCGCCCGATCCAATTGCGCTGCATGGTGAGGACGCGTTCCGGCCATTGGCCGAGAAGCGCCATATCCGAGAGCAGCTCCTCCGCGTACTGCGTAATCCTGAGGAACCACTGCTCCAGATCACGCTGACTCACTTCCGAGCCACACCTCCAGCAGCGGCCGCCTTCGACCTGTTCATTGGCCAAAACGGTCTGGCAGCTCGGGCACCAGTTCACCGCCGCCTTCTTGCGGTAGGCGATTCCCTTCTTGAACATTTGGATGAAGAACCACTGGTTCCAACGATAGTAGGCCGGATCGCAGCTGGCGATCTCCCGGTCCCACGCGTAGGAGAAACCCATGCGCTGGAGCTGGCGCTTCATGTGCGAGATGTTGGAGCGAGTCCATTCCTCGGGATGCGCCCCATGCTTCAAGGCCGCGTTCTCGGCGGGAAGCCCCAAGGCATCCCAGCCGATCGGATGGAGCACGTTGAAACCCCGCATCCTCTTGAACCGAGCCACCACGTCACCGATCGAGTAGTTGCGTACATGACCCATGTGGATCTTTCCCGAAGGGTAAGGAAGCATCTCCAGGCAATAGAACTTCGCTCGGGCAGAATCCTCCGTCACTTCGAAGGCGCGGGCAGCGGCCCAGTGTTCCTGCCACTTCGACTCGATGGACTGAAAATCGTACGGGCGGCTCACGGTTTCCTCGGAAAAACTATATATATTAGCACAGGCGACGCGGCGCTCCAGGAGTCCTGGCGCCGGCTTTCCGGCGTGGCGACCGCTGCCCGCATCCGGATGCCCCCAAAAGGGAGCACTCGTCCTGCAACGATGACAGAACGGGGAGCTCGATCTGACCGAAACCCTTTCCTCAGTATCCGTTGAATTGATGAGACTCTTGGCATCCTCCTTGCGTAGAAGTCGAGCAGCGGCGAGGCGGGCCCCTCTACTCGCGGGGACAACTGGGCGGGACCCGCCGAGCCACCTGCCGAAGCACCTTGAGCGTCATCGAAGAGACCGGGTAGTCCCGCACTTTTTCCGGCTCGATCCACACCCGGGGTTTCTTCTCCATGCCGGCCCTACCACGGAGCCGGGCATTGAAGGCGTGCAGCGTGATGCGCCGGTTCATGATGTTGTGCTTGACCCGAGCCACCTGCTCGCCGGGCTCCAGGCGAAGCCCGTAGTTCTCTCTCACCTCGCGTGCCAGAGCGCTTCGCGGCTCTTCATCCATCCGACACGTCCCTCCCGGCAGCTCCCAGAGTCCTTGCAGGAGCTCCTCTTCCTGCCTCTGGTACAGGAGCACTTTTCCCCGCCGGCGGACCACCGCCGCGGTGAGCACCACCGCCAGGGAGGCCTGGCGCGGAGCCAGCTCCGGCAACTCTTCTTGCAGACCCCGTCGGCGTGCCTGGCAACTGTGGCGAAGGGGGCAAAGGAGACACTTAGGCTGTCGTGGCGTGCAAACCAGCGCACCGAGCTCCATGAGCGCCTGATTGAAGTCCGAGACCGACCGGTTGGGCAGCGAGTCGGCTGCCGCCCGCCAAAGGGTCTTTCGCGTGGACGCCGACCGCGGATCCCCGCGCAGCAGGAACAGCCGCGACAGCACCCGCGCCACGTTCCCATCGAGTATCGGCACGCGTTTCCCGTAGGCGATGGACAGTATGGCCCCCGCCGTGTATCGCCCGACACCGGGAAGGGCCATCCACTCCTCGAGCGTTTCCGGGAGACGACCGCCCTTTTCCTCCACGATGGATTGAGCCGCCTGATGAAGCGATCTGGCTCGCCGGTAGTACCCTAGCCCCGACCACGCTCCCAGCACATCTTGCTCGGAAGCAGCCGCCAGCGCCTTCACGCTCGGGAACCGATTCATGAATCGCTCGAAGTAAGGAAGGACGGTCTTCACCTGCGTCTGCTGCAGCATCAGCTCCGAGACCCAGACGCGATAGGGCTGCGGGTCGTCCCGCCAGGGCAACCGCCGTCGGTGACGACGGTACCAAGTCAGAAGCCGCTTTTGCAGAAAGGCCGGTATGGAGCGACGGGAAACGGCCGCCATGCCCCGATGATACCAGGCGAGCTCGCCTTTTTGCTCCGGTTCGGATGATGAGGTAGGATCCGATAGAGTCACATCACCACATGTTCCTCTTCCTCGCGGTCGCGATGTTCGCTCTGGCCCCGCAATCGTCCTCGTTTCGTTCACCGGTCACGGTGCGCTGCGAGCTGGACACGGACTTGCCACTGGACGAGATCCGCGTCTCCCTAAATGAGAAGCCGGAGCTCAAGGCTGCGGCCCAATCCGACGGCAGTCTCACCCTTCCCAGCCTGCCGGAAGGCGATCTTCACTTATCGTTTTTCCAGAAGGACGCTTCTCTCGGCGAAGTCGCCATCCGCGCCACCGAGTCCGGAGACTTCATCCGACTGAGAGTCCGTCTGGTTCCCGGCAATGCCATCCTGCTGGATGAGTTTCGTATTCGAGGTTTGAGCGACACGCCCGAGCCTTCTTCGGAGTCCGCCGCGCAAGTGCAGGGAGAGGCCCTCGAGGCTCCCCGTCTCCTGACGGCACCCTCGCGCTGCCCGGCTCCGGGAGAGGCCGTGTCGGTGACCGGTACTCTCACCCGCATCATCGATCACGACGCTTTCGAGCTCCAGACCAGCAACCGACAGAACTATGTCGTCTACGTCGGTACGGCGACGCGCCTGCAACGAGGTTCCACGCGACTCGACTACGCCGACCTGGAGAAAGGGATGCGCCTCTTGCTCAAAGGAACGGTCGCCGCCGGTCCGGAGGAAGAATGCAGTATCGGGGCGAAAGAAATCACCGTCCAGCGTCCTTGAAGGAGCCGTCCGCGGCCAGGGACGGTTGCAAAGACCGGGCGGGGGGCGCTATGGTTATCACAGGCCTAGTCGGCCGGTGCTGAGGAGAGACATGGGACGCATCGCACTCCATGAACGTTACGTCGACTTGGGCGTGAAGTTCATCGATGAAGGAGACCCGGAGCGAGCGCTCCGTTACCTCAACCGAGCACTGTCTCTCGAACCCAAATCGTATTTCGCCTACTACAACCGCGGCATTGTCTACGATCTAATGGATCGCTTAGAGGATGCGCTTGCCGATTACGATCGAGCGCTGGCGATACAACCCAACCATCTCGCCACCATCCACAACCGGGCGGTGGTACTCCGCGAGCTGGGCCGCGCCGAGGAGGCCATTCGAGCCTTCGACGACATACTACGCTACGATCCCGATAACGACGACGTCGTGTACAACCAGGGGGCGGCTCTGGCGGATTTGGGACGATACGAAGAAGCGATCGAATGCTACGATCGCGCCATTCTGCTGGCGCCGTCCAAGCTGGACGCGCGCATCGCTAAGGCCAGTGCTCTGGTGGAGTGCGGCAAGTTCGAGGAAGCTATTGCCGGCGCCGACGCCATCCTGGAGCTCGACCCCGCCTCGGTGGAGGCGCACTCTCTCAAGGGACTGGCGCTTCTGGACGGCGGCCACCCCGAAGAGTCTTTCCAGTCCTTCACCCGTGCCCTGGAGAAGCAACCCGATGATCATTCCGCGCTGCTTCACCGTGGAATCACCTTGCTGCGGCTCCGCCGCAATCAGCAGGCGGTTCAGGATCTCCGCGCCGCGCTCAAGAACCATCCCGATTGCGACGAGGCGTTTTACAACCTGGCCATCGCCTACGTGAAGCTCGGCGACCGTGAGGCGGCGCTCGATGCGCTCCAGTCCGCTATCGCCATCCATCCACCCCGCCGTGCCGAGATAAGGAAGGCGAAGGAGTTCGAGGCTCTCCGCTCCGAGCCCCGTTTCAAGGCGGTGCTCACCGGCAAAGGGGAGCTGGGCAAAGGCCGCCGCTGATCCAACGTGAGCCGTCGCCCGGAGCGTTCCCTTCCCGCCCACCAGACCGATAAGGACGGTTCGCCGCCATCGCTCCAGAAGACGCTCGACCCGGAAGCCTTGGTGAGGACCTGCCCTAACTGTGGTGCTTGGCTCGAGGAGAGTCGCTGCAAGCTGCTCTGTCCCCGCTGCCACTACTACATGAGCTGCTCCGATTACTACTAGGACGTCACCAAGTCACTGACGCAGGGCATCCTCCAGAGCCACCGCCGCATCGGTTCCCGGATCCCGGTACTTGACGATCATGGCCGCATAGAGGTGGAGATTCTCCCGGGCGGCAAAGCTTCCCCGCGCCGGCCGGCTGCCGGGAACCACCACCGCTCCTCGCGGTATGGTTAGAGGTGCTTCCCCGCTTGCTCGCAACGTCGTTTCATTGACGAGATCGTAGACCGGTGTGCCGCGGGTAAGAAGGGTGCCGGGGGCGAGGACGGCTTCCTTCTTGACGATCGTTCCCTCGTACACACCGCAGTTGCCTCCCACCAGAACCTGGTCTTCGATGATCACCGGCATCGCTCCCACCGGCTCCAATACGCCACCGATTTGAGCACCCGCGGAAAGGTGGACCCGCTTGCCAATCTGAGCGCAGGAACCCACCAAAGCGTTCGAGTCGATCAGGGTGCCCTCATCCACATAGGCGCCGACGTTGACGAACATGGGCGGCATGCATACCACGCCGCGACCGATGAAGGAGCCGTCCCGGATGGACGAACCGCCGGGAACCACCCGCACCTGGTCTTCCAGCTCCAAGCCCCGAGGGGGAAACGTGTGTTTGTCGAAGAAACGCAGGGGGGGCTGCATCATGGAGAAGTCGGCGATGCGTCCCAGACGAAATCCCAGAAGGATGCCCTTCTTCACCCAAGCATTCACTACCCAGCCGTGGGCAGATGGCTGGGCGGCCCGAATCTCTCCCCGCGAGAGCTTTTCCCGGAGCTCCCGGAACCGATCCTCGGCGTCCGCTGGAAGCCGATCGCTCGGTAGCTGGTAGAGCTCTTCGATCGCCTGCCTTAGCCCCGCCTCGCCCATTGGAAACCGGCGCTCCCTTGGCTAGCCACGATCTCGCGTGAGCTCCTCGACCAGCTCCAGATGGGCCAATTGCTCGCGCAGACGCAGGCGATTCTCCCCGCTCAGGGGCGTCAGTGGAAGTCGGTAGTTCTCTGCGATGAGACCCATCATGGCCAGCGCGGCCTTGACCGGGACGGGATTGGTCTCGAAGAAGTTGGCGTTCATCAGGCCCAGGAGTCGGAAATGAATCTCCCGGGCGACGGCCAGTCTTCCCGCCAGCCCCTCTCGCACCATCTGGCTCATCAGCATGGGTACTTCGTTCGCGACGACCGAGATCACTCCATCGCCGCCCAGGGCGAGAATCGGCAGTGCCAGGTGGTCCTCCCCCGACAACACGCTGAAACCGGCGGGCCGACCGTCCAGGATCTCCATCACTTGCAGGAGATTCCCCGAGGCTTCCTTGATCCCGCGGATGTTTCCGTGCTCGGCCAGACGCATCACGGTAGGGGGAAGAAGGTTGGAGCCGGTACGAGAAGGCACATTGTAGAGGATAACGGGGATCTCCACCGCATCGGCCAGCTCGGAGAAGTGACGATACAACCCTTCCTGGGGCGGCTTGTTGTAGTAAGGCACCACCGAGAGGATTCCGTCCACTCCCAGAGAACCCACCGCCCGGGCTTGGGCCACCACCTTCTCGGTGCAGTTGCCCCCCACTCCCGCCACCACCATCACCCGGCCGTCGACGCGTTCTCTCACCCGTTGGATGACACGCAGCTGCTCCTCAGTACTGAGTGTGGCGCTCTCTCCGGTGGTCCCACAAGGAACGATGCCCTCGACACCTCCCTCCACCTGGAGATCCACGAGTCTAGCGAGCGCTTCCTCGTCAATGGATCCGTCCGCGGTAAACGGCGTCACGAGAGCGGTGAGAGTTCCGTGCCACGGATCATTCATGAATCATTCCCCGTCAGTACCTCGGAGAACTCGAACACGCCCCTCTTACCCTGAATCCACTCGGCCGCGAACAACGCCCCGCGCGCAAAGCCCTCTCGGTTGCGCGCGGTGTGCACGAGCTCCACGCTATCGGTGGCGCCGTCGAAACCCACGCCGTGTCGGCCGAAGGCCGCTCCCGCCCGCAGCGACGCGACGTGAAGCGCCTCGGGTGGTATCTTCCCCACCGGGTTTCCGACCTGCAGGCGAGACTTTCGTGTGGTGCGCGCCAGCAGCCGTTCCGCCAATTGGAGGGCGGTTCCACTGGGAGCATCGACTTTGTCACGATGGTGGTGCTCCAAGACGTAGGGGTCGTAGGCGGGGAAGCGGTCGAACAGGCGGGCGGCATAGTCGGCCAGTTTCAAGAAGAGATTCGCCCCAATCGAAAAATTCGCTCCATAGACGAGAGCCGTTTGGTGGGTCTCGATCCATCGCCGCGCTTCTCCGAGGCCATCGTACCACCCGGTCGTTCCCACCACCATCGGTACCCCCGCCTCGGCCACTCGACGGATGTTGGGTAGCACTGCCTCGGGCTGGCTGAAGTCGATGACCGCCTCTACGCCGGAGAGCGCCTCCCGACTGAGAGCGGCGCCGCCTGCGTTCTCTGGAAGGTCGATGGCGAACTGGACCCGATGCCCCTCCGCCCGCGCCAGCCTCTCTATTTCCTGCCCCATGCGGCCGCGCCCCACCAGTGCCAGGATCAAGTCACGATCTCCGTGTCCACCGACTCGAAGACCTCCGGCCTATCGACCCCCGAAAAGAACTCGGCGTGAAGGCGCTTGACGGCGTGGTCGGCGTCATCCTGGCGAACCACGAAGGATAAGTTCATCTCCGAAGCACCCTGGGAGATCATCCGCACGTTGATGTCCCCCAGCGCCGTGAAGGCTCGAGCGGCGATGCCAGGAGTGGAGCGGATCTCCTCTCCCACCAGACAGACGATGGCACAATCGTTCTGCACCGTCACCTCGGAGAAGGCGGACAGCGCCTCCACCACCTCGCTCAGCTTGTCGGTCGAGTCCACCGTCAGGGAAACACTGACCTCGGAGGTCGACACCAGATCGACCGGGACCTCCAGCCGATCGAAGACCTCGAACATCGACTTTAGGAAGCCGTGAGCCATCAGCATGCGGTGGGACTTGACGTCGATGACGGTGATCTCCTTCTTGGCGGCAATCGACTTCACCCCCACCCCTGTCTTCCGGCATCGCGGAGCGACGGTCGTCCCGCTGGCGTGGGGTCGGCGTGAGTTCAAGATGCGAACCGGGATGTTCTTGGAAACGGCCGGCTCGATGGTGGAGGGGTGAAGTACCCGGGCCCCGAAGTATGCAAGCTCCGCCGCCTCGGCGAAGGAAAGCTCTCGAATCGTCTTGCCCTCCGGTACCAGTCGATTGTCGGCGGTGAGCATCCCGTCCACATCGGTCCAGATCTGGATCTCTTCTGCCTGGAGCGCCGCCCCCAGCAGCGAAGCCGAATAGTCAGATCCTCCTCGACCGAGGGTGGTTGGCTCGCCCTCGCGGGTGGCACCCACGAAACCCTCGATGACGGGAATCTTACCTTGTTCGACGAGCGGGGCTATCTTCACCCGGCAGCGCTCTGGCAAACTCTCACCATCGGGCCGCGCCTTGCCGAAACGGGAGTCGGTGAGCATCACTTCGCGAGCGTCGACATGAACCGCGTCGAGACCCCGGGCCCGCGCCGCCGCCGTCAACAGGCTGACCGAGAGCCGTTCCCCATAGCTCACCATGGCGTCTTGGATGCGAGGAGTCAGCTCGCGCAGCAGCACCACTCCGCGAGTGAAGTTCCCGAGCTCTTCGGCGTAGTGGGCGATGGTCTCCGCCAAGTCGCGCTCGGCGGCTTTCTGCAATCCCAGGTCGAATAGGATCCAACGGTGCCGACTTACCAGCTCGGAGAGTATCTCCTGGGCGGCCCGCGTGTCACCGGAAAGCGCGGTCTGCCCCATGCGAAGGAGCGCGTTTGTCGCGCCGGCGACGGCGGACGCCACCACCAGGGGACGCCGATCCTTCTGCTCTTCGACGATCTCGACCGCCCGCCGCATGGCCGGACCGTCCTCAACCGAGGTCCCGCCAAACTTCATGACGATCATCGAGGGCTCGGGAGGAAACCCCGCTCGAAAGCCAGCTCCGCATTGAGAATCGAGCCACCCGCCGCCCCTCGAATGGTATTGTGACCCAGCAAGCACATCTTGAATCCGAGGACCGGGCAGGGGCGGAGTCGTCCGATCAGTGTGGCCATGGCCTTTTCCCGGTACAGATCCAGCATGGGTTGGGGCCGATCCGGACCGTCCAGCAGCAAGAGGGGATGGCACGGAGCGGTGGGAAGCTCACGCTCCTGAGGCTCGCCCCGGAAGGACGTCAAGACTTCTCGGATCTCCGCGAGACGCGCCGGTCGGATGGTCTCAAAGGAGACCGACTCGCTGTGGCCATCGAAAACCGGAACGCGATTGACTTGCGCCGAGACCACCAGCTCGGCTGGCGAAACCGCACCGTCCAGAAGCCTGCCAAGAATCTTCCGGGTCTCCGCCTCCATCTTTTCCTCTTCGCCGGCGATGAAAGGGATCACGTTGCCGAGGATGTCCATGGAGGGCAGTCCCGGATAGCCGGCACCGGAGATGGCTTGCAGAGTGACCACCGATACCTTTCGCAGTCCGAAGGCGCGCTCCAGCGGTGCCAGTGCCATGGCCAGCACGGTGGTGGAGCAGTTGGCGTTGGTGACGATGAAACCGGAATCCGGTAAGCCACGGGATGCCTTCTGCCTCGGAATGAGGTTCAGATGATCGGGATTGATCTCGGGAATGACGAGCGGAACGTCCGGCTCGAGTCGATAGCTCCTGGCATTGCTGAAGACCGGCACACCGGCTCGCGCCCAGGCCAACTCCACCTCCGGAGCGACGTCGGCGCTGAGCGCAGAGAACGCCAGATCGATTCCCTCCGCCGGATCCATCCCATGCACCTGCTGGCCGGCGAGGGCCTCCGGGAGGAGCGAGGGCAGGCGCCAGCCGCACGCCTCCCGGTAGGTCTTGCCCGCCGAACGCTCGGAAGCCGAGAGTCGAACCACCTCGAACCAGGGATGGTCGGCGAGGTGCTCCACAAACCTCTGTCCCACCGCGCCGGTGGCTCCCAGGATGGCGGCCTTGAGTCGCGCCCGCTTAGCCATCAGGATGCTCGCCGCAGGAGGGCGCCTGCCGCTTGATGATAGAGGTCCACGGCGCGGAGCGCCTCTTGCTTTTCGATTTTCTCTTGCGCGGTATGTGCATCGTGAATGGATCCGGGCCCGAAGAGCAGCGGTCTTCCGAGCTCGGTGAGAGCAGGGATGTCCGTGCCGAAGGCCATGGGAGCCACCTCGAATCCCGGTAGGGTCTCGCACCTGACGGCATCGTTTTGGGATACAACCTGGTACTCGAGGTTCCGATCGTCACCGATTATCCCGCGCAGCTTTGCCTCGGCCTCCGAGGCCTTACCCACCACCCGCACCAGAACGTCGGCGCGGGCCTCCGGGGCAATGACGTTCGCAGCAAGCCCTCCCGACAACGTTCCCACGTTCACCGTGGCCGGACCGAGGAGTTGGCTTTGCCCCCAATCGGCTTGCCGAATTCTCTCCAGGGTCCCGAGCAAACGCTCGATGGCGGAATCCCCAAGGTGCGGATAGGCGGAGTGGGCGGCTCGCCCGCGCGCCCGCAGGACAAAGCCGAACGTTCCCTTGTGACCCGAAGCCATGCGGCTCTCGGTGGGCTCCCCCACCAGAACGTATTGCGAGCCGGGCTGGAGCCGATTGGCGATCTTCGCCCCGATACTGTCGACTTCTTCGCCCACCACAAAAAGGAGCCCCAGTCCTTTCGCCCCTTCCCCGCGTAGCCGGGTGGCGGCCTCCAGCATCGCCGCCAGGCACCCCTTGGCGTCGCAGGCGCCGCGACCGTAGATGTACCGTTCATCCTCGGAGCTTCCGTAGAAAGGAGGAACGGTGTCCAGGTGCGTGCAGAGAACCACCTTCGGACGCCCGTCGCTCCGGGCGTAGACGTTGTACCGATCCGCTTGGACCTCCTGCCGGGTCACCTGAAAACCACGGTCCTCAAGAGTCTTTTCCACGAAGCCGGCCAGCTCGGCTTCGCTACCGGTCACCGAAGGGATGTCGATGAGCTGCCGAATGAGGTTCCCGAGAGTCTTCATGCTCGGGTCTACTCCCAGACGCCGGGCAGCTCTTTCCGGCAGCTCGGACATTCACCCTTTTGCAGTTTGTTGTTCAGAATCGTGTAGCCGACTCGCTCGATGAGGAGCTGGTGGCAGGCGGGACAGAACGTGTTCTCCCACCGACCCACCTGTCCGGGGATGTTCCCGGCATAGACGAAGGCCAAGCCCTCCGAGGCCCCGATCTCGGCGGCGCGCAGCAGAGCCTTCACCGAAGTGTTGTCGGGACCGGTCATCTTGTAGTCCTGGTGAAAGGCGGTGACATGCCAGGGAATCTCCGTGGAAACGGAAGCCAGGAATCGTGCGATGTCACGCAGCTCCTCGTTGGAGTCGTTGAAACCGGGAATGACTAGCGTCACGATCTCGACCCAGAACCCCATCGCCTTGGCAGCGCCTATGGTATCCAGGACGTTCCCCAGCACGCCTCCCAGCGCGCGATAGTTCTTGTCCCGAAAACTCTTCAGATCCACCTTGTAAAGATCGACGAAGGGCCGGACGAATTCCAGGACCTCGGTGGTGCCGTTGCCGTTCGAGACGTAGGCACACCGCAGCCCCCGCGGCTTGGCGTGTCGGAACACCTCCACCGCCCACTCGCTGGTAATGAGGGGCTCGTTGTAGGTGCTGGCCAGGGTGCTCGCACCGTAACGACCCGCCAGGCTCACCAGCTCTTCACCGCTACAAAGCATCGGCGAGGATACCGCCTTCGGGTCTCTGAGAACCTGCGAGGTGAGCCAATTCTGACAATAGCCGCAGTGGAAATCGCATCCGAGCATGCCGAACGACAAAGCATCCGTCCCCGGCAGGGCGTGGAAGAACGGTTTCTTCTCGATGGGATCGCACTGCAGCGCCCCCACGTAGCCCCAGGGGACCCTGAGCGTCCCCCGTTCATTGAAGCGCACCTTACAGATTCCCAACCGTCCCTCGGGAATGAGGCATCGGTGGCCGCATGAAAAACAGCGCACCTCTCCTCCCGAAAGCTTCTGGTAGAGCGTCCCCTCGCGAGTATGCTTGGCGAGGACGTCGGATAGAGCGGATGTTTGAACGGTCATGAGGAGTTCAGCTCAACCTCGCAGGCCCTCACACGACTCTACTCTCCACCCGCACCGCTCGCAAGCCGAGGCAACCCGGTCGGGCACCTGGGCGGCGGCTCAGTCGGAGAGCGACTTCCAGAATCGCCGGTGGGTGTTGCGAATCGCCTCGATGAGGGGCTCGAGCTGCTTGTCGTACTTTGCCGGACTCTCGGGCTCGAAACCTCCGGTGGGTGAGGAAAGGCCGGCCATGACCTCCAAGACCGAGACGATCGACTTCTCGACACCCGGCAAGTGATAGCCACCTTCCAGAGCAAAGACGGTCTTGCCTCCGCAGCAGGCGTCGGCAACGGAGAGAATCTCGCGGGTTATGGCCGCGTACCCCTTCTCGGTGAGGCCCATGCTGCCCAACGGATCCCGGTAGTAGGCGTCGAAGCCGGCCGAGACGAGAATCAATTCGGGCCGGAACTCACGACTCACCGGCCCGATCACTTCTTGGAATAAGGCGAGGTATTCCGCATCGCCCATGCCCGCCGGCAGGGGAGCATTGAGCGTGAATCCCTCGCCACTATCTCTCCCCACCTCTTCCAGCGCTCCGGTGCCCGGATAGAAGGGCGACTGATGGGTAGAGATGTAGAGCACTTCCGGAGAAGTATAAAAAGCCTTCTGCGTCCCGTTTCCGTGATGTAGATCGAAGTCGACGATGAGGACTTTCTTCAGGTCGCCATGGCGCATGGCGTGGAGCGCCGCGATGGCCACGTTGTTGAAGAGGCAAAAACCCATCGCCTTGTCCGGCTTGGCGTGGTGTCCGGGAGGCCGCACCAGCGCGAAGGCATTCGAGACTTCTCCGCTCAATACCGCGTCCACCGCGGTGAGTACCCCTCCCACCGCCAGCAACGCGATATCGGCCGATTCCGGAGAGGTGACGGTATCGCTATCGATGTAGGTTTGTTCCCGCCCGCGAGTCTCCATGATCTCGTCGAAATGCCGCTCGGTGTGGACCAGCAGGATGTCCTCCCGCTGCGCCATGCGAGGCTCCAGGGATCTCAGCTCATGGGCAAGCTGCGATGCGCCGAGCGCCCGGGCCACCGCGTCCATTCGAGACGGGCTCTCGGGGTGCCCGTCGCCGGTCCGATGCTCTTTGAACCGCGGAGTGTAGACGACGCCCGTCGAGCGCTGAGAGCTAATCACCTTCTCCTTTCGAGAAAGAGCGAATCACCCATCAGCGGCTCCCATCTGGATAGCGTCTCAGGAGCAGAGCTGCGTTCGTGCCGCCGAACCCGAAGGAGTTGGACAACACATGCCGCAGCTCGGCTCGCCGCGCCTGGTTGGGAACATAGTCCAAGTCACATTCGGGATCCGGGGTCTCATAGTTGATGGTCGGCGGAATCATCCGCTCCCTGAGGGCGAGGGCGGCTATGCCCGCTTCCAGGCCTCCCGCTCCTCCCAGCAAGTGTCCGGTCATCGACTTGGTGGAGCTGACCGCCAGTCGGCGGGCATGTTCACCGAACACTTTCTTGATGGCCATGGTCTCTGTGCGATCGTTATAGGGAGTAGAGGTGCCATGGGCGTTGATGTAGTCCACTTCCTCGGGTCGCACGTTCCCGTCATGGAGAGCCAAGGCCATGGCCCGGACCGCGCCATCACCGTCCTGGGACGGTGCGGTGATGTGGTAGGCGTCCGAGCTCATCCCGTATCCGACCAGCTCGGCATATATGGGAGCGTGGCGCCGCTCGGCATGCTCCAGTGTCTCCAGCACGACCACTCCCGCCCCTTCCCCAACCACGAACCCGTCGCGGTCTTTGTCGAACGGCCGGGACGCCCTCTCCGGTTCATCGTTTCGCGTCGACAGGGCGCGCATGGCGGCAAAACCGCCTATCCCCATGGGCGTGATGGCGGCCTCGGAACCGCCGGCGATCATGGCGTCGGCGTCGCCTCTTTGGATGATCTTCATGGAGTCTCCGATGGCGTGAGAGCTCGCCGAGCAGGCGGTGGCGGTCGCCGAATTGGGCCCCTTGGCGCCGAAGCGAATCGACACCTGTCCGGCCGCCAAGTTGATGATGCAACCGGGTATGAAGAAAGGTGAGATCTTACGCGGCCCTCCCTCCAGGAGATTTCGATGCTCCCTTTCGATGGTCGCGAACCCACCAATCCCGGAGGCGATGAACACTCCCACTCGAGCCGCGTTCTCCGGCGTGATCTTCAAGCCGGAGTCTTCCATCGCGAAGGTGGACGCCGCGAGTGCGTAGTGGATGAAGACGTCCATCTTCTTGACTTCTTTCTTCTCGACGTACCGCAAGGGGTCGAAGCTCTTCACCTCGCCGGCGATGCGACAGGAAAAGGCCGAGGCGTCGAAATGCGTCACCGGCCCGATGCCGCATCTGCCCTCTAGTAGAGCCTTCCAGGTCTCCCGGGTGCCGATCCCCACCGCCGACACCAGACCCACGCCGGTTATTACCACGCGCCGCGTCACACCCAAGGTCCTGGTTTCCGCCATCGAGGCCACCGCACACTATTTCTTTGCATGTCCTTCGATATAGGAGACGGCTTCCTTGACTCGGGTGATCTTTTCGGCGTCCTCGTCTGGAATCTCGAGACCGAACTCCTCCTCCAAGGCCATGACCAGTTCCACCTGATCCAAGGAATCGGCTCCCAAGTCATCCACAAAGGAAGCGTCGGGAGTAACTTGCTCTTCGTCGACACCCAACTGATCCACGATTATGGTCTTCACTTTCTCTGATATGCTCATGCCAACTCCCTTCATCGAGTTCGAAAGCGCTCATTATAGCAATCTACATGTACAAACCACCGTTGACCTGTAAGACTTGACCGGTCAAGTAGCTGGCTCCATCGGATACCAGAAAGGCCACGCAGGAGGCCACGTCCTCCGGCTGACCGATGCGACCCAGCGGTATGGAGGACGACAGCTCTTCCTTGAGCTGAGGGGAGAGACTCTCCGTCATGTCCGTCGAAACATAGCCGGGTGCCACGGCGTTGACGGTAATGTTTCGAGAGGCGACTTCTCGCGCCAGAGACTTCGTGAACCCCAGAACGGCTGCCTTGGAAGCGGCGTAGTTCGTCTGACCGGCGTTGCCCGTCAGGGCGACTACCGAGCTCATGTTCACGATCCTCCCGTAGTGCTGGCGGATCATCGGCCGCAAGGCGGCCTGGCAACAATAATAGAGACCGTTGATGTTGGTGGCCATGACGCTGTCCCAGTGATCGGGTTTCATTCGGAGAAGGAGACTGTCCCTGGCGATGCCGGCGTTGTTGACCAATATGTCCAGGCGCTTCTCTCGCTCCAGTAACGCCTCGAAGCCGGCTCCCACCGCCTCCCGGTCGGCAACGTCCATGGACAGGGCTTCCACCTGGGCTCCGCCTGAGGACAGTTCTCGAGCCGCCTGTCGGGCGCGGCCTTCGTCACGCCCGGTGATCACCACCCGCGCCCCTGCCGCGGCAAGACGGGCGGCCACCGCCCTTCCGATTCCACGGGTTCCACCCGTGACGATGGCGACTCGGCCGGCCAAATCAGACACCGGTGACCTCCGCCAGGAGCCTCCGCAGACCATTGGGATCTTCAATGGAGGCGACCCGCACGTTCTCTGCTATCTTTCGCACCAGTCCGGAGAGGACCTTACCCGGTCCGACTTCCACGAATTGATCCACCCCTTCGTCGACCAAGCGGCGAACGGACTCCTCCCAGCGAACCGGAGAGGCCACCTGTCGAACCAGTGCATCCACCGCTTCCGCGCCGGTCCGAACCCAGGCCGCGTCCACGTTGGAAACGAGCGGAACTCTCAGATCGGAGACCGTCACATTCGCCAGGTCCCGCTCCAAACGGTGTTGCGCCGGTCTCATGAGCCGGCAGTGAAACGGCGCACTCACCGACAGTGGAATCACCCGCTTGGCACCGCGTTCTTTGGCAGCCGCCGAGGCCCGTTGGACCGCCGCGGCATGTCCGGCGACGACGGTCTGGCCGGGAGCATTCAAGTTGGCCGGCTCGACGACTTCTCCGTCGCTCGCCTGGCTGCAGATTTCCTGGACGTCGGCCAGCCCCAGCCCGAGAATGGCCGCCATCGCCCCCTCGCCCACCGGAACCGCCTCCTGCATGTAGCGTCCCCGATTTCGCACTAGAACCACCGCATCATCCAGGCGTAATGCGCCCGCCGCCACCAAGGCGGAGTATTCACCCAGGCTGTGCCCTGCCACGAAATCGGGCTCGACCCCCTGTGACGCCAAGGCGCGATACAAGGCCACGCTGGTGGTCAAGATGGCGGGCTGTGTGTTTTCGGTAAGCTGCAGTTCTTCCTCGGGGCCCTCGAAGCAAAGCCGAGAAAGCGGGAAGCCGAGCGCCCCATCCGCTTCCTCAAAGACCTGGCGTGCTTCGGGTCGCTCTGCGGCAATGGCTTTGCCCATTCCAACCTGTTGGGAACCCTGCCCCGGAAAAACCAGCGCCAACTTGCTCATACCGCTCTCATCCGGCGCCAAACCGTGGCCAGCTCGCGGAGGCCTTCATTGATCCGCTCGTTGCTGCCGCGGCCGACAACACGGGAGAAGCGGATCGGCGAGCCGAGCCGGCCCGGCCTATTCCTTGACCTCCATGACCAGGTTCCCTTTGTAGTAACCGCACCCTGGGCAAACCCGGTGTGGAAGCTTGGGCTGGTGACAATTCGGGCACTCGGATAGCGAATGGTGATGAAGGGCGTCGTGGGTTCGCCGCTTGTCACGCCGACTCTTCGAGTGCCGACGTTTCGGATTGGGCATTCGATAACTCCTTTCACCCGACTTCCCGTCGGGAGCCAGAACCATCCGCCGGGATTCTAGCGCCGCGCCAACTCCCAGGGCCTAGGGTGCGGTTTCGGTCGAACCCCTAAGGTTGTTCCAAACAGTTGGGAGCGGCAATACTATTTCAAGAGCATCTTGAGGTTGGCCAGCCGTGGATCCAGTGTCCCTCGGGCGCAGCTACAAGGAGAGAGGTTCATGTTGGTCCCACAATCCGAGCAGAGGCCCAGGCAGTCGACGCGGCAGATGGGTTTCATGGGGAGAGCCAGGTAAATCTGCTCCCGTATCAAAAGGCTCAGATCGATCCTATCGTCCTGGTAGAAGCTCACCGCCAGGTCTTCATCCCTGAGCTCCCGTTCCTCCTCTTTGCTCGGTCCCTGGTTCGCCGATGACGGGAGAAACAAGAGGTCGAGAGCCTCCTTAAAATCCATCCGGAACGGCTCGAGACACCGCACGCACTCGAACTCCACCGTCGCGACCAGCGATCCCGCCAGCCGGAAGGACGCCTCGTCCGCCGGTTCCAGACGGCCCCGGAGTCGCACTCGGTCGACTAGGCGCAGCTCGTTCTGGTCGATCTCCCAGCCTTCCGGTGGAAGCGCAATGTTCAGCTCCTGCCCTTCCCGCGGCACGCACAATAGGTCGATAAACATAACAGCCCTTTGAGTTAAGCGGGGGCATTATAGCACGGAGGCGCGGCCTGTCAAGAACAGCCAAACCTGAGGAGGCGAAGCGAACGAGGGATTCTGCCTAACAAACAGACCCTGCATACACGCAATGTCCGAAAACAACACGGGTAGTTGCCACTTCTTCACGAGGCTGGGCTCACCCGGCGGCTAGGGTAGGAGCAGCTTCAGAAAACTGGTGCCGGCGTCGAGTGGCCCCACTCCGAAGTTCTCCGCCAGGCTCTGCCCGAGATCGGCGAAGCTCTCGCGGGTCCCCAGGTTGGCTCCCCCTCGGACCCGCTTTCCCGCCGCCAGCAGCGGGACGTACTCCCGGGAATGATCGGTTCCGGCAGTGGTGGGGTCACAGCCGTGATCTCCGGTCAGCAAGACCAAATCATCGTCGCGCGCTCGTTCCATCAGAGTCGGCAGGCTGCCATCGAGCTCCTCCAGGGCACGGGCGAATCCAGCCGGGTCGTTCCGGTGGCCGAACTGCTGATCGAAGTCAACCAGGTTGGTGAAGATCAGCTCCGCGGAGGACGTGTCCATGGCCTTCAGCGTCTCCGCCACACCGTGAGCGTTGCTCTCGGTATGAACCGACTCCGAAACTCCCGATCCCGCGAAGATATCTTCTATCTTGCCCACCCCGAAGACCCGGAGACCGTGCTCCGCCATCCGGTCGAGCAGCGTGGGGCGAGGCGGTTTGAGAACGAAGTCCCGACGCCGCGGCGTCCTCACGAAAGACCCCGCCTTGTCTCCCACAAAGGGTCGGGCAATGATACGCGCCACGCCGTGGTTCTTGACGACAATCTGGAAAGCCACCCGACACATTCGGTAGAGCTCTTCCACGGGAATGACCTCTTGGTGGGCGGCAATCTGGAAAACGCTATCCGCCGAGGTGTAAACGATCGGCTTTCCGGTTCGGCAGTGTTCCTCGCCCAGCTCCTGGATGATGACCGTTCCGCTAGCGGCACGGTTTCCTAGAATTTGGCGCCCGATCCCCTTTTCGAATTCGGCGATTACGTCCGGTGGAAAGCCCTGTGGATAGGTTCGGAAGGCCTCCTCAAGGACTATCCCTGCCATCTCCCAGTGTCCGGTGGTGCTGTCCTTCCCGGGCGAGCGCTCGTTCATCTTCCCGAAGGCGCCCAGGATGCTGTCGTGGGAGCGGAGCGCCGGAACGAGCTCCCCCATCCCCAAGCGGGCGAGGAAGGGAATGGAAAGCGATTGTGAGGCGGCGATATGAGCGACCGTATTGGCCCCCCGGTCGCCGTAGTCTTCCGCGTCGGGGAGCTCTCCGACCCCGACGCCATCCATGACGATCACGATGGCACGTGAGAAAATCCGTTCTGCCACGCGCCCTTAGTCTTTCGTCTCCGCACCTCCTACCACCGGATCCATGTTGAGGTAGTTGCCGAACTCCCTGGTGCCGCTGATAGTAGAGATAGCGTGCTTGAAGATCATTTGATCCACACCGTCGTTCTCCATGATGATGGCGAACCGGTCGAAGCTCTTGATGCGCCCGCTCAACTTCGTGCCGTTCATGAGGTGAACGGTCACACTGATCCGCTCCCGCCGGGCGTGATTGAGAAAGCTATCCTGTATGTTAGGAGGCTGTTTTTGCATGCACCCCTTCTTCCTTGCGTAGCTGGAAAAACTCCATCGGACTCCGTGGCGCCGGTCGAGCTCCGAGATACGACTCGATAGCCTCTCCTACTTTGGGATCATCACCACTACCGGGGAACCAGACAACCCCTTCCTCTCGCCGAAACCATGTCATCTGTCGCTTGGCGTACTGAAGGGTGGCTCTCAAAGTCGACTCCTTCGCTTGCTCCACATCCATCTCGCCAGCGAGGAGCTGCGCCACCTGTCGATAACCAATCGCCTTGAGGACCGGCGCCTGAGGCCCGTAGTTGCTCAACAGGCGTTGGACTTCACCGATCAACCCGCTGTCGAACATTTGCCGCAGGCGCACCTCGACGCGTCGAGCGAGCTCCGCTCGCGTCGGGGCGAGCCCGAAGAGCAACCTTGAGTAACCCGCCAGCGAGCTCCTTCGGTCCTTCATCAAATCGCTCATGGG
>Ga0214473_10003486_pt1 | contig 19044 bp, 9 predicted proteins | sample RVTome_7_FD_203509 | JGI IMG/M metagenome (GOLD analysis project Ga0214473, IMG submission 203509) | Soil microbial communities from uranium-contaminated site in the Upper Colorado River Basin, Wyoming, United States - RVT98D197 | ecosystem: Environmental > Terrestrial > Soil > Contaminated >... | reverse complement strand
GTCGAATTGGCCGTTGAGAGCGAAACGGAATTTCCAGTCGGGAGTCACCCTGTTGGCCGAGACATTCCCCTCAAATCTCTGCGAGGTGCGCGTCTTGACGCCGCTGGCCGACCCGCCGGCGTTCAGGCTGAAGACCCAGAAATTCCACGCGTCCCGGGCTCCCGCCGAGGATGATGTTTCTCCATTCTGATCAAAGACGACATCGACCTTGTCGGCGAGGGGCGTCCGGGAGACAAAAGGGGTCAGGCCTTTCTTGAGATAGCGGACGACGCCCCGCCGGAGTTCGTCCGAAACATCGGTCTTGTTCGAAAAATATTTCAGGGTGAAGTTCAAATCGGAATAATCGCCCTGGCCCATGAAGCACATCGTGTATTCGCTGCCGCCGCTCCCCGTCCCCTGGGTCGTGATCAGGATATGGACATCGGCGTCCTTGCGGTCGCGGACGTAGTTGATGAATATGATTTCGGTCCGGATATAGTCCCATTGGAGATTTTTCCCGTCGAGGAAAACTTTGAGCGCTTTGTCTTTAAGCTCTTCGGGGGAGGCCGTTTTTTTCTTCTCCACGCCCCAGGACGAAGAGACGAGGAAGAGTACGAGGAGAGAGACCGCCCATGGCCCCAGGTTTTTCGCCCGTTTTCGCATGTTCCAGTCCTTCATTCCGTATGACATCTGATCCCGCGTCCCCGCCTTCGCCCCGTCCGTGCGGATGATTCAAAGCAAAGTCGGCCCGCCGCGGTACCGCCCCATCGAAAGTCCGGCGGCCGATGCTCCGCTGTTTCAGCGCCGCGAACTACTTCCGAATTCTGATCGGATAGGGCGGCCTCGGGATCTTCTTAGGCGGATTCTTTTTGAGCTCATCCATGACGACCTGGATCGCTTTTTCGAGCTGCGGATCGTGCCCGGCGATCACGTCGGCCGGCGTCTGTTCAACCTCGATGTCCGGCGGCACGCCGACATTTTCGACGACCCAGCCGTCTTCAGTCCAGATCGCGAGATTGGGCGCCGTGACCGATCCCCCGTCCATGAGAATCGGAAATCCCAGCGTTCCGACCAAGCCGCCCCAGGTCCGCTTTCCGACGAGCGGGCCGAGCTTGAACTTACGGAACATCCAGGGCAGAAGATCTCCGCCCGAACCGGCCGTTTCGTCGATCAGCATGACCTTCGGGCCGTCAATCGAAGCTCCCGGCGTTTTCAGGTCCGCGCCGTAGCGCATCGCCCAATAGCTGACAAACGGTTTCCGGAGATGATCGATATAGTAATCCGCGACCTGTCCTCCGCCGTTGAAGCGCTCGTCGACGATGATCGCCTCTTTATCGGCCTGGGGATAAAAATAGCGCTTGAAATAGAGAAAGCCGAGAGTCGACGTGTTCGGGACATAGACATAGGCCACTCGCCCGCCTGTCGCCTCCTCGACTTTTTTCAGGTTGCCCTCTACCCAGTCGCGGTTGCGGAGGGCGGATTCGCTGGCGATAGGCACCGCCTGAACGGTCCGGGAGCTTGTCCCGTCGGGATTCGGGCCGACCGTGAGCTCGACGATTTTACCGGCCGTATTCTCGAACCGGGCATAGACATTTTCCGGAGACTTAAGATCGCGGCCGTTGACCGCGAGGAGATAATCGCCCGCTTTGACATCGACGCCGGGTTCGGTGAGCAGCGAGCGGAGCTCGGGATTCCAGTTCAAGCCGCCATACACTTTTTTAAAGCGATACCGTCCGTTCTCCAGCGCATAATCCGCGCCGAGCAAGCCTCCCGGGACGGTCTTCGCTTCGTTCGGGCTGTCCCCTCCCCCGACCCGGTGATGACCGACGCCGAGCTCGGAGCACATCCACTGGATGACGCGGTTGAGGTCGTTCCGGCAGGCTAGATGCGGCAGAAATATTTCGTATTTGGCCTTCATCGCCGGCCAGTCCGCGCCGTGCATATTGGAAGCGTAAAAATAGTCGCGGTTGATCCGCCAGGCTTCGTTGAAAATCTGTCTCCATTCCGCCGCCGGATTGATCTTGACTTCGATCGCATCGACGTTGAGCCTCCCCTGTCCCGGCTGAGGTTTGGGCGCCACGGCCGTGATGAAAAAATTCTGGCCGGCGGTATAAAGGATTTTTTTCTTATCGGCCGTCAGAGTGAAACCGGAAACGCCGCTCAGTACGACTTCGTCCTTGCGGGCCTTGAAATCATATTTGTGGAGAGATCCGCCGGCGGATCCCGGCCCGGCGGCCGAACCGATGTCTGGCGGATTTTCGAGATAATAGATTTGCCCGGCGTCGCCCGCGGCCAGGTTCCGGTAGCTTCCGGTCGGAATCGGAACCGCGACGATGCGATGGGCCAACCCGTCGAAATCGATTCTGAATACGTCCGCCGCTTCCTTCGGCTTTTCGGCCGTCTGCGCCGGATTCGCCGGCGTTTTATCCGGGGCGGGCTTGTCCGCCGCCGGCTTGTCCGCGGCCGGTTTCTCGGAAACGCCTTTCTCCTCATCGCTTTCCTTGCCCAGGGGATTCGGAACATCATTCCTCAAGGCGGCGACATAGATCGAGCTCGTGAGACGCATATCGGCGTTCGACATGTCGAACCACTGTTTGACCGGACCCGCGTCCGTTGAGGCGAAGAAATAGAGATACTTTCCAGAGGCATCGAAGACCGGCTCGCTCACCTCGCTCAATCCGTCGCTGACCGGATAGGACTTGTCCTGGTCGAGCGAATAGACGAACACCTTCTGGATGTATGTCGCTGAATTGAGGGTATAGACGATCCATTTCGAATCCGGAGACCACCCCGAATAAATTGTCCGGGCCCGCGCCGGACCGTAGAGATATTCCGAGGCGATCTTCTTCGAAACGCCGGTCTTCACGGTCATCCAGGAGAGGGACCAGGAATTGTCGGCAAAGGCGATTTTCTGGCTGTCCGGGGACCAAACGGGCGAGTCATAGAAGCGGGGCCCGTTCAGCTTGAAACGACGGATCTCTCCTTTCCCGTCCTGGTTCCGCACATGGAGCTCGTATTCCCCGGATTCGTCCGAAAAATAAGCGATGGAATTCCCGTCCGGAGACCAAACCGGCGAGCGCTCATGGACGGCGGGCGAATTCGTGAGATTGCGCGGGTCGCCCTTCTCCGCGGGGACGGTGACGATTTCGCCCCGGAATTCAAATGCGGCCCGGGCGCCGGACGGAGAGACCGACGCGCCCCGGATCCAGCGGCCGCCCCTGACGTAGCGCTCGCGGAGCTCGTTGAGATCGGTCGAAACGCCGATCGTGAGCTTCGTGCTTTTCCGGCTTTGGGGGTCGAAAATATGAAGCTGGCCGGCCTGCTCATAGATGATTTTTCCGGCGCCGGCCGAAGCGTTAAGGACGGGGTAATCCGTGTGCTGGGTCAGTTGTTCGACTTTCTTTGTCTTGGGATCATAGGAAAAAAGGTTGAACTCTCCATTGCGGTCCGAGCGGAAATAGACCTTTTCGCCGATCCACATCGGGCCGGGATCGTTCGCTCGGCCTTCGGGCTGCGGAATTTTGACGATGGAGCGATCGGCGTTGCGGAATATCCAGATGACCGAGTTACGCCCGCCCCGATAGTTTTTCCACTGGGTGAACGCGTCGGAAAGCGGATTATAGGCGATCTCGCTTCCATCGGGCGAGTAGACAGCCCGTGCGGCATAGGGAATCCTGAGTTTTTCGGGAAAACCGCCCTCGAGGGGAACGGTGAAAAGCTGGGTGTGAGCGCCCGAATAGGTGTTCCGCGGAGACATGAATAAAACGGCTTTGCCGTCGGGCGTAAAACACTGGACAATATCGGGACCGGGATGCCAAGTCAACCGTTCGGGAATTCCGCCGGCGACCGGCACGGAATAAACGTCCAGGTTTCCTTCGTACTGGGCGGTGAAGGCAATCAGGCTGCCGTCCGGCGAAAAAGCCGGATATCCCTCGATGCCCAAATCGCTCGTCAGGCGGCGGACGTTCTTCCCGTCGAGGCCGGCGACCCAGAGGTCATTGGCATAGACGAAGGCAACATGCGCCTTGCCTATCGCCGGTTGAGACAGGAGCTTCGTGTCGTTGATATCGATCGAGAGGAGCGGCAGGGCCGAAACGGCCACGGCCGCGATCAGGATCATCCATTGATATTTTTTCATATTGACCTCCAAAAACGATTTCCCCCCGCTCCAATTTACCTGAAAGATGGAATCGGCCCGCCTCACATCGTGGGCACAAGACCGATGGTGAAACAACACGTGAACGCTTATAACACACGCATCCCACGAAATCAAACCACCTTTTCCCTTTGCTTGTATCTCTTTTCAGGTGATAAGTCAGGCGAGTCGTTGGGCTCCTAAGCTTTTCTGTTCGCCTGAGTTTTTCCGGCGCCGGAGTGGTCCTTAGGCCCCATTTAGGATAAAATCCATCCATGCCCCAACCGCCCGGCGAACACAGCTTTTATGAAATCGCCAAGGAACACAAGCGCAAGAGCCGGATTTTGTTCGTCGTTTTGCTGGCTTTCAACACGGCCGCCGCGATCGTTTTCTTCCTGGCGATCAGCGCGGTCGTCGGGCTGTTCTTTTCCCGTCCTCAGGTCCTCTCGCTCTCTTATCTTGCCGGCCTTGCCTTACTGGCGATTCTCTTTTCTCTGGCTTTGGCGGCGTTCGAGCTCGGCGACGCCCGGCGCAACGGTCCTCCGTTCATCCTAAAAAGACTCTCGGCTCAAACGCCCGATCTTTCGGACCGCTATCACCAGCGTCTGGCCGATGTCGTCGAGGAAATGAGGATCGCCTCCGGCCTTGAAAAGATCAAGGCCTATGTTCTCCCAGATCACACGGTCAATTGCCTGGCTCTTGTCGAGCCGGACGAGACGCCCTGTATCGGCATGACCGAGGGTATGCTGGCCGATTTTACCCGTGACGAACTTCAAGCCGCGGCCGCCCACGAAGCGGCGCACATCCTTCGGGGGGATTCGGTTTTCATGACCCTGGTCTACGCGCTCGGCGATATTTTCGAACGCTTTCGCGATTTTAGGCGAGGCTCGGATTCCCCAAACGACAATCGTCCTCTTCCCCTCACGACACTTCTTATTCGTTTCCTGGCCCGGACGATCAGCCGGGAACGCGAGGTTTTGGCCGATGCCGTTGCCGTCGAGCTCTGTCGGAGCCCGGTCGCCCTTGCCCGGGCGATCTACAAAGCCCACCTCGCCAATTCATTTGTCGGCGCATTCGACCCCGCCTATGCCTCTCTCTTCATCGTTTCTCCCGGTTCCAAAGGGAACGGCGAGGACGGAAAAACGGACTGGTGGGACACGCATCCCCCTTTGATGAAAAGGATCCGGGTGCTCGCCGAGATGGCGCATCTTAAAGCCGAGGACGTGATCCGGCAGGTCTGGGACAGCCGGTCCGGACGCGAAGCCGCTCAATCCATCCAAAACATGCGAGAAGAGACCCCGGAAGAAAACACGGCTCCGCCCGATCCGGCTTCCCTTCTAGCCAGGGGCTGCCCCCGCTGCGGCATTCCCCTCAGCGAGACCTTTTACGAAGGGGTTCCGATCGGTTCCTGTCAGCGCTGCGGCGGGAAGCTTGTCGAGGAAAAGGCGGTGGACCGGATTCTCGCCAGGACGGAAATCGGATTCGCTCCGGAGCTTCGTAAAAAAGCGGAAACTTTTCAGGCCCGGTTTATGCGGAATCCCATCGCCACGCTCAAAATGAACGACCGTGTTTCACCCCATCCCCCCTGCCCAAGCTGCGGATATCCGATGCGAACCCGGCCTTTCAATTACCAGTATTTCGTCCCGGTGGATAAATGCCTGTCGTGTTTCAGACTGTGGTTCGACGCCGACGAGCTCGAAATTCTTCAGATCCTCGTCGAAGAGGCGAAGAATCCGTCGGGCTGAGAATTCCGACCCGCCCCCGAGCAGCGGCTCGCCTGGGCTAACATCACTCGAATATTTTTTCGAGCGCCTGGTATTTCGCGTGAACCTTATCCACGCCTTTCAACATTCCCTCGTGGTCGTGATTCTCGGCCGCCGCCTTGAGTTCAACCACCGCTCCGGCCAGCTCCTGCGCGGCTTTTTGATAAATGTCCGCTTTGGAGCTGAGCCTCGCCGGAAGCTGGGCTTTGGCGACGGCATCGGCTTTAGCGGCGAGCCCGGGCGCGGCTTCCCGGATCTTGTCAAAGAGCTTGTCGGGAGTGTATTTATGATAGATGACATAAAGCGCCTGATGGAAGTCATCGACTTCCTTGAGGACGGGGCTAAGCGCCCGGACCAGGGCTTCGTACTTGGCGTGGAGCATCTCGGCGGCGTCGAGCAAAGCTTGGTCATCCTTGCCCGCGGCGGCCGCGTTATAGCCGTCCACCGCTGTTTTCAGCTGGGCGACGCCGTCCTTCCACTTGGCCTCTTTCTCTCTTAGGATACCGGGAAGCTGAGCAGTGTAGATTTTCGCCGCTAACGCATTGATCTGGGGGACGTATCCGCGCAGGGCTGTGTAGTCTTTATCCGGATAGGCCGTGTGCCAGATCGGATAGATGATCTCATGAAACGCGGTCAATTCCCGGACTTCGCTTTTTGTTTCTCCGGCCGACTGTTGGGCGCGGGCGGTCATCGCCAGGGCGATTAGAGCAGCGGCGAGGATAACGATCCTCATTCTCGTTTTTTTCATATATGAAGCCTCCTTCACTCAGGAAATATGGGAAAGGCTATTATCGCTATTTTCCCGAATTTTTCAAGCGGGAGGCTCCGGCCCTTTAGAGGATGCCTTTCTTCCTCTCCAGATAATACCGATAGTTTTCCAGGGAAACGTCGGGAGGAACGCGATGGTCCACGGTCGGGATGAATCCCCCCCTCTCGATAAGAGGGCGGAGATTTTCCAGTTCGGTATCGATCGCGTCTCTCCCCCGGATCAAACTCATCTTGTTCACTCCGCCCAAGAGCAAAACGCGCTCTCCGTAGTCCTCCCGCAGTTTGAACGGACTCGTGTGCAGGGCCTCGATCGGGAACATGACGTTGATTCCGGCCTTCAGCCACCCGGGAACGAGCTCCATGATCCGGCCGTCGCAATCGAGAACGTTGAGGTCGATGCCGCGCCGGCGGAGGGCGTCCGTGATCCGCGTGTAGCGGGGAACGAAAAGACCCTCGAAGAGCCTGGGAGAGAGAAGCGGCCCGTGATTGTAACACATATCCTCCCACCACCAGGCGACATCGATGTCCTCAGCGGAGACGCAGCGCGCGATCAAAGACAAGGTCAATTCCGTCAAATGCTCGATCATCTCTTCGACCCAGGCTTTCTCCTCGATCAAGGCGATGGAAAATCGCTCAAGCCCCATCCAGTTCCGCGGCCAACCGTAGAGCGAGCCGCCGTCAAAACGGACGATCGTGCCCAACCGCCGGGCTTCCTCGGCCGCCGCCGTGATGTCCCCGACCCGTCCGGGATCATCCGGATTCAGGAGTTCGCGCTTGATCCGGTTCCAATCCTCGCGGCTCTCGATCAGATGCTTATGGAATTTCGGCATCGAGCCGCGGGCGGCCGGGACCTCGGCGATATTTCCGTCTTCGTCCTGGATAAGGAGCCGCGAGCCGAGGTCCCGCAATACTTTCTTTTCGAAAGGCGGATAGAGCCCGTTAGCGATCGGCGCCTTGACGAAAATCGAGATTCCTTCGAGGCCGAAATAGCGTTCGGCGTCTTCGTTGTTCCGGACCGCATCCGGCAATCCTTGCCGCCGCCAGACCTCGAACGTCTCGTCCCAGTACCCGAATTCGAGATCGGGAAGCCGGTCCGGAACATCCCAACGAAAGACCTTTAAAAACCTCTCGCGGGTCGTCATAAGCATCACCGCCTCAATCGCCCGGGGTCGGGTCGAGATCTGACCCCGACATATTTATTTCCGGCTGAGCTGGATCGTCTTGATTTCGAACGGCTCGAGCGAGAGCGTCACCGTGTTCCCCCTTGCGTTCCATGTCTTCAGCGGCCTCTCAATCAAATCCGTCTCGACGGCCTCGACCGGCCAAGGCAGAGCGAGATTGACCTCGGTTTTCAGGCCGAAGGCCTCATAACAGCGAATAATCAGGTCCCGCTCGGCGTAACCCGTGACCTTCTTAACCGTGGAAAGGATGACGTTCTCTTTATCGATCGACAGGAAAGACCGTTTGACCGGCCCGCTCCCGGGATGAGCCATCGCGATCCTCGGGAGGAGCGGGGAGTTGAGTTCATATCCGCGGCGCATCGTCTGCGCTTCCTTCCAGGTTCCCCCGTGGGGATAGAGGGCATACACGAGTTCGTGAGGGCCTCGGTCCGCTTCGGGGTCAGGGCTCGTCGCGCCATGGATAATCGAAATCCGGGCCACGGAGTTCTTAACGTCGAATCCATACCTGGAGTCGTTGAGGAGACCGACGCCGTATGAGCCCGAATCATCGCCGACATCGATCCAGCGCAGGGCGGGGACTTCCCTACCGTCGGCCGGACGGGTGATCGAGCCGAAGGGAATTTCGAATTCGGCCTTGTCATTCCTGATATTCAGCGGAAACGCAGATTTGATCATCAGCTTCCTCTCCTGCCAATTCAGGCGCAGGCGGAAGTCGACCCTCGGAATTTTTTGATAAAGGACGATATCCAAGTCAAAAACGGAGCGGCGGAACGGGCTCGTGACCCGGATGACGGCCCGAACGGGACCGGATTCCCGTAGTTCGACCTTGGCTCCGCTCTCGCCGATATTCGCGATCGTCTCTTTCAAGCCGAGCTCCCAGGCGGACATCGACTCCGGTTCGTCGACGATGGCCTGAAGGACATTGCCGGGCCCGGCAAGGACTTCGCGGTTGTTCGTTTTGTCGAACAGGCCGTCCAGCCACCCCGTCCTCGGATTGACCCGAACCTTAAAAAACTCGTTTTCCAGGAAATCGGGCCCGGCCGTAAGCGCCGGGGCGAATTCCGGCGCTTTATCGACGGGGACGATCCGGAAGAGAGCATATCCGAAAGATGGGATGCGCTCGGCGATAAAGACCACGCGGAGCGGCGCGGACCCTGTTCTTTCCGGGAGGGGAATGACTTGATAGGGAATGTCAATTCCCTGGGAATCCATGATACGAAAAGACTCCCGGCTGGGAATTCTGGGAATATCGCAGACGACGGGATCGGTTCGCTCCCAAAGAAGAGGATTATAGACGACGAGCGGAAGACCTTCGCCCCGGGTATCAATGGTGTCGGTGATCGTTTCGAGGGAGAAATCGAGGGCCCGCTTTCCCCTCTCGAAGGCCTCCTGATAAAAACCCCGCGTTTCATCATAGACCGGGCCGATGCTCGAACCGTCCAGGATATCGTGAAACTGGTTGCGAAGGACGATTTTCCAGGCTTCATCGATATCCCGCTCGGGATAGTAATCCCTGAAGCCGGAAGCCGCGGCCAAGGACGAGAATTTTTCCGCGGCAAGGAGCAGGCTCTCCCCCTTCCTGTTGTTTTTTTTCGTTTCGGCCTGGGTCGTATAGCAGGCCGGAAAAGTAAAATTCAGCTCGTTTTGGAATAACGGAAGATCCGCGGCCTGCCGTTCGAGAATCTTGAAATAAGCGTCGGGCGTGACGAATTCGAGGCGCGGCTGGCTTTTGTCCTTTTTAAATTTCGCGATGGCCTCGAGGTCGGCTTTTCGCGGGCCGCCGCCATGGTCGCCTTCGCCATAGAGGATCATGAAATCCTTGAGCGGCGAGATCTTCGCCGCGTCCTGGACGACATTCCGGACTCCGTCCTTGAGGCTGACGTTGTACCAGCCCTGGGGGACATAGGACAAAATTTTCGAACCGTCTTTTCCCTGCCAGGTGAAGGCAACCGTTTTATCCGGAGCGCAGCGTCCGAAGACATAAGACCTAATTCCGGCTTTAGCCAGAATCTGGGGAAGCTGTCCGTTATGTCCGAAAGAGTCCGGATTCCATCCGACCGTGACATCCACGCCGAATGCGTCAAGAAAATATTTCTTGCCGTAAAGAAGCTGCCGGGCGAGGGATTCACCGTCGGGCATATTAAGGTCGGGCTCGACCCACATCCCTCCGACCGGGACCCAAGTGCCGGCCTTGATTTTTTCCCGGATAGCCCGGAAAAGTTCCGGATAGTCTTTTTCGATGGCTTCATAAATCGCGGCCTGGCTTTGGGCGAAGGTCAGCCCGGGCATATTGTCCATCTCGGCCAGCGTCCCCCGAAATGTCTGGTAAGCGACATCATGGACCGTTTCCTCCCAGCGCCACAGCCAGCTCAAGTCGATATGGGCATGGCCGATGAGCCGGGCGGTATAATCGCGGGGCTTGAATTCCTGGGCAAAAGCGCTCAGGCTTAAGATCCCGAAGGCCAAAAGGCCGCAGCCGATGGACGTCATTCTGATTTTTTTCATGGACGGCGCTCCCTTCTCGCGAATAGGACTTCGTTCCATCCCTTTCCCGACCTCAGCGCTCTTCAACCGGGAAAACGGCTCTTCGATCAATACTCGACGCCGACAGCCAGGCCGAAATTGACGAGCGAAGATTTTCCCGCGGCGACCCACGCGGAATCCCTTACCGCGATTCTCAAGCTCGGGTCAAGAAGCTCGCTCCACTCAAAATGAGGCCGGAGGCCGCGAACATCAGCAGAGCCATGACCCCAAACCGAGCAGGGCTTCTTATGATCCCCTCCTCTATTTGACCGTCGGAAAAACCGAGATGCGCAGACGGGCGCAGCCCATCGGGATGAGCGTGATATCTTCCAGCGGAGCCTTTGTCCCGGCCGGACTCTGGGGGACTTTCCCCACCATCCGCTTGTCTTCCTTCCAGCCCGGAATCCGCTTGGCCCTGGCTTTCAGGACGATCGGCGCGGCCTCCGGCGTGAACGGTTGGTAGGCCGGCGGCAATTGGCCGGCTACGCTGATCGACGACTCCGGGTCCGCCGGATTCAAGCTTAATCCGTAATTCCAGGGGGTCGTAGGGAGGATTTCGTAGGCCGGCCACGCATCCGTTCCGCCATAGCGCTTCAATTCCTCTCCGATTTTCAGGGAATACCAGAGCGGACCGCGGCGGACGGAGACCGCGTTACCGATTTTCGGCCAGGTCGTAACCTTGATTTTCTGAGAAAGGACGAGCCGGACCACATCGCCGTTTGTCCAGGTTTTTTTCAAAATGACGTAGCTCGCGACGTCAGCGGGCGGTTTGACTTCTTCGCCGTTGACCAGAATCCGGATGCTTTCCGACCATTCCGGAATTCTGAGATAAAAAGGAAATGCAACCGGTTCGCTCGAGCGAAAGGTAAAATCCAAGAAATCGCCGAAGGGATAAAATGTGTCTTCCGTGATTCTCACCTCCACTCCGCCGGCCACCCTGGCCGTAACCTCGGACGGAGCATACAGGACGGCGGCCAGCCCTCCGTCCTGAGTCGCCATCCAAAGATGCTCGGAGAAATACGGCCAGCCGAAGGCGAAATTGTGCTGGCAGCAGCGGTAGCTCCAGGGATCGTATGAGACCAGGGTTCCGTCGTTTTGGAAATCGTGTTCGCCCGAGCTATCGCAGGAAAAAAGGTTGGGCGCCGTCAAATAATGGAGCCCTCGATAATCCGGCATGACGGACGCGGGGAGCGAATTGAAGGCGATCTCCTCGCACCGCTCCGCATAGCGCGCCTCGCCCGTGATTTTCAGGAGTGATTCATCGGAATACATGAACTCGACCATGGAGCAGGTCTCCGCGCCCTGCCTGGGGTCAACGGCTCCCGGCCGGATGTTTTCATCCGCGCCGAACATCCCCCCTGGCTGCTGCCCGTAAAGGTTCATGACCTGATGATAATTACGCTCAACCGCGTCGAGGTGCGTCCTGTCGCCCGACTGCTGATAGTAAATGCCCGGCTGACGGAATCCCATGGCGATATTCACACCATGAAGGAAGGAGCTGATCCGGTCATTCCGTTCGCGCTCGGGCGTCAGGATGGGCGATATCCAATCCGAAGTCCGGCCGAAGAGCTTCCGGCCCAATTCGAGGAGAAATGCGTCGCCCGTCCGGTTATAAAGCCAATAGACGCTTTCCAGATTGTCCCCTCCCCTGAGTTTTTGCCAGCTTCCTGAAAGAAGCTTCTCCGGAGGCAGTTCAAGCTCGTAGCGGAAATAATTCGTCATGAAGGGGACGATCCGCGGATCTCCCGACGCTTCGAAAGAACTCTGCAAGACGAAGAGCATGATCATATTGGGCCAGAGGTCGAGATTCTTTTTATTATCCGGCGGGCCGAAATAGCCGTCCCGCTCCTGGCTGCCGAGGGCTTCCTCGATCCACTTCCGGGCGACGGCGATCATTTCACGATCTTTTAAAATATATCCGAGGTCGCCGTAACCCTTGAGCCAATACGGCATTTCTTCCCAGCCGCTGTCCTTGAGCGTCAACCAGCCGCTGCCTGAACTCAGGAACTTGCTGAGTTCATTGAGACGGCCGGTGAATCCCGTCCGCATCAGCCGGAGCTGGCTGAGAAGCCATCCCTTCGGTTCGATCGCTCCGATCGGAAGCTTGATGAGGGGACTGGGAGTCAGCGGCTCGCGGTTCGAGAGATAGTGGGGATTGCGGCCGGCCGCCGGCGGGACCTTAACGGAATAAACCTGCATGGGTTCTATCGGCTTGAAGACCCGGCTCTCTGCGGCCAAGCCTGCGATGAGGAGCGCGGCGGAGCCTGTCAGAATGATCCATCGCATCCAGTCCCTCTCTGTCTATTTTTTAAGGATCGACCCGGCCACGACATTCGCCACTCGGCTTCGGAGCGGGACGGCCTGGCCTTTATCGTCCGGATGGACGCTGTTCGTCAGAAGGATGATCACGGTCGCAGTCTCGGCATCGATCCAGACCGACGTCCCCGTATATCCCGAATGTCCGAAAGAACGTTCGCCAAACAGGTCGCCTCCATTGACCGCATAATCGGAGCTGATGTCCCAGCCGAGGCCGCGGCCCGCGAATTCGACCCGAGGATAAACCTCGGTCATCCGCTCTATGGCCAGCGGGCTGAGAATTTGCTCGCCCTTCCACTCTCCCTTGTTCAAGATCATCTGAGCGAAAACAGCCAGGTCATCGGCGGTCGAAAAAAGCCCGGCGTTCCCGGAAATCCCGCCTTGAAGGCGGGCCAGCGGATCGTGGACGACGCCGATGAGCGGCTTTCCATCGATGACTTGGGTCGGAACGCAGCGGCTGAGATATTTTTGGGCGGGGCGATAAAACGTATTCTTCATCCCGAGCGGCTTGAAAATATTCTCCGCGGCGAAGTCGGCGATCGTCTGGCCGGTCACCTTTTGGACGATATGAGCCATGGTGATGTAGCCCAGGCAGCTGTAATGGAACTCCTTCCCGGGAGGATTCGTTTTGGGGAGTTGAGCGATATATTTGACCAGATCTTCCGTTCGACACGGGTTGCCCAAGACTTTGGCCGCATCGTCGGCGTTGGTGTATGGCGGGAGGCCGGAGGTATGGGTCAAGAGGTGCCAGATGCGGGCATCGTCGCCGGCTTGCCCCCAATAGTCGGCATAGGGCACGAACTCCGGTAGGTGGACCTTGACCCGATCCCAGAGGGAAAGCTTTCCCCTCTCGGCGAGGATCATGATTGATGTCGCTGTGGCGACAGGTTTCGTCACCGAAGCCAGGTCAAAGATCATATCGACCGTCATCTGTTTGGGCTCCGGAACCCACTGGCTTTCTCCGAAGGCCTGGCGCAGCACGACTTTGCCCTTCCGGGCGACAAGGAGCACGGCCCCGGGCATTTCCTTTCGGGCGATGGCCTCCGTGATGACCCCTTCGACCCGTCCGAGCCGCTCCGCCGACATGCCGACATCGTTGGCCCCGGACGTCGGGAGCGCCCGTCGTCCGCAGGCCCAGGACAAAGCTAAGACGGCGACGAGGCCGGGTATAAGACATCTCGATCGGTGCGTCATCCTCGCCTCCGTATTAGCGTCTTTCTAATATAAACAAGCGGCACAAGCGATACAAGGCTCTATCCCCTTCAAGCCGCCGCGGCTTCGCTGACGGCCTTCTCGATTCTCTGGAGAGCTTCGTTCAATAAAGGCTTGGGACAGGCGAAGTTGATTCTCATAAAACCGCGGAGCTCTTCCCCGAAAAGCAGGCCGTCCGAGAAATACACCTTGGCCCTCTTCCAAAAGAATTCATGAAGCGCCTTTTGCTCCAGGCCGAGCGAGCGGCAATCGAGCAGGCCGAGATAGGTCCCTTCGGGAGCGAGGAACTTCAGCCGGGGAATCCTCGCCCCGACAAATTCCTGGAGAAAACGGATATTACCTTCAAGGTACAGAAGCACCGCGTCGAGCCATTCGCCGCCGTGCGCGTAAGCCGCCTCGAGCGCGACAAGTCCGAAAAGATTGGACAGTTCGAAGCCGCTTCTCTCGAGCTCCGCCGAGAGCCGTTTTCGGAGCTCGGGATTCGGAACGACGGCGAGAGATGTCGTCAGGCCGGCAAGGTTGAACGTCTTGCTCGGGGCGAACAGGGTGATGGTCCGCGAGGCCAGGTCTTCGGAGAGAGAGGCCGTCGGGATGTGGCGGCGGCCGCCGAAGACGAGTTCGGCGTGGATTTCGTCCGAGACGATGACGATCTCGTTAGCCGCGCAAATCCGTCCCAATCTTTCGAGCTCGTCCTTGGTCCAGACCCGGCCGACGGGATTATGCGGGCTGCAGAGAATCAGCATCCGCGTTCGGGAATCGATCTGTCGTTCGAGATTATCAAAATCCATGAGGAATCCGCCTTCATACTTCAGGGGATTCCGGACGAGGCGTCGGCCGTTCATTTCGACCGCGCCGAAGAACGGAAAATACACGGGCGTCTGGACAATCACGCCGTCTTCGGGATTGGAGAACGCCCTGACGCAGAGGCACAGGGAGGAAACGACGCCCGGCGCGCGCAAAAGCCAGCTTTTCTCGACCGGCCAGCCTAATCTCGTCTCCAGCCAGCGAAGGACGGCCGGCCAGAACGATTTCGAGGTGATGGGATAGCCGTAAATGCCGTGTTCGGCCCGCTTGCGGATCGCCTCGACGACGGCGGGAGGCGCCGGAAAATCCATGTCGGCGACCCACATCGGAATGATATCCCGTTCGCCAAGGATGCGCTCGCCGAAGTCCCATTTCAGGGACCAGGCGTTCCGTTGGTCGATGATCCGGTCAAAATCGGAGGTCATGGTCGTCGGCCCGACCCGTCGTCCTTCCAGACGCGGCCGTCTTCGCGGATGCGCCAGACCTCGCCGGAGTCTCCTTTATAAGCCGCTTCGAAGAGGCTTTCCGTGGCCATGACGAGCGGCGGGAAGCGGAAGTCCTTCAGCTTGAATTCTTTGTCCTTGAGCCCGAGCGTTTTCCAGTCCCCGGTAAAAACGCCTTTTCCGGAGCGGAAAGCCCATTCGGCGTAATAGATGCGGCGGAGGGCCCATTTGACGTTGTCGGCCGGCCTCTTATCGAACGAGTCTCTGCCCTGTCCCGCGGTTTTGCCCGAGAACTGGACGATGCCCCACATCTCCGGGTAATGGATGTTAACGAGACCGGTCGGCGACCAAACGCAATTATCTTCGGGCAAGGCTTTCCCGGAAACAGGATCGACGGCTTTCGCGTACGCATCGGCCGCGACGTTCAGACGGTACTCGACCCGCGAAAAATTCAGCCGCCATTGATCCCCGGGTTTCGGCGAAGCTTTCGGAAAAGCCGCTTCTTTAAGAACCTCCCAGGGAAACGCGATTTCGAGAAACCAACCTTTGTCCTTATCCCGGGGATCGTTGAGCGTCCCGTTGATCTTGACCGCAGTCTTCAAGCCTCGGATATCCCAGGCATGAACAGCCGGCCCCCCGTCGCGGTAGGGCTTGACCAGAAAGAGATCCCAAACGGTATTGAGAGCGTTCATCTCGAGCTCGTAGTAGTTATGGGTGTCGCCGTCCGGGTCGATGAAGACCTCGAAATCGTTATCCTGGTAGATGATCGAATCTCGCCCCGTGAGCGTCGCCCAGATGTTCGGTTCCTCGAGGTAGGCTCCGACATAAAAATACGTTTCATCCCAGAGCATCTTGACCATCGTCCGGAACCGGGGTTTGGGCTTGCTGTGGCCTTCGATATCCGGGAAATGGTCCGACCAGGGGGCCTTCAGCCAGACGTCTTCGTCCAAGTTGCCGTCGACATCGACAGGCTTGGCCGCCCGGTAGCAGACGTATGTTTCGGGCTCAAAAGGAATGTTCGGTTCCGGGACTTTGGTCGGAGCGGCGAATCCCGCGGCCAGAACAATAAGGGCTGAAGCTATCCACGCGATCCGTTGGCGCTGGGCCATGCCCATCCTCCTCGCACATCGTCCTCTGTTCGGAATTATCTATCATACTCAAATTCACCCGGACCGCAAACAAAAATCGATTGAGAGGAAGACGATCCAAGGCGCTGGGCGTTGAGGGAATAAAAAAAAGACCGTTTTCGCGCGAAGAAAACAACCCGGACTTTTCCGGCCGACGGGGCGCGGAGAGTCCTTCCCTAAGGAGAACGATCCTTGGTTCGCTTAAAATCCGGGATAGAAACTGAACTGGATATAGGGCCCTTTTCCCGGACGGTCAAAGGGCTTAACGTAGTTCAAGCCGAGAACCGCGTAGCCGAAAAGATTGACCCGCAGTCCGACTCCGGCGCTCGAAAGCGGTTTTCGCGTTCCGCCTCCGGCGAACCACGGCTTGGCTTGATTGTCCCAGGCCAGACCGACGTCGTAAAAAGCGATGACATCCACGGGAAAGATGCCGTAGAAGCCCTTCCCGATTTTGAATGTGCCAAAAAGAGGAAAGCGAAGCTCGAAGTTCGCGATCATCATCCGGTTTCCGAATAGACGGTTGAGGTCGAAGGTCCCGAAATCCGGATCGACTTCATCGCCGGTGAAGGAATTGTAGTCGTAGCCGCGGATATACCAGTCGTAGCCGAGAAACATGGGGTACAACCGCTGGTCGTCCGCGCCCTTGCCGTAGCGCCCGTAATGCATGAAGCGGAAGGCGAGGGTGAACGGTTTGACCGGCATGAGATACTTCCTGTAGTCGGTCAAAACGGAATAATAATTCAGCGTGCCGAACGTCGGGGCGACTTCGAGCCGGTAGCTTTGGCCGAGGATGGGGGCCGTGGCACCGAAGAACGAGCTATCATGGACGATGGAAGCGCCGACATAGCCCATATGGATTCCCGGAGCAGATGGAAGATCTTCTCTCTGATCGATAAAAATGGGAAAATCATCGTAAGCGGAATACGCGCTCCGGTAGATCACGTTGTTGAATTGGATATAGTCATAGCCGGCCGAAAGCTCGAACCGGGCTACCTGGCTGAAGGGATACGAAGCGAAGCCGCCCAGCTCATAGAAAATCTGGCGATAGAGGATTTCCTCGGTGACGTAGGCCGGCTCGCCGAAGGACGTATAGTCATAATAATACGCATAGTTCCCATAGACGATGGGGATGCGCTGGGCGACCAGGCCCCAGTTCAGGCGGTTCTTGGAATTGACATAGCCGGCCATGAAGGAGGAATCCATCAGCCGGTTGTTCACCTGGGCCATGGTCATCAGATTTTGCCAACCGAGCATATCGCTCCAATACAGGGCGACGCCGCCGCCGCCGTAAGCGCCATAGTAGCGGTCATAGCCGACCCCGACTTGGGGCGGCTGGACATAGTCCAGGGTCAATTTAGATTTGTAGGGAGTGACGGCGAACTTGGCCGTATCCGGAAGCCCATAAGAGGAATTTTTCAACAGCCCGAGGATCTCCGAGCCCTGCCTTTCTCGGGGAGAGAGAACGGCGGGAGTCAGGTAATCCTGGGATTCCTGGGCCGGCTTATCAGCCATCATATTCTGGGGATCGATGGTGTAGATGCTGTAGTTGCCGTCGTCATACACGCTATAGAGCATATCGTTCGATTTTGAGGCAATCGACAGGGTCGGGCTCAGGCTCGTGATTCCGCTCGTGCCCGTGTAGAGATTCGTCACCTGAAACATATTTCTTGAAGCGAGATCCATGCGGTAGACGTTGGAGATGCCGTTCTGGTCGGAGACAAAAAAGAGGAATTTCCCATCCGCCGACCACTGGGGATTGATATTTTTGCCTTCCCGGAACGTCGCGAGGTGGAGGATTTCGCCCGACCCCACGTCGAGGAGGGCGAGTTGATAGCTTCCGATGCTTAAGAGCCGGAGCTGGGAATTGAAGCGCTCGGTGACGAAAGCGATCGACCTGCCGTCCGGAGACCAAACCGGATGGAGGTCGCCATAGGCGTCGTTGGTCATATTCTTGAGTTCTTTTGTCCCAAGATCATAGATGAACAGGTCGGTGTAGCCGCCCGTCAGAGCGGAGAACGCGATCTTCTTGCCATCCGGCGCCCACGTCGGATTGAGGATCTCGCCCAGGGTTTCGAAGCGGATCTCATTCTCGGCCTTATCCCCCGAGGCGTTCAAGAAGGCCAGGACGGGCTTGCCGGCGGTCACGGCCCCAAAGACAAAGCGCTTGCCTTCGGCGTCCCAAGAGCCCGCGGAATTGATGAATTGAATGCTCTGGAAATGAGGATTGACCGCCGTCTTGGTCAGCTTCCTGGTGACTTTGCCCGATTTTGTATCGCTGAGGTACATCTCGACCGAGAACAGGTCGCGGGAAGAAAGGAATACGAATTTTTTTCCATCGGGGCTGAGGGCGGGAGCGACATTCAGGCCCTCCTCTTCCGTCCCCTTGACGAGAAGCCGGCCGAGGGTGGCGGGCCCCTGGGTGGTTGTCGAGACAGGCGTATAATCTTTCTTTAGCGATTCGTGCCAAGCCTTCGAAAGCTTATCCAAGCTGAGCCCGAGGCTTCTCTCCATGGCTTTGTCGTATTCCATGCCGCGGACGACGTCCTTGAGCAGCTTTGCCACGGCCAGGTCGCCCCACCGGCCGCCGATATAAGCCCAAACCGCCTGCCCGTAGCGATAGGGGAAATAGCGATAGGGATCGCGAAGGTCCTTGATCGTCGGGATCTTTTTCTTCCGGATCATGTCCCGCATCCACATCGAGGTGTGGGGATCGACCGGACCGATCGAAAGGTATTCGGCCATCCCTTCGATGAACCAGAGCGGCGCTCGTTCTATTCCGCCGCCGGGCTGCCC
>Ga0214473_10003485_pt1 | contig 19044 bp, 24 predicted proteins | sample RVTome_7_FD_203509 | JGI IMG/M metagenome (GOLD analysis project Ga0214473, IMG submission 203509) | Soil microbial communities from uranium-contaminated site in the Upper Colorado River Basin, Wyoming, United States - RVT98D197 | ecosystem: Environmental > Terrestrial > Soil > Contaminated >... | reverse complement strand
CCCCCCGGATCGAGCAAGACCTTATGGAGCTTCTCCCTAAAAAAGAATGGTTCGGGTTTTCGTATCGTTTGATCATGTACGGCAGGCAGATCTGCCCGGCCCGCAAACACGAGTGCCGAGGGCACCCCCTCACCGCCGTGTACCCTCCTGCTGCCAAGCGGTGGTTTTCTCCTTCACAGAGAAGAAGGGGGTGAAGGCAGAGGGGGGAAGCGGTTCTGTTCTTACTCCGGCTATTCGAGGGCCTGGGACAGGGGGACGATCCGTATCCCTTGTGCCTTGATCTTGGAGATCATCCCCTTGAGGGCGGTGATGGTGGCGGGATAGGGATGGCATATGCCGATGGCCGTGCCGTGATCCCGGGCCAAGCGGATCAACCCTTCCAATTGGGTCCGGATATCCTGCACATCATTCTCGTTGTCCAAAAAGATATCCCTCTCCCCTGCCAGCAAGGCCAGCTCCCGGGCGATCTGATACCCTTGGGTCTTGGCCGTGGTGCGACTATCGAGGAAGAAGAGCTTCCTCTTTTTCAACTCTTCTAGCACGAGCCTCACCGACACACCATGCTCCATGAATCTCGATCCCATGTGGTTGTTTACCCCCACGATGAAGGGGACCGCATTGAGGTCCTTGCGCAACTGGCGCAAGAGCTCCCGCTCGCTCATGGCGACGAAGAGGGCCCCCTTGCCTGGGTCCTTTAAAGGGAACCCCCTCGGCTCCAGAGGGAGGTGCAGGATTACCTCCCTGCCCTGGGCGTGGGCCTTTTCAGCGATGCGGCGGGAATGCGGCTGAAAAGGAAGAATGGAAAAGGTCAGGGGGGCGTTCAGGCGTAGGAGCTCTTCCGCGATTCGTTTGTCTGTCCCGAGGTCGTCCACCACAATGGCCAGGCGAGGCCGCGGCGGCCTTACCGGAGGAGGCTTTATCTTTGGAGGATGGAAGATCAGGTGGTGGGCCAGGAGGTTATCGACCGTTACCTTCACCTCCCAGGTCCCGTCCCCGGCCCTTGCTTCGGTTACCATCACCCCCGGGCAGGCGTCCTGAATACGCTGGGCCAGCTGGGAGGTGACTCGCTCTGCTTCTACCCCCTGGGGCAGCGCTACCTCCCAGCGCGAGAGGGTCCATGTCTTGGTTCCGTACCTCTGTGCCTCTCCCTGCTTCTGGATATTCCCCTCTGGTATCTCCAGTTGTGAGAGCTGGGCGAGGATGACCTGATCAACGGCCTTTGCCCGCTCGGTGAAGGGCGGCGGCTGCTTCCGGTGGATATAGAGGAGGATGATCGCTAAGAGGACCCCCGCGAAGACGAGGAATTTGAAAAGGAGGGAGAACTTTTTTCCCCTCCTTCGTCCCCTTTGCGGAGAAGCACCCCTCTTCATAGGGGGTCTGCGTCTGGCGTATGCCATGGCAATCGGGGCCTCAGCTCCTGCCCTTCACCAATCCCTTCCGCTTACTTCGCCTCTTTATCGAGGTACTGCTGAAAGATCGTCATCCCCTTCAATTGCTCCAAGGCCCTATCGAGATGGGGATCCGCCCCGGTCTGCTCCTCGGCCATAGTCTGGGGCACCTTCTCCACCGTCGGCAGAGAGATATCCGGCTGAATCCCCTTCTCGTGGATGGTTCGGCCTTTGGGGGTGTAATAACGGGCGGTAGTCAGCCTGATACCAGAGCCGTCATCCAAGGGGATGATGGTTTGTACCGAGCCCTTACCAAAGGTCTTGGACCCCATGATCACTGCCCTGCCATAGTCCTGGAGGGCACCGGCCACGATCTCCGAGGCGCTGGCACTGCCTTGGTTGACCAGGACGACCATCGGCCACGGCGGCATGGTTCCCTCCTTGTGGGCGTTAAAGGCCGTCTTTTCCTCCTCGTTGCGTCCCTTGATCGTGACGATTACCCCGCTGTCCAGGAAAAGGTCAGACACCGCCACGGCCTCATCCAAGAGTCCGCCGGGGTCGTTCCTCAAGTCCAGGATGAGACCTCTTACCCCCTCCGGGTTTTCCTTCTGGAGCGCCTCCAGGGCCTTGGTGGCGTCGGCGGCGGTCTTTTCCTGGAATTGAGATATCCTGAGGTACCCATATCCCTTCTCCAGGGTCTTATACTTGACGCTCTGGATCTTGATGATATCCCTGACCATGCTCACCTCTTGGGTCTGGGTGAACCCCTCGCGAAAGATCGTGATGGTGACGCGGGTACCCTTGGGACCGCGCAGCCGCTTTACGCACTCCATAAGATTCAACCCCTTGGTCGATTCCTCATTGATCTTCACTATCCTGTCACCGGCCTTGATCCCTGCGCGATAGGCCGGGGTATCCTCGATGGGCGCAATGACCGTCAGGATGCCGTCCTTTATGGCTATCTCGATCCCTAGCCCGCCGAAGCTCCCCTTGGTTTCCACCTGGAGCTCACGGTACATGTCGGGGTCGAGGTAGGCGGAGTGGGGATCGAGGCTGCTGAGCATGCCCTCGATCGCCCCGGTGATGAGATCTTCCGTCTTGACATCCTCCACGTAGTGCTTTTTGATTATCTCCAGGCAGTCGGTGAAGACCTTCAGCCTTTCGTAGGTCTTGTTCGAGAGGGCCGAGACGTTGTGGACACTGATGCCACCCACGACAAGGCCGAAGACGAATCCGAGCAGTATTAACCAACCTATCTTTTTGTTCTTGAACATACGTTCCTCCCTTGTATCATCTGTTATTTCCTCTGCCCTTTGTTCGGCAGGGCAAGCCACGCTAAGGGATCCAGCGCGGTGCCGTGGTATCTGATCTCAAAATAGAGCATGGGGCCCTCGATAGATCCCGTGCTTCCCACGAGGGCCACTGCCTCGCCCATCCGCACCTCGTCACCCACCTTTTTCAGGAGGCGCGAGGCATGGGCGGCAACCGAGTGGTACCCTTCGCCGTGGTCGATAACCAGCAGGTTACCATATCCCTTGAACCACGCAGCATAGGCCACCCGCCCGTCGAAGATCGCCTGAATCTGTGCCCCTTCCGGGGCCTCAATCCTTATTCCATGTTCCCTCCCCTGTGGCGAGAAGATATTCCCTGCTACCGGGGGGGGCAGTTTCCCCTTCAGAGCCTTAAAACCCGTGGTTCGAGTTTTGAGGGCGGCGGCCTTGATCGTCAACTCCTGGATCAGAGAGCGCAGGGCCTTTTCCCGCTCCTTTAACTCAGCGACGTCCCTCTCAGAGGCAGCTCGCTCCTTCTGCACGGCAGCCAGCAAGGTCGCCGTCTTGCGCATCTCCTGCTCTACTTCTCCCTTTTTCGCCTCCACCTCCGCTCTTTTTTTTGTGAGGGCCGCCTTTGCCGCTATGAGCTCTTGTTTCCTCTGCTTCTCTTCCGTAATGCCCTGCTGATATGCCTGCAGGAGCTGAAGGTCGTTTCCCACGACGAGCTGGAAGGCCTTATACCTTCTCAAGGCCTCGCTGTAGTCCTCGGCGGAAAAGAGGACCCGCACCACCCCGACACGGTGGAGTTTATACATGGCCCTTACCCTGGATTGAAACATATCGCCCAGCGCGGCCAAGCTGGTTTCCAGCTGCGCGATCTCCTCTTCCCGGCTGGCCACGTTCTGCTCCAGTACCCGCGCCTCGGCATCGAGGTCCCTCAGCTCTTTCTTTTTTCGATCGAGCAAGCGCTCGCTCTTATCGAGGGCATCGGTGATCCTCTTTTCCTCCCCCCATTTCTTCTTAACCTCCTTCTTCTTTTCCGTGAGCTCTTTCTCCACCTCCGTCAGGTCGCCCTTTTTCTTTTGTATGGCCTTGTCCAGTTCCCGCTTCCCTTGGCCCCACGCGGGCGAAGGAAGGAATAATGCGCAGACGAGGATGGCAATAAGCACCTGCATCCTCTAATTCCCCGCGGCTTTTCTCAGAGAGAGGAGGCCTCCCAGCAGGCCAGCTGCCACCCCAATCCCCAGGATCCAGGTGATCATAACGGGGGGAAGAAAGCTCAGACGCAGCTCGCCGAAATATAGGCTCACGTAGGGCGCAACCTTGCGGGAGAAAAAGTGGAAGAGGACAAGGAGGAGCAGGATAGAACCCCCTGCGCCCAAGACCCCCTGCAAACCGCCCTCGAGGTAAAAGGGGAGTCTGACAAAGGCATCGGTAGCACCCACCAGCTTCAAGATCTCGATCTCACCTTTCTTGTTGTAGAGGGTAAGGCGGACGGTATTGGCGGTTACAGAGACCACGATCACTACCAACACGGCACCCAAGATCCATGCCCCCCATCTGAGCGTGTAGAGGAAAAGAGAGAATCGCTCCAGCCACACGCCGCCGTACTGGACCTCATCTGCCTCTGGTATGGGACTGAGCCTCGCCGCCAGCGCCCGGATGCGCTCCGGTGTCCTGAAGCGCTCATCCATCTGGATCTCAAAGGATGCCGGAAAGATTTCTTCCTTCACCCCCTTGAGCACCCCCCCGTAGCCGGCCAGGTCCCGCTCAAAGGACTCCTTGGCAGCGCGCTGAGAGATATACCGCACGTCTCGCACCCCCTCTTCCTTTTGCAGCTCTCCGGTGAGCTGGATGATCCGCTGCTCCCCCACCCCGTCCTTGAGATAGAGGATGATTTGCACCTTCTTCTCCCATGCCTCCAGGAGGGAGGCGAAATTGAGGGGGAGGAGGAGAAACGCGGCGAAGAGGAAGAAGGAGATGGCGATCGTCCCTATGCTTAAGACATGGGCTGCGCCGTTCTCCCTCATGACCCCAAAGGTCCTTCTGACGACAGAGAGGGCACCCATCGTTACCGTCCAGTCGCCATTTCTCCCCGATACAGGGGGATGGTCTTCTTCTTGTAATGAGCCACGAGGCCTGTATTGTGGGTTGCCACCACGACGGTTGTCCCTAGCTTGTTGACCTTCTCCAAGAGATCCATGATCTCCACGGTGAGCTCGGGGTCCAAATTGCCAGTCGGCTCGTCTGCGAGGATGATGGAGGGGGTGTTGACCAAGGCGCGCGCAATGGCTACCCGCTGTTGCTCCCCACCCGATAATTTAAGGGGGGGTTGTCTCAAGACCCGCTCATCCAATCCCACCACCTTCAGGACCTGTCTGGCCCTTTTTGGGATCTCCTTCTTATTGTACCCCACGGCGCGGAGGACCAGCGCGATATTGTCATACACGGTCTTGTTGTTTAAGAGCTTGAAATCCTGAAAGACAAACCCCACCTCTCTGCGCAGCTGCGGTATCTGGGAGTTTTTGATCCTGGACAGATTCCTCTTATTGACCAAGATCTCCCCCTGATCCGGCCTCTCGGCACGGATGATCAACTTCAACAGCGTCGTCTTCCCCGCGCCGCTCGGACCGGTGACGAAGACGAACTCGCCCCTTTCTATCGTAAAACTGACATTAGCCAGGGCCTTGATATTACCCGGGTATGTCTTGTGGACCTTAAAGAATTGGATCATGGAACCATCTTTATGCCAGCCTCCGTTGAGGCAGATACCATCTGCTCGGGAAGAACCACCTGTTCTTTTCGACAAATAATATTGAGAACATAGTAACCTATTATGGCATTGAATGCAAGGCAGAGGAGGATGATACTGAGGCGCTGCGCTTGTGCTTTCGTGGGATTTCCGTTAACCTACGAGTGCAGAGAAACGATTTGCCTTCGGCTACAGAGCATTCGCGAGGAAAATATAACGAAGAGGTGAAAAGGAAGATACAGGTGGCACTGAAGCTGCTATGTTACGGAGCCGTCGCATGCGGGGTCCTGCTTTTAGCGGCGTACCTGTGGCAGCGGCGCATGATCTACTTTCCTGATACCGCCAGGCCTTCTGAGGGCCATTGCCAGGCCCTCGGCTTGCGGTTTTGGCCCGATCCCGGCGATGGCTACAGGGGTTTCATCGGCTTGGCAGCCCCTGCTGACACGAAAGGCCTGGTTGTGGCGTTTCACGGCAATGCCGGGAGCGCTGCGGACCGCGCCTACTATGTGCACGCCCTGGCACCGCTCGGTTATCGCGTTGTGCTAGCCGAATATCCGGGGTACGGCGGGCGCAGGGGCGGTTTGGGAGAGCGTCCATTTGTGGATGATGCAAAGGCAACGGTGCACCGCGCCTTTAAGGAATTTGGCGGGCCGCTCTTCCTCGTGGGCGAATCGCTGGGTTGTGGGGTAGCAGCGGCAGTTGCCGCCGATCCCGCGATTCCCGTAGCGGGGGTGGTTATGATAACCCCCTGGGATTCGCTGCCCGCAGTGGCTCAGGCGCTCTATGGGAATCTACCCCTCCAAGGCTTGGTGCGCGACAAATACGACAACATTCGTAATTTACAGGCGTATAAGAAACCCGTGGCCGTCGTGGTGGCCGAGAATGATGAGATCATACCCCGAAAAAACGCGATGCGGCTCTACGAATCTTTGACAGCCCCGAAACAGCTGTGGGTTTTCAAAGACGCCGGGCACAACAGCTGGCCGACAGGCCCGAACGAGGCATGGTGGCGTGAGGTAATGGATTTCGTATCGGCAAAGGGGGAGAAACGGGGGCGTCGGTAGGTTGTAAAAATTATCTGGCTTTTTCTCTCAATCAGGTATATATTTAAATAATGGCAGGAAGGCTCCATAGTGCATCATCAGGTAATCGTCGTGAGCTTACAGAAGAAGTGAGTAAGGATTTCATGGTTTTCTGGATCGGCTCCTTTTATCCCCTTCTTTTCGCTCCCCGTTAATCCAAACCTTCTTCAAACAATTACTGAATCATGAAACAGAGCACCATCAGAAATATTGCCATCATCTCCCACGTCGATCACGGGAAGACAACGCTCGTGGACCAGCTTTTTCGGCAGAGTGGGATGTTTCGCGATAACGAAGTGGTCGAGGAGCGGCTCATGGATTCTCTGGATCTCGAACGGGAACGGGGCATCACCATCTCATCAAAGAACGGCTCCTTTATCTATAAGGACTTCTTCATTAATATTATCGATACCCCAGGGCATGCGGATTTCGGCGGCCAGGTTGAGCGGGTCCTTAAAATGGCCGATGGCGCCCTGCTCCTCGTGGATGCGGCGGAAGGGCCGATGCCGCAGACCCGGTTCGTTCTTCGCAAGGCGCTCGCCATGCACATGCCCGTTATCGTTGTTATCAACAAGATAGATAAACCGGCGGCTCGGTGCGACTGGGCAGTCGATCAGGTCTTTGATCTTTTTGCAAAACTGGGTGCGCCCGACGATATACTCGATTTTCCCGTTATTTATACCTCTGCAAAAGAAGGTTACGCTACCCTTGATTATACCCAGCAACAGGGCACGATGATCCCGCTTTTCGAACTGATCATACGTGCTGTTCCGCCTCCCCGGGGGAATGCCAAGGCCCCCCTGCAGATGCTGGTGAGCTCCCTTTCCTACTCTCCCTTTCTCGGGAGACTTGCTATCGGCAAGATAACCTCCGGGCTCTTGAACATAAACAAAGACGTTGTCGTTGCCAGGGCCGATGGCTTCCTAGCACCCGCCCGCATCACGAAGATCTATCGGTTCAGAGGCAACGATAAGGTAGAGGTTGAGACCGCGCGCGTCGGCGAAATCGTTTCGGTCGCCGGCATGGAATCCATCATGGTGGGTGAAACCCTTACCGACCCCGAGCAGCCGCTCCCCCTTCCCGGCATCACCGTAGACCCGCCGACGCTCTCCATGAACTTCATCCCTAACGATTCGCCCTTTTCCGGAACAGAGGGGAGATTTCTTACCTCACGGCATCTCCGGGAGCGGCTCATCCGTGAGACGCTTGCGGACGTCGCCCTTGTCGTAGAAGAGATGCACGACGGCATTGGATATAAGGTATCGGGCAGGGGCGAGCTGCACCTCTCGATCCTGATAGAAACGATGCGCAGGGAGGGCTATGAATTTCAGGTGACGCGCCCGCGGGTAATACTCAAAGAGGGAAAGGACGGAAGGCTAGAGCCCTATGAAGAGCTGACGATCGATGTCGACGGCGCCTACACAGGAACAGTGATCGAAAATCTCGGGAAGAGGAAAGGCCAGATGGTCGACATGCACCACGATAACGGGATGGTCAGGATGCGGTACAGGATTCCCACGAGGGGTCTCATCGGTTTCCGTTCGGAATTTATGACCGAGACAAAAGGCATGGGCACGATGAGCTACATCTTCGACGGTTACGATTCCTACGCCGGCGAAATAAGGCATCGAAGCAACGGGGCCATCGTCGTAAAAGAGCAGTGCAGTACCGTGGCGTACGCCCTGTTCAACCTTCAGGAAAGAGGGCAGCTCTTTCTCGGCCCGGGTGAAAAGGTGTACGGCGGCCAGATTATCGGGGAACACAGTCGCGAAAGCGACCTGGTGGTAAACCCTGCCAAAGGGAAAAAACTTACAAACATGAGGGCCGCGGGCTCTGATGATGCCGTTGTCCTTCCCCCCTGCAGAAAGATGAGCCTGGAGGAGTGCATTTCCTACATCAATGACGACGAGCTCGTCGAGATAACCCCTTCCTCAATCAGATTGCGAAAGATCATGCTTGATGAGAATCAGCGCAAGAGGGCAAGATTTAACGCGGAAAAGCAATAAGAGCATCTTGCCGTTAACAGAGAGGCAGCCGGACAGATGGCGCGAAGACTGGATATGAGGGAACTGTATAAAAAGGTCAGGAGGCTGGTCATAGCGGTGATAGGCTTTACCGTTTTGTTGATCGGCGTTGCGATGATTGTAACGCCCGGGCCTTCCACAGTCGTCATCGTGCTGGGGCTGGCGATCCTTGCCACCGAATTTATCTGGGCACGGCGGTTGCTTAATCAGATAAGAGGTCAATTACAAGACAAGGCCCTTCGCCCCGTGCGCTGGTTCAAACGACGGTTTCTTTAGCCGTTGCATGAGAAAATCGCGCTTGCCCAAACGGACAAATTTGGCGATAATTCAGAAACGTATCAAAGTAACGGATAATTTTACGATAACTATTGTTGGTACAGACAATGCACTCATTCCCTGCCGAGGAAGGCCAAGACTATGAAGATTGAAGCCCTGGTAATTGTTCTTGCACTTATTGCCATATTACCGGGTGCTGGCATTGCCTCGGGGTACCGTTGTGAGGGAAAGATCATCTCCGTCGGCGATACGAGCGGCGAGTTGATCGCGAAATGCGGTGAGCCTGATTGGAAGCAATCCCATACCGAGGAAATCATTAAGACCATCGACAAAGACGATAAGCGGAAGATCGTCATCGATGTGGAAGAGTGGACGTACAACCTCGGCCCCCAGCGCTTCATGCGCATCTTTAAGCTCAGGAATGGCAGGGTAGTGGACATACGGCTCGGAGATTACGGCTTCGCAGAAGAAGGGATCAACCAGTTTCAATGCAGTACACAGAGTGTATCGGTGGGCGACTCTGCCGCCGAGGTGATGGCAAAATGCGGTGAGCCGGCATGGAAGGACGAGCGGGAAGAGATCATCCGGGAGCGCCTCGACGACGAGACGGTGCGCAAGATCTATGTCATAGTCGAGGATTGGACGTACAATTTCGGGCCGAATCAGTTTCTGCGCGTCTTCACCTTGCGAAACGGAAAGGTCACGAAGATCCGTACCGGAGGGCGCGGCTACGAGGTGAAGCCGAAACAAGAAAATGAATAATCATTCTCAAAACGGGACGCATGAGAAAAGATCAGCGGCCTTGAGCTCCGTTATCGCGGCAATCGGCCTGACCGGTTTCAAGGTCGTGGTAGGGCTTACCACAGGCAGCCTCGGCATACTCGCCGAAGCCGCCCATTCTGGGCTCGATCTCATGGCAGCGGTGATGACCTTTCTGGCAGTCAGGATCTCCGGTAAGCCGGCGGATCGCACTCACCGCTACGGACACGGCAAGGTGGAGAATCTCTCCGCCCTTTTCGAGACCGTGCTTCTCCTGCTGACCTGTCTTTGGATCCTGTACGAGGCCGGCCACCGTCTTATGTATCATACCGCCCATTTACGCGTCACCTTCTGGTCCTTCGCCGTCATGATTACCTCAATTATTGTCGATGTCTCCCGTTCTCGTATCCTGTATCGGGCTGCCAGGAAGTACAACAGCCAGGCCCTGGAAGCGGATGCGCTGCACTTCAGCACCGACATCTGGAGCTCTGCAGTGGTCATCGTGGGATTGCTTTGCGTGAAGATCAGTGAGTGGGCGCCGCGTGTAGCGTTCCTGCGCAATGCCGATTCGGTGGCAGCCATCATGGTGGGGCTGATCGTCGTCTATGTCAGCGTCCAGCTTGGTATGCGCACGATTCAGGCGCTGCTCGATGTCGCCCCATCGGGCATCGAGGATAGGATCATTACTGCCGTAGAATGCTTGTCCGGCGTCATCGATTGTCATAATGTGAGACTGCGATATTCTGGGTCTCAGCTTTTTGTGGATATCCACGTCCTGGTAGATGGCGGCCAAACCTTAAAACAGGCCCACGATCTCACCGATGAGATCGAGCACACCATCGAACAATTTTTGCCCAATGTTGATGTCACCATCCATCCTGAGCCCCATATGTGATATACTATCGGACAAGATGATACGGAAGGCCTCTCTCTATATTTTTTGTTTCCTGCTCGTTTCCTCCCTCGGCAGCATCATGGCGTCCGCGCAAGACCAGGTGATCGCTTCCGCGAACGTGGGGGAATGTGTGCTCAGGGTCGAAGAAAACGATCGGTGGCAATCACTCAGGCTGCGCGCACACCATCCCCAGGGCAGGGACTGCCATATCGACAGAGACTCGATGTTGTCGGTTCTGGGCGAGGCATTTTTAAAGACCGGATTATCGAAGCTTGCCGGAAGTCGCCCTTCGCTGTCTATCGGCAGGCTTATCGATTACCCCTGGCTGTCACAGTATCTGGCCAGTACCGCCTTTCGTGATAAGGCATGGGACGCAAAGAGAGGGAAGCCGGTAGCCATGGACATAAACCGCTATGTTGCTCAGCTGCTATCGAGGCGGGAGCTGTTGGCACAACTAGAGGAGGTTGTTGCACAGGGCGGGTTTAGGATCATCGGTGTGTCTGTGGAAAAGGTGCTTGTGGCAGGTTTTCGTGAGGTGCCCCTGTATCAGGGGGCAATAGAGCCGGGACTGGTGCCTTATGATGCGGTGGTCTGGTTCAGACTGGAGAAGAACTGACGAGATTATGAACATAAAGCTCTATATCGCTATTGCCGCTTCCTCCCTCGGTTTGATGATTGTCGGAAGCATTATCGGCGGTATTCTTAGTGCGCGGGGGTATACTTCCAATCCCCAGCTGGAAAAAACGATGTTGATCATCTATGGCATCCTTTTTCTCGCCCTTGGCTTTGCCGCGGTGCCGATCTTATTGAGGGTATTTACCACACTGCAGGCGGCGATCGGCAACGGGGAGCTACCCCCAATACGGTGGATCAGAAAAAATGAGTTTGTCATAAGCTGCTGTGTATGGGGGATCTTTCTCCTGGGGCTGATCATCGCGCTGCCCACCGCCCTCAAGGATTGGTTTTCCCGATAGCCGAGCGCCGCGATCCATAAATATCTTGACCCTGCCGCGATCCCTCTGTTATAGTTTACCATACGATTCCGTGCGCACGTCTGAGCAATCCTGGGCCGAGGGGGAGAAACCATGAAACGAATCTTCATCGCATGTTTTGTATTTCTTTTTCTGGCGTGTAATGCCTTTGCGGAGAGAAAGGGAGGTTCAGGTATGAATCCGGACAATGACCTTATGGCAGTGCTGTCATGTTTCGGCTATGGGTATAAGGTATCGGTTGTCATTAACGGCGTCCCTACCTCGATCAAGGGGGGCAAGTCAGAAAGTATGCGGCTCTTCAACCAGGATAATGAGATGGCAAAGAGCGCATCACCCGAGACGAAGAAATTATTCATATTGAAGCCAGGCGCAAACCAGATTCAGATCGAGTTCAAGAAAGAGGGAGGTGCGAATGATAAGCTCACCCTCTCGCTGGAGCTAGAAGGCTACCCGGCGCCGCCGTTCTTGCTCTACAGCTCCAAGAAACCGTCGGGAAAGGTGAATGCAAGCGTCATCCTCCAGAAGGCAGTCCCCCAGAACTTTAAACCCCTCTATATCTCCGACGAGGGGGAAAACAGGTCTACCTTTGTCCATGTCAGCACTATGGATGCCACGGTTACCCCTATCCTGAACGGCGTTAGAGGGATGACCCTTGCCGGCATGCCCGGCTCGATACCGCTTGAGGGGCAAAAACCCGGCAAGAACGAACTGGTTGTTACGTATAAGGCGGATCCTTCCTCGACCAAGGAATTACACTTTGCCGTCATTACCCCGGAGGGGGCGCGGTTTATCACCAAGAAGATAACCGATCAGTCGGAAAAGGAAGAAAGGTTCTCGTTCAACGCGAAATGAGCGAGCGCATGCTCAAGCTCTTTAAGGGCTGTCTTTCTATCTCTCGCCGGGCGAGAGCAACTGCACAAGCTCCTCTCCCTGCCCGCACGATCTGATAGACCTCTCACGCGGCTTGATCGTGCTAACATTTTTTGCATTGCTATTCTTCTCATGGTCGTCTGTCATGGGTATAACGAAGCGTGACATCAAGATACTGAAACAGACAAGCTCCCAACAATTCCGTGTGGCGTCTACCATAGGCATTGGCGTGGCAATCATGGTCTTCTTGCTGGGCGCGGCGAATGACATACGCCTGTGCCACAGCTTTGCCGCCATGGCGGGTCTCACCTTCGGGCAAACCTTCAGCACATGGATCAAGGGTGTTCCCGCATCGCAGGCCGCACTGGAAATAGTGCTCTTGGCGACACAGAGATTACAGATGGCGCTTATCTCGCTGGCGGTGGTTGCCATCTTGGCAATAGCACTCTGGACGCTGCTCGCCGCCGCCAACAGAAACGCCCGGATACTGCAGTCGCTGAAGGTCAAGAGACGCTAACCTTTGGTCCCGGCCGTTACAAGGCTGGAAGGAGGCTGTTATGAACAAGAAGGAACAGGATACGCTGCTGGAGAGGCTGGCCGCGATCCTTATCCGCAGCTTCTTTCTGTCGGTCGCGCTCTTGCTTGTCTGGTTCTTCTTCTACGTGCTGGGGGGAGGAGAATGGAGCTATACCATGAATTCCCCCTGGTCCGCCTTGAGCAGGCATGACTATGATCTGCTCAACTATTGCGCCATGGCATTCGTCAAGATGTCCGCTATCCTCTTTTTCTTGTTTCCCTATCTCTCTATTAGGCTCGTGTTACGAGAGAAGAAAAAGACAAGATAAACTTCAATGCCACAGGTTGCAGCGCAGCTCTAGCAAAGCAGATGTACCGCATGTGCGGTAAAGGAGGCCATACGACCATTCGAACGTATACGAAAGCCATCTTGCTCACGGCACTTGTCACCCTTTCTCTCGGGGGTTTCTTGCTTCACGTCAGAATCCACCCGGTCTCGCAAAATTCGGCAAACCTTATTCCCGTGATCTCCGGGTTGCTGAGCATCCTGGCAGTACCCCTGCTCTTTTCCTTCAGGAAGACCATCGAGTATGGCTATGTGTTAAACGGCATCTTGGTGATCATCGGCACGATCGCCATGGCGCACCTTTCCATAGTTAATTGGCCTGCCCCGGCAACCGTGGGAGCGATCATCTTGAAGACGACGCTCGCCGACATAGCAATCCTCTGGAGCAAATTCTTTGTTGGGAAAGCCCTCTTTGATCTCGAATTTTTCGGCTATGATCCGCGCAGGGCCAAAAAGGGCAAAACATTCCGTTACCCGAATCTGGGGTGGTGGACGGTTCACCTGGTAGCGATCAGCCTGGTCTATCTTATCGGCAACCTAGTATGGAGGTAGGTATGAAAAGGTTCAAACTGTTTACCTTGGGCTGGTGGATCCTTCATCTCCTGGCCATCTTATTTTTCCTGTACCTGGGCCATGCCGTGCGCTTTGTGAGGGTAGTGCCGGGATAGAATCCCTCATTTTTTTGATATCCACGAAAAACCGCCTGCGGCGAAGCCGGATCGAACAAAGGAGTGCCTTCTGTTCGTTCCGCCTGGGCAGGCGCATCTGAAGTCGGGTCTTATCAGAACATGCAACTGTGCAAATACTGCGGCCACGTAAAAACACTCGTTAAGTCGCATATCATCCCGCGCTCCCTGTGCGACATCAACTCTTTCGGTATCTGCGATGACGAATTGTTCTGCAAGGATTGCGAAGATAAATTTATGATCTACGATGCGTATGCATTCAAACTATTGCACGAGCAAGGCAGTCACAGAAAGACCCTGCGCGATGAACACGGAGAGGTGCTGGGCGTTTATTATGAAACCTACGACTATAATAAGCTGAAACTCTTCTTCATGTCGGTATTAGTGCGGGCCGGACTGAGCAGCGTTTTTTTCTTTAAGCACGTTAAGGTCGGATCCTACCTCGGGCTCCTCAAAGGGGCGCTTGATACCGGGCAAGCCCCGGCAGTCAATGATTTTGCAGTGTTTCTGGCATACTATGATGAGATAAAAAAGGGGCCGGTCATGTTTCCGCCGGCACAGCAGAAAATAGGAAAAATAAAGTTTTACCATTTCCACATCGGTCACGTCGTCTTCTATATTAAAGTAGATAGGAGAGATCCCCCTTCGGAGTTGCAGCCGATTCTTCTGCAACCATCTGGCAGGCTTTTTCTCATGAAATTCAGTCGCAAGGGCGCCAACGAGCCCGATATACTGAAGGGCATTGCAAGGATTCCCTATGGCAGCGGCTAATAAGATTCGCACCTTTGCCGGAGCTACCGCGATTGTGACGGGCGCCGCCTCAGGCATCGGCCGGGCCCTTGCCGAGGAATTGGCCAAACGCGGCTGCGAGGTGGTCGTGGTTGATCTCCAGGTCACGTTGGCAAAAGGGGTCGCTTCAGGCATCAGCGCCGCTGGCGGCAAGGCACGGGCGGTGAAACTCGACGTGACTAATTTTCCTGCCATGAAAAAGCTGATCAAGGAAACCGTCAAGCGCACGGGCCGGCTGGACTATATATTTAACAATGCGGGGATCGTCATCGGCGGCGGCGTCGATCTCTACGGCATCGCGGATTGGCATAAGGTTATCGACGTCAATATCCGCGGCGTGGTCAATGGTATCCAGGCGGCATACCAGATCATGCGGGCGCAGGGATTCGGCCATATCGTCAATACCGCCTCGATGGCCGGACTGATGCCTGGTCCCGGGAACACCGTTTACACGATGACCAAGCATGGGGTGGTGGGCCTCTCCCTCTCACTGCGGGGAGAGGCGGCGCTGATGGGGGTGCGCGTGAGCGTCATCTGCCCCGGCGTTATCCAGACGCCGATCTTAGAAGGAGGGGGGCGCTACGGCAAGATGCTCATAGAGATCCCGGCGGAAGAGATGCGGCGTCTGTTCGAAAAGCTCAGGCCCATGCCCCCGCATCTATTTGCAAAGAAGGTGCTCGATGCCGTGGCAAAAAACAGGGCGATTATCATCTTCCCGCGATGGTGGCGGGTCTTCTGGTGGATCAACCGGCTATCCCCTGCCCTCGGGATATTCCTCGCGCAAAAGTCCTTTCAGCGCAACCTCAAGAAGCTCGGTCTGCTTGAGATGCAGTAAGCCGCTTACATACACTCGTCATGGCGCTCTCCGTCTTCCTGTTGGTCATCTTCTCCGCCTTCTGCCATGCTACGTGGAACTTTGCAGCTCGCAAGGCAGCCGGAAACCTGATGGCGATATGGCTGGGGTTATGGATCGGATGTGCAGTCATCCTTCCCGGTGCGCTGGGCGTCATTATCCACCGCGGCACGCACGCAGCGGGACAGCTCACCGGGATCGCCTGCATCATCGCCACGGGCCTGATTCATAGCATCTATTTCCGCTTGCTGGCGGCTGCCTATGAGGAGGGAGAGATCTCCCTGGTCTATCCCATCGCGCGCGGCTCAGGCGTCGCCTTTACCGCGATCCTGGCCGGTCTGCTCTTGAAAGAGCAGCTTACTTTTCCCGGGGCAATCGGCATCGGTCTGGTTTGCGTGGGCATTATTTCCCTCGGCAGAGAAGCACACAAGAGGGTGGATGACAAAAAGGCAATAAGATTGTCCCTGGGCATCGGCGCTTCGATTGTTGCCTATTCCATAGTTGATAAGATCGGCGTCGGTTACAGCCATCCCGTTGTCTATATATGGTCGATGTTCCTGATCGCGGGAATTGTCCTGACACCATTGCTCATAAGGCGTTACCGCGGACAGATGCGGCAGGTAGCCAGGCAGTATAAAGGATATGCTGCCATCATCGGTGTTGGGTCAGTCGGGACGTATCTGATGATCCTTTTCGCCTATACCAGAGGGCCTGTCAACTACATCGTTGCCGTTCGCGAATTCGCCGTTGTGCTGGGCGCCCTCGCCGGCGTTATCTTCCTGAAAGAGCGCTTGACCATGGTAAAGGCGCTGGCGATCTGCATTATTGTGATCGGCGTTATCGGCATCAAGCTGGGCTGATTGCGAAGGTCTTTCTTGACAACTATAACGAATTCTTTCATACTTTCTTCAACCATTCTCTTGTTGCTCACTAAGGCTTCATAAGTGCAGGGTGATATCAGACTGACTTCGTGTCCGGTATTGTTTGGGGGGGGGTAACGTATGGCGTCGTGGAATGACACACCGAAGGTCGCAGGGGGAGACTGGACGAGCAGGTTTGGAGGAATCGAATGGCGATATGACAGCAGCGGCACCTACATACGCGACCAAGAAGGCACCGAATCCGGGCCGCAGAGGACCGCAGGCACTCCTACAACCTGCCAGTCGATCATCGATCACTTTAAAGACATGCTCATCGCCCGGTCGATGGAGTATGGCATTCCCCCCGAGTTGTTGATCATGACCATTGCCACTGAAGCGGCCTCGTATAGAAAAGTCGGATTTACCGGCCCGCCGACGTTTCGCTGGGAGCCTTACGTTACGGTTGATGACGATCCCCCTCCCTTTAAGGGTGATTACAGCCTCGGCCCCATGCAGACCCTGGCAACAACGGCCCGCTGGATTATTCGGACGCAATCGCTTCCGTACGCACCGCTTGGGGTGTTCCCGGCCATTCGCACGCAGCCTAACGTTGCGCCGGAGGAACATCCAGGCTATGCGCCGGATGTCAATATTCATATCGGCGCCGCGGAGATCTTCCAGCGCTGGTCAAAAACCGGTGAAAACCCCATCCTTGTATCCGCTGCATTCAACGCCGGTGGTATCTACGGCGCTTCCAATCCGAACTCAAAAAATTTCAATAGGTGGCACATGAGATCATACGGCAATCATCTCGATCGCGCTGCTCGCTGGTTTGGAGACGCGTGCTTCTTGGTCACGGGCTTACGAGGCTGACAAGCACTGCGCCGACTGATGAAAGGAGGTCCTAATGACCTTAAAAAAAAGAATGGATGAGGATCTGTGCAAAACCGAGGCTGCCCATACCTATGAATTTCGCAAGGAGATCCCGCAGATTGTGGATGAACTGGTGCGCTCCTGCAACCGGGAGGAGTGCTTCGATCATATCGCGCCGGAACCGCTCCCTTCCCGGGATCAGATTATCGATATCCTCGACCGGCTGAGGCGAATCCTCTATCCCGGCTACTTTATCAACAGTCGGGTGGACGAGGTGAACCTGTCGTATTATTTTGGCGAGGAGGCCACGGCCCTCTTTGAGATACTCGCGGAGCAGATCACCCTTGCTATTCGCCATGAATGCCTGCGGCATAGCCTGCCGTGCACCAATTGCGAGGAGCGCGGGCAGGAGGTGGCTGTCATCCTTATCCGGGCCCTGCCGTCGTTGCGCGCCCAGCTGGCAAAAGACGTGCGCGCCTCGTATGGAGGCGATCCGGCTGCCAAGGGCTTTGATGAGGTCATCTTCAGTTATCCCGGCGTCTCTGCCATCACGGTCTATCGCGTCGCCCATCTGCTGCAGGACGAGCGCATCCCCTTGATCCCGCGCATTATGACCGAACATGCCCACAGCCTGACCGGCATCGACATCCACCCCGCCGCCCACATCGGCGAAAGCTTTTTCATCGATCACGGCACCGGCGTGGTCGTTGGGGAGACGACCGACATCGGAAACCGGGTGAGGATCTATCAGGGCGTGACCCTGGGCGCCCTGTCGGTGCCGAGCGACGCAGTGGAAGAACTGCGCAACCGCAAGCGGCACCCCACCATTGAAGACGACGTGATCATCTACTCCGGCGCCACGATCCTGGGGGGCGAGACCGTGATCGGGGCCAGGTCCATCATCGGCGGCAATGTCTGGCTCACGGAATCCGTGCCGCCGGATACCAAGATCTTTCTCAAGGAACCGCCCATGATCTATAAAAGCAAAAATCAGGCGGTGAAGGGGAAGCCAGCAAAGGCCTGAATTAATTTTGTTCATGATCGGGGTTGGCGCAGGAGGGTCTTCGACCCCCTTGTACGCGCTTGCCTAAAAGAAGTGTATAAGAGGGCAGTGTAAAAAACTTCCCTTGCCAATGAGCCGAAAAAGCGCTAAGATTGGATTAGCGTATTACGATATGATTATCGATAGGAGGATCGTATGGGACTCGTTACTGTCTCCCCTAAATTCCAGGTGGTTATCCCCCGGGCCGTTCGCGAGGCGCTGGGCATCAAACCAGGGCAGAAGGTCCAGGTGGTACACTATGACAATCGCGTTGAGCTCATCCCGCTCAAGCCCGTCAAGCGAACGAGAGGATTTTTAAAGGGGATCGACACGACGGTGGAAAGGGAAGCCGACCGCATATGAATGTGGTTGATTCCTCCGGATGGCTTGAGTATTTTGCCGACGGCCCTAATGCGAATTTCTTTGCGCCGGCGATCGAGAAGGCCGGCGATTTGATCATACCGACGATCAGCCTGTATGAGGTTTTCAAGCGCGTGCTCCAGCAGAAAGGAGAAGGCGAAGCACTGCAAGCGATCGCGGTTATGCACCAGGGGGTAGTTGTGGATTTGGACACGGCACTGGCGCTCAATGCCGCGAAGGTCTCCGTGGAACTCGATCTGCCCATGGCTGACAGTATTATGTTGGTGACTGCCCGCGCGTACGGGGCTAGGTTCTGGACGCAAGACGCGGACTTTGCGAAGATTGAGGGCGTAAAGTATATTCAAAAGCCCTAACCATCAAGTATTCTATCTTATTGCAATAAAGCCGCC
>Ga0214473_10003484_pt1 | contig 19053 bp, 26 predicted proteins | sample RVTome_7_FD_203509 | JGI IMG/M metagenome (GOLD analysis project Ga0214473, IMG submission 203509) | Soil microbial communities from uranium-contaminated site in the Upper Colorado River Basin, Wyoming, United States - RVT98D197 | ecosystem: Environmental > Terrestrial > Soil > Contaminated >... | reverse complement strand
GCGCAGACGCTGGTGTTTCCAAACTACGACGGCAACGGCATGTACCTGTCGGTCGGGAACCTGAGCGAAAACCCGCACGTGGGCCTCTTGTTCATCGACCTCTGCAGCCCGAGGCGCCTGCGGGTCAACGGCACGGCGCGCGTCGAGCCAGCGAATAGCGTCGATCCGCCCTACCCCGGCGCGCAGTTTGTCATCAAGGTCACGGTGCGTGAGCTGTTCCCCAACTGTCCGCGCTATATACATCAATATGAACTGGTCGAGCGCTCCAGGTTCGTACCACACGCAGACGTGCCGCCGCCGGTGCCGGCATGGAAGCAGAGCGAGTGGGCGCGCGATGTGTTGCCGGCCGGCGATCCAGCGGCGCAGAAGCCGCCATCCGGTCGCTGACCGGAACGATCATCAGTCGAGCAGGTCGTACTTCCCGCCACGCTCGAGCGCTCGCTGGCAGGCCGGCCGCGCGTGGATGCGCACCAGGAAATCCATCAGCCGCGGCCGGCTCGCACCGAGCCCCGCCCGCTTCCTCGCAGCTTCCAGCGGGAAGCTCATCTGGATGTCCGCGGCGCTGAATTCGTCACCTGCGAACCAGCGGAATTTGCCGAGCTCCGCTTCCATGTAGTCCAGATGGCGCGCGATTTGCGGCTCGATGAAGGAACTCTTGGCACGCCTCGCGATGGCCCGTGCGACGGGCTTGACAAGAAACGGCATCGGCCCCGATTCGATGCGGTCGAAGACGAGTTTCAGCAGCAGCGGCGGCATTGCCGAGCCTTCCGCATAATGCAGCCAGTAGGTGTAGCGCAGCCGCGCCGGTGTTCCCGGGGCCGGCGCAAACTGGCCGCCGCCATAGCGTTCGACAAGATACTCGACGATCGCGCCGGACTCGGCGATCGTCAGTCCGCCGTCGGTGATGACCGGCGACTTGCCGAGCGGATGCACCTCGCGCAACGAGGGCGGCGCCAGCATCGTCTGCGGGTCGCGCTGGTATCGCTTGATCTCGTAAGGCAGCCCGAGCTCCTCGAGCAGCCACAGCACCCGCTGGGACCGGGAATTATTGAGGTGATGGACGATGATCATGGGCTTGCATCCTGTGCTGCCGCGTGCAGCGGCGGCAGCGGGCAATGCACCGCCGCACACACGGCGCGCAACAGCTCGGATTCAGCGACTGTCATGCGCAGGTCGTGCGAGATCGTACGCACCAGCGCCTGCACCAGCAGTTCCTTGCCCGCCGGCGGCAAGCGGTCGATGCGATTGAGCGCGACGTCGAGCCGCTGCGGCCAGTTCATCATGCGCTGGAACGCCGGGCGCCGGGTCGGCAGCAGATGCGCCATGCCGATCTCGTAGGCACGCCGCGCTTCGGTCTCATCTTCGCTGCCGGACGACGCGAGCACCGAAAACAGTGTCTGCAAATCCTCGGCCACTGCGGCAAGCGACAGATCGAAGGTACGCGCCTTCGGTTGCAGTTCGTCACGCAGGTGCACCTGTGCAAGCTTACGAAGCGCATAGGCATAGGCCGAGACGCGCCCATCCCGGATCAGCAGGCCGTTCAGGCACTTGAGGAGTTCCACGCGCTCCTTGTGGCCGACCTGGTGCATGGCCGGGAAAACCTGCAGCAATGCCGGCATTCTCTGCTCGGCGGCCAGGGAGTCGACCACGGGCAGTTGCTCCTCGATCGCCTGCCGCTGTCCCTGGCCGAGCTGCTGCTCGATGAACGCCAGCTGGCGACCGCGCACGTCACCCGTCGCGTCCAGCGCAAGCGCGACCAGCAGCGCCCGCGCCGACTCCGGCTGCCCTGCCGCGGCGGCGACTGCCGCCGGCAACGAAACGCGCAGTTCCCTCGCGCGCAGCATGTGCGCCGTGCCCGGATTGGCGACGAGTTGCGTGACCATCTCCGGCGCCAGCACCATCGCGCCGCGCAGCATTCCCTGCAGCCGTTCCGCCGCCTGCGGCTGCGCCCGCTGCGCCTCCTCACTCGCGAGTGCACGCTCCTCGTTCATCCGGATGCGCATTGCCTCGATTTCCGCAGTGCGGAAGCTCGGGTCAATTTCGCGGATCCGCTCTTCAAGTGGCGGATGCGTCGCAAACACCCGCTGCACACCCGAGGCGAACAACAGGTGCGCAACCTCCTCGGCATCGGTGTCCTGTAGTCGCGATCCGACGCCAAGCGCGCCGATCTTCACGAGCGCGTTGCGCAGCCCCGTCGGTTCACGCGTGAACTGGATCGCCGACGCATCTGCGAGCGACTCGCGGTTGCGCGACACTGCCGCCTGGATCAACCGCCCGAAGAACAGGCCGATGTAGCCGAGGATTAGGACCGCGAGCGCCGCCGCGAGGATCACGACCACCGCGCCGCCACCTTTGCGGCCACCACCGCCCCGCGGCGCGTGGCGCAGCACGAAGCGCGCGACGATTGCGATGACCATCAGCCCGAATAGCCAGCCGATCATTCGCGTGCTGAGCCGCATGTCGCCATTCAGCACGTGGCTGAACTCGTGCGCGATCACGCCCTGCAGTTCCGTGCGGTTCAGGTTGGCGAGCGCGCCGCGAGTCACGGCGACCGCGGCATTGGCGGGGTTGTCGCCCGCAGCAAAGGCGTTGATGCCGGCCTCGCGTTCCAGCACGTAGACCTCGGGCACTGGCACGCCGGAGGCGATCGCCATTTCCTCGACGACATTCAGCAGCCGCCGGCGCAGCGGATCGTTCGTGTCGGCCGTCACCCGCTCGCCGCCGAGTTGCCGCGCAACGACGCCGCCGCCGGCGCTGAGCTGGCTGGTCTTGATGATGCTGGAACCGAGGATCACCCCGATGACGATGAAGGAACTCAGCAGGACCAGGCTTGGATATCGCGCGAACCAGGCGACATCGGCGGGTGGCGCCAGATAGGTGCCGTCCTGCGCGAGGATGGTCACGGCAGTCACGACGACGAAGTCCACCGCCAGCACGCAAGCGGCGATCGCGATGATGAACAGCAGCACCAGCCAGCGCGACAGCCGGCGGGTCTCAGCCTGCCGCCTGAAAAAGTCCATGAAGGTTCAGCCGGCTGCGCAGATCAGGTAAAGCTGACCTTCGGCACCTCGCGCTTCTGCGGCGATTCGATCTCGAGCATCTGTGCCGGCAGGAAGCCAAACATGCCAGCGATGATGCTGTGCGGGAACACTTCGCGCGTGTTGTTGTAGCTCATGACCGAATCGTTGAAGGCCTGGCGCGCAAAGGCGACTTTGTTCTCGGTCGTTGTCAACTCTTCGGAGAGTTGCATCATGTTGCGGTTGGCCTTGAGGTCCGGATAGGCCTCGGCCAATGCAAACAAGCGCCCGAGCGCGCCGTTCAACGCATTCTCCGCACTGCCAAGCTGCTGCACCGCGGCCGGGTTGCCCGGATTCGCGGCCGCATTCTTGAGGCCGGTGACGGCTGCGTTGCGCGCCGAGATCACCGCCTCGAGCGTGTTGCGCTCGTGGGCCAGGTAGCCCTTCGCGATCTCGACCAGGTTCGGGATCAGGTCGTGCCGGCGCGTCAGCTGCACGTCGATTTGCGCGAAAGCATTCTTGTAGCCGTTCCGGGAAGTGACCAGCCGGTTGTAGATCCCGACCACGAAGGCAACCAGCAGGATGATGACGGCAAGGACAATCCAGATCATGACGGACCTCCACGTTCGATCGGCCAATCATACTCCATCAGGACGTCATTTCCGTGGCGAGCCGCGCCGACAACCACACGGCAATTTCGCGGATTTCCTCCATGCAAACCTGGTGTTGCATCGGGTACTCCTTCCACTCGACCGCATGGCCCTGCGCGCGCAGCAGGTCGCGTGAGGCGATGCCAAGCTGCATCGGCAGCACCGGATCGAAGCGGCCGTGGCACATCAGGATCGGCAGGTCGCGATTGGCTGCAGCCGCCTCGGCGGCAAAAGTCGCGCGCAGTGGCAGGTAGGTGGAAAGGCCCATGACGCCCGCCAGGCGCTCCGGGTGCCGAAGCGCCGCATGCAACGCGATCGCACCGCCCTGCGAGAAGCCAGCGATGACGATGCGATTCGCGGCGATCCCGGCCTCGCGTTCGCTCTGGATGTACCGGGCCAGGATTGCCGCCGACTGCCGGATGCCGGCCTCGTCCTCGGGGCCGCCCGCGGAGAGCACCTTGATGTCGTACCAGGCGCGCATCCGCATGCCGTTGTTGATGGTGACCGGCCGCACCGGCGCATGCGGAAATACGAAGCGCACGGCCAGCGCAGGCGGCAACTGCAACTCCGGCACGATCGGCACGAAATCGTGGCCGTCGGCACCCAGTCCATGCAGCCAGATGACGCAGGCCGTCGCGGGTGTGGCGGGTGCCAGCACGACAGCGTCCGTGGACTCCTTCAGCTGGTGGCTCACCTGCTCGTCGTCTCCATGCGCTTCAGCAGGAACCACACTGCGGCGCCGACAGCCGCGAGTGTGCCCGCCGCAAGCAGGCCCCTGTCGACCGGCCATGCGGCGCTCGCGGCCAGCTGCTGAATCTCGGGCGCAAATCGCCAGAGCAACGCGGCTGCGCAAGCGCCCAGTCCCAGGATCGTGATGCCGTTCATCCAGGCCTCGCGGCGCAACCGCCAGCGCACGAGCTCACGGCGGCGCTCTAATTGGGCACGCAGATCAGCACGCGGCGCACCGGTGGTCGCGAGCGTGGCGACGCGTTGCATCACCCGTTTGTCGAAGCCAGCGCTCGCGTCGAAGCTGCCCAGCAGCCTGCGCAGCTGCGCCTCGAGTTCTTTCTGGCGCGGATCCATGTCGTTCATGCGACCTCCCAGCCGGCGGTCTTGAGTGCCGCGGCGAGACTTGCACGGGCACGGTGCAGGTGCGTCTTCACGGTATTGACCGGCAGCCCCATCATCCCCGCGACTTCCTCGACCGTGCGCTCTTCCTGATAATAGAGGGTGACCGCCTGGCGTTGCTTGTCCGGCAGCGCCTCGACGCTCCGCCACAGCGCGGCGTCATCCAGCCCGGCCTCGGGCGCGGCGCCGCGACTCTCGACTTCCTCGAACACCGTCGGATCCGACATTGATATCGAGCGCCGCTGCCGTCGCGTGGCCGAGATCGCAGTGTTACGCGTGATCGCGTAGATCCACGTCGAAAGCTGCGCGCGGCCATCGTAACGGGGCAGTGCCTGCCACAGCTTCACGAAAACCTCCTGGGCCACGTCCTCGGCGGCGCCGCGGTCGCGCAGGACGCTGTAGGCGAGCCCGAACACGCGGCGACGGTACGCCGGCACCAATCGCTCAAAGGCCGCCTCGGCCCGGCCGGCCTGGATCAGTTCGGTGATCGCGTCGTCGGCCGGCATTCGGATTGGACCTTCTCCGCGATTGATACGCGCCCACACCCGGGCGGGTTTCAACGATTTTCACGCTGGATCCTGAAACCCGCCGCCAGGGCGTAGCGTATCAAGGACCGTGAACAGCTTACGACCTGCGTACGCTCATGACAGCCACGTGCTGGAATTCTCGGCCGTGGCGATTGCCGGCTTCCTGCTGGGCAATGCCGTGCGCGCGGACTGGGAGCTGCTGCGGTGGGCGATCGGCCTGCTGTTCGATTTCTGAATTCACCAGGAGACTACCGATGGAAGAGGGACAGGGACTCATTGCATTGTTTATTCCGCTGTTCGGGATCGTGTTCGGCATCGCGGTGGCGATCGTCGCAATCATCTCGAAGCACCGGGAAACGCTGCAACGCGCCGAGCTGCGCCATAAGGAAAGGCTGGCTGCCATCGAGAAAGGCCTCGAAGTGCCGCCCGAGCTCGAGCAGCCGGAGAACGGCGGCAAACGCGGCGCGGGCTCGCTGCGCAGCGGCCTGATCGGCCTGCTCGTCGGTGTCGTGCTCTACTTTGCGCTCGCGAACGTGGCCGGCGATGACGTGGCGCTGTTCGGCCTGATCCCGGCTGCCGTCGGGCTCGCCAACCTGATTTTCTATTTCATCGACACCCGCAAGGCGGCAAGCAACGGCAACGGCGGCAGCGCATCGCGCTGACGCGCCGGCGCCCGGCCTCTGGATGTCGATGAAGCCGGGCCTGCGCCTTGCGATCCTTGGTGTGCTCGCGGCGATTGCGATCACGACGGCCATGGATGCCAGCGGGCTCCTGGCATTCAGTGCGCTGCCGCTGTTTCCGCTGATGTGCCTGTTCTGGTACCTCGGGCGGCTGTCGCGTCAGGACATGGGGTTCAGCTGGGGCCGGCGGAGTCACTACTGCCTTGCCCTGCTCTACCCGGTCGTCGTGCTCGGAGCGGTCGGAATCATCGCTTCCGCGGCCCGCGCCGTGGATCTCTCGGCGACGGACTGGCAGAAGGCCTGGCTCAACTTCGGCCTCGTGACCGCCACGACCATCCTTGTCGCGATCATCACCGAGGAAGGATTCTTCCGGGGCTGGCTATTTGCCTCGCTCGGTCGGGTCGGACTTTCCAAGGGACGAATACTGATCTGGAGCAGCCTCGCGTTTTCGCTGTGGCACCTGTCGGCGGTCACGCTCAATACGGGCTTTAACCCGCCGACGCAACAGGTTCCCGTCTTCATGATCAACGCGGCGGTCCTCGGCGCGATCTGGGGCCTGCTGCGAATGATCTCCGGCTCGGTGATTGTCGCGAGCGTCAGCCACGGATTCTGGAACGGCGGTGCCTACGTGTTCTTTGGATTTGGCACGAAGACCGGCGCACTCGGAATCGAAGACACGGGCATTTATGGCCCTGAGGCCGGTATCCTCGGGCTCGCGTTGAATCTCATCTTCCTTGCCGCGCTCTGGTGGTGGCGTCCCGCTACAGATTTCCCTTCGCCCACGGCCCCCAGATCGCAAAGGTGATGCCGGGCGCCTGGATGTTGGCGAACAGGACTTCGCCGGCCGGGTCGAAACACGCGCCGCAAAACTCTCCGCCGCGGTAGTCACCGGGCTTGATCTTCTTTCCGGCCGCAAGAACCTGGTCGGAGCCCAGGCGGACATTGTTCTTCGCAAGTGTGTAGGAGTTGCCTTCCGCGGTCAGGCCGAGCAGCCGCGTGCCGGGACCGTAGCGGTCCGTCACCGGTTCGCCGTCCTCGCAAAGCACCATGCCGCCGCGCGGGCTGATCGTGATGTTATCCGGGTTGTCAGCCACCAATTGAGTGCCGGCGACAAAGATCGCGCGCAGCGCCTCGGTGCGCGGATCATATTCCCAGACCGCGCCATCGCCAGCGCCGCGACGCCCGAAGGGCCCGGTACCAGCGCTGCTGTCCACGACAAAAATCTTCCCGGCGTGGTAGCAGATTCCCTCGCCGCGACTCATGCGCAACGCCCCTTTTGACCAGGCCTCCAGGAATGGGCCGCTGGCCTCGCCGAACGCATCGAGAAAGCTGATCGGCGTCGTGCCTGGATCCGCATCCGGCTCCAGCAGGTCGATCCATTCCAGCGGATGCTCATCGCCGAGCGCTGGCGTCAGCAATTCCGAATTCCTGCGACCGATGACGCGCGCCGCCTGCAGGCGGCCACCCGCCTCGTAGCTGCCGGCCGTTCCGCTGCGATCCTTCGGAATGAAGCGATAGAAAGCGGAGCGGTTGGGATTGTCCTCGGTCAGGTAGGCGTAGTTCGTCGCGGGATCGACAGCGACGGCCTCGTGCAGCATGCGGCCCATGTCGACGATCGCCTTGCCGGTCGTCTGTGCTGGATCCCGCCGCACCTCGAACACGTAGCCATGCCGGCGGCCGCCCGCCGCCGTGAAATCCTCCATCGTTTCCTCGCAACTCAACCAGGTGCCCCAGGGCGTCACGCCGCCCGCGCAGTTGATCAGCGTGCCGCCGAGCGATGGCTCGACGCTCAGCCAGCGGCGGCCGCGAAATCGCAGGTTGGTCGTGCCGCCGCCCGGCGGATAGGCATCGCCAGCCGGCACGCGCGGATCGTACTGCCCCGGTGCGGCGATCAGGCTTGCAAGCGCGCGCTCGTGATTGCGCACCAGGACCAGTTCAACTTCCTTGCCGCGACGCTTCGCGAAGATCACGCCCATGCCGTCGTGAAGGTCCGGTGCCGGCTGGCCATTGGACATGACGTCGCCCGACCAGGAATAGCTGCGGTACTGAAAGCCCGCCGGCAACAGCAGCAGCGGCAGGCTGGTCTCGAGATCCGCGACCGGCGCAAGCGGGCCGTAGGGACCCAGGACACTTGCGGACCCGCCCTGGCTCGCGTCCGCCTGCTGCGCCTGTATCTTGGCGCAGGCTGCGACAAAGGATGCCGTTGCGATGCCGGTGGCACCCGCGAGGAAGCCGCGGCGACTGATCGTTGGGCGCATATGAGTGCCCATTATCCAACGATTCGGCCCGACGTTGGGCGACCCATGGTCACCATATGAAAGCCGTCACGCGACCGCTTGCTTGCTCCTGTTCGCGTACAGGTATTCGGGCGCGAGGTCGAAGCCGTTGGCCCAGACGACGGTATCGGACTGCACGGTCAGTCGCGCGAACTCGCGCGGATCCACGGCGCCTTCCGTCGCATCGGAAAAACGCACCCAAATCCGAAAGTCGGGCATGGTGACACCTCGCGGGCGTCACCATGCATCGATCACCGATGTCCCGCGCTACGCTGATGAAAGCGAATCGCGTCCTTATTCGTCAATGCATCAATCAGGCACGATCCGCCCGGCAGGCATAGCAGCCGCGCCGCGCGAAGTGCAGGTGCAGGTAGGCGACTTCGTCACGCGCGAGATATCGCTCGATCAGCGCTGCGGCTGAGCGGCCGTCGATGACATCCGCATCGACCATTTCGTCCGCGACGTCGTAAGCGCGCACCGACAACGGCCGCAGTCTGAGGTAGGGCGGCAGTTCGCCCGCGATGCGTCGCGCCTCACGCTGGCCGCGGCGCACGAAGATCGGCCCCGAAGCGCGGTAAGGCGAGCGACTGTCCTGGTGCACGAAGGGCAGCAGCAAGACATGCTCGCCCATCGGCGCATCCTCGAGGCTGATGCGGCAGGGAAAGCCCACGGGCGCGTCCACGCGCACCCGGCGCATGCCACGCGCGGCCAGCGCCGCATCATTGAGATCGAACAGCGGCTGAAACAGTGCCGGCTCGAGCCCGCTTAGCAGGTAACTCATGGCGCGCAGGATGGTGCCCGCCCGTCCTGGGAGACAACCCGGTTATTGCTGTTCCTCCGGCCCTGGGGGAAAAAGCCAGGGGGGTCGGGCAGGCCCCGCAGCGGTAGCTGCCGCGTTGGACTGATTCCAGATCGCCCGCGGGGCAGCTTTGGCGGACCTTCGCAGGCCCCGGTTTGCGGGGCAGGGTCCCGGGGCGTAGGATCGCGCAGCGGCACCGGTCAGCCGGGTCGTATCACAACAAGCTTCAGGGGGGATAAAAAGTGAATCCAGTCAAGTTACTCGGTTGGGCCGGCTTTCTGGTTGCGGTCGTCGGCGCGTTCACGGAGATCCCGTACGGGGGAGCGATCCTGGTCGTACTGGGCCTGGCCGTCGGCTTCACCATCGCCGGTGAGGATCATGTACGCGTGCTGGTAACAGCCCTCGTGCTCGGCACGCTTTCGGGCGTGTTGAACGAGATCCCGCAACTCGGCGGCTACCTGGCGAAGATCTTCAGCGCGTTCGGCACACTGACGGCCGGCGCGGCGCTGATGATCATTTCGCGCAACGTCTATAACAGATTCAAGCCCTGAACCAAGTCCGCAAGACGCGGCCAAAAGGCCCGCCACATGGCGGGCCTTTTTTTATCGCGCGTGGATGTTGAAGTGCAGCTCGCGGTCCCGAAAGCGATCGTCGAGCTTTGCAGCCCCGGTTGCGACCAGCACGTAGAGGATGTTGAGCGCCTGCAGCGCGTTCTTCACATGGGCCGTGCGTGAGCGCGTCGCCAATTGTTTCGCCGTCACGTCCTGGCGGCCGGCGTAGCCGCGCCGCACGTGGTCCACGGCGCCCTTGCCGACCAGGTTGAAATAGCCGGCGTTCGGCTTGGTTCGTGCCTGCGACATCACGACAAACTGCTTCTTGCTCTCGAAAACCTGATAGGTCTGCTTCTTGCCGGAGGCTTCACCGCAGTACTTCAGGCCCGTTGCCAGGTTGCGAATGTCCACAGCCTTACTCCCATTCAAATATCGCCGTGGAAGTGTAAGCCTCAGCGGCGGCGTCGCCCAGCGCCATGTCGTTCGACACCGCAGAAAAGACCGGCGGCCGCCCATTCGCGGAACCAGCCACCCAGCTTTGCGGCAAACCGGTCCGCGTTGCCCCGTCGCCCGCCCACGCTCGCGCGCACCGCCACCGCGAGCGTCTTGCCTGCTGCGAGCGCGGTCAGCAGCTTGAACTGCGCCGGATCCTGGTCTCGCCGGTATGCCTGGTAGCCACGCCGGTAGACGATTGCAAATGTGGCGCGCGACCGTAGGATGCGCGGCCTGCCTTTGCCGCGCGCGGCATTCATATAGTCATTGGCGGGATACTTGAGCCGCAGCAGCCGCAACGCCGGAATCACGGACAGCCGCACGCGCTGCCATTCATCGGCGCCGATCGCCGCGAACTCTGCCGCCGTCAGCGGCTCCGCGCGCGGCGCATCGAATACGTCCTCCATCGCGCGCTCGATGCGTGCCACGTCCACCGCGAACCCGCCGCGATTCCCACGCGGCAAATACTTCGCGAGGAATGCCGGAAACCGCTCACTCAGGCGGTTGAGCGTCCGATGCTTCGAAGGGTGCCGCTGCAGATACCGCCGGCAGGCGCCCTCGAAGGCATCGGGCCCCAGGATCTGCCGCGTCGTCGGATATTCGTCCGCCAGAATCTCGAGCAGCCGCGCGTAATACATGTGCGCATAGATATCGAGCCGCCCGACGGAGGAAAGCGCCCTCGACGGCAGCACCACGCTCTCCAGATCCAGGGCCGCCTGCGGCAACAACTTGCGCGCCGGCCGCGACCGGACGCCGGCCGCCGCGCCCTCCGGATGCATGACCACCGCCTGCATCCAGTGCTCGAGCGTTTCCAATCGCGGCGTATTCCGGAGGCTCATGCAGCCGCCGGCCTCGCGACCCTTGCCGCCTCGCGGAATCGCGCAGCCTTGCCAACTTCCTGCTGGAGCACCGGGAACTTGGGCACCTTCGCATCCCATTCGAGTAGCGTCGCCCGCCCGCCGGTGCGGGCGTGCACGCGCGCGTAGAGCTGCCAGACCTCGTCGATCACCCGCCCATCGTGGGTGTCGATGCAATGCGTGCCATTGTCCGAGTGCCCGGCAAGATGGATTTGCACGACATGCTCGTAGGGGATTGCGTCGAGATAGGCCACCGGATCGAGGTCGTGATTCCGGCAGGTCACATAGACATTATTGACGTCGAGCAGCAGCGCGCAATCCGCCTCGACGGCGAGCCGCGCGATGAATTCTTCCTCCGGCATCGAAGAGGATGCGAAGGTCAGGTAAGTGGAAGGATTTTCGAGCACCAACGGCCGCTCGAGATAATCCTGGATGATCCGCACGCGCGCGATCATGTGCCGCAGCCCCTCCTCCGTATACGGCACCGGATAGAGGTCGTGGCCATTCAGCCCCGCCACGCCGGTCCAGCAGATGTGATCGCCGAGCCACACGGCTTTCACGCGCCTGGCTAGCGCACGCAGCTTGTCGAGGAATTCGAAGTCCACCGGATCGGTGCTGCCGACCGAAAGGCAGACGCCGTGCATCGCGATCGGGTAGCGCTCGGCGATCTGGTCGAGGAAATAGAGCGGCCGGCCTTCGGTGTCGATGAAGTTTTCGGACAGGATTTCGAACCAGTCCATCGCTGGCCAGCGCTCGGTGATGTACCGGAAATGCTGGGTGCGCAGGCCCACGCCGAGCCCGAGGTCGGGCAGCTTCCAGCGATTGGGGAGTATCTCCTGGCTCATGTGCGATACGCGGGCCTACGAACAAGTGGCTGCCACCCGGGCAACGGGCCCGGATGGCAGCGCGACTCGGCCCCGGGTTTCAGCCCATGTGCGCCGGATCGACCGGCACGCCGCAGCCGCCTTTGCCCTTGCAGGAGTTCTTGCCGGCGCAGCCATTGTCACCACCCTTGCAGCCGCCCTGGCCCTTGCATTCATTCTGGCCCTTGCATGAATGCTTGGCTTCGGTGGCGCAACCGCCCTTACCCTTGCAGGAGTTTTTGCCGGCGCAGCCGCCGTCGCCCGCGCTACAGCCACCCTTGCCCTTGCAGGCGTTGTGGCCCTTACAGATGTGCTTGTCGCCACCGGCCTCTTCCCCGGCCGACGCGACAGTCGTGAGTTGCGCGCCGGCGAGCAGTCCGCCCGTGACGCCCAACATCACCTTGCCGAAATCCCGACGATTCATGGACATGATGAGATCCCTCTTGGTTGAAGCTAGCCCAACCCCGATGAACCGGGGTCTATCAACAGACCGGACGGAAGCGGGAAATACTACGCGCCGAACATGAAATCAGGTGGGAGGCATCGGAATTTTGCGACGCAACAAGCGGCTCAGACTCGGCCTCATACAGGCTTGCGTCTTGACCGTATACTTATAAAACCTTATATTCGAATGGGCGTGCGGGCCGAATAAACGGATGGCGTAGCGTACGTAATGACGATCGATCCGGTCCGAAAACGCGATGAAACGACGTACTGATTTGCAAACCCTTCGAGATGACTCTGGTGCCGCAGCCTACGTCGTGGTTCCGGTGGCGGAGTACGCCGCGCTCGTCGCCAAGGCCCGCAGTACTGGCGGGCGCAAGACCATACCGCACGAAGTCGTCAGCCTGATGGTTAACGGTTTCTCTCCTGCCCGCGCCTGGCGCGAGCACCGCGGGCTGACACAGGCTCGCGTGGCCCGGCACATGGGGATCACTCAACCGGCACTGGCCCAGATAGAGGCGGCTGCGCATCCGCGCAAAGCGACACGTGTGCGACTGGCATCGGCGCTGGGCATTACGCTGGAGCAGCTAATTTTGTGATGCGCCAAAGAATGGTGCCGGATCGTAGCTTTGCAGTTTTGGCTAAACTACGAAGCCACGACCCGGCACCACCCATATGCACTTCACCCACGCCATCGTCCGACCGCCGCCCGCGACCTTCGCCGCCGGGATCACGCACGCGCACGAAGGCGCGCCGGACGTCCGCCTCGCGCTTGCCCAGCATCGCGCCTACTGCCAGGCACTCGCCGACTGCGGCCTTGAGGTAACGACGCTGCCCGCCGACCCCGCCTACCCCGACAGCTGCTTCGTCGAGGATCCTGCGATCATCACCGCGCGCGGCGCGATCGCCGCGCATCCCGGCGCGCCGAGCCGCGCGGGCGAAGTCGAGAGCATCATCACGGCGCTGCGCGGCTGGTATCCCGACATCGCGCGCATCGCCGCGCCCGGCACGCTGGACGGCGGCGACATCTGCGAGGCGGATGGACACTTCCTGATCGGCCTGTCCGGGCGCACGAACGAGCACGGCGCGCGGCAGCTCGCGGAATTCCTCGAGGCGCGCGGCTACCGATCAAGCTTCATCGACATGCGCAACAGCCCGCGCCTGCTGCACCTGAAGACCGGCATGACCTACCTCGGCGACGGTCGCCTGGTGCTCACCTCGGACGTGCCCATGACCGAGGCCTTGCAGCCGTACGAGCTGATCGTCGTCTCCGAGGCGGAGCGCTACGCCGCCAACTGCATCCGGATCAACGAGCGCGTGCTGATCGCGGCGGGGTATCCGGAGCTTGCCGAGACGCTCGCGGGCCTGGGTTACGACACGCTGCCCGTGGAGATGTCGGAGTTCCGGAAGATGGATGGGTCGCTGACGTGCCTGTCGCTGAGGTTCTGAATGGTGCCGGGTCGCAGGTTCGTAGTTGTTGCGGCGCGGCCGTTGTAAGATTCGCCCATGCGTTTTGCACTGCCCATCCTGACTGCGGGCCTGCTGCTGGCTGCCTGTGGCGGCGAACCCGACCAGACCGCGCCCGCGGCAACCACGGCCGAGACGCCCGCCGCCATCACGCAAGCCGTGGCCACGATGGCAGTACTCAAGCGGGACCTGGATCTCACCGCCTGCCTCCAGGAGGAAAGCGCCAACCCGGATGCAGCGCTCAGCAGCTGCCCCATGTACGTCCTGCACTCACTGGACTTCATGGTCCAGGAGTGCAGCCGTGCCGGTGGCACCCTGCAGCCCACACCGGAGTCCGAGGCCTGGTCGCTGGACGTGGACGGCGACGGCAAGAACGAGGTCCTGATCGACCTGACCGAGAACTTCACCTGCTATGGCGCGCCGTCCGTATTTTCCTGCGGCAGCCTTGGCTGCCCGTACTTCCTCTATAGCCAGCGCGGCGACGCCTGGATGGAACTGGGCGCGGTGAATGCCGACGACGCCCCGGGCATCGAGGTGCTGGCGGCGACTGCGGGCACGCCCGGCACCCTGCGTGGCGGTTGTGGCGGCCAGAAACCCTGCAGCGAGCTGGCGTACTACGCCTGGCACGGCACCGCCTATGAATGGACCTGGATCGAGTTTAATGGCCGCCTCGTCGACGTCGCTCCCTACGGCTTGTCGACACTCGCGAAGCTCACAGCGCTGACGACCGCGCCGGCCGAAGGTGCACTGGTGGTCGATAGCTATCCCGCCGGGACGACCGTGGTCGTGATCGGCACCGCCCGCGGCGCGCCTTACCAGTTCGTATCGCCCTGCAATGCCTGCCCGCGCGGCTTCGTCGAGACGGCAGCGCTGAAGAAGTAAGGGCGGTAAGGGTGCCGGGTCGGGGGTTTCGTGGTTGTTGCGTCGCGATAACTTCGAAACTACGACCCGGCACCGTTTCACAACATGCGATTAGCTCTCTTGTGGGTCATTCTTGCTGCGGCATGCGGTGCGCCGCTCGCCAACGGACAGGATTCCCCGCCGGTCGGCGTGGCCACCGAGACGACGCGGCTCGCCAATGCACGGGTCGCCGAGACCCTGCCGCTTGCGGATCCGCACGATCTCGAAAATGCCACGCGCGGGCTGCTGGCGCAGATCCCCGGCGGGATCATTCGCGCCGACGACGGACGCATCGTGTGGGATGCCGGCAGCTACGCATTCCTCGACGGCCCCGCCTGCCGTGATGGTCCAGCATCCCGAGCCGCCGCCAGCGCCGGATGACGATGCGACGCTGCATCAGGGCAAGCTGCTCTACCAGTCGAATTGCCTCGGCTGTCACGGCGATTCGGCGCAAGGCAACAACGTGCTGCCGGACCTTCGCTTCAGCCCGATGCTCGAGGAAACGGCTTGGAAGTCAGTCGTGCTCGATGGCGCGCTCAACGCGCGCGGCATGATCAGTTTTGCGCCATTTCTGCAGCCTGCGGAGGTCGCCGCGATCCGGGCCTACGTCATATCCGAAGCACACAAGGAACTTGGTGCCGGGTCGTAGTTTCGTAGTTATCGCGACGTCTTTCTCGCCGAATAGCACAGATTTCAAGGCTGCCGGTCCCGGTCAGCCGGCGCATGATCGTCATTGATCCGATGCGATGGTGCTAGCATAATGCTAGCACCATGAAAGACACCGCTACCCTCACCATCCGCAACGTCCCGATGCGCATTGTTCGCGGCCTGAAGTCGCTGGCCAAAAGGCGCGGCCGATCGATGGAGCAGGAAGTCCGCGATCTGCTCGAAGAGCACGTCGCGGAGCGTTCGTCCGTGCTGCGGCAGATCGAGGCGTCCTGGGACCAGCAATCCCGCCGCCCGAGCGCCGCAGAGATTGACTCCTGGATCGCAGCCGGACGTGAATGAAGGCCGTCGTCGACACCAACGTTGTCGCTTACCACCTGCTCGGAACGCCACGTTTCGCCGCCGAGGCGGCGGCGATTCTGGGGGCCGCTGACGAAATCCTCGCGCCGGCACTTTGGGAAGCTGAACTAGCCAACGTGGTCTGGATGGCGGTCCGGGCAGGCATACTGCCCGCATCGGTAGCGCCTGCCAGGCTCGCCCTCGCCGCCTGTCTCGGCGTCCAGTCGGTGCCGATCCGGACACTCTGGCACGGTGCGCTCGCCCGGTCGTTGCGGTCCGGCGTGGCCGTCTACGACACCTTGTTTATCGAACTGGCCGACCGCGAGCGGCTCGCGCTCGCAACTTTCGATCGCAAGCTGATTCAGGCATTTCCATCAGTGGCAAAGCGACCGCAAGCGATCATGCGGTAGCTACCCTCGTCATCATTCCTTCTGATAGGTACCCATCAACTCGACTTTTGCGAGCACGTGCCCCTGCATCGCCTTCTCGAGCTCGGCCTTGGTCGGCTGCTTGAGATCCGGCAAAGCCACATCGAGCGCGTAGAGCTTGTGGAAGTAGCGATGCCGGCCGATCGGCGGGCAAGGACCGCCGTAGCCAGTGCGTTTCCAATCGTTCTTTCCCTCGCGCGTGCCGGGCGGCAACGCAGCGGGCGCGACCGCGTCCTTGAGCCCCGATGCGCTGGACGGAATGTTGTAGAGCACCCAGTGCACCCAGGTCATCTTCGGTGCCGCCGGGTCCGGCGCGTCCGGATCATCCACGATCAGTGCCAGGCTTTTGGTGCCATTCGGTAGCCCGCTCCAGGCGAGCGCGGGCGAGATGTCCTTGCCCTGGCAGGTGTATATCTTCGGGATTGCGGCGTTGTGGCTGAACGCCGTTGAGGTCAGTGCGAGTGCCATGACTAGCTCCAGCATGTTCCGGGCCCAGAATACTCCGCCAATTCCCTGATTTCAGTGCCGCGCACATCGGTCACTACGGCTGGCTGCTAAGATCGCCTGACAAAGAGCTGGATCAGCCATGACTTCGGGGAGGGTCAGGGCATGAAGCTGGCGACACCGCGATGGACCACGCTCCTGCTCGTCACGCTGCTGCATGCTTGCGGCGGCGGTGGTGGTGGCGGTGGCGACTCTGGGGGCCCGCCAGTTGGGCCCAATCGCCCGCCGGTGGTGGGTACGCCCTTATCCAATCAGCGACTCATTGGTGCCCACCCCTTCAATTTCGACGTCAGCCAGGGCGGCGGGTCTTTTACTGATCCCGACGGAGACCGCCTGACCTACGAGGTCACGTTCACAAACCCGGCGCCGCCCGGGCTTTCCATCAGCGGATCCGTCATTTCAGGTACGCCCACGACGCCCGGTTCCTTCAGTGCCACGATCAGGGTCACCGATGGGCATGGTGGCGAAATTCTTGCCGGGATCCTCATCGAAGTAGTCCCGAACAGTCTCCCGGTCGTCATCAATGCGAACCCGGACCAGGTGTTATCCGCCAGCGATTTCGTCGACCGCGAAGTGACTCTGGGCGGCACAGTTTTCAGCGATGCCGATGGCGACCCGTTCACGTACGAAGTGAGATTTGCAGCGACAGGGCATGGGCTTTCCATTGTCGGCACGCGTGTAAGCGGCATGATGAATTCGTTCGGGCTCGCACGCGTCCGTGTCATCGCGCGCGATGGGTTCGGCGGCGTAGCGGAGGACGCCTTTTCGCTCGCGCTTCCGGCTCCCGAACCGGGTTCGCCGACATTGCCGTCGCCATCCTACGTCTATGCCGATGCGGAGCTCAATCTGCCATATCTCTACCAACTGTCACGGCAGATCCAGAATCCGTTCCCGGACACGACTCCCGCCGACAACCTGACGACCAACGCCGGCGCCACTCTGGGGCGCGTGCTCTTCTACGACAAGCGTGTCTCCATCACCAACACTGCGGCGTGCGCGTCCTGCCATCAGCAGGATCACGGATTCGCAGCTACCGAGCGATTCAGTACCGGCGCCCAGGAGACGCCGCAGACTCGCAATGCCATGAGCCTCGCCAATGTGCGCTACAACGGGATGGATCTTTTTTTCTGGGACGAGCGAGTCAATACGCTCGAAAACCTCGTCCCGATACCGATCCAGAATTCCGTCGAGCTCGCCCATCCGATGGACCTGCTCGTGCCAAAACTGGCGGCCACAGCCTTTTATCCGCCGCTCTTCGAAGCGGCATTTGGCAGCCCCGAGATCACGAGCGACCGGATCGCAAAGGCGGTTTCCCAGTTCCTGCGCGCGATGATCTCCTATAGGGCGAAGTCCGACGAGGCATTCCTGGTGAGATTCGAGGGCGACATTCCCGATCCTTCGCTGGTATTCAACGCGCAGGAGCTCCGGGGCCTGCAGGTCGCCTCGGACAGTTTCTGCTTCTCCTGCCATGCCAATGGCGTACTGATCGTCATAGGCGCGAGGAACAACGGGCTCGATCTCGTCTTCACGGATCCTGGCGTCGGTCGCGGGCAATTCCGGCCGCCGTCGCTCAAGAACATCCGGGTCACCGGCCCCTACATGCACGACGGCCGTTTTGCCACGCTGCGGGATGTCATCGATTTCTACGACCAGGAAGTTCAGGATACGCCGCACCTGGACTCGCTTTTGCGAGACCCGTTGACCGGTCAGCCGCGCCGGCTCGATCTGAGCGCGGAAGACAAGGATGCCCTCGAAGCATTTCTCGACACGCTCACGGACAATGCATTGCTGACGGATCTGCGGTTTTCGGATCCATTCCAGTAGAGATGAAGAGGCTCGGCACGCACCTCACTTCGCAAGCAGCGCATCGAACGACGCACGACCGGCGCCGGTGAACACCAGCGACAACGAGGCCGCCAGCAGCGCGAGACCGTATTCGTAGCCGTTGTTGCTCAGGAACAGGCCGTTTTCGAAGTGGACGCTCGAGATCGCCACGATCATCGTGACGGCGAGCGCGGCAGCGGCCGGGCGCACCAGCAAGCCGAAAATCAGCGCGAGCCCGCCGAAGAATTCCGCGCCGCCGGCGAGCAGTGCCATCAGGTAGCCCGGGTTGAGGCCGACCGAAGCCATCCACTGGCCGGTGCCTTCCAGGCCGTAGCCGCCGAACGCGCCGAACAGTTTCTGCGCACCGTGCGCGACGAAGATGATGCCGACTGGGACGCGAAGCGCCAGTTGGTTCCAGCCGCTGTCGGTGGCCACGAGACGTTGGATCAGACGATTGCTCACGATTGCTCTCCTTGGTTTGGCAGGGGTTACTGAACGTAGATGGGACTGTACTTGGCCCATAATTTGAGATAAATATGCCTAACAGGCCGATGAAAAACCCGACATCAGATGTCGTAGGCTAGAGGCATCGCGGTGATTGAGGTACGCACGATGCGCGGCGAGACGAGCGGTCAGCATGA
>Ga0214473_10003483_pt1 | contig 19054 bp, 19 predicted proteins | sample RVTome_7_FD_203509 | JGI IMG/M metagenome (GOLD analysis project Ga0214473, IMG submission 203509) | Soil microbial communities from uranium-contaminated site in the Upper Colorado River Basin, Wyoming, United States - RVT98D197 | ecosystem: Environmental > Terrestrial > Soil > Contaminated >... | reverse complement strand
TTGGGTTATGGGCTGTTCACAATAATAAATCTCCTTAAACGGTTTGTCAACCCGATATTTACTGATCGCCTGATTTGACAGCTCATTGCGGTCGGAAAAAGGCAAATTAAATATAATAAAATTACTGCTAATACCAAACTCTTCTGCCCCGTTTTGCGAGTTGATTGCCTCATAACCGTTGTCTAACTTAAGCGGCTGGTAAATCTCCCTGGCCAAGGTTTTTCCATTATTAATTACCACCAGGGTTAATCCGCTATAGTCTTCTTCAGGAAGCACCAGCCAATGGCCGATGGTTGAAACTGGGGTCGTCTCTTTTTCAAAAAAATTCCAATCAGCCTTGGTAAAATTTAAATACCCCAGGCTGTATAATATTACTAGCAGTAAAGCTAAAATTAAAGTAATTACCAACAAAACCCAAATTAATTTTTTACTAATTCTTAATATCATCGTAGTTTAATTTTAATAAAAAAATCAGTTTTTGTAAATGTTTCCCTGCCGGCCTTCTTTTAAATATATTAATATTATCCAGATAACGCCCAGACAAATAAATAGGTCCGCCAGATTAAAAACCGGCAAAAACCCTATTTCCAGATAATCCAAAACATATCCGTAATTCAATCTTTCAATAAAATTACTCATTGCGCCGCTAATAATTAAGCTTAAAGGAATGATTTTTTGCCCTTGACCCGGTTTGCTTGCCCGGAAATACCAGTTTATCAAAAAAATTATTATGATAAAGGTAACGACCAAAATTAACTTACTTGAAAGATTTAGGCCAAAAGCAATGCCGTAATTTTTATATATAGCTAATTTAAAAAGGCCATTGATGGTTATTTCTTTCTTCAAGGTTAAGAGAACGGCGTTTTGGCTTAGCCTGAGAAAACTAAACAAAAAAACAGCCAGTAAAAGATAACCAACCGTTTTTTGTTTGAACATTTTATAAGTTAGCTTTTTTGCATTTCATGCAGGCATTAGCCGAAGGAAAAACTTTTAACCGGCCCTCTTCAATTAGCCCACCGCATTTTTCACAAATGCCATATTTGCCCTCTTCAATTTTTTTCAAGGCTTTATTGATTTTGTCTATAGAAACCTCAAGTGTTTCCTCAAGATTCAGATCTCTTTCAAAAACCTCAACTTCTGAGATATTATCGTCGTCCTTTTCGCCAAAATCCGTCCATTTAGTATTATAGTCATCTTCATTGGCTTGGCTTTTCTTAGCAAAAGAGCCCAGCTGTCTGAGTAAATTTTCTTTTCTTTGCAAAAGATCTTTTTTTCTTTCTTCAATAAATTGCTTGTCCATATAAGTCTAATATTTTAGTATTTTTTAATAATAATATAATAGTATATATTACGAAGTAAATCAAGGTTGTTTGGCGGAATGAAAAAGGGCGCCGGATTGGCGCCCTTTTTATATATAAATTAATAAATGGCGATTCCAGCGCCCTATAGTCTTTGGAATCACTTTCTCATCCTCCATTTGTTGGAAAAATCGAAAGATTTTGATTTTCAAAGACTTCTTGGCACTTTTCCTGACAATGGAAAGTACGCTCTTCTACCTACCTCTCGGTAAAATCTCATCTTAAGGTTTAAGACAGGACATACCTTTTTTCTCTTTTGTTTTTGTTTTTGGGTTAGGTCAGGTCTAGCCTTTTTTGGAAAGTAGAAGAGAAAAAAATTACACCAATGCTTGTCCCGAGCGCAGTCGAGGGGCTTATCCCGAGCGCAGTCGTGGATTAGTGGAATTTTTCTAACAAGTTATTTATTAAAATTCATTTATCTAATGTTATTATATCAAATTTTAAACATCTGGTCAATGACTTAATTAGGCTAAATTTAAATAATTTTTAATAATTTTTTAACTTTTTTGTCAAAATTGAACAAAAAAGTTATACACTTAATCAACAAGTTATCCACACCCGCCTAAATTTTAACAATATGCAAGAGCTTAGGCGGGTTGACAAAATAGTTAAAATAGTATATAATTATAAAATAATGTACATTTAATTAAAAAAAGGAGGAATCTGGTGATTTATAACATCCCAGTCGCCAACACCATCAATCAAGGACTTGATACCGCCGAAGGCTTCATTTTAATCTTAGGCGGTTTAGCAGTCCTAATTATTGTCTGCTATGTCCTTGAAAGAATGGGGGTGATTCACTGGTTGGGTGAAAACTCGCCTTGGGAAAGGCTTGCCAGTTGCCTACGGGCCTGGAAACAGCGAAGGGTTTACCGCTCAAGAATCATGTGGCCCAAGAAGTAAGTCCCCCGTCTCCTGGAAAATCTAAAAGACCGACTATTACAGCCGGTCTTTTTCTTTTTATTTCGGCCACTTTTCAATAATCAACAATCTTCTTTCTTTATTTATCAGCCCCCAAATTTCTTCAGTAATAAACGGCGTAAACGGATGAAGAAGCTTTAAAATAGTTAGATAAACGTAACTAATGGTCTCGTTTATTTCCCCGTCAGCTTTATCTTTGGAATACTCAATATATTTATCAGCAAAATCATGCCAGGCAAAATCGTAAATAAGATGTAAGGCTTGCCCAAATTCGTAATTATCCAAATTTTTGTTTACTACTTTAATAATATTATCTAATTTTCCCATTAATTCATTTGATTTTAGATCTTTGATTTTTAATCTTTCTATTCCTAACTCAAATATTTTATCTTCGGTCTTCGTCATGATAAACCTCGCCATATTCCACAGCTTATTCATGAACTTCTTGCCAGCCATAAGGGGTTCTTCACTGAATTTTAAATCCTGATTGCCCATCATTTGGTAAATTATGCCAAAACGGGTAGCATCAGCGCCATATTTTTCTATTAAATCTAAAGGATCAGTACCGGTGCCAAGGGATTTAGACATTCTTTTGCCTTCTTTATTCAAAACTGTGGGGTGAATTAAGACTTCGCTAAAAGGTCTTTCTTTTATAAATTCTGCCGCAGAGAAAATCATTCTAGTGACCCAGAGATTAATTATATCTCTGGCGGTTGATAAGGTTTGGGTAGGATAAAACTCTTTTAAATCTTTGGTTTTTTCCGGCCAACCTAAAACAGCAAACGGCCAAAGCGCTGAAGAAAACCAAGTGTCTAAAACATCACTAACACCCTCAAGCGGAATTTTGTGGCCCCACCATAATTGGCGAGAAATGCACCAATCGCGGATATTTTCTAACCAAGTTAAATAAACTTTTCCCCATTTCTTGGGATGAAATTTTATCTTGCCTTTTTTGACTGCATTTTTGGCAAGCTTAGCCAACTTGTCCATTTTCAAAAACCATTGTTTGGAAACTTGCGGCTCAATCACACTATCACAGCGATAACATTTTGCCAGATTCACCTGATAATCTTCTGTTTTTTCCATTAACCCCAATTCTTCTAATTTTGCGATAACCCTTTCCCTGACCTCCAAAGCTTTCAAATTCTCATAATCCTTTCCAGCTTCTGCAGTCATTTTGCCGTACTTATCAATGATCTTATAAACTGGCAATTTGTGGCGTTCGCTGATTTCAAAATCAGCAAGATCATGGCCTGGTGTAACTTTGACCACGCCAGTACCGAATTCCATTTCAATTAAGCGGTCGGCAATGATCGGTATTTCGCGATTAATAATTGGTAAAATGACTGTTTGACCGACTAGTTTATTATAACGCTCATCTTTGGGATTAACCGCCACTGCCGCATCTCCTAACATTGTTTCTGGTCTGGTCGTAGCCACGGTAATATAGCCATTGCCATTTTTTAATGGGTATTTAATAAACCAGAGCTTACCGCTGGCTTCTTCATACTCTAATTCCAGATCCGAAAGAGAAGTTTGGCATCGCGGGCACCAATTCACCACTCTGTCACCTTGATAAATCCAACCTTTATCATAATAATGTTTAAAAGCGGTTTCCACGGCTTTGGCATAGCCCTCGTCCATGGTGAATCTAGTCCTGGACCAATCACAAGAACAGCCGAGCTTTCGTAATTGCTTTAAAATAATATCGCCATATTTCTCTTTCCATTCCCAGACTTTGGCGATAAATTTCTCCCGACCCAAGTCATGGCGGGATAAACCCTCTTTTTTTAACTGTTTTTCCACCACATTCTGAGTGGCAATGCCAGCATGGTCAGTGCCGGGCAGCCATAATGTCTTATAACCCTGCATTCTTTTCCAACGGATTAAAATATCCTGAGTCGTATTATTCAAGGCATGGCCCATATGCAAATTACCAGTAATATTAGGTGGAGGAATAACGATGGTGTAAGTTTCTTTCCTATCACCAGGCAGATTATCCGGATTAAAAAAACCTGACTCTTCCCAGAGTTTATAAATGCGTTCTTCTGTTTCCTTAGGGTCGTAGGGTTTTAGAAATTTTTCGTTCATAATATTTAAGCACGAATAACCCACATATTTGACACAGATGGCCCACAAATAGCCCACCAATCCTTTTAGCAATTATCGGTGGGTAATAAGTGGGTCATTGGTGTTAATTCGTGGGCTATAAGTGGATTATTCGTGATAATTATAATTATCTTATTATAATTATTGGCTTAAGTCAAAATCAAGTGATTAATATAAACACCCTTGGTAAACACTTTATTTGATTTTAGACATACGTTGTATAAATTTTAAATGGCTTGATTTTTTTATTGCCTTAGATTAAGATGTGGCTTATAAAAACCAAAATACACTTATAGTTCTTTCCATCATCAATTGAAAGGGAGTAAAAATGACTCACTCAAAGGAAGCTTGGGCAAAGGTTATTCGGGCTGGCTTTGATCCGGCTAAACTGCCCAAAAATGTCAGTTTACCCGAGGCAGTTATTGCCGCCCAAAAGCTGTTCGTGGAACACGTGGAGCAATCAGCGGGCATTGCGGCTTATTTAACAGAACTGCCTAAGGGCACCGGTACCTGCTGCCCGGATTCACCGTTGGACAAACTTGTCCGTTACCTGGCGGCCCGCCGGGAAACGATCGACAAAAGCGATCCGCTGGTCACCCTGAAATTCATCCGAGAGCTGGTAATGCCGGCAATGGTATTTGAGCATGAGATCGCTTGCAGAGTCGCACGTTTTTCGAACGACATGAGCAAGGCTGAATCCATCATTCTACATCAGGGAGACAATACATTGGCTCTTGCCACCAACCTGCTCTGGCTGAAATGGTTTGAAGCCCTGGTGGTGCCGTATCAATTACTGTCTCCAGAAGAGCGGGCTATCTGGGACAAGGTTTTTGAAGACCAGTTGTCCAAGTATGATTACACTGTCTTTGAATTGGGCCCTGATCACACGATCGTCAACCGCCAACCCTGGGCCGTGGCTTTCCCTGATGAAATCGTGGCTATCTGCAGTGGCTTAACCTTTCTTAAACAATCCTTACAGGAGGCCAGATTTGATCAACCGGAAACGATGCAGTTCCTCGACGCTCTGATGGCGGCTTATGTCTGCAAGGAGATTGAACCGCTTGAAGAATTGTGGGCAAATGTTGACCGCGCTTGGGTGGTTATTCCGCCTGATTGCCGTACCATGATCGTTTATGGCATGGAGTCTGGTTACGAGCACCCGCGAGGCGTCAGCCCGGAACTGCGCGTGGACATTCGCACCACTTTTAGCCAAGATCTGATCGCCTCGGTCCGCGCTGAAGTTACCGCTTATACGGAACAACACTACCCGATGGACCTTGAGTTGCTGCTGCAAAAGTTAAGTTGCCTTGATGTGGCAATTTTTGCGCAAACCATCGGCGCTGGCGTCCAATGCGACTTCCGCTATCTTGGCCAGGCTGTGCCCAACCGTCAGGACATTACCTCAAACATCGGTATGAGAATTTTTGTGGATCAAAACGGTCTGCAAAATACAGCCGATCTCCTTCACCGGCGCATCGACGAGCATTGCACTCCGAAAACAGCCGCTTTGCTCAAAAGCCTGATCGATTCCACGGCTGTCAACAGATTCACCCAGGGCCACGAGCACTCTCATCCTGTTGCCAGAACCCCAGATGGCGACCAGGCGTTGGGCGATGCTTTCCGCTTACTAGAAGAATGCAAAGCCAGCGTCTTTGGTGAACTGGCTACCTTTCAGGCAAATCCTGAATATGCCAAGGTCATCGTGGCTCACTTCATCGGCCGCATGCTCCGGTTACTGGACAAAAATAAGCTGGAAGATCCGACCTTTGCCGCTTATGTCCGTGACGCTCTGGTTCATGCCAACCTAATGCTGGGGTGCAGTGTGATCAGACTGACTGACCAGGGTATTTCGGTCAATCTTGAAGAAACCGCTGTCAGCGATTGGTTCTGTGAACTGGGATATTTCCTATCCCAGGTAATCACCGCTTACCATGATTCCAATGGCCAGAAACTGGAACAACTGGCTGCCGAATACTGCGGCAGAAGTGACGGCGACGTGGCAAAGCTGATCAGCTGGATCAATCGGCAGTAGTAATCAGCTGAACTCTGCCTTTCATTAAAAAAACAAAGGGCTTCCACGCTTTCTGTGAGAAGCCCTTTTACTTATTATAAAAAAACAGGTGAGTCAAAAAAATAAAATCAAGTTCATGCCTTGATTTAAATAGATTTTTAAATAACTTTTATTAAAAACACTCTTCGTATTGCCAATACTTTTTCACTTTTAAACAACTTAAAATATTTTCTTCTTCAACTATTTTATCTTTTAAATTAATTAAATTATTTATTTTTTCTTGCTGCTCCATAAATTCTTTTATGTTTTCGACTTTATATGATGCTAATTCTCTTTCTAGCTCAATTATCCTTTCATATAGTTTGTTATCCCTTATAGCATCAAATGTTAAGACGAGTAATGTTAATACAACGCCAATAATTGCTGCAAATAATAAATTTTCTAACATCTTCCCCCTCTCTTCTGGATACGCGGGACGTAGAGTGTCCCCAGTCGCTCCACTTTTTTCTGTACTAGTTATTTTTATTTCATTAACATTAGGCATGCTCTATTTTTTTAACTTTAATAATTTCTTTACCTATCGGTGTTTCTTTATTATCTACATAAACTTCAATAACAATATCGTCCTCGCTATTTATCATTAAATTTCTTATGTTGTGTATAATTTGATGATTGCCTTCTATAATTTTATTAAACTTAACCCCATCTTTTAAAAACGTGTAATTATTCTTTTTCATAATAATAAATTCTTCATGATTACCAGCATTAACGTTACAACTCACAACTATTGACATATTAGGATGAACAGCAGGAAAACCGATGGTATTAATAATATCAAAAACACCTATAATATTTAATTTTTTTTCTCGTTCAGAAAAAAACGCATTATCACAAGTTAAAATAAATTTTAGATCAACGTTAGGCATTTTTTTAATTTTTAATTCTTGCTATTTTTTTTAATTTCTGACCAGAAGTGGTAGTGGTAATAAAATTTATATTATTTAATGTATTTCGTATAGCCTCCTTGGGTGCTTCGGGTTCAAACCAGTACTTTTCCTTATTAACTATCTCTAAAAATAAAGTTCTTTTTATATTATAATCTGCTTCACTCAGAGCCTCCTTTGCTATATTAGTTAAATATTTTTGAATATGACATCCTTTATCTTTCAATTGTTGTGGAAGACTATTTACCTGGCATAACATTTTATCTAATAGCTCACATTGATTATAAAAATTATTTAATATATCTATTTCATCTTTATCTAATTTTTTTATAAATAGATAATTATATTTATACCAACTATTACTTGGTAGTATTTGGTAATTTAAATTAAGAATCCCAGTACTTTTAATATGAGAAATAACAGCCTCTGCGCTTCTTATCTCCATTAAAATAATATTAGCCGCATCTCTACGGTAGTCTACCTTTTGTTTAATGTAGATAAACAATGCATAACCACCAACAACCAACGTTACTAAACCTATATTATCAGTTAAAAATTTTAATACTAAATTAATAATGTTTATCATAGTTTATTTCCACCCCTGCCCAACGACTCTCCAAATCACCTGCTCCTGTGGAATCTGAATCGGTCCTTGGGGAGTTTGTTGGACCATATTAATTTGTTGTTTTTTATATTCAATGGCTAATTCAAAATAATTTGTCATATCACGGCTTTCAATATAAGCAATCTTGTAATCTTTTTTGTTAAGCATTGTATTCATACCCAGTTCGTTTTCGGGATTCCAGAGGACATTTAATTCCATTTCTTTTTGATATTCTTCGAAAAAGTTGGTCATTAAATGAGACAATTCATCATCGGCAAAATTAACGGTTTTGATACCAAGATCTTCCTTGGCTTCCTTGCGGCCGATGAAATACTGATGGGAATAAAGTTTTTCTGTCAGGTTATCTACGATTATTTTTATTTCCTCGTCACTCATTGGTGTTTGATGGCTTTTTAACAATCTTTCCGCTAATAACCTGATCAGATTATAAGTGCGATTAACATTACCAAGGGCCAGGGGGTGAATCTGCGGATTAGCTTCAATAAATTTCATAAAAACCTTAGCAAGATTATCATCATTTTTTATTTCAAATCTTTTTTTGGCTAAATCAAAATAAGCGGTAACTTCTTCCACGGAAATTGGAATTTTATTATTGGGATTTTGCGGGTCGGTCGGGTTGAAAACATTAGCCGTGGATGGGTCGATTGGTGATAATTCGGAAAGATTGCTCATTATTATTTCATCAGCACCAAGAGAGATCATGGTTGCTGCGCTATGAGATTTATATGGAATCAAGACGCTAAATTTGTCACAATATTCTCGGATCATAGAAACCAAGCGCCACGGCACCATAGTATCCCCTCCAGTACTATAGAGAAATAAATCAATTTTTGGAACTTTACTAATCATGCCTAATTGTTTACTAAAGATAGGAATTATATCCATCGCTACTCTAGCATTAATGGGTCCTTGACGATCGCTGGTTAAATAAGTGATAACACGCGAACCCCTATTATCTTCGATTTTTTTAAAAAGTTCTTTTTTATCCATAGTTTTTGAATAATTAATAATTTTCTATATATTACCCCCACCCAACCTGGGTGTCAATTGAATTATTTCTAAATTATGCTAAATTTACCCTATGAAAAAGAAGTTAATTTTTATTATCATTATTGTCCTAATGGTTGGGGCAATCTTTTATAAAAGAACGGCCATTCGGGCCTGGTTTTTAAATTTAAGAAATGAGCCCATCCCTGAAGCGGTTAGTGTTAATAACTTTAATCTTAACCTGAACTATAACCTTAATTCCAATGCAGTTATTAATAATATTAATCAAAATATTAATAATAACACCAACCAATCAGCTACCTTACCAAAAACTTTTAATTTAAGCGTGCCTTTTACCTCCCAGGCACCGCATTATCAGTGGAAGGAAATGCCTTATAAAGAGGGCTGTGAAGAAGCCGCTTTAATTATTCTTGATTATTATTATCAAGGCAAAGATTTTACTCCGGACATCGCTGATGAAGAAATCGTCAAGATGGCTAATTGGCAGATTGACAATTGGGGCGGACATTATGATTTGACAGCGACGCAAACTGCTTTACTTGCCGAACTATATCTGGGCTATGAAAATAACGAAGTGATTTATAATCCCACGATTGAAATAATTAAACAAAAAGTATACCAGGGCTTGCCGGTGATTATCCCGACTGCCGGAAGAATGTTAAATAATCCTTATTATACGCCGCCCGGGCCTCTTTATCATATGCTGGTAATTAAAGGCTGGACGGAAAATAATTTTATTACCAATGATCCCGGGCTTTTTCAGAAAGGCCGTGATTATCAATTTCCTTTTCAGATAGTGATGAACGCTATTCATGACTGGAACGGCGGCGATGTTAATAATGGACAAAAAGTTATGTTAATTATTCAGTAATAAAATCCGCCAGACAATTTTTATCAATAATAAAAATTGTCTGGCGGATTTTTTATATTAAGACTTTAATGAATCTTTTAAAACTTTGCCGGCTTTAAATTTTGGAACCAAAACCGTGGGAATGGTAATTTTTTCCTGAGGATTTCTGGGATTAACCCCTTCGCGGCCCTTTCTGTTTCTGGCAGAAAAAGTACCAAAACCAGTTAAGACGATTTCACCGCCGCCTTTTATGGTATTAATGGTAATTTCTTCAAAGCTGTCCAAAACCTTCTCCACGTCTTTTTTGTTAATCTGGATTTTTTCTGAAATGGCATTGATTAATTCAAATTTTTTCATTGTTCACCTCCTTTCGTTTCGCAAATCGTGATTCGCGAATCGCGATATGCGATATTACACTGTTACTTCTTTATAGACTCTTTCTATTTTAACACATTTTTTGTTTTCTGGGTTAATTTCCAAATAAACGGCATCAACCCCCACCACGCCTTCTTCGGGTATTTCAAAAATTATCTTATCGTCTGTTAAAAATTTTTTTATCACTCTTTCTTTATCTATCCCCAAAACCGAATCTTTTGGCCCGACCATTCCCACGTCAGTGACATAGCCCGTGCCCTGGGGTAAAATTTTTGCATCAGCAGTGGCAATGTGGGTGTGGGTTCCCAAAATGGCACTTACCCGACCATCGAGATACCAGCCCAAAGCAACTTTTTCACTAGTGGCTTCCGCGTGAAAATCAACGATAATGCCGTTTATTTTTTCTTTTTTATATTTTTCTAATAATTGATCGCTGGTAATCAGGGGACAAAGAAGATCTTCTTCTTTCATGAATACTCGGCCTAATAAATTAACCATTAATAATCTATAATGATTAACCTCGATAATTTTTTCACCTTGGCCTTTAACTGTTCGCGGATCATTCGCGGGAGTTATTAAAGAAAATTTCTTGTCGTTGAGAATGTCTTTAATCGCCTCTTTTGTCCAAATGTGATTACCGGAGGTAAAAAAATCAATGCCGCTATCGTTAATCTCGGTTAAAGTTTTTTCCGTAATGCCTTTGCCATGAGCCAAATTTTCAACATTAGCCATAATCAAATCAGGCTGGTATTTATTTTTTAAATAAGGCATTACTTTAGCGATTGCCTGCCTGCCAATTTTTCCAACAATGTCACCAAAAAATAATATCTTTATCATAAATTAATATTAGAAGTGGCCGGCTGGGCTGCCCCAGGCAGCCCAGCCGGCCCATTTTTATCTAGCATACTGCTCTACTCGCATTTCCCGAATTACATTAACTTTTATTTCTCCGGGGTATTTTAATTCTTGTTCAATTTTGTCGGCGATATCACGGGCTAATTTTAAGGCAGATAAATCATCAATTTCCGTTGGTTTCACAAAAACCCGAATCTCGCGTCCGGCTTGGATGGCATAGCATTTCTCCACGCCACTAAAATTCATCGCCAGGGTTTCCAATTCAGTCAATCTTTGAATGTAATTTTCATAAGTGTCCTTTCTGGCGCCCGGTCTGGCGCCGGAGATGGCATCAGCCACCTTGACGATCAAAGCCTCCAGAGTTTGCGGGTGATCTTCATGATGACCCTTGGCAATATAGGCGACTTCTTCCGGTAAACCAAACTTTTTTAATATATCATAACCGATTTCCGGATGGCCGCCAGACACCTCATGATCAACGGCTTTGCCGATATCATGGAGCAGGCCGCCTTTTTTTGCCAAAGCGATATTACCGCCCAATTCAGCGGCCAACAGACCGGCTAAATGTGAAACTTCCAAAGCATGCTTTAACTGATTCTGGCCATAGGAAGTGCGGTACTTCAGGCGACCTAAAATCATAATTAATTTGGGATCAATGCCGGTGATCCCCGCTTCATAACAGGATTCTTCGCCGGCTCTTTTTATGTCCATCGCCAATTCCTTCTTCGAGGTTTCAATAACCTCTTCGATTCGGCCTGGATGGATTCGGCCATCAGCAATTAATTTTTCCAAAGCAATTCTGGCCAGCTGCCTACGGATTGGCGAAAAACCCGAAATTAAAATAGCTTCCGGGGTATCATCAACCACAATTTCCACGCCAGTCAGCTGTTCAATGGTTTTTATGTTTCTGCCTTCGCGGCCAATGATTCGCCCTTTCATTTCGTCATTGGGCAGGCTGACAACCGTGGTGGTAGTTTCCGCGGCATGTGAAGAAGCACAGCGCTCAATCACGCCAGTTAAGATATTTTTTGCCCGGCGCTCAATCTCTTCGCTTGATTCTTTCTCTAATTTATTAATTCTTTGGATTAATTCTTCCGAAATTTTCTTTTCTACGTTTTCTAAAAGGACGCCTTTGGCTTCTTCTTGGGATAACTGGGCAATTTTTTCTAATTTTTTGATTTGCTCTTCCTTGACTCTTTTGATTTCTTCCTTGATCTTTTCCACCCGGTCAACTTTTTCATATAACTCTCTTTGCCTGGTCTCAAATTCAATCAGTCTTTTATCAAATAAAGCCTCGCGTTTTTCCACCCGCTCTTGCAGGTGAGTCATTTCCCGGCGACGTTCAGCCTCTTCTTTTTTGGCCTGTTCAATGGTCGCCAGGGCCTTATCTTTGGCTGAAAGTAAAATTTCCCTTTCTTTGTTTTTGGCATTAATTACTAGTTCCTCGGCTTTTTGCTCGGCTTGTGATAATCTCTTGGCTCTTAAAGCCTTTCTTAAAAAATAACCAAAAAATACTCCCACGATTAAACTGGCAATAAGGAGTATTGGAAAATTTATCGTATTCATTGTTTAGGGTTTCTCATTCCCTAAAGATTGTTATTAGATTACGTAAATTAGAATTTAACCTAAAAAATTATTACTTATTAGTAATTTATTTCCCGCTGACTTTTGGGTCAATTGCTTTATTTGATCTTCCAAATTCATGAAATATTCAAGGTATTATTTGAAGTAATAATTATTTAATGGCTTGATAAATAACAATCTTCTAGAGATTAATTTATTAAATAATTACTTTATAATGTTAGCAAAATTAGTAAAAATTTTCAAGTCTTGACAAATTAAAAAAAAATGTCCCGCTAAAAAATTACCTTTAGGTTATTTTTCAGCGGGACTATTGTCTTCTGTCTCTATTTCAAAAAGCGGTTTATCATAATCGATGATTTCTGTTTCAGAAATAAATATTGTTTTAACCCGACCATCTGTCGGAGAGACAATTTCATAATCAAGACCGAGTGATTTAACTAAGCATAATATCTGCCCTTTTTTAATAAATTCGCCGGTGGCTACCGACACTGAATAAACCAAACCAATCAAAGTTGATCGCAGAATAAAATTTTTGTTTGCCTGGCGCTTGCTTTCAGTTAAATCAGTGGCTGCCCCGGTCTTCTTTAAAGGGTTAGGGGCTGGCCATTGGTCTTTTTTTGGGTATTTAGTTAAACGAATTTTTCTGCCATTATGACCAAGCTCAATTAAGCCAAGCTGGCTATTTTCTAATAATCTTACTAATCTCACTATCTCTTTATGGGCAATCACTTCTTACCCTCCTGTTAAAGTACGATTGTTAGGGTATTCTAAAATTATTTAAAAAATTTGTAAAGGACTAAAAAGGCTCTCTAAAAATTTGCCTTTGGCAAATTTTTAGAGAGCCTAAATTATTTATTTTATAACTTTATCGATTAAACCGTATTTTGCCGCTTCCTCGGCGGTCATATAATAATCACGATCAGTATCTTTTTCTATTTTTGTTAAAAGCTGACCGGTATGTCTGACTAAAATAATATTTAAGCGGTCTTTTATTTTTAATATCTGTTCGGCCCGAATCTTAACATCAGTCGCCTGACCTTCAGCGCCACCCATTACCTGATGAATTAAAACCTGGCTATTAGGTAAAGCAAAGCGTTTGCCTTTGGCGCCGGCCGCTAGAAGCAAGGCGCCCATCGAAGCCGCCAAGCCAACGCAAATGGTTGAAACATCGGCTTTGACATATTGCATTGTGTCATAGATAGCCAGGCCGTCAGTGACGGATCCGCCTGGAGTATTAATATAAATTTTAATGTCTTGCTTCTGGTCTTGGCTGTCTAAAAATAACAGCTGGGCAATCACGGTATTGGCGACCCGCTCATCAATGGGCTCGCCGATAAAAACTATCCGTTCTTTCAAGAGCCGGGAATAAATATCATAAACTCTTTCGCCGTATGTTGATTTTTCAATGACTGTGGGGATTAACATATTATTGTTGTTACAATTTACTATTAATTAATATAACATTTATCTCATTAAAGTCAATTAAAAATTCACGTATCATGTATCAAATAATCTGATTTTGCTTGATACATGACGGCATGATACGTGATTTTACTTAACCGTCCATCTTCCTTCAATATAAACTAATTTACCTGAAATCGAGAACCCGCTCGCTTTGGCGTGTCCGCCGCCGCCAAAAATTTTGGCCAGCCGGGACAAATCAAGATTATTGGTTGTCCTTAAGGAGCAACGCAAATTCTCCCCCTCCTCTCTGATTACTAAACTTACCCTGGCATCATTGAGATTATTAAAAAAATTAGCCAGCCCCTCCAGATCATCGTCCGTTGCCGCCAATTCTTCAAGGTCTTTCTCGAAGATGATCGTATAAGCCAGCTGGTATCTTTTATTAATTGTCAGGCGTGATAGCGCCCTGCCCCAAAGCCGCAGGGCATTAATGGTTTTATTTTGAAAATTATTTTTACTTACCTCCTGTAAGCGCCCGCCAAAATTCAATAAAGCACTAGCCGTTGCCAAAGAATTCAAGTTGGTTGATGGGGTGGTAAAAGCGCCTGTATCAGTAAAAATGCCGTTCAGTAAGGCGGTGGCGATTTCTTTATTAAAATTAATTTTCCACTCCCGTAATAATTGAAAAATGATTTCCGAGGTTGAGCTGTAGCTGTCTAAAACTAAATTTAAATAACCAAAGCTGGGGTTGCTTTGGTGATGATCAATATTAATTATTTTTAATTCTTTTTCTCGATCAGCAAAGATTTCCGCCAGCCTTGTTCTTTTTAAATCGGCACAGTCGATGGTGATAATTAAATTAAAATTTATTTGCTTAAGCCGTTCTGCCTGATTGAAAAATTTATTTATGTTTGGTAAAAAATAAAAAAAAGCAGGCGCTGGGTCTGCACAAAAAATCTGATAGTCTTTGCCCAGGCTGTCTAGAAAAACCGCCAGAGCGGAAGTTGCTCCCAAAGTATCACCATCCGGCTTCTCATGGGCAACCAATAAAATCTTGGGCGCCGCGACTATTTCCTGATAAATTTGCTTGCTGACAAAGTTAAAATTTTCCATAGTTTTCCTTTATAGCTAATTTATTTAACCTTGTCAAGGAAATCAAAGCCAGGTCGCCTTGCTAAATAATATTTAATTTTCTTCTTGGTAGAGCTTATTAATCTCTCTTTCCACTTGCCTTTGCTTCAGCATCGAGTCATCTATTTCAAATTCTAATTTTGGGACATGGAAGGCCTGAAATTTTTTACTCAGTAAATACCGCAGATGCCCGGCTTGCTTTTTTATTATAGTGATAACTTTGCTTTTTTGCGTTATTGGTAAAACGCTTAAAAAAATTTTAGCCTGACTGAGGTCCTTGTTGGTTTTTACTTTGGTAATGGTCACTAGGGCATTTGGCAGTTCTAATTCTTCAATAAATATTTTATTTAATTCTTCCTGAATAAAACTATCAACCTGTTCAATATGTCTGGTCATATTTATTAGATTTGTTCTTGGTATATTTCTAAAACATCGCCGGTCTGGATAATCGGTTTGCCGCTGGTTTTCAAGCCGCATTCTTGACCGATAATAACTTCGCTGGTATCTTGACGGCCTGATTGCAGCTGCACTAAATCCACAAAGCCGATCAGCTGGTCGTTTCTTAAAACTTTTATTTTGGTTTGATTAATAATTTTCCCGGCTTCAACTTTGCCGCCAACTATCTGTCCATCCTTGGTGCTTCTAAATATCTTTAAGGCTTTAACCCGGCCCAACTCCACTCTTACCAAATCCGGCTTGATTAATTCTTTCAGTTTGTCTTCTGATTCTTCCAAAAGTTTATAGATAACGTCATATAGTTTTATCTCAACGTTTTTTTCCTTGGCCAATTTTTCTACGGACGGCGTTACTTTAACATGGAAACCAACAATGGTCGCTTTGGCTGATAAAGCGTCTAAAATATCAATTTCCGTAATTGTGCCTAAGCCTTTTTTTATTATTTTAATCCTCGCCTCATTAACGGGAATTTTATCAAGGGCTTCCATGATTGCTTCTTGTGATCCCAAAACATCGGTTTTTAAAATAATCGGATAAAAATTTTTTTGTTGCTCATCGGCTTCTTCCTTTTTTATTTTTATTAATGGCTTAACTTTAATAAAGCGGCATTCCTTGATTTTTTGCTTGAGCATTTTTTTGTCAGTAATGACCGCCAAAGCATCGCCAACGGTCGTTGCACATTTCAAACCTAAAATTTTTGCGGGCATGGAAGGCGTAGCCTGACTGATAACTTTTCCCTGCCAATCTCTCATCGTTCTAATTTTACCAATTATCCTACCGATTTCTACATAATCGCCGATTTTCAAGGTGCCGGTAGAAATTATCACTGTAGCGACTGGGCCCTCACCCTTATCAATATGAGATTCAATGATTGTCCCCAGAGCCGAGCGCTTTGGATTAGCTTTTAATTCGGTCATGTCAGCTACTAAATTGACCATTTCCAAAAGTTCTTTAATGCCCTGACCCGCCTTGGCGGAAATCGGAACACAAATCGTCTTCCCACCCCAGTCTTCGGGAACGATATTGAGTTCCGAAAGTTCTTTCTTAACTCTCTCAATATCTGCTCCTTCTTTATCAATTTTATTAATGGCGATAATAAAAGGTAATTTTTCTTTTTGGACCAATTCTAAAACTTCGATTGTTTGCGGTTTTAGCCCTTCATCAGCCGCCACCACCACAATCGCTAAGTCGGCAATTTTACTGCCCCGGGAGCGCATATTTTTAAAAGCTTCATGGCCGGGGGTATCTAAAAAAGTTATCAGCCGATCCTTCACCATAACTTGATAAGCGCCGATATGTTGCGTAATACCGCCGCTTTCCTGACCCATGACATTGGTTTTTCTAATGGCATCCAAAAGCTTGGTTTTGCCATGATCAACGTGCCCCATCATCACCACCACCGGCGGCTTAACTTGTAAATCAGCTTTTTCTTGGATTAATGACTCCTTTAATCTTTTCTTGCCCTCACCCTCGTCAGGACTGATTAGCTCGTCTGGGGAAGCTTTTTCAACTTGATAGCCCAAGTCCTCGCTGATAATGGCGGCAGTTTCATAATCAATCTTTTCATTTAAAGAAACAATTACGCCGTTTTTCATCAGGTGGGCCATCACTTTGACCAACGGCACATTTAATTTTTCTGACAGCTCGCGGACGATTATGGTTTCTGGAAGTTTTACTTTTTTTTCTGCAATGACCTTTTCTTTATCGAGCTTAATCTCTTTAACGTTTCTCTGACTTGCCAAAGCCTGCTCTTTTTTTCTTAATTCCTCAAAAGTTTTTATAATTTTTTCCGCTACCCGCTCGTCGATTTTAATCGCTCTTGAGCCAATATCAAAACCCAGCTGCGGTAATTTTTTCAAGAGTTCAGCTGTAGTCATTTTTAGAGTTCTGGCAAGAGCGGTAACATTCATATAATAATAAAATTAATTTTGATTTGTTAATTATAAAAAAACTTAGGGTTTTTGTCAATTTAAATAAGAAAATGGCTTTTAGACGAAGAGCATTGCCATTAAAGTCAATAAAAGCCTGGGGCGGCTTTTTTCTTGACTATTATTTGGCAATAGTTTATATTTATTTAATTTGCAGGTGCTTGTTTTAGCAAAGTTTTTGAAACTTATCAACTTTAAGCACTTTTTTTGTTTTTATGTTAAGCCTTGAGCAACAAATTAAAGAACAATTAAACCAAAGTAATAATATTTTGATTACCACGGCCAAATACTTCAGTGGCGACCAATTGGGGACGGCCCTGGCTTGGTATTGGTATTTAAAAAAATTAAATAAAAATATTGAAATAGTCATTGATAACTATCAACCCCCCTTAGATTATAATTTTCTGCCCGGCGGCGAGTTAATAAAAAAAGAATTAACTCATTTGAAAAAATTAACTTTAAGTCTGGACGTCTCCCAATCAGATCTCGAGGAATTAAGTTATGATATTGTTGACAAAGAACTTTTAATTTATCTCACTCCGAAAAAGGGAGTGCTCAGACAAGAGGATTTAAAATTTAAAGACAATAATTATCGTTTTGATTTAATTATCACCCTGGGCTGCCAGGATTTGAATTCCCTGGGCAAAGTTTACGATGATCATCCTGATTTTTTTTACAAAACCACGATTATTAATGTTGATTATGCCAGTCAAAACGAACGCTTCGGCCAAATTAATTTAATTGATCTAAATAAAATCGCCCTGGCGGAAATTACCTACGAGCTTTTTAAAAAGCTAAATGAAAGTTTAATTGACGACAAAATTGCCACTGCGCTACTGACTGGACTGACGGCGGCCACCAATAGCTTCAAGAGTTTGCGGCTGACTCCCGAAAGCCTGATCAATGCCAGCCAATTAATTGCTTTGGGCGCTGACAAAGAAAAAATTATTACCAACCTCTACCGTAACAAAAATATTACCACCTTAAATCTCTGGGGAAAAATTTTAACCAACCTCAAAGAGCAGGAAAAAATTATCTGGTCGAGTGTTACCTTGGCGGACCAAAAAAACCATTCCCCAGAAGATAATGATTTTATAAACGTGATTAATGAGTTATTAACTACGGCCCGGCAGGCAGATATCTTAATAATCTTTGTTGAGGAGGCAAGCGGTACCAAGGTTTATCTTTATAATAACAACTTAAATTATAATTTAACCCCCTTGGTCAGCCGCTTCAATGCTCAAGGTGATAAAAAATTAATAATTTTCAAGCATCCGGCTAACCTGGAAAATTGCCAAACTGAATTTCTTAAAGAGCTTAGAGAATTTTTGACTAACATTAACAAATAAATTTAATTAGGTTAAAATAAAGTATAACTTAAAAAGGGTGTATAGCTCAATGGTAGAGCGCTACCCTTATAAGGTAGTGGTTCCTGGTTCGAATCCAGGTACACCCATTTATCAAAGTAGCTCAGCGGGTCGAGCGGCGTTGTAGG
>Ga0214473_10003482_pt1 | contig 19061 bp, 18 predicted proteins | sample RVTome_7_FD_203509 | JGI IMG/M metagenome (GOLD analysis project Ga0214473, IMG submission 203509) | Soil microbial communities from uranium-contaminated site in the Upper Colorado River Basin, Wyoming, United States - RVT98D197 | ecosystem: Environmental > Terrestrial > Soil > Contaminated >... | reverse complement strand
AGCCTTGGAGAAGCTTATTATAGATGCACGAATCCAACCTTCAAGAATAGAAGAGGTTGTGGCTCAGGAAAAAGAAGAAATAGAAAATGTGCTTCTGGAGGAAGGCAAGAAAATTGCCCACGAGTGCGGAGTTTTTAATTTACCGGTGGAATTAACCAAACTTATCGGCCGCTACAAATTCAGAACTTCTTACGGGCAAAATCTGGGAATTCATACCATAGAAGAGACAAAAATAGGAGTTGCCATTGCCAACGAGCTTGGGGCAAATATAGATGTTGTGCGCTTGGGATGCTTACTCCACGATATAGGCAAGGTCGTGACGGACGAAGAAGGAACTCACGTAGAAGTGGGAGTATCGACCCTTAAAAGATTGGGTCTTCCAAAGGAAGTTGTAGCAACGGTTGCGGAACACCATGAAGATAAACCGTTTAGTTCTACCGAGTCCGTTATAGTTTGGACTGCCGATGCAATTTCCGGATCTCGCCCTGGAGCACGCTACGAACCCCACGAAGAATACATTAAAAGAATGGGCAAGATTGAGGAAATCGCGAGCCAGTTTCCCGGGGTAGATTCTGTAATGGCGTTTCAGGCAGGACGGGATGTAAGAGTAATAGTTGCCCCCGAAGAGGTGGACGACGACAAACTTACCATTCTGGCCCATGATATTGCCCAAAGACTGGAAAAAGAAGCAGAGTATGCAGGCCAGATTAAGGTAACCGCCATAAGAGAAGTAAGGGCAACGGATACCACAAAAGCAAAGTAATCTTTCGATTTTGTTTACAACAGGCAATTTTAGTCGAACACTTGACAAAATTCGGTCAGTATCCTAATATCAGCCAGAAATGACGAAAAGGGAATTGATTGAACTAGTTTCCCGAAAAGCACATCTTACCAAAAGGGCAGCTACGGAATCGGTTGAGGTATTTTTAGAAGAAATCGGGAGGGTATTGTCCAAAGGAGAAAAGGTCGTTCTTTCGGGATTCGGAACCTTCAGGGTAATTTCAATGAAAGGAAAAACCGTCAAAATCCCCAAGACGGACAAGTTGGTTACAATTAAACCCCATCGTTCTCCGCGTTTTACCCCCGGGAAAAAGCTAAAAAGGCAAGTAGTCAGATAATTTGGCCCGGTGATATACTTTGTGCAGTGGACAGAGCCGTTTTAGTTGACCATTTAGTTAAAGACTTCGAGGTTACCCAAAAAGAGGTAGGGCTAGTAGGGTCCGTAAGGTCACTTTTTTCGCCAAAGAAAAAAGCCGTAAGGGCTTTGAAATCCGTTTCCTTTTCAATAATGCAGGGTGAGCTGGTCGGGTTTATCGGACCAAATGGCGCCGGTAAAACCACTACCCTTAAGGTTCTCTCCGGCCTTTTATACCCTACATCCGGGCTTTCTCAGGTCTTGGGGTATAATCCCTGGGACAGGAAGCCTGATTATCTTAAAAAAATAGCGCTTGTAATGGGGCAGAAAAACCAACTCTGGTGGGATCTTCCTGCAATTGAGACATTTGAGTTAAACCGCGCCATTTACGAGATTCCCAAAAGGCAGTATAAAGAAACGCTCGACGAGCTGGTGACACTTCTTGATGTTGGAAAACTATTAAAAACTCAGGTCCGAAGACTTTCATTGGGTCAGAGAATGAGACTTGAGCTTATAGCCGCGCTTCTTCATAGACCCGAGGTTTTGTTCTTGGACGAGCCCACAATAGGCCTCGATATTTTGGGCCAGGAAAAAATCAGGGATTTTGTTTACGACTATAACCGTAAATTCCAGGCCACAATTCTTCTTACGTCTCACAATATGGAGGATTTAATTAATCTTTCGAGGAGGGTAATTGTTATTAATGAGGGAAGGATTATTTTTGACGGGGCATTGGATGAGCTGGTTAACCGTTTTGCCAAAAAGAAAATTATTACGGTGTACCTTAATAAAGAGATTGATGTTAAGGAAATGGAAAATATAGGAAAAGTCAGGAAAGTTCAATTTCCCCAAGTCGTTTTATCCGTTCCCAGAACAACCGCCGCCGTTGCGGCAGCAGAAATCCTTCAGAATTTTCCCGTAGGGGATTTAACAATAGAGGAAGAGTCGATTGAAGAAATAATAGGAAAAGTATTTAAGGGTGAGTCTCCAACAAAATCGAAAAAGTAAATGAGAAAGTATCTGAGTGTTTTTCGAATCTCCTTCGCCCGTGAATTTGCATACCGTCTAAATTTCGTAATGTGGAGGGTGAGGAATGTCATGCAGATTTTTTTTGTGTTTTTCCTCTGGAGCAGTGTTTTTTCGGAACCGGGCAGGGTAGTTTTTGGCTACGACAGAGATAAAATATTAACCTATGTTTTTGGAATATTGATACTTAAGGCAGTTGTACTTTCGGCAAGGACCGTTGATATCGCCGGAGAAATTTCAACAGGCGATATAACAAACTTTCTTCTTAAACCTATTAATTATTTCAAGTATTGGTTTACAAGAGATATTTCGAGTAAGGCTCTGAATTTATCTTTTGCGGCAGTTGAGGCGGGTACCCTTTATATAATCTTAAGGCCCCCTTTTTTTCTGCAGACCGACCCCTTTTTGATTTTTGCTTTCTTGGTTTCACTGGTTGCGGCAGTAATTATTTTCTTTTGTCTTCTTTTTTTGGTAAATCTCGTAGCTTTCTGGATGCCCGAGAACGGATGGGCCGCCCAGTTTCTGTTTATTGGGATTCTCACGGAGTCTCTCTCCGGTGGTCTGTTCCCTTTGGATATTCTTCCCCAAGTAATTCAAAAAGTTCTGTATGTCATGCCCTTTCCCTATCTTTTATTTTTTCCACTTCAGGTATACCTCGGAAAAGTTCCGGCTGAACAGGTAACGGTAGGGCTTTCAATATCTTATTTTTGGGTTTTGGCGCTGGCCGCAAGCCTCAATATCGTGTGGAATAAAGGGCTTAGAAGATACGAGGCCGTTGGGAGATAAAAATGAAAATACTCACTCGATACCTAAAAGTTTGGTGGTTAATGAGCAAGAATTCATTCGCAGCCGTGCTTGCCAATCGGTTTGGAGCCGGAGTTTTTTTTGTAGGTAAGGTTTTAAGATTCGTTTTTTTTCTGGGATTTATCTTCTTTCTTCTTAAAGGGACAAACACCTTGGCGGGCTATACCCTTAATCAGACCATGTTTTTCTTTTTGACATTCAATTTGGTCGATATCATTGCCCAATTTCTTTTCCGGGAAGTGTATCGCTTTAGGTCCCTGGTTGTTTCCGGCTCATTCGACTTGGTTTTGGTAAAACCGATTAGTGCCCTTTTTAGGTCCCTAATGGGTGGGGCGGATATTTTGGATTTTTTTACAATACCTCCTTTGTTAATTGCAATATATCTTATGGGAAGGTCCTTGGATCCGACCGGTATCCAGATATTCTTCTACCTGGCACTTGTTATTAATAGTCTTTTTCTTGCAACCGCTTTCCATATAGCCGTTATTTCTTTTGGAATAATAACTTTGGAAATTGACCACACAATAATGATTTATAGAGACTTGGTCGCACTCGGAAGGTTTCCCGTAGATATTTACCAACAGCCCCTCCAAGGAATTCTGACTTATCTTATTCCCGTTGGCATTATGGTTACACTTCCCGCCAAAGCATTGATGGGATTGGTTTCGACACAAGGAGTTCTTTTATCTTTCGCCTTGGGAATTGGTGCGTTGTTGGTATCTTTCCGCTTTTGGAATTTCGCGTTGACCAAATATACCAGTGCCTCCAGTTAATATGAAAAAACTTCTTGTTGTTTGTGGGCCGACCGCTACGGGTAAGACTTCTTTGGCTATTGCCCTTGCGAAGAAGTTTAACGGGGAGGTAATATCGGCCGACTCCCGTCAGGTTTACAAAGGAATGAATATAGGGACGGGCAAGGACTTACCCAAAAACTCGAAATTAGAAATTAAAAATTCGAAACTGGGAGGAAGTTACAAAGTAGACGGAGTCTCCATTAGGGGATATGACATTGCAGACCCCAAAAAAGGCTTTAGTGTCGGACAGTACATAAAAATTGCTCGAACAATAATTGGGAACATTTGGGCTCGTGGCAGGCTTCCGATATTGGTGGGGGGGACGGGGCTTTATATAAAAGGGGTAGTCAACGGGATCCCTACCGCCCATATCCGGCCCAACATAAAATTAAGAAAATCATTGGCGAATAATACCAAGGAAGAACTATTTGAAACTCTAGCCACGATCGATCCCCTGAAGGCCGCTTCGTTAAACTCTTCCGACAGACAAAATCCCCGCCGCCTTATCCGGGCAATCGAGGTCGGGTTACAATCAAAACAAAAAACTGTATCGATGAATCGATTCATGGATACGGGCTCTGACGTCCTGTTTATCGGTCTTGCCGCGCCCAAAGGCAGGTTATTTGAAAGAATCGGAGAAAGGGTAGATGAAAGAATTAGGGCTGGCATTGAAAAAGAGATAAAGACACTTCTTGCAAGCGGGGTTAAATGGGGAAGCCGGGCAATGGATTCTTTGGGATACAGGCAGTGGGAGGAATATTTTAAAAAACCCGGTGAAATATCGAAAGAAGAAGTTATTACAGCATGGAAGGCCGAAGAACATAAATACGCGAAAAGGCAAATGACCTGGTTTAAGAAAGATAAAAGAATAGAGTGGTTCGATATAAGCCGCCCTGGTTTTAAAAAAAGCGTAGAAAACTTGGTTCAAAAATGGTATTCTAACGGCGATGTTAAGAAGAATTGAAATTTCCCACAGAACCATAATTTTTACCGTGTTTTTTCTGGCGTTTTTATGGCTTATTTATCTTATTCGCGACATAATTTTGGAGTTTTTTGTGGCCCTTCTTATCATGACCATTCTAAATCCTATCGTTTCCAGGCTTTCCCGCTTTAGAATTCCCAGAGCCGTTTCGGTTTTTGTGGTTTACCTTCTGGCACTGGCTATAATTGGAGGCGCGGTCGGGGCTATTGTCCCGGCCTTAGTTCCTCAAACTACCGAGTTCGGGATCGGACTTCCAAAATATCTGGCCAGTTTGGGTAACTGGCAGTTTGGCGAGCAAATTCTTAAAGAATTACTGTCAATTTTGGGAGGACTTCCGACTCAGCTGGTCAAGCTTTCGTTATCCTTCTTTTCCAATCTTCTTGCGGTTTTTACCGTTATGATTTTGGCTTTTTATCTTCTTTTGGTCAGGGAGAAACTTGACGAACAACTCGGAGCTGTTTTTGGCGAGGACAAAATAAAGCAGATAGGAAAAATTCTAAACCTGCTGGAGACTAAACTCGGAGGTTGGGCAAGGGGACAGATTACGTTGATGGTTTTGGTGGGGGCGGCGACTTATTTGGGGCTGGTTCTTTTGGGAATTCCCTTTTCTTTGCCCTTGGCCATTTTGGCCGGACTTTTGGAAGTTGTTCCCTATATGGGCCCGATTCTTTCGGGAATACCCGCCGTAATAATAGGTTTAGGAATAAGTCCGCTTATGGGGCTTGCCACGGCCGCACTATATTTTCTCATCCAACAAGTCGAAAATTATGTGATAGTGCCTAAAGTAATGGAAAAATCGGTGGGGGTTTCTCCCATCGTAACCCTTCTTTCTTTGGCAATTGGGGCAAGACTTGCCGGTTTTGTAGGGATGTTGATAGCAGTACCTGTTTTTATTACTGCCCAAACCTTCATTGACCTCTATCTAACCTCCAGAAAAGATTGAAAAATCGCCCCAAATTTGATATACTTCCCATGCTCTGGAGGAAGGACGATTACCCTTAGAAGAGATTTTAAGGGAGGAAAGTCCAGGCAGCATAAAGGCAGGGTGGTCATCGCAAGATGACAACGGGTTGGGTTACACCAGCTCGGCTAGTTTAGAGCCACAGAGACTATGTCGACCGTCTTACCCTAAAGGTAAGAAGGCACGAGTGAAAAGGGGCAATCCTCCCCGCTGCAACCTCCGAATGGGACGCTAATAGGAGCCTTTCCGAGTCCCGAAGTTTGAGGGCGTTAGATAGATTATCGTCGAGAAACAGAACCTGGCTTACTAACCTCCGGAGCACGAAAGCGGCTCGCCAAACGGCGAGCCTTTTTCGTTCGTGCAAAACTTGATTCTTCGTGAAAACTTAGTCACAATGATATTGAGTAGAGAAGGGGGGTGAGTAAGTTTGAACGCATTATCTTCTTGGCAAGCTGCGCTTTTGACATCTTGGGCTGAAGTTTGGTCGTCTTTCTTACGGCTACTTCCTTCCATAGTGGGAGCAATCCTTGTTTTTGCAATCGGCCTAATCTTGGCCTATTGGGTCAAAAGACTTTTAGTTCAAGGATTAAGGGTTGTTAAATTTGGGGCCATTTCCGAAAAGTTGGGAATAGACAAGTATCTTTTAAAAGCGGATATTAGACTCACTTTTATAGAGCTTATAGGAACAATTGCCGAATGGCTAATAATTTTAGTATTCTTCCTGGCGGTTGTTGATGTATTGGGTCTTTCTGCGGTTTCCATGGTTTTGGCAAGCGTACTTGGTTACCTTCCAAATGTCTTGGCAGCGGCTTTGATTTTTGCAGCAGGCTATATAGTAGCGGGGCTTGCGGATCACATAGTAAGAGGCGCTTTGGTATCGATTGATCACGATTTGGCCAAACCGGTTGGAAAATTGGCTCGTTGGGTTATTCTTTTGGTTACATTTTTTGCGGCAGTTGACCAGCTGCAAATTGCCAGAGGTCTTATCCAGACATTTTTCCAAGGGTTAACTTATACGGTAGTTCTTATCGTTGGCCTTTCGGTGGGATTGGGATCCAAGGATTTGGTATCGAAGATTCTTAACGATTGGTACGAGAAAATCAGGAAGTAAGAGTTTCTAAATGTCTTTTTAGAAAGCCTACCTAAGGTAGGAGTACTTCTTTTTGCCCAAGTCGCATCGGCTATAAATTCATCCGACTTAGTTTTTTTATATACAATTAGGAACGGGTTGGTTATAATCGAATAGACAAAGCCCGAAAAGGGTCTGCCCATGAAGCTTCCCAACGAAAAGCTAAAAGAGATTTTAGTAGGCTCCAATTTTATTGCCGAAAAGGAGTTTGAGGACGCCGTTTCTTCAGCTTCGGATGTGGGGAAATCGATAGAAGATATTTTGGTCTTCCGCGGCCTTATCTCCGAAGACGCCTTGGCCAAGTTAGTTTCCGAGCACACCAAAGTACCCTATGTGAACATAGGCAGGCAGGTAATTACCGACGAGGTCTTGGCCCTAATTCCCGAAAAGTTGGCGAGAAGCTACCGGATGGTTCCTTTCGCAAAAGAAGAAGGCAAACTTTTGGTTGCGATGGAAAATCCTGATGACGTGGAGGCTCTGGAATTTGCAAAAAGACACTCCAGGCTTAAGATTATTCCCCATTATGCATCCAGCGCTGATATAAGGAGGGCCCTAGGCCAATACAAACGAAATATCAGACTGGATTTTGACAAGATAATTGCCGAAAATGTCAAAAAGGCTGCACCCGGCGAAAACCCCATAAAAGCGGCAGAGGGACTTCCCATAATAAAAGTTTTGGACACGATTTTTATGTATGCCGTGGCGGAGAGGGCTTCGGACATTCATATTGAGACCCAAGAAGACGAAGTGATAGTAAGACTTAGGGTAGACGGGGTTTTAAGAGACATTCTTAAGCTTCCAAGAGGAATTGAGGATGCCTTGGTTGCCAGAATAAAGATTCTTTCCAATTTAAAAATTGACGAGCATAGAATTCCCCAAGACGGCCGCCACAAATTCAATATCGACGATGACGTAATTGCGCTTCGCATCTCCATAATTCCAGGCTTTTACGGAGAGAATGTTGTCATGAGACTTCTTCCCGAGTCCACAAGACCCCAATCCTTGGAGGAGCTGGGTATAACGGGAGCAAATTCTAAAATAATATATAAAAATATCAACAAACCCCACGGGATGATATTGGTGACTGGGCCAACCGGATCGGGCAAAACAACCACCCTTTATTCTGTCCTAAACATTCTAAATACCGTGAAGGTGAAAATTTGTACGATCGAGGACCCGATCGAGTACGGCTTAAAAAGGCTGAATCAAATCCAGGTTAACACTAAAACCGGCCTTGATTTTGCGGCTGGCCTTAGGGCTCTATTGCGACACGACCCCAACATAATAATGGTAGGCGAAATTAGAGATAAGGAAACTGCACAGATTGCGGTACATGCGGCGCTAACTGGGCATTTAGTCCTTTCGACTCTTCATACAAATGACGCCCCCGGAGCAATACCTAGGCTTTTGGATATGGGTGTAGAGGGGTACTTGGTCGCCTCGACGGTGAATGTAATCGTTGCCCAGAGACTTGTGAGAAAAATATGCCCGAGTTGCATTAGCGAATTTACACCCGATAAAGATATTTTAAATACTGCCTCCAAAGTTTTGGGGGCTGATGTCAAAACTCAGAAGTTTTATAAAGGCACCGGTTGTTCGGAATGCCATATGAGTGGTTATACGGGAAGAGTGGGTCTTTATGAGGTTTTGGAAGTGACCGATGCCATAAGACAACTGGCCTCTTCTAAATCTTCAGCCGATGTTATCGAAAAAGCTGCGGTCGAAGAGGGAATGACAAGCATGGAACAGGATGGAGTAAATAAAGTTGCGGCAGGACTTACCACAATTGACGAAGTCTTGAGGGTTGTAAAAGAAGACTGACAATATGCCCCTTTATGCCTATAAAGCCCTAAACAAAAAAGGACTGGTTGTTGAAGATACCATCCAAGCAACCAATAAGAAGGATGCCGCCGCCATTCTTCAAGGTAACGACCTTAAGGTATTAACTCTCAAAAGCCTGGAAGGAGAAATACTCATAGGCGCCGGAATTTCGGTTTCGGAGAAGGCAAATTTCTGTAGGTTTATGTCTATGATGATGAGAAGCGGCCTTCCTCTTCCCGAGGCGGTAGAAATAATAAGAAGAGAATCCAAAAACCGCCACATGCAAAAGATTTTGGCAGACGTCTCGTTCCAGACACGAAAGGGCAGAAGCCTATCTTCAGTTCTTGCACAATACAAAAACGACTTTGACTCGGTATTCTTGACCATTGTTTCTGCGGGAGAGCAATCGGGAACCCTTGATAAAGCCTTTGATTATTTGGCAAAACAGCTTCTGGCTTCTTACGAATTTTCTCAGAAAGTAAAAGGGGCTTTGATGTACCCGATCATAATCATTATGGCAATGATTGGGGAGGGATTTCTGATGATGTTTTTTATATTACCCAAACTCTCCACGGTATTTTTGAGTTTGAACATAAAACTTCCCGTAGCGACAAAAATAATTTTGGACGTGGGCAAATTCGTCGGAGAAAATACACTACTTGTTTTGGGGGCATCTGTATTTACCTTAGCAACCGGCGTATTTTCATTCGTATACCCTTCAACCCGAAGATTAATAATGTTGAATGTAGGAAAATTTCCGGCGATAAGTAAAATGATGAACGAAATCGATATTGCCAGATTTTCCAGAACCCTAGCAATTCTTCTTAAAAGCGGGGTTCCCATAATACATTCCTTAGACGTTTCCGCCAATTCCCTAACTCAGCCCAAGTGGCACGAGGCGGCAAAAACTTTTAGCGGCCGGGTTGCAAAAGGAGAGTCTCTATCGGATGTTTTATTGGATGAAAAAATTAAGTTTCCGGCTGTTTTGGCCCAGGCAATACGAACGGGTGAGGAAACAGGAAGCATGGATATTGTTTTGGAGGAACTGGCTGATTTTTACGAAAAAGAGGTAGATTATTCTCTTAAAAGAGTAACCTCCATAATTGAACCGGTTTTAATGCTTATCGTTGGAGTTGCGGTTGGAGCAATGGTGATTTTAATGATCACTCCTATTTATAGTATAGTTGGAGGATTGGATAACTCGCTTTAAGCTAGAGTATGGCAAGCCAAGATCTGATTACGTCTTTAAAAAAAGTTCTCCCGAAACAAACAAACTTGGGCTTAATACTTTTATTCGCAGCTCTTCTTTTGATTATTCCAATAATTATCATTAGAGGCTCCCAAAAAGGTCCTACCGATAATATCCGGGAGGATCAGATAAAACTTCAAAAGGGAGACAAAACCGTAATAGTAAGTCAGGACGGAACCGTTGAGTATATTTCTTCAGAAGGGGTATATTACGATCATTGGGATTCGACTCAGGTTAGCTCGTTTTTTTCATCAATGCGCTTACTTGCCAAGAAGAATTTGAATAAGGCTCCGCCCACGCCGGGGACAGAAGGTTATTGGTTGACCCTTTATATCGATGGTAAATTGGTGAAAGTATTTATTGAAGGCACCAATGAAGAGATCGAAGAAATACTTAATCAGCTGGCCGAGGAAGCAGGTATTGATTTGGATTTTTTGAGCGACCTTTTTGAAGAATTTTTTGCTTCGGTAAGTCCCACGCCGACACCCATAGATTTCACTCCTCCCTCTGTTACCTCAACACTATTTCCCACCTCAACTCCTACTCCTATCCCGGGATCATTTTCGGGAGGCGGGACCTCCGTAGAAGAGGATTGCAGGCTTTGGTTGGAACAGGGAGGGGCGTCAACAATAATTTCAAATACAGTTTGTATCCAAAATATTACTCCTACCCCTTAACCTCCTTTATATTTCTTCCCAGGAGAGAAACCTATATTCTATGGTATTGGGAAAGTATGGTGGGGGGTCGGAAAGAAGGTGAGAGTCGTAGTCAAGGGTTGTCTTAACAAATCCGGAAGCGGGGCTATGTGCGTCTTGCGTAAAGTTCCAATATGAGGAGAAGTTACTTATTAAAGAACCGTAGAAATTGAATTCGTTTTTCATCTTATCGCTGGAGTGAGAACATTTAAAGTAGTTGTAGTGGTGGCGGATGATACGGCCGTTTTGTGCAAGGATTGCCGCATTTAAGTTAAAATATTCCGGCACATCCCTTCCTAGTATTATGTCTTTTTGGGCAATAAGTCCCAAATTAGAGTTGCCGTCTTTGGCCAGATATGTTAAGTCTTTGGTTACCCAGATATTTGTATTGAATGAACCAATTGGAAATCTGGCCGCAACGATTGTTATTTTGCCGTTTACGACTCCGTCCACCCAGGTGGTATCTTCGCTAAAAATCAATTTTTTGGTTGATAGCTGGTAAGTCCCCAGAGGCATTTCGGACTTTATTTCTTGATAAAGATTTTCACACCCGCTTTCGATAGAATAGCCTTTAAATGAGTTGGTTCCAGTGACCTTGGAGACGGAGAATGAGCCATTGGAGTTAAATACTATATGATATCCTTCGGCTGCAGAAGGCGCCAAATAAAGACCGTCCGTTTGGGAGGAGGTTTTGAGTTTGCTAAAGTTTACTTTTATTGAGTCAAAGTCGATAGGAGCAACCGGAAAATCCCAAAGTTCTTCATTTCCGTGTCCCCAAACCCCCGGTTTTTCCTCGGGATTACTGCAGCCGGTTTCTAACCCGCAAGTATAGGTTTCACGAAAACTCTCTACAGTTGAATTATTATCTCCGTCCATTCGGATTCCTCCATTTGAGAACACGGGGCCGTTTATTATTACTCCTGAACCGAACCATACATTGGAGTTATGTAAAAATGAAAAGCTGGTAAGGGAAATTGCCCCGTAGCGGGCTCTGATTGTCCTTTTTATTTTCGGGTACTGATTGGTCCAGCCCGTAGAGGTTATGGTTATGATGTTAGAGGATTGGGCAGGGGCTGTTATCTCAAGAGAGTATTTGCCAATTAATGAGCCTTCCGGGTCTGAATAATCGTGTACGTATGGTCCCGGTTGGCCCGTTCCGTCCTGGAAATCGGTCGGTTCCTGCGAAAGGTGCCAGTTGTAATAGTTGATTCCGGCCTCGGCAATTGCAAGGCTACTTTCGGAAGCCGTTTGCCTGTGGGAAAAATCCAGCTGAAGGGAAAGAACGAGAAGAATGCCCGTAATCACAATCACAAAAGCCGACACCATTATAAGTAGGGCCGGAGTGGTTGTTCCTTCTTTTTGTCTAAAGGCTGAAAAAAAATTATTCATTTAAATTAATTGTCTTTTAAAATCCTTAACATTGCGTTATCTTCTACCGTGTAGTTTCCCCGCGGGTCATTGTCTTTAGTATTTACGGTAAGAATTATTCTGACAAGGCGGGTATTCGAAATTCTTAAGGCTTGCGGAATGGGATTTCCTGAGGTTACCTGCGGATAATCAGAATTGTAATAATAAAAAACCGGTGCTGTGCCGTTTCTGACATATGAGGTTAGGGTGGAAACGATTTCTGAGGCGGTCGGATAAGTAATTGGGGGATCCGTTGGTTCAATAACTCCCCTTATCAGGTTGGTGCCGGAAAGGGTGTAGCGGATTCTTTCGGTTTTGCCGTCAAAGTCATAATCGGAGAAAAATATTATTTCTTGGTCGTTTGCTGTGACCAGGGGGTAAGAGCCGTTGTCGCCACTTTTTGCGTTTCTGAGTTCCCTGGTAAGCCCGGTAACGGCGGAGGAGGAAGCGTCGACGTTTAAGAAATTACTCCAGGCGGATGTTTGACTCCGGCTTATTATATATTGGAGAGAAAGGACCATCCCACCCAGTAGAGTAATGACTACAATTACAATCAGAAGCTCGATTAATGTAAATCCTTTAGTATTGACAGGACTTTTCATACTTTTACTCGGGTGTAAGAACAACTTCGTCTTTAGTATATCCGGAAATAATGACCTCTCCGGAATAGTTTAAGTATCCCGATGCGGTCGCCTCGACTTGATACGTTTTTTCTTCGAGAGAAGGAAAAAAAGTTTGTCCCACATTGGCGGTTTGTGCCTGTCCTACCGCTTGGGTTTGATCAAATCCCGCCCCGTCATAGATTCTTACGAAGGCGCCTCCAATAAGAGCTTGGGCAGGATCTTTGACAATTGAAAGAAGAGAGTTGGCAGTGTGGGGGGCCACGACGAAGTCTAAGTCAGAATTTGAGTCAGGCACGATATTTATCGGTATAAGGGGAAACGATCCGGCTATGTCCCAGGAAGTTATGGTTGGCATAAAGATCTGGTAGACGTCCCATTCGACGTTGGGAATCGTTAAATTGCCCGAAGAATCGGTCGTATAGGATTGGTCTACCTTATAAATCATTTGGGCATAGGCGTCGGTTCCCAAAATTTTAGTCCCTCTTAATTGAAACGTGACCCCGGGTGCCGGCGAATATCCGGTGGCCTCGCCGTTAATCGAGGAAACCGTTAGGGTAGATACTTTATCAATGGCGAAGCTAATTTGGGTTATTGAACTTGCAAAAACCCCCTGGTCGGCCTTGATGGGATTGGTTATTTCGGCAAGCGAATAGGTGCGGTCGCTACTGTAACCGGTTTTTGACACGGCTATTCTGTAACAGGCCACACATTCAGGGGCACCGGGTAGGCTGACCTCGCCATCGTCGTCTGTTGTCTGCGTGACGTCAATTTCTGGGTCAAGCCCGCTTGAAGTAATTCTGACTGTTGCCAGCGGCAGGGGATTTCCGTTTGAGTCAAAGACGAAAACATTTAAAACGCCGCCCTCAACTTCGATCTCGTGCTTAGCCGAAATGTCTGTGACCAGTACAATGGGATTGCGGCTGGAGCTGGCAATTCCCGCCCATGAGACCTCGACCCTGGCCCTTTTGTAATCGGTAGGATTTGTGTCCGAAGGAGCAAGCGAATCGAATGGGTCGTCTATGTAGATAATGCTGGTGCGAACACTATAGCTGAGGCCATTTAGTTTTGTTATGTCGCTTTGGGTAATCGGGCCGGGTGGAATTCCGCCTAAAGTGCCAACGTCTTCGTACGCTAAGTTTCTAATAAGTTCAATTTTCTCAAGTGCCAAGTGCCTGGCGGCAATCCTTGCTCTGGTATAAGAAACTAATTGGGAACTTATGGCAGATAGGCGAAAGACGGTGAGCCCCAAAATTGACAGGACGGCCAGGGCAATTAATATTTCTATCAAAGATTGCCCGCGGGTAGGGCGGGGAGGCAGTGGGTGCATGGCTCTTTTTTAGTATATCATCAAGCAAATTCCCCCGCTTTTAGGTTAAAAAATCTTAAGCATTTATCAAACGAATAGCTTCTTCAGTTCCCCTGAATACTGATATAATGAATTTAAGAAAATCTGCCCATGGCTACCAAGTCGTTTGTATCAATTTATTTTTCTCCGTCTAGGCTTCAGATTGTAAAGCTTAATTCAGCAGGGAAAAAAGTCGATAAATTTGGTTCAATAGACCTTCCTCCCGGGCTGGTTAGGGGTTATGGGGTGGAAAATGCTAAAACCCTTTCAGAATATATAAAGAAAGCCTTTTCGAACCTAAAAATAAGAGAAAAATCTGTAGGGATAGTCGTACCGGAATTTTCTTCGTTCAATAAGTCCATTAAGTTGCCAAAGCTTGGACAATCGGACCTTGACGAGGCGGTTCGTTGGAGAGCACAGGAGTTTCTCCCCTCCTCTTCCGTCGAAATGGTCATGGATTGGCAAATAGTTGGCGAGTCTACAGCGGAATATGAAATATTGACTGTTGCAATAAGAAAGGATGTTTTGGCAGGATTTGTCGATGCCGTTGAAGAAGCGGGGCTGCTCCCTTTACTAGTAGTAACTCCTTCTTTGGCCCTTGATAGAGTTTCAAGCTATGTACCGGGGGGAAAGCTAATAATTTACGCAAGTGCCGGTGAAGTAATTCTGGTAGTTGCCAATGGGCAAAATATTTTGGGCAGTACAATTATTAATTTGGCCGAGGGGGCGGACGTTGTCTCAACGGCCTCATCCTTGGTAAGGCATTATAAAAGCGTTCGAATAGAAAAAATTTTAGTAGGAGGGCCCGAGTTTAGCCAAGATCTTTTGGTAAAACTTCAAAGGCAGTTGGCAAAGCCCGTAGAGGTTATTAAATTGTCAGACTCCAGGTTGAGCGCAGCCGATGCCCAAAAGTACGTTATACCTTATGCCTCGCAACTTACCCCGACAGAAGGGCCCGAGGAGGAAACAACCATTAATTTACTGCCACCGAAATGGGCAAGAAAGTATTTGAATAAAAAACTGAAACTTCAGATATTAAGCCTTCTTCTTATTTCCTCTCTTTTTATTTGGGGAAGCCTTGGGACAGTCGTTGCCAGTTATTTTTATCTAGAGAGTCAGCACAAATCGCTTGCCGAAGATCCAATGGTATTATCGGCCAAACAGCCCCAAGATCTTACCAAGAAAGTAGGAGAGATAAATAAGACGATTAAAAAAGTGGATTCTATCTTGGCTGCCTCTAAAAATCCACAGGATGTTTTAAACGCAATTTTTGAGGCAAGACCAACGGGGGTTTTTGTAAATGAATATAAGATTGACCTGGATACCGGCAAAATTAGCCTTTCGGGACTTGCGGCAGATAGGAAAAGCCTTGTAGATTTTAAGGATGCATTAGAAAAAAATAACGATTTTTCGCTAATCCAAATTCCGGTTTCGTCCTTTGAGGCCGAAACGAACCTTGAATATACGGTTAATTTTATATATTTGCCGGCAAGCGTAAAAAAGGTTTCAATAACGCCTACGCCATCTAAATAAAAATGGATAAAGTTCAAGCTAAACCAAATAAGGCAGTACCCCAAGCGGTTAAGCCCTCCCAGGCTAAACAGCCTCTGGGTGCAACGCTAAAGGTCCGTCCCACGGCAACTCCTTCGAGGGTAGTTCAAGGCAAGAAGGTCAAAGAGGCCCAAGAAGAAATTGCCTCTGTTGAGGCAGAGGAGAAGGTAAGCATTTTGAAACCGGGAATTCTTATTAGAGCTGCCGCCTTGGCTGTAGTTAATCTTTTGGCGATAGTGACTATTGTCTTTATTCAGGGAAAACTTCAGGCGCAGGCCCGGGAAATCAAGAGGTTGAGAAGCATTCAGCTTTCAGTTGCCGAAGGAGAAGCAGTAGTTGGTGTACGGGCAGAGATTGAGTCAGCCCAAAGCGGGGTCAATGAGCTCAAACAATATTTTTCGGACGAAGCAGGTATCGTTAACTTTATCGGAGAGATCGACAAGCTGAAGAAAGATGGAGTTGTTGCTTCATTTTCATTTGTATCCAATTCTCCGATAAAGGACAAAACAGGGGCCCTGGGTTTACCTTTTGTGGTACAGATAAGAGGTAACTGGTCCCAGATAGATACCGGAATGCAAAGAATAATGTCTTTGCCATTTGTTCTAAGGACTATTCAAATCGAATCAAAGCCCGCCGATGATGACCAAACAATTATCGATTTTAAATTTGGAGGATTTTTGTATGCTAAAGACACGTTTAGCCAAAATTGACCGGTTTTATCCGATTTTTGCCGTTGTTGTACTCGGCATTATCATCCTTATTATTTTTACTCTTAGGGCAATTTTTACTGCGGTCAATACCGCGAGTGAGTTTGACCCAGAGTTGGGCGTCCCCTCTACAAAGGTAGAAAAATCTATGCTTGATTCGGTTTTGGATAAAGTGAAAAATAAAAATGTGCCTTCTTTAAGAAATACACCTTAGCGATCGAGACGGGAATGTATTATGATTGAGAAAGAGTGCAAATGAGTAAACTATCTAAAGGTTTTACCCTGATCGAGTTACTTTTGGTTATTGCCATAATAGGTATTTTGGCTACCGTTACGGTTGTTGCCATTAATCCCCAAAGACAGCTAGCCAAAGCCAGAGACTCACAGAGGAAAACCGACCTCTACTCAATCGCAACAGCCGTTTATCAATACGCCTCAGAACATAGCGGTGACCTTCCCGATACAGACGGTAACCCCCTAACGAGTAACTTTCCTACATCCGCCACATGTATTGGAGAGGGAGGAAGCTGTTTTAATTTATCAGTCGCGGGCGACACGGAGCCGATTGTTCCTATCTATATGGCGGCAATGCCATATGATCCAAAAACGGGCGCTACCGACAATAGTGGTTATACGCTCTATATAACTACGGGCGGGAGAATAGTCCTGGCTGCGACCCCGGAGACGGAGGCCACAATTACCATTACCAAATAAAAGCTAAGACCAATATAGCCTTCACCCAACGCCCCTTGCATTCTGTTTGATTTCAAATTGAATAAAGTTGTACAATGCTGATAGACTCATAGTATAAATGCGAAATCAGATATTTCATCCAGTTTTTATAAGAGGGGATAAAGAGGCGGAAAGGTTACTGAGTCAGAAAAAATATGTAACTTTTGTAGACGCTTTTGAGAGGCAAATCAAGGAGCTGTTTTTCATTGATAATAAAGAATTTATCGGTACTAATAAAAAGGAAACTTATAAATCGGACGCCTTCGCAAACTTCATTGGGAAAAAAGAAAAAAGTTATAAATACATTTATTATCCGTGGAACCATTATCTGGTTAAGTGTGTAGTCGAAGAAGATTTCCTCAAATTAAAAACAAATCGAAATCAGGACCTGATTACCGCAGAGGAGCAGGATAAGCTCTATCGCAAGAAGGTTGCCGTTTTCGGTTTAAGCGTGGGTAGCAATATCGTCTATACCCTAACCCAGGCCGGGATTTCGAAGGAAATCGTAATCGCAGATTTTGACACCCTAGACACTACAAACTTAAATCGGATCCAGGCGGGGATTCATGAAATCGGCCAAAATAAAGCTATTGTTTGCGCAAGAAGGATTTATGAGGAAAATCCATATGCGGCCGTTGAGACACTTGAAAACGGAATTGATGCTCCCATTCTTAAGAAACTCTTCAAACGAAAAGAAAGAATCGATTGTATTGTTGAGGAGATTGATAATATACCCCTAAAAATTGAAGTCAGACAATTGGCAAGAGCTTACAAAATTCCGGTAGTTATGATAACGGATAATGGCGATGGAGTGGTTATTCATGTCGAAAGATACGACTTGGGTTATAAAAAAATATTTGAAAAGGACGATTCCTATTGGAAAAAGAAAATAGCGGCAATTCGCTCGATGGCCGATGTTGGCGATATTATTGTAAATGATATTGTCGGAGGTCCTGAAAAAGTGGAACCAAGGATGCTTGCCTCTGTCCCAAAAGTGTTAAACCGTAAACTCGTTTCTTGGTCACAATTGGGTAGTGCCGCAATCTTAGGAGGTGTGGCGGCGACAATTGCTATTAAAAATATTTTTCTTGGTAGAGACAAAAAACATTTTTTCCGAGAGCATATTCACATCCTTTAGCAAATTTCTTATGAGCGCTTTTGCCCAACTAGATAAATTAGAAGACTTCGACGGCCATAAATTTGTAAGTTTTATTTATGATGCCAAGACTCGGCTCAAGGGTTATATCACGATTCACAGAGGCAATCACAAGTTTCCCTCATTTGGTGCAACTCGATTTTGGAATTATGAAAGCAGTTATGATGCTCTCGTCGATACGCTACGGCTTTCCAAAACGATGTCGTATAAGGCGGCCCTTGCGGGACTAAAATGTGGTGGGGCAAAAGCTGCACTAATTGTGGACCCGGCAAAAATTATTAATCGAAAGGGATTACTTCGTGCGTATGCCGGTAAAGTCAACCTATTGGGAGGGTACTTTATTACCGGTGCAGACGTGGGGGTAAATAGAGAGGACGTAATGGCAATGAGACGATTTAGTCCTTATTTCGTTGGAGTAAATACCGACCCCGTTAAATTTACGGGATTGGGTCTTTTTTACTCGATTAAGGCCTGTCTTAAACAAGTGCATGGAAAAGAAGACATTACCCAAAGAAGCTTCGCAATACAAGGACTGGGTAAAGTTGGGCAAGAACTTTTGAAACTCATTTATCCTAGCGCAGGCAAAATAATTGTATGCGATATTGATCGAAATAAAGTTGAGGAAGTAAAGAAAAAATACCCGAAAGTTAAAGTGGTTGGCAAAGAAGAAATTTATCGGGAGAATGTGGACGTGTTTTCTCCTAATGCCCTATCGAGTTGCCTAAATAAAAATAATGTCAATAAAATTGCCGCAGGTATTATTGTTGGCGGAGCCAATTGTCAACTTGAAAATAATATTATTGGAGAAAAATTGCATTCACGGGGAATTCTTTATGCTCCGGATTATGTGGTAAATGCGGGAGGCCTTATTAGTGTTTTCGGCGAATATGAAAACAAAAGAGGAAGGGTCGTAAAAATCAATAAAAAAGTCAGGAGGATTAAAG
>Ga0214473_10003481_pt1 | contig 19069 bp, 19 predicted proteins | sample RVTome_7_FD_203509 | JGI IMG/M metagenome (GOLD analysis project Ga0214473, IMG submission 203509) | Soil microbial communities from uranium-contaminated site in the Upper Colorado River Basin, Wyoming, United States - RVT98D197 | ecosystem: Environmental > Terrestrial > Soil > Contaminated >... | reverse complement strand
AATCCCGCAATGATCACGGTCGCCGCCCACATCCAGATCTTCTCGTAGAAGGGGACGTTCACGGCGTCACCCCACCGCGCCGCAGGTAGATCAACAGGTACACGGCGAGCCAGCTCAGGACGAAGAACGCGGCGTAGACGCCCACCAGGAACAGGGTCCCGCGTGGATGTTGATCGTGCAGCGGCGGCGTCTCAGGCATCGGCTCCTCCAGATTCGGTGGTCGTCACGGGCAGATCAACTTCGAAGCGGGCGCCCCCACCCTCCCGGTTCGCGGCGCGAATAGTGCCCCCGTGCAGGCGGGCGATCGACAGCGCGGTCGTCAGGCCGAGGCCGGTCCCGGACCCGCGGGTGCGGGCATCGTCGGCGCGGTAGTAGGGCTCGAACAGATGCGGCAGGTCGGCCGGGGCGATGCCAGGCCCGGTGTCCTCCACGACGAGGCGCAGCAGGTCCGGCAGGCGTTCATGGCGCACGATGATGCGGCCGCCCGGGTTCCCGTGGATCACGGCGTTCTCGAGCAGCTCCTCCACCAGGCGCCCCAGCAGAGCAGGATCGAGCGGCACGGGACGACCGTTCGCGGCGGTCACCGCGTGCTCCACGTGCAGCTCCCGCTCTTCGATGCGAGGGCGCAACCGCTCGAGCGCGTTCGTCACGACCCGGCGCACATCGGTCGGCTCGCGCTGCGGCACGATCAAGCCGGCTTCAGCCCGACTGACCAGGAGCAGCTCTTCGGTCATGATGGTCATGCGGTCGATCTCTTCCAGGGCGCTGTGCAGGACGCGCTGGTACTCGCCCGGACTCCGGTCGGCCCGGAGCGCCACTTCGATCTCGCCACGGAGCGCGGTAAGCGGCGTCCGTAGCTCATGGCTCACGTCGCCGGTGAAGCGGCGTTGGGCGGTGAACGCCTCACTCAGACGATCGAGCATCCGGTTCAGAACCCCGACCAGACCCCGGTATTCGGCGGTCGAAGCGTGCGCCGAGATCCGCTGGTCCAGAGTACCGGCCTCGATGTGCGTCGCCTGCTCAGTGATCTCCACCACCGGCTCCACCGCGGATCCGGCAAGTCGCCACGCCCCGAGCAACGTGGCGCCGGTGCCCAGGATCACCACCCCCAGCAGGGCGACCAGCATGAGGCGCTGCAGCGCCTGCACCGGATCGAGCGAGGCGGCGACCTGGATCACGGCTTCGTTGGACCCGTCGCCGGGGGTCATCGCGACGTACGCGGATCGCATGGTCATGCCGTGCCAGCGCGCTTCGCTGTAGGTCGCCCGGTCGGCCGTTGCGGCAGCGACGGCCGCGCTGTCCGCCGGAAGATCGCTGGCCCAGCTGGGAACGGCCCGGATCGCCGCACACTGGGGATCGCGAACCACGATGTAGCGGTTGACCTCTCGGCGATAGCGGAGGGCATCCAACGCCATCACGTGCACCGCGTCACGGCACTGGGCTGACCGCTCGAGCTCGTTGGCGGTGATGTACGCGGCCGAGGCGATGCTCTGATCGAGCTGGTGGCGCAGCACCCGTGATGCCGCCCACCAGATGGCGACGGAGGTTGCCACGAGCCCGACGGCCATCGTCGCCGCGAACCGCGCGGCGAGCGTCCGCCGGAGCGACCACATCACGCGCTCTGCAGACTCTCGTCGGGCAGCTGGAGCCGGAAGCCGACGCCCCGCTCAGTGTGGATCATCTCCTGCCCGGCGGCCTGACGCAGCTTGCGGCGCAGGTTGCCGACGTGCACGTCGACCACGTTGCTCTCCGGATCGAAGTGCATATCCCACACTTTCTCGAGCAGCTCGGTCCGGCGCACAACCTCCTCGGGATGCAGCAGGAAATGCTGCAGCAGGTGGAATTCCTTGGGGGTCAAGTCGACGGCCTTGCCCTGCACCCGCACCTTGTGTTTCAGGCGGTCCAGCTCGATCGGCCCGTACACCAGGAGCTCGGTGCGCGCCGAGCCGCCGCGCCGCACCAGCGCCCGCACGCGGGCCAGCAGCTCGTCGAACTTGAACGGCTTGGTGAGGTAGTCGTCGGCGCCCGCGTCCAGCCCGCGCACCACGTCTTCCGTCGTGTCCCGGGCCGTCAGCATCAGGACCGGCGTGCGCCGGCCCTCCCGGCGCAGCTCGGCGGCCACCTGCAGGCCGTTCTTCTTGGGGAGCATGACGTCCAGCACCACGAGATCGTAGTCATAGACGTGGGCCAGCATTGTCGCCTCATCGCCGTCGGGCGCGACGTCCACGGCATAGCCTTCTTCACGCAGCCCTTGCTCGATGAAGCCCGCGACCTTCCGGTCGTCTTCCACCACGAGGATTTTCATGAGGAGGAGGATAGGATTGGCGTGTTGAATGCTTCCTAAGGGGGATATGAAGAAAGCTTCATGTTTCTGGCCTCAGGGGCAAGCTCAACATGAAGGCGGCTCCCGCTCCCGTCTCGGTCATGAGGGTCAGGCGCCCCCCGAGCACCTCTGCCAGCCGCCTGGAGACCGGTAGCCCCAATCCTGTGCCGACCCCGGAATGCGGATCGAACCGCTCGAACGGATCGAAAATGCGCTCCTGGATCTCGACCGGGATTCCCGAGCCTTCATCCTGGACCACGAATTCGATCCGATGCCCCTTGCTCCTCAGCGTCACCCGAATGCACCCGCCGGACGGGCTGTGTCGCACCGCGTTGCTCAGCAGGTTCACGAGAATCTGCTGCAACCGCACGGGGTCGGTTTCGAACGGCTCGAGCGCCGCCGGCACCTCGACCTTGAATGATATCCGCTTGTCCTCCGCCGCCGGCGCAAACCCGGTCAGCGCTCGTTGGACGGCGGCGACGGGTTCCACCTCACGCCAGACCGGCCGCACTTTTCCGGCGTCGAGCCGGCTCAAGTCGAGGAAATTGTTCAACAGGGTAATCGTCCGCTCGGTGCCTTCGTACACTTCCAACGCCGCCTGTTCGGCGGCTTCCGGCGACTTGCGACGCACCAAACGCTCCGCCCAGCCGTACACACCGGTGAGCGCATTGCGCAGCTCGTGGTTCATCATGGCGAAGAACAGGTCGCGCTGACGCTGCATGCCGCGCACCTGGTCCAGCAGGCGCGTGTTCTCCACCGCCACCGCGGCCTGGCCGGCGAGCAGCACGGCGATGCCCTCGTCCTCCGCGTCGAACTCACTCGCGCCGATTTTCTCCGTGAGGTAGAGATTCCCGAACACCGTCTTGCCGGTGGTGATCGGCACACCGAGGAAGGACTTCATCGGCGGGTGGTGGGGCGGAAAGCCATGCCGCCGGGGGTCCCGGGTCAGGTCCGCGCTACGGATTGGCCGCTGTTCGCGGATGACGAGACCGAGCAGGCCGTGCCCGTGCGGCAGCTCGCCGATGCGCGTGCGGGCCGCCAAGCCCAACCCGGAGGTGACGAATTCTGCCAGTCGGGTCCCCCCAGCCGTATCGAGCACGCCGAGGGCGGCGTACCGGGCGCCGACCACGTCACGGGCGGTATCGACCACCTGTTGCAGGACGTCCGGGAGCGTGTGCTGAGAATAGATCGTCACGCCGGCCGACAGGAGACGCCGGAACCGCTCTTCCACGCGACGGGCTTCGACGACGCGCCCGGACCGGGGCGGCGCAGAGCGGGAGGGGCCCTTGGCAGTCATTATGGGAAAAACTGGCCGGTCGGGCCGTTGCGCGCTAGGCTGTTAGCCGATGGAGGCAAAGGCATACGCCGCGGAAGACGTCCTGCGGGACGGGACGCCGGTCCGGATCCGGGCCATCCGGCCCGATGACAGGCAGCGCCTGGCCCAGTTCCACGGCCGCTTGAGCCCCGAGTCGGTGTACCTCCGCTATTTCGAGCTCAAGCCGGTGTTGTCCGAGCGGGACTTGCACTACCTGACCGAGCTGGACTTCGACCGCCGCGTGGCGTTGGTGGCCACGCTCAGCTCGACCGCGGATGCTCCGCTGGTCGGGGTAGCGCGCTACGATGTCCTGCCGGCAAAAGCGGGGGAGCCCGTGCGGGCTGAGCTGGGAATCGTGGTCGAAGACGCCTGCCAGAACCGTGGCATCGGGACCGTGCTCCTGAAGCACCTGCTCGGCATCGCGCACGACCACGGCGTCAACGAAATCACGGCTGAGGTGTTGCCCCAGAACACCAGGATGCTCGAGCTGGTCGCCGGCTCCGGAGTGCCGGTACAGCGCGCGCTCGACGAAGGCGTCATTCGCCTCACGGTGTGAGGAGCCTGAAGCCTGCTTCAGTCACCCTTCACGAAGCCGCCTTCCCGCCCCGGCTACGATCCAGCATGACCACGGCGCCGTTCTCCGGTGCGCTCCCAGCGGGAGCGCTCACCGGCCCGGCGGAACCCGTGTTCCGCGCGCGCGACCTGTCGAAGGTCTATCGAGTGGGCGAGCTGGAGGTGCACGCCCTGCGGTCGCTCTCCCTCGAGCTGTATCGGGGCGAGTTCGTGGTGATCCTCGGCCCGTCGGGCAGCGGCAAATCGACGCTGCTCAATATCCTGGGCGGGCTCGACGTGCCGACCGCCGGCTCGGTGCGTTTCTTCGACCACGACCTGACGGCCGCCAATGAGCGTGAACGCACCCGGTTTCGTCGCGAGCACGTCGGGTTCGTGTTCCAGTTCTACAACCTGATCCCCAGCCTGACCGCGCGCGAGAACGTGCAGCTCGTGTGTGAAATGGCGGCGCACCCCATGGATCCCGTGCGCGCCCTCACGCTCGTGGGCCTGGAAGAGCGGCTCGATCACTTCCCCGCCCAGCTCTCGGGCGGTGAGCAGCAGCGCGTGGCGATCGCGCGCGCCGTGGCCAAGCAGCCCGACGTGCTGCTGTGCGACGAGCCGACCGGGGCGCTCGATTTCCAAACCGGCAAGCTCGTGCTCGAGGTGCTGGAGCGCGTGAACCGGGAGCTCGGCACCACCGTGGCCATCATCACGCACAACGTCGCGATCGGCGGGATGGGCGATCGGGTGCTGCGGATGCACAGCGGCCAGATCGCTTCGATCGAGCGGAACGCCGTGCGCGCTCCCGTGGACACCCTGCAATGGTGAGCGTCCTCGACCGCAAGGTCCTGCGCGACCTGTGGCACCTGCGGGGGCAAATGGCCGCGGTGGCCTTGATCGTCGCCTGCGGCGTGGCGAGCATCGTCACAATCCGCACCGCCTACGATTCCTTGCGCGGATCGCTCGATGCCTACTACCGCGACTACCGCTTCGCCGACGTGTTCGCCTCGCTGCGCCGCGCCCCCAACACCATCGCCGCGCGGATCGCCGCGCTGCCCGGCGTCGCCGCCGCGCAGACGCGCGTCGTGGTCCACGTGACGCTGGCCGTCCCCGGCCTTGCCGAGCCCGCGACGGGTCGCCTGGTGTCGATCCCCGAGCAGCGCACCCCGATGCTCAATGACCTGCACCTGCGACAGGGTCGCTACCTCGCCGCCGGCCAGCCCGACGAGGTCATCGCCAGCGAGCAGTTCGCGCAGGCCAATGCGCTGCGGGTCGGGGATACGCTGGGCGCGATCATCAACGGCCGCTGGCAGCAGCTGCGGATCGTCGGAATCGCGCTCTCGCCCGAGTTCGTGTATCAGATCGGCCCGGGCTGGTTCTTCCCCGACGACAGGCGCTACGGGGTGTTCTGGATGGGTCACGAGGCCCTGACCACCGCGTTCGACATGCAGGGCGCGTTCAACGACGTCACGATGCGACTCGCTCCCGGCGCCGACGAGCGGGAAGCCCGCGCCGCGCTCGATCGCCTGCTCGCGCCCTACGGAGGATTGGGCGCGATCGGCCGCGCCGACCATCAATCCAACCGCTTCATCACGGACGAGATCAGCCAGCTGCGAGTGAGCGGCGCGATCGTGCCCGCGATCTTCTTGGGGGTCGCGGCGTTCCTGGTGCACATCGTCCTGGCGCGCCTGGTCGCCACGCAGCGTCCGCAGATCGGCGTCCTCAAGGCCTTCGGGCGGAGTAACGGTGACGTCGGACTGCACTATGCGAAGTTGGTCGTGGGCGTCGAGCTGCTCGGGGCGGCGGTCGGCGCCGCATTCGGGCTGTGGCTGGGCGGCCGCCTGACCGCGTTGTACGCCGCCTACTATCGCTTCCCCGTGCTCCAGTTCACCGCGGGCTGGGGCGTCCTCGGTCTCGCCACGTTCGTGAGCGCCGGCTCCGGGCTACTGGGGGCCTTGAGCGCCGTGCGCCGTGCCGTACGGCTCCCGCCCGCAGAGGCGATGCGCCCCGAGCCACCACCCCGCTACCGGCGCGGCATGCTCGAAGCGCTCGGCGTGCATCGTGTCCTCGGGCCCGTGGGCCGGATGGTGCTGCGCACCCTGGAGCGCAGGCCGGGCCGGGCGTTGGTGACGGCGACCGGGATCGGCCTCGCGTGCGGAATCATCGTGCTGGGCCGATTTACGCTCGATTCGGTCGAAGCCCTGGCGGATTTCGAGTTCAACGTCCGCGAGCGCCAGGCGGTCAGCATCAATTTCACAGACCCGAGGCCGGCCCGGGTCCGCTACGAGCTGCGGCACCTGCCGGGCGTACTGCGGGCCGAGCCGTACCGCGGCGTAGCGGCGCGGCTCGTGGCCGGACACCGCTCGCGCCGCACGGCGATCCTGGGTCTCGAGCCCGACGCGGAGCTGCGGCAGGTGGCCGACTTCGACGGGCGTCATCGCCCGCTGCCGACCGATGGGGTACTGCTGACCGACAAGCTGGCACAGGTGCTGGGAGTGGTACCCGGCGACGCCCTCACGATCGAGGTGCTCGAAGGCGAACGGCCCACGCGCGTGGTACCGGTCGTGGGGCTCGTGAAGGAGCCGATCGGGATGCTCGCCTACATGGACGCCGGCGGTCTCCATCGGCTGCTGCGCGAGGGCGGCACGGTCTCGGGAGCGGCCTTGTCGGTGGACCGACGTGAGGCGACGGCTCTGTACGAGGTCCTGAAGCGGATGCCCGCGGTCTCGGGCGTCTCGATCCGCGAACCGACCGTACAGAGCTTCGAGCAGACCCTGGCACGCAGCCACGGCATGATCACGACGTATATCGTGGGATTTGCGGTGCTCATCGCATTCGGCGTCGTGTACAATACGGCGCGCATCGCCCTCTCCGAGCGCGCACGGGAGCTCGCGAGTCTGCGGGTCCTCGGGTTCACGCGCGCCGAGACGTCCCGGATCCTGCTCGACGAGCAGGCCGTCCTGGTCCTCGCGGCCCTGCCACTCGGCTTCGCCTGGGGGTACGGCGGCGCGGCGCTCCTCGTCCTTGCCTTCGACACCGAGCTGTACCGACTACCGTTCGTGCTGCACCCCGGCACGTACGGCTATGCCGTGCTCGTGATCCTTTTGGCCGCGGTCGTGTCGGCCCTGATCGTGCGCCGTCGCATCGACCGACTCGATCTCGTGGCGGTTCTGAAGACAGGAGATTGACGCATGAGGCTGGGTCGCCGGGCAATCCTGTGGGGAGGCGCCGGACTCGCGGCGGTCGGGTTTCTCGCGTACACGTTCCGGCCGACGCCCATCCCCGTCGAGGTCGCCGAGGTTTCGAGCGGGCCGTTGCGGGTCACCGTCGACGAAGAGGGCCGCACCCGGGTGCGGGATCGCTACGTCGTCGTGGCGCCGATCGCGGGTCGAGTGACGCGAATCTCGCTCGACGAAGGGGCTCCTGTGACGCCCGGCATGGTCGTGGCACGGCTGTCGGCGGCGCCCCTCGATCCCCGCTCCCGGGGGCAGGCCGCCGCCCGCTTGCGCGGCGCCGAGGATGCGGAGCGGGCGGCGGCGGCAGCGGTTGCGGAGACGCGCGCCGCGCTCGCACAGGTCACGCGCAGCCGGGCGCGCGCCGAGTCGCTGTTCGTGAAGAACTTGCTGTCCCCCGAGCAGCGCGAGGAGGCGGCACTGGCCGAGACTACCGCGGTGCGCCGGCTCCAGGCGGCGGACTTCACGGCGCAGGCCGCCGCGCACGACGTCGAGCAATCCCGCGCCGTGCTCACGGGCGCTGGTGGCGCTCTCCTGCTCGTCTCTCCGGTCCGGGGACGCGTGCTGCGCATCTCCGAAAAGAGCGAGCGCGTGGTGGCGGCTGGGACGCCGCTGCTCGAGCTGGGCGACCCGGCGCGGCTCGAGATCGTGGTGGATCTGCTCTCCGAGGACGCGGTGAAGGTGCACCCCGGAGACCGGATGCTGATCGGCGACTGGGGGGGCGAGCGCTCGCTCGAGGCTCACGTGCGGCTCGTCGAGCCGTCCGGCTTCACCAAGGTCTCCGCGCTCGGTGTCGAGGAGCAGCGGGTGAACATCATCGCCGACCTGGACGAAACTCCGCCCCAGCTGGGCGACGGCTACCGGGTCGAGACGCAGGTGGTGCTGTGGGAGGGGACCGCCCTCAAGGCGCCGGCCAGCGCGCTGTTCCAGGACGGCGACCAGTGGCGCGTGTTCGTCGCGCGAAATGGACGGGTTCGGTCACGGGTGGTCCGAGTCGGCCACCGTAACCCGTTCGATGTGGAAATCACCGACGGGCTCACGGCGGGCGACCTGGTGGTCCGTCACCCTACCGACAAGCTCGCGGACGGCGTTCGAGTCGCAGTGCGCTCGCGATAGTACGCGAGGCACTCGGCCTCCCGCCCCCGCACGACCCGCTTGCCCTGCATGGGGCCACGCGACGCCGTGACCACAGTGTACTGCCGCTCGCCGCGACCGCCATCCACGTAGATCACCACCCACTCGCGGGTCTTGCCCAGCTCGTGCGCCCGCGCCGTGTTGGAGTACAGCGCGGTGTAGTGCCGATCACCGAGCGCCGTGTGAAGGATCGGGAGCCAGGACTCGCGGCGCGGGTTGAATCGCCGCGGAGCGATGGTGCGAAGCTTCCCGCCCGCCGCTTTCAGGCGATACTCGCGATCCACCCGCAGCACATCCGGCACCGAAGGCGCAGCGGCCGCGGGCACGATCCTGGGCACCCGGCCCAGACGTGCCGCGAGAGCCTCGCGCACGCCGCGCAGCCGCTTGTCGCCGAACGACGGGATCGCGGCGAGCCGGCCATCGTGGGCGGCGGCTTCGAGATCTTCCAGCGTGTCGATGCCGTGATCGTGATGTAATCGCTCGGCGAGTCGCGGGCCGATCCCGGTAACCGACGTGAGCAGGGTGATCGCATCGGTTTCGCCACGCAGGCGGTCGAGCATGGGCAAACGGCCCGTCTCCACCAGGTCGCGGATGGCGCGGGCGATGGTTGTCCCGATGGCCGGCAGGCGCTCGAGTCCCTCAAGACCATCCGACGCGAGGATCTCACCGACGGGACACTCGAGTCCACGCACGAGCTCCGCCGCGCGGCGATACGCCTCCACCCGAAATGGGTTGGCGCCCTGACTTTCGAGCAGCGCCGCGAGCTCTTCGAGTCGCGCCGCCACGGCGACGTTCTGCGGTTGGTGGATCATCGTGCACCGTGCACCGCGACGGCTTCCCGGGCCGGAAGCCGGGCCTCCGCTTGCGGCGGCGCCTCGACCGGCACCACAAGCAACGACGTGGGCAGGTGGTTCAACAGTCGCTCGGTGACGCTTCCCAGCAACAGCCGCTCCCGCCACCCCTTCCCGTGGGAGCCGACCACCACGAGATCGGCCTGCCGCCGAGCGGCCTCGTGTTGGATCACCTCGACCACGTGGCCGCTGCGCGCCACCGTCTCGACGCCCCGCTTGCCGAACAGCGGCCACACGCTCCGCTCCAACGCCTGCACGGCCCGGCTTGAGTACTCGGTTTCGGTCAGCGGCGCCGTGACGCCTGGGAGGGGCAGCGGCGGCTCGATCACGCTCAGGGCGATGAGCTCCGCGCCCAACGCCGTCGCCAGGCCCCGCGCGAGCGCGGCGGTGGGCGCGGCAGCCTCCGAAAGGTCTACAGCCGCGACGATGCGACGGAACAAGGCGTCATCCGCCCGCTGCGCCGTGACGAGGACGGGCATGCCGGCACTGCGGACCGCGTCGAGCGCGGTGCTCCCGCCCACCCAACGGCGCAACGCCGAGTGGTGCTTGCCGCCCAGCACGATGACGTCCGCGTCGAGCTCTCGGGCCACGTCGCGCAACACGAGCGCCGCTCGGCCGGGCCGCACGATCATACTCCGGATGACGTCTTCCGGGGCATGGCCCGCGAGCACCCGGGCGACTTCCTTGCGCTCCAAGTCGACGAGCGACGCCCGCAGCTCCGCTGCGTGATCCGCGAGGTCTTCATCCGCGAACGCGACCCACCACTCGCGCACGGCATGCACGGGGATGCATTCGCCGCCCATCGCGTGCGCCAGGCGAGCGCCCAGCGCAACGGCGGCGGCGGCTTGGGGCGAATCGTCCACCCCGACGAGGATCCGTTTCCAGGACATGGTTTCGCCTCCTCGTGGTGAACGTTCCGAAACAAGGCGTGAAGACAGTCTGAGGAGGCTCGGAGATTCTCTTTGCGGCGTGAGGGCCTCACACGACCTTCACGCGCATTTCAGAGGGCCGGCGACAACTTGCCGTCGTGGAAAGGAGGCCTCCGATGCAGGTCCGTCGCGTGCTTGGTGCCGTGAGCTTGTATACCCCTGCTCCCAGAGCCGCGCTCGCCGGCGCCGAAATCGCCGCGCTGGCCGGCGCCGAGTTGACCGTACTCACGGTGCTGCGGGATCCGTGGGAGCTCGTTCGTCCCGATGAGATCGAGAGCCTGCGGCGGACCCATGGCGGCTCGCCGGCGTCCGTGGCGGCGGAGCGCGCCGGTGCGCGGCTCAAGGAGCTCGCCGGCCCTGCGGTGCTCTCCGCCCCGAGCGTCTCCTATCGCACCGCGTTTGGGTGGCCCAGCGTGGAGATCGCGCGTTGTGCCGAGGAGATGGCGGCCGATCTCATCGTGATCGGGCGGGGTGAGGAGATAGTCCAGAGCAAGGAGGAGAGCGTCACCGCGGCGACGCTGCGCCGCAGCCGCGTTCCGGTGCTCGTGGCGCCGCTGCACCACCGGGTGTACCGTCGCATTCTGGCCTGCGTCGACGACAGCCCGCACGCGCCCGCGGTGCTGGACGCCGCGCTGGCTATGGGCGAATACCACGGCGGGCACGTCCTGGCGGTGCACGTCGAGCCCGCGAGCGCGGGCGTAACCAGCCCGAGCGCGCGCCGGCCCTGGCAGCGGCGTTTGGAGCAGGCGCGCGAGGACCGCGGCACCGCCGTCGCGGACTGTGAAACCGTGGTGCGCCAGGGCGATGCTGCGACGGAGATCCTCGAGCTGGCGTCCACCGAGAACGCGGATCTGATCGTGTTCGGTTATCGCCGGGGCTTGCACTATGGCGCCGCCGGGGCAATCGCCACCGTGGCGGTTCGGTTGCTGCGGCGGGCCGAGTGCGCCTTGCTGGCGGTCCCCGTCTAACCTTCTCTGCTCGAGTCGAGCCGGCGGACGGGCACGCCACCGTACACCGCATTCGGCTCGAGCACCCGGTGTTTGGGGACGACGCTCAGAGCACCGACTTGCGTATTGGGGCCGATCTCGACTCCGATGCCGATCACGCTCCCCACGCCGATCGTCACGTTGTTCCCGAGACGAATGGGCGCCGTCTTCACGACGCCCCCTTCCACGGTATGGCCCGAGAGGTGGACCCCCGCGCCGATCACGACATCGTCTCCGAATGCGAGGAGGTTGTGGTCCGACAGGGTGACGCTGTTGATCACCACGCGCCGCCCGAGACGGGCTCCGTTCAGACGATGGTAGAACGTCCACAGCGGCGTCGCGCGGAGCAACGTGCCGGCGAGCACTCGCACGACGTGCGTGGACATGGCGTACCGTGCCCAGCGCAGCAACGGCCACTCCAGATCCCTGATGCGCATCTCCGCGTTCGCCGGAGGCCGCCACCCCAGCCAACGAACGGACAGGGCCGACAGCATCATGAGCGCCATGACGAACAGCAGATAGGCGGGCGCCAGGGACATCGACAGCAGCACGATACGGATCCAATTCGCCGGCAGGGACCAGCGGAAATGCCACTCCCAGAACAACACGGCCGGCAGGGCCGACAACCCGAAGACGACGCTCTCCGTCACGAACGCCGTCACCACCATCCAGCCGACCCGCCAGACCTTGCCGAGACGGCCCCCGGCGGCGCTATTCACCGGTGTGGCCATGACCGCCCCCTATGATCCGCTGATCGCGATGCAGGGCGGCGGGGCGCCGCTCGTGTTCGTCCCCGGGATGGATGGGACCGGCCGTCTGTTCCATCGCCAAGTCCCCCTGCTCGCGACGCGATACCGGGTGGCAACCTACACGCTGCGGGATGAGGCCGATCGGATGGATGTGCTGGTCGCCGACCTGGCCCGCGTCATCCGCGCCGTGACGCCTGGGGAAGCCCCCGCCGTCGTGGTCGGGGAGTCGTTCGGCGGCGCCGTGGCGATGAGCCTCGCGCTGACTCACCCGGAGCTCGTGCGCGCGCTCGTGGTGCTCAACTCCTTTCCCCGCTTCCTGCCGCAGTTCCGGCTCCAGCTCGCGATCGCCGCGCTGCGCCTGGTGCCGTGGCAGACGATGCCCTTGGTGCGCCGGCTCACGGCGTTCCGGCTCCATTCGCGTCACACGCATCGGACGGAGATCCGCCGCTTCCTCGAGGTGACGCGGGAAACTCGCCGGCACGGATACCTCGCCCGTCTGCGCATCCTGCAGCAGTATGACGTCCGCGAGCGGCTGGGAGCGCTGCGCATGCCGACGCTGTTCCTGGCGTCCGAGCTCGATCACCTGGTGCCGTCGGTTCGGGAGGGCCGCTACATGGCCGAGCGCGTGCCCGGCGCGACGTTGCGGGTGCTGACCGGGCACGGTCACATTTGCATGATAGCGCCGGACTTCGACCTGGAGCGGCTGCTCCATGACTGGCGCCCCGACCTGTGACTCACACGCGCGTGGCCGCCACCGCCGCGACGATGTCGCTCTGGGAAATGACGCCCACCAGCGCCCCGTGCTCTTCGACGAACAGCCGCTGCACCTTCTTCTCCAGCATCCGCCGCGCCACCTTCCGCACGTCCTCGTCCGGATGCGCGGTCGCCGCCCACGGCGTCATCACCTCGAGCATCGGAGTGCGCTCGAACAACTGCTCGCGGGCCACCGGGTCGTGGCAGCGGTTTTCGGCCGCGAGCACGTCGCGGGTCGAGCAGATCCCCACGGCCCTTCCCTGCCGATCGAGCACCGGCAGCGCCGATACGCCGCTGTCGGTGAGCATCGCGACGGCATCGGCGACCGTCGCCTCCATGTTGATGGTCTTCAAGTTGGTGCGCATGATCTCGGCGACTTTCATGAGTCCTCCTAGAGCTTGGCGCCGGCCACCGCGCCCACGATGTCTGATTGCGACAGCACGCCCACGAGCGATCCGTCGTACTCGACGAACAGGCGATGGATCTCGCCATACAGCATCTGGCGCGCCGCGTCGTGCACATCCGCGTCGGGATCGACCGTGACCGGCTTGGCCGTCATGATCTCGCGCACCAGCGTCGCCTCCAGGATTTCGCCGCGCCGCTCGCTGTCGGCGGATTCCGAGAGGAGCTGCAGTACATCGGTGCTCGAGATGACGCCCACCATGTGGCCGCGGTGATCCACGACCGGCAGGCCGGACACGTGCTGGTCGGCCAGCGTGGCGACGGCATCCGCCACCCGGTCGTCGGCTCCGATGGTCTCGACGCGCGTCTGCATGATGTCGGCGACTCTCATAGATCCCCCCTGGCGGAGATGTCCCAGCGTGACGGGCATTGGGAACGTCGCCGGCCGGGACTGAAGGCTGGATGAAAGGAGCCTGAAGGGATGCGCGCGATGCTCCTCGAAGCCGCCGGCCGGCCGCTCCGGATGACGACCGTGCCAGATCCGATTCCGGCGCGCGGTCAGCTCCGACTGCGGGTGCGCACCTGCGGCGTGTGCCGCACCGACCTGCACGTCGCCGACGGAGAGCTCGCCCATGCCAAGCTGCCGCTCGTGCTGGGACACGAGATCGTCGGCACGGTGGAAGCCCTGGGCCCCGGCGCCAGGCGCTTCGCCATCGGCACCCGTGTGGGCGTGCCGTGGCTCGGATGGACGTGTGGCACGTGCGAGTACTGCCGCCGGCGGCTCGAGAACCTGTGCGAGCAGGCGCGATTCACCGGCTACCAGCTGGACGGTGGCTACGCCGAATACACGGTCGCCGACGAGCGGTTCTGCTTCCCGATTCCGGACGCCTACGGCGATCACGAGGCGGCGCCACTGCTCTGCGCCGGGCTCATCGGCTACCGGGCCTTGCGCGCCGCCGGTGAGGCGGGCCGGTTGGGGATCTACGGGTTCGGTGCGGCGGCGCACGTCGTGACACAGGTGGCGCGTCATGAAGGACGTCAGGTGTTTGCGTTCACGCGCGCCGGGGACGCCGCTGCCCAGGCGTTCGCGGGCGAGCTGGGCGCGGTCTGGAGCGGCGCCTCGGATGAGACGCCCCCGGAGCCACTCGACGCCGCCATCATCTTCGCGCCGGTTGGCGCGCTCGTCCCGGCCGCATTGCGGGCCGTGGCGAAAGGCGGGACGGTAGTGTGCGCCGGGATTCACATGAGCGACATCCCGGCGTTCCCCTACGAGATCCTGTGGGGCGAGCGCGTGCTGCGGTCGGTGGCAAATCTCACTCGCAAGGACGGGGAGGAGTTCCTGGCCCTGGCCCCGCGCATCCCGGTGCGGACCGAGGTGGAGGTGCTTCCGCTGGACCAGGCGAACGAGGCTCTGGATCGATTACGGAAGGGGCGGCTGCGCGGCGCGGCCGTGCTACGCTGCGACTGAAGCTACTTCACAGCTTCTGAAGGATCGCCTGGAAACGAGGATCACCGCGAAGTGAAGTGAAGTCGGGATCGTTCTCGATCCATCCGCGCAGCCCGAACCCCAAGTGCACCGCCTTCTCAAGGCACGTCAGAGCTTTCTCGGGATCTCCCTGGATGGCGTAGAAACACGCCATGTTGTAGAGCATCCCCGAGTCCTCAGGGTCCGCGGCGATTGCCCGGTTGGCCCACTCGAGGCCCCGCTCGCGCTGGCCCAGGTAGGCCATATGCATGGCCCCGAGGTTCAGCGCGCGCGCGTCATCCGGGTTCAACTCGACGTGATGTTCGATCAGCTGCAGGGTCCGACGGTGAGCCTCGTCGGCCTCTGCCTTGCGACCCATCGCCTCGTAGGCCTGCGTGAGAAAGGACAGGGCCTGATAGTCGTCCGGGCTGAGACGACAGGCCTCCTCGAAAGAGCGCGCCGCCTCGCCATGCTTGCCTTGCTGCAGCAGCGCCCGGCCGTAGAAATAGTGCGCGTCGGGGAGTTTTGGATTCAGGCGGATGGCCGATTGAAATGCCAGCTCGGCCTCGGCGAATCGCTTCGCAAACGCGAGCGCCAGGCCGCGCGAGGTGTGCGCCTCGGCCGATTCGGGCGCCAGCTCGAGTGCCTTCCGGCTCGCGGTGTCGGCGCGCTCGAGGTGCGCCGCGCTCGCGTCCCAGTACGTGTAGATGAACGAGGAGCAGTCCGCGATGCCGGCGTACGCGAGCGCGTAGTTGGGGTCGATCTCGATGGCGCGCTCGAACATGCGCCGCGCGTATTCTACGCTCTTGCGGCGCCACTGATGGAAGAACTGCCGGCCGCGCAGGTAGCACTCGTACGCCTGCACGTTTGCCGTCGGCGCCTTCTCGATGGCGCGCTTCTCGTCCTCGCTCAGCACCACCCGCAGCGCCTTGACGATGTTCCCGGCGATCTCCTCCTGAATGGCGAACACGTCCTCCATGTCGCGGTCGTAGCGCTCCGACCAGAGGTGGTAGCCGTCCGCGACGTTGATCAGCTGCGCGGTGATGCGCAGCCGGTTGCCCGCCTTGCGGACGCTGCCCTCGAGCACGGTGCCGACTTTGAGCTTGCGGCCGATCTCACCGATGTCCTCGTTCTTCCCCTTGAACGCGAACGCCGAGGTGCGCGAGGCGATGTTCAGCTGTCCGATCTTCATCAGGGCGTTGATCAGCTCTTCGGCCATGCCCTCGCAGAAATACTCCTGATCGCGTTGCGGGCTCATGTCTGCGAACGGCAGCACCGCAATTGACTTGGCCACGGAAGCGGCCGGGGCCGCGCCGGGGGGCGTACTGGTTCCAGTAGTGGGCAGGAGCGCCTGCGCGAGCAACATCGGCGTGGCGAAGCGCTCCGCGGGGACTTTCGCCAGCGCTTTCAAGACCGCCTGGTCGATGACCTCCGGAACCGAGTCCCGAATCGTGCGCAGCGACGACACCGGCGTGGTGAAGCACTGGGCGATGATCGACTGCGCCGTCGGACCGGTGAACGGCGTCCGGCCGCTCAGCATTTCGTACAGCACACAGCCGAGGCTGTACACGTCGCTGCGGCCGTCGAGCTCGGCTTCCCCTGCCGCCTGCTCGGGGCTCATGTATGCCGGCGTCCCGACGGTCGCCCCCGTTTGCGTCAGGGTGTCGGCCGCCGCCGCGCTCACCGCCTTGGCGATCCCGAAGTCGGTGACCATCGCCTCGCCGTCGTGCAGCATTACGTTCTCAGGCTTGATGTCGCGGTGCACAACTTGGTGGCGATGGGCATAGTCCAGGGCGCTCGCGACCGCCCGGGTGATCAGCAGCGCGTCGTCCAGCGGCAATTGCCGCTCGCGTTCGAGCCGCTGGCGCAGCGAATCCCCTTCGATGTAGGGCATGACGTAGTACAGCAGGTCGCCGGCCTGGCCCGAGTCGTACAACGGCACGATGTGGGGATGTTGCAGTCGCGCGGCGATCTGGATCTCGCGCAGGAACCGGTCGGGCCCCAGGTTCATCGCCAGATGAGGATGCAGCACCTTCAAGGCCACTGGACGATGGTGCTTCAGATCCTGGGCCAGGTACACCGTCGCCATGCCGCCGCGACCGATCTCCCGCTCGATCTGGTAGCGGTCGGCGACGGCGGTTTGGAGGCGATGCTGCAAGTCGGTCATACGGGTAGACGAAGATATACGGGACGGCAGGGGCGCGCCGAGCAGCGCGCTACGCCGGGCGTCGCGAAATCGTGAAGCGGTCTACCCGCTCAACGTTCAATCCTTCAGTACGAACGTGACCTTCATCCGGACGCGATACTCCGTGACTTTCCCGTTGCCCGCCACGACCTTGAGGTCCTTGATCCAGGCGCCGCGGATGTTCTCCAGCTTCTTACTGGCCCGCGCGATGCCGGCCTGAATGGCGTCCTCAAACCCCTTGGCGGAAGATGCGCTGATTTCCGTGACTTTGGCGACTGCCATGGCAAGATCTCCTCATGTCGTTACTGGTAGCGCAACAGCGCCGCGACGCCGTCGATGCGCGTCGCCTGCCGCGGATCACCGATCTCCACAACCGCTCCCCCGAGGCGCTGCGTTTCGGCCACGGCGGCGGCGACGAGATCGGGTACCCGGATCACCGCCTCTCCCTGAGCCTCCGGCTTGGTCGAGACGAGCCGCCCGGAGGTGGCGCACCGGTACCCCGGACGGCCGCGTCGCCGCGCGACGAGCAGCGTGCGCACTTGATCCCGGGCCAGGGCCGATAGGATGGCCCGGAGGCCATCGACCGCACGGCCGGTCCCGAATCCCTCCACCGCCGCGTTCACGAGGTGTTCCTGAGCGACCAGGCTGCCGGCGCGCCGCACCTCGCGGACGCTGGTCAGTACCTGTGGGGCCGTGAGCTCGGTCGGATTGAGCCGGGCGGTCCCCACCACCAACCTGGACAGTCGGGGCGGCAGCGCGTGTCGCAGCGCGGCCACGACCGGATCCGTGCCCCCAAGCAGCAGCCCCTGCGCGCCATGCGCGCGCACCAGCGCGGAGAGCCGCCTGGTGACGCCGGCATAATGGCGACGCTCTTCCTCACGCCGGCGGCCGTGGAACGCCCCCTCGCCCCAGCCAGGGGAATCTTCCCGGTCGCTGTGGAACTTCCCACCACGCATGCGCGGCGAAACCAGACACGGCAGCTCGCTGGCGTGCTCAGCGTCCACGAGGAACAGGCGAGCGTGCGCGTGATCGAGGATGACGGCCAGCATCGGTGCCGCCGCAGGGCGCGGCGCGCTTGACTCATGCCGGGACGGCGAATGCAGCAAAGTCGAGGTCATTAGTACTCCTCGGGCACCGGAGGTGCCCCAGGTTTGGACTCTGGAATCTCGGTCAGGGTCGCCTCGGTCAGAAGCAGCACGGAGGCGACCGATACGGCGTTCTCCAGTGCAACGCGGACCACCTTCGTCGGATCGATGATGCCTGCGTCCACCAGATCCACGTACTCGCAGCGCGCGGCATCGAATCCGTAGTTGCCGCTCCCCTGCCGCATGCGGTCCACGACCACGCCGCCATCCGCGCCTGAATTGGCGGCGATCTGCCGCGTCGGGGTTTCGAGGGCACGCCGCAGGATCAGGACCCCGGTCCGCTCGTCGCCCTCGCACGCGGTCGCTTCTCGCTCGATCTCCGGAATCACCCGCAACAACGCCAATCCACCGCCGGGCACGATCCCCTCCGCCACGGCGGCCTTGGTGGCGCTGATCGCGTCGTCGAAGGCTTCCTTGCGGCTCTTGAGCTCGGTCTCCGATGGAGCGCCGACGCGCACCACCGCCACACCGCCGGCAAGCTTGGCCAGCCGCTCCTGGAGCTTTTCCTTGTCGTAGTCCGATGTCGCGCGTTCGATCTGACGGCGCAGCTCCTGGCAGCGGCCCTCGATGGCCGCCTTGGCGCCGCCGCCGCCGATGATCGTCGTGTTGTCCTTGTCCACCACAACCCGTTTGGCCTTGCCGAGGTCCTCCACGGTGACGTGCTCGAGCTTGACGCCCACCTCCTCGGCCAACAGGCGACCGCCCGTCAGGATGGCGATGTCTTCCAGCATCGCCTTGCGGCGATCGCCGAAGCCCGGAGCCTTCACCGACACCGAGGCCAGCGTACCGCGGATCTTGTTGACGACCAGCGTGGCGAGCGCCTCCCCTTCAACGTCCTCGGCCACCACCAGGAGCGGCCGGCCCAGCTTCGCGACCTGCTCGAGCAGGGGCAGCAGGTCCTTCATGCTGGAGATCTTCTTTTCGTAGAGGAGGATCAGCGGCTCGTCGAGGACCGCCTCCATCTTCGCGGGGTCGGTGATGAAATACGGTGAGAGAAACCCACGGTCGAATTGCAGGCCTTCCACCACTTCCAGTGCGGTTTCGGTC